>Ga0265303_10001148_pt1 | contig 15989 bp, 18 predicted proteins | sample Helome_2_FD_192494 | JGI IMG/M metagenome (GOLD analysis project Ga0265303, IMG submission 192494) | Marine sediment microbial communities from subtidal zone of North Sea - Hel_20160317 (Illumina Assembly) | ecosystem: Environmental > Aquatic > Marine > Subtidal zone > Sediment ... | reverse complement strand
AAAAAGGGGACCAAAAAAGGGGACGGAGGGATTAAATTTTAATCCCTCCGTCCCCTTTTATTGCTTTTATTTTGTCAACCCCAGCGCCCTTTTTAACATCGGAATTTTTGAAGTATTCCGTCTAAGCTAGGCCCATTGCTTGAATGGGATTCTGTGTGGCAATGATTCGATACCAAACCGTTCGATTTCTCTTCTGCTCATCGGGTTTTGAAGAACTGCGCTAAGGGATTGATTTATATGTAAATTACTGGGCAGATCAGAGCGCAGGGCACAGTTCCCAGGCGCGATCCACAGCCACCCGGCTACGCTAAAAGCTACCATCGAAAATTGACCGTGGTTTTTTGCCAGTCTGGACTATTATTAATCACGATATACATATTAATCACAAATTCCGGAACTAACGAAACCTAGCCCATGTTGCACACACAACCTGATTCGAACAAGTCGAAAACCATCGATGCTCTGATTCCCATGATCGATCTTTTCGCCGTATTGGCGATCGTATTCATGATTTACTCGAGTGATGAAATCATTGCCTCGCAGGAGAAAAGTAAGGAGACGATCGAGGAGATCACTGTCGAATACGAAAAGCTGCAAGAACAGCTTGCTGCGGCCGAAAAGGCCAGGCAGCAACGTCGCGAGATCCTGGCCCAAAATGCCGTGAAGTCGTTAGAGGAAATCGAGGCGGAGCGAGACCAGAAAGCGAAGGAACTGGTCACCCAATTTACGCAAATGCTGGCCGAGCAGCAAAGCCAGGCTGCGGCGGAGTATGAAGTTCTCGTTGCCAAACTGGAAGCCGATCAAGAGAAGGAAGTGGAGAGGCAAAAGGCCGAGCTGGAAGCACAAAAGCAAAAGGAAGTAGCCGAGTTGGAGCAACAAAAGGAGGCAGAAGTTTCGTCGGTTAAAGAAGAGTTCGAGCAAACCATTACGGTCAAAGAGGCTCAACTTGAAAACACCACGCAGGCGCTTGTTGAAGCCGAGCTGAAGCGAATAGAGGAATTGAATAGGCAGCAAGCCGAGCTCGAGGTACAGAAACAATTTGAGGTGGCAAAGGTAGAACAGCAACGAATCGAGCGGGAAGCGCAAGCAGCCCAGGAAGCCGAGCGGATAAAGCAGGAGAAAGAGCAGGCACTGGCGAAAGCAGAACAGGAACGAACCGAAGCCCTGGCAAAGCAAAAAGCAGAGCTGGAAGCACAGAAACTGGCAGCAGCAGAAGCAGCGGCGCAAGCGGCGGCAGAGGCGGCCAGGCAACAGGCAGCAGCAGAAGCTGAACAGGCACTTGCACAAGAGCTGGCTGCTCAGCAAGCCAGGCTAGATGCACAACGCCAACAGGAACTGGCATCAGCGGAAGCAGCCTCACAGGCAGCGGCAGAGGCAGCGGCAGAGGCAGCCAGGCAGCAGGCAGCAGCAGAAGCTAAACAGGCACTCGCACAAGAGCTGGCTGCTCAGCAAGCCAAGCTAGATGCACAAAAAGCACGGGAACTGGCAGCGGCGGAAACAGCCGCACAGGCAGCGGCAGAGGCAGCAGCTGAGGAAGCCAGACAGCAGGCTGCAGCGGAAGCTGAGGCAGAAGCGCAGACAACAGCTGAGAAGGCTAAACAGCGCGCAGAGGCAGCGGCACAAGCAGCAGCAGAAGAAGCCCGGAAGCAGGCAGAAGCAGAAGCCGAGGCAGAAGCGGCAGCAGTAGCCGCGACGGCCAAACAGCAGGCACAAGCAGAAGTTGAGCAGGAACACGCGGACCAGATGGCCCAGCAACTGGCCCAGCTCGAGGCAGATAAGGATGCAGAACTGAAGCCGTTTCTCGAGGCTGAGAAAGCCAGACAAGAGGCACAGAAAGTCAAGGAGCAGATCGTCGACAACCTCCTCGAGAACTTCGGCGACGCTGATGGAGGAGAAGTGGATATCGACCAAAAGACCGGCAAGGTCAGGATCAACTTCCAGGAATCCTATTTCGTGCGCGGGTCCGCCGAGCTTTCGGACAGCATGAAGGATTTACTCCGGGTCATGATTCCCAAGTATGCAAAGAGCATCTATGAAAATGAAAACGCGGCCAAACAGATAGAGTCGCTCAAGATTTCGGGGCTGACTTCTCCCATTTTCCGAGGCAAATATTTCGACATTAACGACACCTCTTTCGAAGGAGAAGAGGCGCGTGAATACAATTTGAAATTGAGTAACGATCGCGCGCTCTCCATGTATAACTTCATTTTCGATGCCACTGAAATGGGCGATTACCAGTACCGGGCCGATTTGAAAGCCGACCTGGGTATCGAAGCGTTGGGTTACCGGACTGCAAACCCGGTTCCCAGTCATCTGGTGGGACAAAAGGCAAAATGTCTCGAGTACGATTGTAAGAAGGAACAGGCATCCATTCTCGAATTTAAACTATATTCGGAAGAGTAAAACTCTATTTTAATCCTGGCTATGGGTTAGGGAGCAACAATGTTTAAGTATATATTTTTGGTTATTCTCGCGGCGGCGGTGTATTTCGTGTTCTTTTTCGATATGCAGCTCACCAACCAGATGATCGGCAGACTGTTTATCGGTGGTATCGCAACTTGTTTCGTCGTGTTCCTGTTTTTCAAGTTCGGTTTGCACTACAAGATTGCATCGCTCAGCCGTTTCACAACGGCGTTCTATTATGCGGTTTTCGAGTACAAGAAAGTGCAAACGACGCCTTCCGACCTGGACTACGTAGACAGTGTGCGCCAGCAGGCCGAGGTGGCCCTGGCCGCCAACTTCGACCCGACGCTGTCGGCTAGCCAGTTGGCCATTCCCGTCACGCTGTATTCGGGTAAGGACCCCTATCTCGAGGAATTGCGCGCCAAGATCAAGGAAGCGGAAAAGCTCAAGCTGCAATCGCACAAACTCGATACCCAGGCGAACATTCTGCTGGATAAAACCCAGGAAGACCTGGTGGAAAAAAACCTGGTCACCGGCGAGCAGCCCAAGCTGTTCGATCGCTGGTTTGATATGGTCGAAGGCACCGAAGCGATCATCGATATGACGACCAACGAAGTGAGGGAGCAGAGTTACGGCCAGTCGCCGGATTACGAAATGATCACCCGCATTGCGCTCGACCGGAACCCGCATTTTGGCACGACCTACAGGTTCTTCGATTCGGAGGCGATTGCCGGCCTCCTCGGCCGGGCGCCCTTCATGATCATTTTGATCGGTATTATCGGTACGTTTGCGGGATTCTACCTGGCACTGAGCCAGGGGGGAGATCTCAAATCCGGTGCCGCCGTGGCGATCGTCAGCTCACTGGTCGGTCTTCCGACTGCACTGATGATGGAATACATCAACACCCTGTTTCCGGACCAGGATCGATACCAGCGGGGTTTCAACACCTATAAAGTCGCCCTGGAAATACTGTTCAATCACGAACAGGAACTTTCGGGTATCAGGCAGGACCGCAGAAGTGAGGATAAGTTACCATCGCCCTATAAGCCTGGAGATGCTGATCCCTCGCGCTTCAGGGGACCTAACTAGCGCCTGATTCCGCGCTCCGCACAAAGCATTAAAAGGGGACGGAGGGATTAAAGTTTAATCCCTCCGTCCCCTTTTTTATTTGCCAGCAAAAACAGCTTGACGATCAGCAGTAGCCATGGGGTTCCATGGAGCAATAAATCAAAAATGTCGAGGGCTTCGGTGAGCTCACCCGAAGCCAGCATCTTGAGTTTTTCCCATAGATGCGGTTCCGGTGTGAATGGAGCCAATCCCAGGGTGAGACACAACACAACCAGGATAGACAGGGGTATACGGTTAAAGAAATTACGCATAGTGGACATAAGTGTCGAATCCGAATCGGGGGACATTATACCTGTTTGCTCTCTTACTCGAGACCGAAAAAGGTATACTGTCACCGGAATTAAAGGAGAGGAATATGGCACGTACTCCACTAATGGCCGACCTGGGAAGAGCCCTTGATCTCTTGAAGCAGGTTGATGAAAGCAGGCTGGACTTCGCCCCTGACCCGAATGTCTCTGCCGACATTCGAGCGCTAACGGGTGTGGAGGCGTATCCTGTAGATTCCCACCAGGCGAATCTGCGGGCCAGAATCGGGGCCGTTGAAAAAGCCGGGAATAAGCTGGACCCGCGCGACCCCTCCGACTACGTGTCGAGGCTCATCGTCGCCTGCGTAAGGCTCGCCCCGCCAAGCGACGATTAGGCCTGCAGCGATTGACGAGCTTCTGCTTTCCCGCTAGCGGACGCTCAAATTCGTATCACCACGGTGGTGCTTTAGACCGCAACGAACGCTCGGTAACGGTGATAAAATATTTAAAGGTCGGGTACCTTTTTATCCTGTTGCTAGCCACTCGAATACAGAGCAGTCACCGATGACCGAGATTCGCAAAGAAGAACCGAGGGATCAAGACGCTGTTCGCCGCGTGAATATGACCGCATTTGAAAACGGTCCGGAAGCGGCGCTGGTGGACCGGCTACGTGTCTGCTGTGAAGACTATCTCGCATTTGTCGCGGTCGAAGACGGGGCCGTCGTAGGTCACATACTGTTCACCCCGGTCACGGTTGATGACGGTGCGGCAGTCGGGATGGGTTTGGCGCCAATGGCGGTGTTACCGTCCCACCAGCACAAAGGTATTGGATCTCAGCTTATCCGCCACGGCCTCGCGCACCTGCATCGTTCAGGTTGCCCGTTCGTTATCGTCCTTGGGCACCCCGGGTATTACCCACGCTTCGGTTTTGAGCCCGCATCAAAGTACCAACTTTCCAGTCAGTGGGAGAGCGTTCCCGATGAGGCGTTCATGATTGTCATTTACGACCCTGCTGCCTTACCCACGGCCGGCAGCGTGGTGCGATATCGCGAGGAATTCAATGACGCGGTTTAGGTGGCTCGCAAAGGCATGCAGTCGGGCAAGGCGCCCGCACTGATATTTACCGTAAAAACGCATCCCCATTTAAACGGCTTAACAAGTTACAGGCCAAAAAAAACCGGGCAATCCGTTAAGGCGGTACCCGGTTCCTATAATTTTCTTTTTGCGTTTTATCAGATTATGATTCGAAAGTACCCCCAGCGACGTCGCACTCGGCTTTACTCATTTCAAGAAACCCCTTTCCCTTGCATGAATTAAGACCTTTGCAGCTGCTGTTGGCAGTTTTACAAGAACTGTGACCCTTGCACGAATTCGCGCCCATGCACTTGCCGCTGTGGCTGCTTGCCTGTGCTGTCATAGGAGCCGTTGCCAGCATCGCTGCCGCGGCAATCGCGAGTGCAGCGCCAGTTGTTTTTCTTGCGGTATTCATAGGTTGTCTCCCCTCATTATGATGTTATGAATGTTAGTTATTCACCGGTTAAGACTAAATCGCATACCCGGCAATTAATTCTGACAGGCCTGATTGCCGTTTAGTTCATTATTGAATTTACCAGGCGCCTTTTGTGGGTTGGCCCCGGCTGCCTGAAATCGCATGCTTTGGTCTGATATCTCTATATACAGACGCTCGTGAGCGCAATCTGGGCTTCGTATTACGACCAAAAGTGACCGAAAGTGCTTTTTGATTTTCGCTTGTCCACATAATATATGCGAATGCGTTGTAACTTATTCATAAAGGACCTGTTTTTTTCGTTGCTTTGCTTCGGGCTGCTGAGCCTGAACGGTGTTGCCTTTGCCCAGGTGTATAAATCCTACGATGCCGACGGTAACGTTATTTTCAGCGATAAACCGATACAAGGGAGTAAAGAAGTTGAAATAACCAAACCTAATTTGAGCGATTCATTCGAAATTCCGCCACCGCCACCGCCGCAGGCTGAGCCCCCCCTTGAGACTCAACCCGAGGCAGAGTCTGAACCCGAACCGGTAACGCAGCCGATTGCCGATGACGATTCGGCTGATACTAATAATGATGGCAGGATAAGCAGGCGTGAAAAAGAGGAATATCTTAAAAAACGACGCGAGGCAAAGCGCGAAAAGGCGAAAGCTGCCGAGGAGTAAAAGGAGTATTAACCCCTGTCACCTTGATACCAATAGGTAAAGAAGGGGGCACCTGAATTAACAGGCCTCGGTGTTTGTTATTGGTCGTTAGCGGGGGGCTTAACTCGCAGATGACCGGAGAATCATACAGGCATTCGCCATTGTCGAGCTCCAGTGCGGGTAGCATGCCCAGTGGATTGATCGCGTTCAGCGTTGCGTTGTTGGAGACCGGCGTTACCACGCCGGGGTCCTGCAGCGTGACTGCTTCCTGCAGGCCGAGTTTCATGATCAGAACGCGGACTTTGCGGGCAAATGGAGATGCTGTGGCAGTGACCCGTTTCATGCGACGCTCCTTCAATCAGGCTATCGATCGGTATTGAACGTCAAATTTAGCGGGGTGGCAAGAACTGCGACCGCCGCTTGTTACCACGGAATACTGTTACCGTTGAACTCGATGAACTGCCCGCTTTGTGCGAGCCCCGCGGTTTGAAGAATACTTTTTAATCCTGACACGCTCTCGTCTGTCCCGATTTCCGCGTTGGGTCCACCCATGTCGGTTTGAACCCAGCCTGGGTGCAGGCTGACGACACTAATGCCACGGTCGGCCAGGTCGATAGAAAGGCTTTTGACGACCTGGTTTACCGCCGTCTTGGAACTGCGGTACATGTAACTCCCGCCGCTGCTGTTGTCCGCGATGCTGCCGACCTTGCTGCTGATCACTGCCACCAGTTTTTGCTGACTGGCCGCGACCTGTTCAACGAATGTCTGCACCAGCATCAGCGGTGCAATCGTATTGACCTCGAGCACTGTTCGCCATTCCGCCGCATCGATCTCACCAAAACCGCTGCTCTTCGAACCATAGACACCCGCATTGCTTAACAGGATATCGATCGGTCTGTGACCGAGCTGATCTGCCAGGGATGCCATCTGTTCGTAGTTAGTGACATCCAGTGCGTGTACTTCAATCGCCAGATCGCGTTGGGTTAGCGCCTGCAATTGCCCGGCATCGGCAGGATTTCTGCAACAGGCGAGCACCTGCCATCCGTCCTCGGCAAACTGCTCGGTAAGCTCGAGACCGATGCCTCGATTGGCACCTGTGATCAAAATGGTTCGATTTGTCATTCGAGCGTCCCCTGTTGTTTGCCGATTAATCTACAATACTGTGCCTGCTTTTCCGACCGGGTCGATATGAGGCAGGTTTATTTCTTAACCGCAGGTAATTTACAACTTCGAGAGCGGTAAATCGAGCCGAACCTCGAAATCTGTTTGCTTGAGACGCCAGTTTCTTTTACCACCAATAATCAGGGCATTGCAGCAGATAATGGTTCCTTTCTGCTCCACGCGCTCGAGCCGCGTTCTGAATAACCTTGCATCCTCGGGTGGCAGGTAACCCACTTTCCCGCCATTGATGACAACCCTGATTGCCTTATTATTGTAAGAATTACAATTTTCGTAATGCAATTTTGCGATTAACGCTTGCTGACCGCCTTTTTTCAAGGTGTGCTTGTTAAGCGTTTTAAGGTACTTTTGGTAGCGTGGTGCGCCGACCACCTCCAAATCGTAATGCCCGTCACCTGCCACAAAGACAGGTTCGATTTCAGTAATAAATTCAGTAAATATTCCCACCAGACATTCCTTATTTCTGAGGCAAAGGCAAAAGCCGCTTCACCTTCCGTTTTTGTTAATCAGATTCAATACTCACGGCGGCGTCGACATTACCTGAGTTAAATGACAAATCTATAAAACTATTTAACATTTCTGTTCTTCAGCCAGTTTGATTGGGTAAATTTTTAATTTCCAGAACTTCTCTTCTATTCGTGCGAAGAAGTCCGCGTTTGTAAATAACTCGAGCCACCCAGCATTCCAGGAGTGGCTCGAGCATTTCCTTGACAATGGACAGCTACTTCTTCAATAGATCGCGGATCTCGCCTAGCAGCGTTTCCTCGGCGCTCGGGCCTGGATCCGGTGCTGGCTCGGGTGCTTCTTCCGGCTTTTTCATGGAATTCATCGCCTTGATGACGAGGAAGATGGCGAACGCGATAATGACGAAGTCGACCAAGGTTTGAATGAATGAGCCATACTTGATCATTACGGGTGCGGTTTCGCCAACGGCGTCCTTCAGGATAATAGCCAGGTCGCTAAAAGAAACGCCCCCGAGCAACAGCCCGATTGGCGGCATTAAAACGTCTGCGACGAAAGAAGAAACGATCTTGCCGAAGGCAGCACCGATGACGATACCCACGGCCATGTCGACGACGTTTCCGCGCATCGCGAAGTCTTTAAATTCACTCATCATACTCATTGTTTTTCCCCTGAAAATTCTGATTTGTGGTCAATACCACTGATTTCGTCGGTTGCGGTTTAGCCTTGGCTTTAATTCAGTTTTCGCCTTGGCGTAAACCGGCGGCTGGTTGCGGCCGTTGTGCAATAATCCGAACGGCCGCAACCAAACTCACGAAGGTGGTGATTTTCAATACTTGATTTTCAAAGCCTCAACCAGTTCGATGGTCAATTGGCCATCGCCAGGAATTTTGCTGTCGCGTTGGTATTTACGAACCGCCTGGGTTGTCCGGGCGCCGTAGATACCATCAACCGGACCTGCCTGGTAGCCTTTATTATTCAGTGCTTGCTGAAGCTTGCGAATAATGTCACCCGTTACGTTGGTTTCGCAAAGAATCGGCTCCCATTTCAGGTAACCATCACTAACCTTGTAAGAGGTTTTTACCGTCTCGTAGATCGGGGGCTTGCTGGTCTTTGATGTGCTTGCCGCCTTAACCAGCTTTTGCACTGCCACGGTGTCGTAGACTGCGGGAACTTTCCGGGTCACCGTGCGTGCGGGTTCTTTAACAACACGTGTTTTAACGGTCTTGTAAACGGCCTTCTTGACGACAACTGGTACCGTGGTTTCCGGTGTTTTCAGAACGCGTTTTTGTACCGTTTTGTACTCGGCGGGAATTTCTACCAGGCACATGATTTCACCGGTGCTTTCATCAATTTTGGTGATCGGTCCGGTGCCTTTTTTCCACACGGAATGCGCCGGCTTAACCAGAACCCGCTCTAGTTCGGTGCCATAGACTGCCGGAACAACTTTTAACTCGGTAATTTCCGGGCTCACCAGCACTTTTTCCTCTTTCCAGCCATACACTGCTGGAATAATTTCTAAAGCTTCCGTGGCTTCTTTAACCAAAACCGTTTTGGGTTCCGAACGATAAACAGCGGGTTTGACTTTCACCACATCGTATCCATCTGCCTTGAGAACTTTCTCGGTTGCAGTCTTATAAGTCGGAGGGGAGAATACCCGCGCAAAACATTGGCCTGTCCTGGCTTTTGGCGGTAACAAACTGGCTTTCATGGAAGCATCAGATTGACTGGCCTGCTGTGTACCTGTGCTGGCAGTTGTCATTGATACTTTTTGACTTTGATCCAGTTGCTTTTTTAACTCGCTGATTTCCTGGTCACGGGCATTCAGTTCCATATCGCGTGCGGCGATCTCCTCGTTGCGCGCGTTAATTTCTGCTTCGTATTCGCTCTGGTTGCTTCCAAACTGTTGACTTGAAGACTGACAGCCTGAAATCAGTGCGATCGAATATACTGCTGCTACTACAAATAATGTTTTCATTTTTACACCTCTGTTATAGATTTGAATCGCCTTCATCTTATCAAGCTGGTCGAATCAGATTGTTAAACCTTTGTGAAATCTGTTGAACACCCGGGGCAACTTGTATCAATGCCTGGACCGATGATTTCGCTAACATTCCGCATCGACGCAAGGGCGTAGAATCACGCCGGCGGGATTCGACGATCACGACGTGAATTGGACGATTATTTGTTGATTATCCTGGATGCCCAGCTATCGGTAATGGCTTTAGCCGCGTCCTTGCCACCAAGGCCAAATGCAAGCGCCATCGCAACCGCGACACCACCGATGGTGAAGCCAAAAGCCATGTTAACGATGTTGTCTGCCAAACCCATTGATCTAAGGCCCATTGCCAGTACCAGTCCCAGTATCGCGAAACGCGCGATATTTGCGATCGCAGCACTCGTACCCGCCATTAATTTTGTATAAGCGAGGTTGCTGAGAAAATATCCAATAAAAAGAATAATACTGCCGATCAGAATACCGCCACCAAACTCAATCACCCTGGCAAAAATAGCCGAAATCACATCGATGCCCAGCAGGTTGATGGCTGCCGTCGATGCGGACAGCATTGCGAAAAACATGATGGCTGCACCGACCAGGCGCGTTACCGTAAATGATTCAGTAAACAGGCTTTGCACACCTATTTTTTGCGGTAGCGAGTTGACATGCATGCCATCGAGCAGGGTGCTCAACATGTGTATTACAAACTTGGTTACCAGGTAGGCGACCAGGAGAATGATGCCGGCGCCGATAATATTCGGCACTGCGGCCATCAATTTTTCGATCATGGCTGAAGCCGGCACCGATATCGCAGGAATGTTCAGCACGCCGAGCGCCGAGACAATGATGGGCAACAAAATGGCGAACAGTACCAGTGCACTGCCAAAAGCGGACACTTTTATGTCATCGTTGCCAGTCTTTTCAGCCAGTTTCTGGTCAAATTTGCCAAGCCCCATGGCGACGATCTGAGACACGATTTTTGCGATAATCCAGCCAGCGTAAATAATAATGCCTGCGCCAATGATATTGGGCAATGCGCTGGTAAGTTCCGTTACCATATCCTTTAACGGTGCCAGCACATCGGTTAACCCGAAATGCTGTAACACGGCCATGAGGATGAAAATTGTCAGTACCGCCTTGATTAATGATGCAATCGGCGATGCAAGATCAGTGACCGAGCCATCGGTATTGGTACGATATAGCCAGTTAACTTTTTTAAGCATCCTGGAAAAAATACCGGCCAGGATTTTGACTACGAATAGTCCGACTACAAGAATCAAAAGGCCGATGATGGCATGGGCCAGTTTTCCTGATGCTACTGGTCCCAGCATTTCGGTGAGGTTGTTGATATATTCGTTCATTTGAATGTCTCCGGTTTGTTAAACCGGGTACTCCCTGTTTGGAATACCCGGTTTTTGTCGCACGGATTTTGTGAGATCAGGTGAGTACAGCCTGGGCCGCATTAATTCATTGCTTATCGCAGTGGAGATTTCTTGCTGCCACTCCACGTTGATATCGAATTAATAAGTGACCATCGGCGCCAGTTTTTTCGCCTGGTCAACCCACCGGGTTACAGTTTTCGAGCTGGGCGATACCTTGCAAAGACGCTTTGCCTTATTCACCTCGGCCATCTTTTCTGCAAGATTTTCTGCATTACGATTACGCAATTCTTTTACGGTATCAACGCCTGCACCTTCCAGAAGTTCCGAGAACTGTCCGGCAACACCTTTGATGCGGAACAGGTCGCTCATGTTCACCCATTTCAATATGTGTCGCTCGTTGATCGAGGTTTTCTCTGCCAGTAACTTTCGGCCAGCGCGGTTGCCGCCGACTGAAAGCAACTTACCAGGGGAATGAATACCTTCCCGTTTTAACAGTGACGCATATTTCGGACCGATACCTTCTACATCTTGGATACTTTTCGACATTTTTGTCTCTCCCATGTTGTTAAATATAAAGTTTAAAAGTTGAGTAATTTTGGGCTCTACTAGCTAAATCGCTTTAGTATTCCCGGTGCCAATGAAGACACCGCGCCCATCAGGCCCTCACCTTTTTGTGCAAACGCCTGCGACAACACAGGCGCGATAGCGGCAAGGCCTTTTGTTACCAGATCAGGATTCATGCCCAGTTTTTCGGCAATTGCATCCACGTTTACTGCACTTAAGAACGGAGAAGGACCATCCGAGACCAGCTGCTGGGAGATCTCCGCTACGTCCAGGCCCTGGGCTGATTCCAGGATGCCCGATGCGGCCTCAGGCAAAAATTGCCTGGCTTGATCACCTGAAAATCCTGCAGCTGTCAATTGCTCAGTCAAGGCGCCACCGTGTTCTTCAAAACATTCATTTAAAAATTCCATCTGTTTCTCCGTCACTGAAAAAATTTACAAGGCCTGGTACGTCACCTTGTTTCGCAGGCACTATAGGTAAGGCGATTTCAATAGACAATGCCTTCGATTGATAATTAACAATTGGTAACAATTCGGCGGAATAAGACGTCACCAAGAACACATTTTGTATACCGGGAATAGCTTCTTTCTAGATGTCAGTAAATCCGGCAAAGAGGGAATAGTTGCCGAAGTTCATTTAGGTTCTGTTCGATTTCAACCGCGATCACGCTCGAGGTTGGATATGAACCATCTGATTCATATGCACATTGTTAAATGTTTGTTAAATCCGGAGCGGATGCAAAATGTTGCCGAAAAATACCTGTAGTATGCCGGCGACTAGAGCGGTGCATTCATGCGGAATGCGACTCGATAAATTTTACTGTTGGTTTTTTAGCAGGTACCAATTATGACAAACAGCCAAAATTCGATGCACGGCGGCTTGCCCTGGAGGATGTGGTGGTTCATCACTTTATCCGGACTGGGACTGCTTTTTATTCTTATGATTATATCCAGGCAAGAACTGGTCGAGGCTGACCTGGAGCAAAGAATAATGGAACAATTGACCGCCGAAAATATCGACTGGATAACGATTGAGCTCGACGGGCGTGGCCGAGACGTTTTGCTGAAAGGAATGGCACCATCTACTGAATCACGCGAACTCGTTATAGAAATGGTTGAAGACGCTTACGGTGTTCGCATCATTGATAACCAGATTGAAATTAAACCATCGTTATCCTCGTCGGAATTATCGATCCAACAACAAGATGGGGCCGTTTTGCTGGGTGGTCGATTGGTGTCCCAGGAGTCTATTGATACTGTGGTCAACGCGGCAAATCAAACCTACGGCAACGAAAACGTTGTCAGCGAGCTAATCGTGAGCGGCGAGGTTAAAACAGCCAAATGGCTGGCCGCCTCTGCTGGACTGCTGCCAACCCTGGTGAGAATGAAGAGCGCGCATCTCAAGGTTTCTGACAGTGAGAGCCTGTTAAGCGCGGAAGTTGATTCACACGGAGAAAGATTAACGCTGGTCTATGAGGCCAGGAAATTGCTGGGTAATAATCTCGAAGCCAACGTCACGGTAATTGAATCGTCGAAGACTGCGAGCGCGCGCGCGAATGACGCGAAGCAACAAACTGGTGCCGCACCAGCCGATCCCAGGCTTGAGGCCTGTCAATCGAAACTCGATGCCAGGATGAAGGAAAAAAAGATTTTGTTTGCTTTCAATACCGCTGAAATACAGGCAGCCAGCTACACATTGCTCGACCAGATTATTGACGTGCTTAACCAGTGCAATGAAGTGGTCATGAAGAATAAGTTAACAATTGCCGGGCACACGGACAGCCTCGGTGACGATGCTTATAACCTGGCTTTAAGCCAGCGGCGCGCCGATGCCGTTAAGGCTTACATTGTGAATGCAGTTACTGATGTGGGACTGATCGGCAGTGTTGGCTACGGTGAGAACCAACCCGTTGAATCTAACGATACTGATGATGGCAGAACGCAGAATCGCAGGATCGAATTTAAACTTGAACGCAAATAATTTGGAGAAACGACAATGACATATTTATTTTTAAAATTGTTTACCTGGCTGATATTGGCTTTTCTATTTGGGATCGTCATGGGCTTTTCGTCTGACGTTCGAGCAGGAGAAGAGTCATGATTTATTTTCTATTACAATCCATCGCTTTGCTGCTGCTTTGCTTCTTTATTGGTTACGTGATCGCAAGATTTATTAAGCGAATATTTCACAATCGAGCAGCTTCCAGGGCCCGGGCCAGCGCCGGCAGTAATGAAGTTTTCGCCGCATCTGCTGCGACAAATACACGCGCAGTTGGTTTCCAAGATGACGCAACACTGTCTGCCAACATTAAGCCTGATAATTTACAGATCATAGAGGGAATCGGTCCCAAGATGGAGTCGGTATTGCGCGAAAACGGAATCGTGACCTGGTCGCAATTAGCCACAAAAAAAGTGCCGGAGCTGCAGGCTATCCTCGATAAATATGGCAAGCGCTATCAGATTATCGACCCGACGATCTGGCTGGAGCAGGCAAGATTAGCCGCGGGTGGTAAAGTAACCGAACTGATCAAGCTGCAGAAAATTGATGGCGTATCCAAGCTCGAAAATATGATGAACGAAGGCAGGAATAGCGGGTTTGCCAAGTACGCCCAGGATGACCTTAAAATAGTAGAAGGCATCGGTCCGAAGATTGAAATGCTGTTAAACAATTCAGGCATCAAGAGCTGGCAAGCGCTTTCAAATAGCGAGCTCTCGCAAATAAGGGCTATTCTTCGCGCAGCGGGTCCAAGGTACTCTCGCCTGGCGGCTCCCGAAAGTTGGTCGTTACAGGCGAGGCTTGCAGCCAATGGCGAATGGAGCAAACTCAGACAATTCCAGAACAGGTTGCGTAGTATCCGGCCAACCCGGGTTGATCTGGCGTCAGCTTAAGTTTAATTAAAGGATGCGGTCATCATTTCTGTGTAACTGCCAAGGCTAACAACAGACAGTTACACAGATCTAACAACAGGCAATTGCTTACTCTGCAGTTTCTAATCCGTGAACCGGCTCTACCCTTGGAATTCTCAGGCAAAAACTCGACCCCTTACCCAGCTCGCTTTCAACCTCCAGGTGTCCTGAATGGCGCTGGGCGACTGCATCGACAAAAGCCAGGCCGAGCCCGATCCCGTATTTACGCTCAACACCTGCGCCCTGTGTCCTGCTGAACATCTCAAACAAATGCGGCAGTTCTTCGGCAGGGATACCTGAACCCTGGTCGATAACGCAACAGGAGATTTCATTTTCATTCAGTTTCACAGTAACTTTAACGCTAGCACCGGCTGCGCTATGTTTTATTGCGTTGGATAACAGGTTCAGTATTGCACGTTCCAGCAAGTCAGGTTCTGCATGTGTCCATAACTCGTCATGGTCAAATTCGTGGATGATGGTTACCTTCATCTTGTTCGACAGCGCCCAGATCTGGTCGATCGCATTCAATACCACGCTGTTAATATCAATATCGTAGAAATTAATATTCTCATTGGTATTGGCGCGTGACAGTTGTAAAAATTGCTCGGCAAGGTGCAGTGTCTTGTGCGTATTTTTGTCCATGCTCTCCAGCATGGAATGCATTTCATCTACATTGGTCTTGTTTTTGGCTAGCTCAATCAACGCGATCATTGACGCCAATGGTGAGCGTAAGTCGTGGGACAGAAAATTAAGCACCTCATCACGCTTGCGTTCACTCGCCTTTAACAAGCTGATATCGGTGAAATTGACAACAAAACCATCAAATACATCACCGATAATTTTCAAAGGACTAATCTCTATCATGAGTTCACGCCCCGTTTCATGCCGGGCATGTGCAAGCACACGTTCTTGCCTGAACATTACCTGTTGCAGCAAGGACGTCCAGCTGGCACCATCTTTGAGGTGGATATGTTCGACCACCTGGATCAACGACTGACCGTTAATGCTGGCATTGTCGTCATCATACAGATACCAGCCCGCCCTGTGGTTGGACAGCATTACCTGACCACGGCTGCTGCAGATCAACAAGCCGTCGGCCATACCGGACAGGCTGTCATCAATGATGCGCCTAAGCTCTTCATATTCGCTGCCGAGCGCCTGTACCTGCTTGATTTTCGACTGCACAACATCCTCGGCGTATGAGCTTTGACGTGATTCAGCTTCCCAGGGTGAGCTAATCAGGCTGTTTAACAACCGCTTTTCTTCATTGGTAATCTCGACGTCTGACCCGATATTCAAACCCAGCCGGCAGGGCTTGTTGTCGTAGCGCACCTCGGCCCAGTACCGGCTGCCATCCACAGTCCAGCCCTCGGGCGCTAAATGGCTAGAATTGAAAACGGGTGGCGAACCTACCACGACAAGGTTCGAACCATTTTCTTCCTGCAACACCCAGCCATTGATCGGGATGAACAATCGGATAAAGTCGATCTCATCTACCATGTTCCGGTCTCCGCGCATACTTAATGCTTTTTGTTTGGCAGAAAGCCGGTTCAGTTCAACATTAATG
>Ga0265303_10001147_pt1 | contig 15994 bp, 16 predicted proteins | sample Helome_2_FD_192494 | JGI IMG/M metagenome (GOLD analysis project Ga0265303, IMG submission 192494) | Marine sediment microbial communities from subtidal zone of North Sea - Hel_20160317 (Illumina Assembly) | ecosystem: Environmental > Aquatic > Marine > Subtidal zone > Sediment ... | reverse complement strand
ATCTTCTGAGCAAGCCGGAAGGTGCCAGCGAAGAACTTTGGGAAATGCAGCGTCCGCGCTGGATACGCACGGTCAAGCTGAAGAACAACCTGACCGGTCGTGTCACCAGCCTGCCGATGATGTGTCAGCACTGCGAGCATCCGCCCTGCGTGGACGTATGTCCGACCAGTGCCTCCTTCCGCCGTGCCGACGGTATCGTCATGGTGGATCGCCACACCTGCATCGGTTGCCGCTACTGCATGATGGCGTGCCCCTACAATGCGCGTTCCTTTATTCACGAGAACGTTCAGACAAAACTTACGGCTGCGCCGCGGGGCAAGGGTTGTGTCGAGAGCTGCAACCTGTGCGTCCATCGCCGCGACAACGGCGGAACGACGACGGCCTGTCAGGATGCGTGCACGCAGGGCGCGATCGTATTTGGTGACCTCAAGGATCCGAAAAGCGCGGTGGCGCAGGCGATGGCCAAGTACCCGAATGTGGAGATCCGCGCTGATCTCAATTTGAATACTGGCGTCCGTTATACCGACGTCTGACTGTTTTCCGGAGAATTTGTCGGCAATGAAAAAGATTCACTACCGCGAATGGGGCATCGACAGTCCTCGCTACTGGGGGCTGCTTGCGGTACTGGCTGCAATCGTTGCTGTCGGCGGATTTGCCGTCCTCTACATGGAACACGAAGGGCACTGGGTCACCGGTATGACCAACCAGGTCGTCTGGGGTACGCCGCATGTGTTTGCCATCTTTCTGATTGTTGCCGCCTCCGGTGCATTGAATGTTGCCTCCATCGGCTCAGTGTTCGGGCAGACGATGTACAAGCCACTGGGCCGCCTGTCTGGCCTGATGGCGATCACCCTGCTGGTGGGTGGTCTGCTGGTCCTGGTCCTCGATCTGGGCCAGCCCAGCCGGTTGATCGTGGCAATGACCACCTACAACTTCAAATCGATCTTCGCCTGGAACATCTATCTGTACGTCGGCTTCCTCGCGATCGTCGTCGTGTATCTGTTCACCATGATGGAACGCAAGGCCAACGGATTCACGAAAGGTGCCGGTGTGGTGGCATTCGTGTGGCGTCTCGCACTCACGACCGGTACGGGTTCCATCTTCGGTTTTCTGGTTGCGCGCCAGGGCTACGATGCGGCCATCATGGCACCGATGTTCATCATCATGTCGTTCGCCTATGGCCTGGCTCTTTACCTGCTGGTTTTGATGTTCACCTTTAACACCGATGATCGTCCGCTCGGCGATGTGGTACTGCGGCGCATGAAAAACCTTCTCGGGGTGTTCGTGGCAGCGGTCTTCTATTTCACGGTCGTCTATCATCTGACCAATCTCTACGGTACGGAAAATCACGCCTTTGAGGCCTTTATCCTGCGTGACGGTGGCGTCTACACATGGACCTTCTGGATCGGTTGGGTATTGCTTGGCATGCTGGTCCCTATGGGAATCCTGTTCCACCCCGCGCTCGGTATGCAGCGTGGTGCCATTACCCTGGCAGCGCTGTTGGTGGTGCTTGGCGGGCTGTCGGCAATCTACGTGATCGTGATAGGCGGTCAGGCATTCCCACTGAGTATGTTCCCGGCGCATACCATCATCGAGTCGGGTTATTTCGATGGTGTGAACGGCATGGCACGCAGTTACTCGCCGTCGTTGCCTGAGTTTCTGCTCGGTCTGGGTGGCTTTGCGCTGGCCCTGCTGGTCACCTTTATCGCGGTGCGCATGATGCAGTTCCTGCCTTACTCACTGGCAGATGAAGTCACTGATCCGCACCATGCGAAATGATGGCTGATCTTCGTATCTGATTGAAGGAGGGGCGGTGGTTATCACCGCCCCTTTTTTGTAGGGACGCAGAGTTCGCAGAGGAGCGCCGAGGGCACAGGGATTCTTTACCGAAAGCCTCTGCGAACTCTGAGCTCCTCTGCGTGCTCCGCGTCCTTTTGATCTCGTTACCCGGACTGGAATCAGGTCGATGGGCCATCTGTATATCTCCGCTGCACACAAGTCCTCGGGCAAGACCACGCTCAGCATTGGCCTGTGCGCGGCCTTGCGTGACAACGGCGTCGTGGTGCAGCCTTTCAAAAAAGGGCCGGACTATATCGACCCCCTGTGGCTGGGACAGGCGGCCGGGCGTGCCTGCCATAACCTCGATTTTTACACCATGGAACCGGGCGAGATCAGCGACCTGTTTGCGGCCAAGCTGCAGGGCGCGGATATAGGCCTGATTGAAGGCAACAAGGGTCTGTATGATGGGCTGGCACTGGACGGCAGCAACAGTAATGCAGCACTGGCGGCACAGCTCGGCTCACCGATCGTGCTGGTGCTCGACAGTCAGGGCATGACGCGCGGCATAGCCCCTCTCATCCTCGGCTACCAGGCATTCGACCCGGCAATTCGCATCGTTGGTGTGATCCTCAACAAGGTGGGAGGCAGCCGGCACGAGGCGAAGCTGCGTGCAGTTGTCGAGCACTATACCGATGTGCAGGTGCTGGGCGCGGTGCAACGGTGTGATGAACTGGTGATCAACGAACGTCATCTTGGTCTGGTTCCGAGCAACGAGCTGGGCAGCAGCCAGGCGCATATCAAGCGCATGGCGGGGCTGATTCGCGAACAGGTCGATCTCGATGCGGTGCAGACCTTGGCTGCCGCTGCGCCTGCACCTGCGGGCCAGGCTGCTTTGCCGGCGGCAGTTGTCGACGTCACGGACCGGGTACAAATCGGTGTGGCGAGTGATTCGGCATTCGGTTTCTACTATGCCGGTGATCTGGACGCCCTGCGCGCAGCTGGCGCGGAACTGGTGCCGTTCAGCCCCCTGAGGGACGAAGCGCTGCCGGCCTGTGACGGCCTGTTTTTGGGCGGGGGATTCCCCGAGACCCATATGGACGCATTGGAGCAGAATTCGGCCATGCGGGCCGCCGTTGCCTCGTTCGTCGAATCTGATGGCCCGGTTTATGCCGAATGCGGCGGGTTGATGTACCTTTGCAGCAGCCTGACCTGGGACGGAAAGACGCGTAAAATGGCAGGCGTGATTCCGGCAAAGGTTGCGATGCATCCGAAGCCGCAGGGACGTGGCTATGTGCGTTTGCGTGAGACGCGGGCGCATCCCTGGCCGCTGCCGGGGGATCGCAGTGAACCGATTTCGGCGCATGAGTTCCATTATTCGGCACTGGCGGAGATGCTGGAAGGTCTGGAATTCGCCTACCGGGTGGAGCGGGGCTATGGGCTGGATGGTGTCAATGACGGCATCATTTACCGGAATCTGCTGGCGAGCTACGCACACCTGCGTGATACCAGGTCACACCCCTGGGCAGAACGCTTTGTGAAATTCGTGCGGGTCTGCCGCGACAGGGCGTCCTGAACCGCGGTAACCGGGCAGGCGCACAGGAGAGGAATCAGTTATGTTCAAGGTGACCCCGCAAGCAGCAGAGCAGGTGAAGGCCGCGGCCGAGCAGGGCGGTACGGCAGGGATGGCGCTGCGCCTGGCTGCCCAGCAACGGCCCGACGGCAGTATCGATTACCGCATGGGTTTCGATGAGGGAACCGAGGACGACATCCGTTTCAGCTCCGAGGGCGTGCAGATCGTTATGGCGCCTGAATACGTCCCATTGCTGGATGCGGCCACCCTGGACTTTGTTGAACTGGAAGTCGGTGAATCGCAGTTTATCTTTCTCAATCTCAACGATTCGACCTACGTCCCGCCACGCGAGAATTGAGCAACGTCTAATTCACCACAAAGACCACGAAGCAGAATGCAGGGTAGCCGAGGCTTGCACCGGACGCATCGTTCGGCTTTTTGTGGCAGATCGCGGATTGAACTGCTTTGTGCGCATCGTAATACTGCTTTCCTAGCCAAATGGAACTTTCTCCCCAGGATTCGCTGCGACTCAATGTCCTGCTGGCCAACAAGCCGCAGGCGATCCGTATCAATGAATCGACCATGACCGTGTTTGGCCTTTCGGCCAAGGGTGAAGCACAGATCGAACTCAGTCCGATCGGTCGCCATGAGCCGTACCTCAAACGTGTCAAGGAACTGCTGTCAGGACAGGTGCTCGGCTCGCCCGGGGGTTATCCGGTCTATCTGCAGCGCTGGACGCGCATGGGGCAGATGCGCGACGAAAGTCTCGAACAGCTGCTGTTGCTCGGCGAGCCGGAGGCTGTGGTCGCCGCGGTTTCGGCCCAGGGGTTGACCGATGAGCTTGCGCGGCGTGCCTGGTGGGCGATGGAAGATGCAACCAATGCCCGGCACATGCTGGCCAAACGCGCGGTGGTAGAGGGTCAGATGGGCCCTCAATTGGCCGCTTATCTGGTCGAGCACCTGCCATTCGAGGCCGAACCGGAGCAGCAGATCGAAACCGTGCGCCTGGTTTTGCAGCCGGGCCTGTTGGACCAGGATCAGGTCAAGACGTTATGGCGCAAGGCGCAGCGCAAGCCGGCCTACTATGTCGGATTCCTCGGAGCGCGGGTGGACTATCTGCCGGAAGAGGTCGCGGCTCACGACATGGCCGGGGGGCTCGGCGCGGGGCTGACCGCACTCGCGGCCGAGGGTAATTCCCTGGCCGCTCTGTTACTCAGGGTGATGTCCGCCCAGGGGCAGGCCTTTATAGAGACGGTCTTCAGGGTCTTCGAGAAGCCCAATAACCAGGATGTAGTCAACCTGACCCTGGATTACGTCGCGATGTACTTTTCTTCCGCGCGTCCTGGGGGGCCGGTCGATACGAACCTCGAGGAGCTGCAGTCCGAGGCGTCAGTTTGGCTGGCGACGGCCGCCGAGGTGCGTCCACTGGCGGCCTTGGAGCAAATCGATGAGGCGCAGCTACAGGCGTTGCGCGTCATGTCAGGCCTTAGTTATGGGGTGGTGCGGCCGGTGTTCAGGGACAGTACCGCGATCGGCAGCCTGATGCGACGCAAGCTGCAGCCCGTCCTGACCCCCCTGCTTGCAGAGCTTTCCCGGCTACGGCAGAGAAAAGCCCCTAAGTTTTTGAATAGTGATAAGAAAATAACTTAGCCTTTTACTCTGATATTTGCTCGCTATACTACCAAGGAGGTATCCCGTTTGGGGTAGGGTCTGCCTTGGAGAAACCATGGACCGTCTTTTGAGTGTTTCACAGGCTGCGCGCATGGTGGGCGTGCCACGCCGTTTGCTGCAGCAGCACATCCAGGAAGGGCGCCTGAGCGCCTTCGAAGGTCACATCCGCATGTCGGAACTGCACAAGGCCTATCCGCAGGCCGATTCGGACCGCTCGGGCATGCTCGAGAAGGTCAACCGTATCCGTGAAGCGGCATTGTTCAAGTCCACCCGTGACGGTCGACGCGATCCCGAGCACCTGGCCACCGAACTGCAGCGCACCCGCGTCGAGATGGGGCGCCTGCAGGAAGAGCTCGATGGTTACCGACTGCTGGCGTTAGAGATGGAGCAACGCCTGCTCGATCTGCAGGAGCGGTGCGACGAACGTCAGGCGATGATGTTGGGCACCCTGGTTGGTTGGTTCATGAACCAGCTCAAGCTGCGCGAAAGGAAATAAACCTCTCTTTATCGTTCCTTTGAGGCTAGTGGGCCATGCGGGAAGTTCGGTAACCCACAGCCAGTCCACAAGCCGGGTTGGCAAGGCACGCGAGCGCAGGACTGGCCGTCGCCAATGCCAGCGAGTGTAACGCGGTCAACGTGGCTTGTGGGCTGGCCCGAAGGGAGCGTCGCTGATGAGCCAATGTTGCGTTGCACCCCTTGGAAAGGGCCTGCCATTCCCTGCGGTGTGCGCCTTACCTTGGCTTATCAGCGGCGCTCTGTGAATAACCGAACTTCCCGCATGGCCCACTAGGGCTGGGCGGCGAGCGCTGCCCGCGGTAAAGTCACGACGGGATGTCGTACAAGATTACCGTCAGGCCTTCCGGCCATACCTTTGAAACCGAACCCAGCGAGACACTCTTGCAGGCGGGCCTGCGCGCCGGCCTCAATCTGGGTCACAGTTGTGCCAACGGCAGCTGCGGTGACTGCAGGGCGCGCCTTCTCGCCGGGGAGGTCTCGCCTCTCAATCACTACGACTACCGTTTCAGTGAGCTCGAGAAACAGCAGGGCTGGTTTCTGATGTGCAGTTGCCGGGCTTTAAACGATGTTGAAATTGAAGCCCATGAGTCGGGGTCTGCAACGGATATCCCCGAGCAGCACATCCATGCCAGGGTGAGCAGGGTCGAACGCCTGCAGGATGAGGTGGTCCAGCTGACGGTGCGTGCGCCACGCAGTGGTGGCCTGAGTTTTCTCGCCGGTCAGGGTGTGACTCTGTCGTTCGAGGGTATGCGCCTCAAGACCCTACCGATCGCCAGCTGTCCCTGTGACAGCGTGCAACTGCGTTTCCATATCCGCCGACGCGATAATGACCCTTTCAGCGAGTTCGTATTCGAGCGTCTGCGCAGGGGCTGGGAGGTTATGCTCCATGGGCCCAGCGGGAATTTCACCCTGGACGAGGAATCGGATCGGCCGCTGGTGTTCATTGCGTGGGAGTCGGGGTTTGCGCCGGTGAGCAGCCTGATCGATCATGCGATCCGGAAGGATGAAAACCGCTCGATCGATCTCTATTGGCTGTCGGCGATCCCGCGAGGTCACTACCTGTCCAACTACTGCCGCGCCTGGCGGGATGTCCTAGATGATTTCCGTTACCACTCGATCGATCTCGAATCGGCTGGCAGTGAACGCCTGGAGCCGGTGATCCAGCGCATCGCACGGGTGCATTCGTCGCTGGACAGCTGCGACTATTATCTGGCGCTGCCGGAGTCTGCATTACATCGGGCGCAAGATATCCTGCGGGAGACGGGCGTGCCGGAAACGCAGATAAAGTTTGGGCTGCTCAAACACGCCTGATCCCCAGCTTGGCCGTCGCGCCAGTCAGCCCACCACGTCGAGTTCACGTCGGCGAACCTGACGCCGCGCTCCTCGGCCAGGGTTCTGCAGGCAGCAATATCGACACCCTCGAGCCCATCGATGGCGGTTGCGGTCACATCATCGATATAGTCGGGTGCCAGCCTGAGAAAGTCGAGCATGGCCGCATAAGACCCGGGCAGGGCAGGATCACAATGTTGGCTGTACACGGCGTCATTTTGCGCATTCATGGAGATCGACAGTGCATCGACACATTCACCGAGCTCCGGCAATACATTGCGCTTGTGCACCAGGTTGGCCAGGCCATCGGTGTTGACCCGCACCCGGCCGCCCGCACGCCTGATGTGATGCGCGGTTTTCAGCAATACCTTCAGACGCAGGGTCGGCTCGCCGAAGCCGCAGAACACCACCTCGCGGTAATCCGCCGGATTGCCGATAGACTGGAAAATCTCGTCCTGGCTGGGGCGGTGATCGAGGCTGAGTTCGTAGTCATGGACGCGATGCGAACCGTTATGCTTGGGACAGAAGGCGCACGCGAGGGTGCAGCGGTCGGTAATGTTGAGGTAAAGACGGTCGCCGATGGTGTAACTGATTGTTTGCACAGGCATAAGGCGGTTCTTAACGCGCGGCTTGCTGGACAGGAAGATAACCCGCACCGATGCTGCCGGGCTTGATCATGGTCAAGGTAAGCGTAGCTCGAATCGATCAATTTGGATCAATATGGGAATTGATTCGCCCAGCATACGGGAAAGCACGAGGAGGCCGCTCATTTCGAGCAGGCGACGATGGCGCCGCGGCACCCGCGGGCTGAACCGAAGTTGTGTGACGTCTACGCAATTCTTTCGACGCTTGATGGCCGGCTTTTTCTACCCGATTCTGCTGCTGCTCGCAGCGATGTCGCCGCCGGCTGTCGCCGACGCCAACCTGGCTGCAGGTGATTGTGAGCGCCCTGCGGCACAGCACGATCTTCGCCATTGCAGTCTGTCGGGAAAGAAGCTGGCCGGATTCGATTTGCGTGGTGCCGATTTAAGGGATGTAAATCTGTCGAGTGCCGATCTGTCGGGCGCGGATCTGAGCGGAGCGGACCTGCGCGACGCCGACCTGCGTTGGGCCAAGATGATTGGCACACGGCTTGGTGGTGCCGACCTGAGTGGCGCGGATATGTTTCATGTTGTTGCCAACGAGGCCGATTTGAGTGGTGCCAGGCTGTTCAAGACCAATCTCTTTGGCGCCCTGCTCAACGAGGTGGTCGCCCGGGATGCAGAGTTCACCCAGGCGTATATGAAGGACGTTGAGATGGAAGAGGCGGACATGTCGGGTGCAACTTTGAGAAGGGTGAACCTCATGCGTGTGGTCGCGCTGGGGACGAAATTCCACCAAACAGATCTTTCGTTTAGTCAGATGACCGGGGCGGCGGCCGAAGATGCCGATTTCACCGGGGCGCGCCTGGTTCGCAGTCGCCTCAATGGTGCCGATCTGCAGCGTGCTGTTTTCACCGGGGCGGATCTGCAGTCGGCGGATTTAACCAATGCGCGAATCGATGATGCGCATTTTGATGGCGCACTCAACCTCCCTCCCTCGCTCAGGGACCGGGTAAAGGATTGATCCTGGGTTGCTGCCGTTATCTTGTGATTCTTTTGCGGGCAATCTTTTCCAGGGTGCGATTGGACCTGACAGACACTGTCAGATCCATCGGAAGAACATTCTACCGATAGCGGACACTACCGTGCTTGGAAGCAATGAACGAGTCGGCCCGTTTCCATCAGCCGGGTTCGACGCGCCATTCGGCAGCTCCATTATGATAAGCGGTCGTACCTCGGTGGCTGGGGTGTTGCGATAAGGTGGTGTTGGCGCCAGCCCCTCGTTTCGGCAGGAGCGACAGGCGCTTTTCCGAGACCGGCGGGAGGTCTTTACGGCCTCGCCATAGGCCAGCAGCCGGGTGGCTAGATGTCTCACGCTGTACATGCGTTCGACCCGCTCGACGTCTTGGACAAGGAAGAATCAGGCTCGGCAAGGGCGGCTGCGCAACCTGACCCGCTTGTCATCTTTCGACCAGTGCCGTCAACCTTTCCTCCACTCGCACGGCACCGGCCTTCGGGCGGCCGGTGACCACGGGGCGGATTGCTCATTCGCTGGATTCCAGCGGCATGCCGGCGACACGCCAGTCGGCGATGCCGCCGCGAAAATAGTGGACTTTTGTGAAGCCCCAGGAAACGGCCTTAGCGCTCGCGCGAGAGCTGCGGCTGCACTTCACGCCGCTGCAGTAGAGCACCAACGGCTGGTCCTTCGCGACGATCGCACTCAAGGCTTCTTCGGTGAAGGCGCCCTTCAGATCAAGGTGATGGGCGCCGGGTACGTGGCGCCTGGCGTAAAAACGCCGATTACGCACGTCGATGAATGGGACACCGACATCGAGCATTGCCCTGGCCTCCTCGACCGAAACCGTCTTCGCGCCTTCCACGACCTGCGGTGGCGCCCTGTCGACCGCGGCCAGCGCAGGCGCCAACAGCGACAGCGCGAGGGCGACGACCAACGTCGCTCGGGGTAACGATGTCTTCATGTGCTCCTCCGTTCGGCATCTTCTGGGTAGGGTCAAGTGCGCTTCCGGTCGCACCCCCTCCCGCAGGGGCAGGAAATGTATCCTGGACGCGCAGTCTGGTTCGCACAACTTTAGGGAACCTCTGATCAATTCATGGACTCGCATCTTGCACTTATAATTTCCAGCTTCTGCGTTGCGAATCTTCGCAATAGCCGGCTATTACGTGCAATTTGCGCCTTGAAAACATCGCCTGGAGCGATGTTTCGCGAAAGCGCCGAAGGGGTGAGGCGCAAGGAAGCGCCGAACAGCCGAGCCTTTTTGATCACCAATCTGATCTGCCCGGAATTATCAGAGGTCCCCTTCATTCAATGCCCAAGCGCTGCATCTTTCGCCACAAGGTGCTGCGATCGATATTCAGCATCTGTGCGGCCAGTGTTTTGTTGCCGTCAGCCTTGCGCAGAGCATTCTCGATACGCTCGCGATCATTGATCTTCGGTGCCGGGTTTGCCTGCGTGTGCCGGCGGGCATCGCAATATTCCTGCAAGGTGTCCGGCAGGCTTTCGGGCTGCACGACGCCGTCGACAGCACAGATCAAACTGTGCTCGACCATGTTGGCAAGTTCGCGCACATTTCCCGGCCAGGGATAGTTCATGATCGGCCGCATCGCTTCGTGCGAGAAGCTGATGTCACCTTGGTAACCCCTTTCAGACAGGCGCTGCACAAGGGCGTCGATCAGCAGGGGGATGTCGCCCGGCCGGTCACGCAGTGGCGGCACGTGAAAAGGCACGACGGCGATGCGGTAATAGAGGTCTGCGCGAAACGAGTGATTATCTACCAGGTCACTCAGATCCTGATTTGATGCGGATACAAGACGGACGTCGACTTTCTCGGTCTTGTCAGAACCGACAGGTTCATATTCACCATTCTGTAGCACCCTCAGGAGCTTCGCCTGAAGCTCATAGGGCAACTCGCTGATTTCATCGAGAAAGAGGGTTCCACCATCCGCGGCCTTGAACCGCCCGGCCCGGGTTTTCACAGCACCGGTAAAGGCCCCTTTTACATGACCGAAAAGCTCGGTCTCAATCAGGGATGCCGGTATCGCGCCGCAGTTGAGTTCTACAAACGGTTGGTCGGCACGCCCGCTGCGTTTGTGGACGAGCCTGGCCAGTTCGGTCTTGCCGGTGCCCGATTCCCCCTGAAACAGGACCGAGGCATTGGAGGACGATACGACATGAAGTCGATCGATGAGTCTTAGCATGTCGGGATCTTCGGAAACGAATCCGCATGCCTCCTTGTCGCCGATTACTGCATCGAGCCGTTTTTCTGCCGTGATATCGCGCATGACGATCATGCGCAGCTTGTCCTCGTTGCCGGGGATATCGAGCAGGCTCGAGTCAATCTGGAACCAGCGCGGCTGGCCGTTGACGATGACCTTTTCCTCGAACTCCATGACGGTTTCGCAGTGATGTTCAGTTTCCCCGGCAGTGTCCAGGCCTGCGCGGATCAGCGAACTGCGCAGATTGTGACCATTCATGTTGGCCAGCGATATCTGCCGAGTCCCGGAAGGGATCCCAAACAGCTTGTGAACGGTTGCGTTGACGGTAAGGATATTTCCGCTTCGGTTGCAGACGATGACACCCTCGCTGAGCGGCTTCAGGAAACTCTCCAGCAAGGAGACGATATCTCGGGTAATGGTCATTCTCGTTCAATTCCAACGTCACCGTTGCATCGAGTTTAACTGTTGCAAGGCATCGCAACAATGCAACGAGTTTGCAACACCGCAATATCTCTAAGCCACTGATTTGGCATGGCTAATCTATTGGCAGGAATCTTGCGCCTATACACGTGGCCGAGTCGTGTTAATTTCGGCGAGAGCGAGTCTGGTTTACCCGGAACACAAGGAAACTCGAATCAGGTTCAGGCCATGATACCGGCATCACCGGTGCCCACCTGAATCCCCCTACAGAAAAATATGGAGGAGCAGATGCGCACTCATGTTGGACGACCTGTCATGTTTATAGCTGGCCTGCTGGCCATGTCCATGGTTGCGATATCGAGCGTGGCAATCGCAAAGGAAGCGGGCAACGACGCCAAGGATGCCCTGCAGGACGAGCGTCGTTTTGCGCCTTCCTATGTCTCGATCGAGGGGCACAAAGACGTGACCCCCGATCAGTGGACCGACCCGCGCATCTGCGGTCAGTGCCACTCCGCGCAGTACGAAGGCTGGAACGGCTCGATGCACTCGAACGCATTCAAGGACCCGGTCTACCAGGCGCTGTGGGCGCTGGCAGAAAAGGCCGACCCGAGCATGCGCAACCACTGCGGCACCTGTCATACACCGATCGGCATCACGACCAAGACGGTCGAGTTCCATCCGGACGAAGGGCTGCACGGCAAGTTTACGGCGCCGCCGATCGCCGAGAAGGGCGTTTCCTGTGATGTCTGCCACACCATCTCGGGAACCAATCTGCAGAAAACCGCCGTACTCGAGCATGGCAATGCATCATTCATCATGTCTCCGGGCGAAAAGAAGCGCGCGACCCTGAAAGATGCCGAGTCGCCTTATCACCAGACCGAGTACTCGGAACACCATGACAGTTCCGACTTCTGCGGTAACTGCCACAATATCTTCCACCCGGGCAACAACTTCCCGATCGAGCGCACCTACGACGAATGGAAGTACTCGATCTATGCGCAGAACGATATCCGCTGCCAGGACTGCCACATGGTGCCGGTCGCCATCGCGGAGAAGGTGGCCGATACCCTGAAGCGTCCGAAAGACTTGAATGACCCGTCACTCGAAGGCTTCGCGGCGCTCGGCGGCAAGTGGCGCAAGGTGGTTCACAAGCATGGCTTTGTTGGTGGCAACGCCGTAGTAACGGCTGCACTGAACGCCAAGGATGGTGAAAACCCCGAAGAGCTTGGTCGCGATACCAACGTTCAGGAAGCGATCGCGCGACTCAAAGGCGCTGCATCGTTGAAGTTGTATCTCGCGCAGAAGTCAGGCCATCTGCATCAGCTCAAGGTCAAGGTGACCAACGATCGTGCCGGCCATCATCTGCCCACCAGTTTGACCGAGGTGCGCCAGGTCTGGCTCGAGGTCGTCGTGAAGGATGATCAGGGTAACGAACTGTACAGAAACGGCACATTGACCGAGGCCAACGAGGTCCCGAAAGAGGCTGTGATCTTCAATGCCCATGCGGTCGACAAGGACGGCCAGGACACCCTGCTGCCGTGGGAGATCGTTCGCTTCGTCGATGTCAATACCATACCTCCGAAGGGCTACAAGTACGGCAAGTACTACTTCAATATCCCCGATGGCGTGAAACAAATCACCGTTACCGCCAAGCTGCACTATCGCTCCTTCTCGCAGGGCCTGGCCGATCTGCTGCTGGGTAAGGACGCCGTCAAGGTGCCGGCGGTCGAAATGGTCGCGCTCGAGGAAACCCATGACGTGGGCGGACTCAAGATAGCTGACGCCAGTGCGCACTAAGGAGGTGAGAGAAATGAATACACGTATTGCAATGACACTCGGTCTTTGTCTACTGGCGTCCGGTGCCATGGCGGACGAACCCGGTTTTCAGTGGAACTATTCGACACTGAGGCTCATCGCTTCGGGCGACCCTGCCAAGGGAAAGGCAATCGCTAAAAAGCACAAGTGCGCCAAGTGCCATGGTGACACCGGTATCAGTGAGGAAGACGATACCCCAAGCATCGCCGGCCAGATTCGTTCCTACCAGTTCAAGCAGCTGATGGATTACAAGACCAGCACCCGAGACGAAAAGACGATGATAAAGCGGGCGCGCAAACTCTCACCGGAGGAAATGGCTGACCTGTCGGCCTTTTATGCAGCCCAGACACCGGAACAGCCCCCGGCGCGTGAAGCACCTAAGCTCGCCACCGAGGGTGACGAAAGCCGGCTGCTGCTTTCCTGCGATGTCTGTCACGGTAAGGGTGGCATCGGCTACGGTATGGAGAGCCCGGGGCTGCGCGGCCAGAAGCCTGAGTACTTTGTCGATATGATGACGGCGTTCAAGGACGGCGATCGCGAGAACGATGCGTATGGTCGCATGCGCTTCATCGCATCTCAGCTGACCGACGATGAGATCGAGGCATTGGCGGCTTACTACTCCATGCCGCCCTTGCCAGAGTAAGATTGATCCGCCGGGTCTGCCAACAGGGGCACCCGGACATCGAGTGTGCGTCTCTGGCGTGGTCATGTTTGACGAGAATTCGTGAAGGGAGATGAGCGATGCGTGTAACTAGTATGTGGTTGGCCGCAACATTGATCCTGCTGTCATCCGCTGTCCTGGCGGATGAGCAGGAGCCAATGGGCCGTCAGGACATCATCGACCTGGTCAGGGGAAAGACCGTTGAGTGCCGCAAGGAGAAGGATCGTGCCCTGTGCTCGAACTACTTCACCCGGAAAGGTGTTGTCACGCGGATCATGCATGCAGACGGCAAACGCAAGGTTGGTCGCTGGTTCCTCGATGACAAGACCCGCCTGTGCATCCTGTGGGACGGAAAGATCAAGCCTCTTTGCTTCAAGGTCTTCGAGCAGCCCGACGGTAGCTATAACCTGATCAAGAAGGGCAAACACATCACAACCATCACGGGTGTGGAGGATGGCAACACCAAGAACCTGTGATGGCTTCTGCACTTAGGGAGCCCGGTCTTGGCTGAAAAGGCGACTGGACGCAACACGCTGGGTAATGCCGTGCGTCTGGGCGATGATTTCTCGTGAGTGCGTGTGGGCATGGAATCGATGACCGAGAACATGGCGCATATGAGCCGCGACACGGGAGAGCTCAATGGCAACATCGCCGGCATGAGTGGACACATCGCCAACATGTCGGTCGATATGAACCAGATGAACCGCTCGATGGCAGTGATGACCAATTCCATGGGTCACATGGGCAGCGACATCAACAAGTTCTCCAATCCATCGCGCATGATGCCGTTCGTACCCTGATTGTAGATACGCGGGCCCGGTCCAAACGCCGAGCGCCCTGATTTAAATCTAAACGAGGATAAACGCTATGAAGAAGACTCGACTGATCGTGGCGGCCGCAGCCGCTATTCTGGCCTCCAGCGTTGCTTTTGCAGCAGACGAGCCACCAAAGTTCGCGGCCGCCGACGCCAACGGCGACGGGGCAATAGATGAGGCCGAGTTCAAGGCTACCGGGCTCGAAGCTGAGTTCGAGAGTTCCGATTCAGACGGTAACGGCACGCTCAACGAGGAAGAGTACACGGCCGTGGTCGAGGGAGAATGCGCGTAAGCTGCATCGGACCTCATCTGCGCCCTGCCGCCACGCGCCACCCGGCCGATGCGGCCGGGCGAGGAGGAGGTTCCAGTTTCAGAAAAGAAGGCTTTATCACCTACATTCCCAAGGTGTCCTGCGTGGCAGCGTACAGACGCTGCAGGTATTTACGCGCAAATAGACTGATTAACCTTGGACACGCGTACCTCACCATTGAGCGCTTCCCCCGCTTCAAAACCAAACAAGGGCGCTGCAAGCTTCGGCTGTTGTGCCATCCGTTCTACGAAGAGCGCCGGGCTCGACTCGATCACTCTCGAAGAAACATTGATCAGAGGTTCCCTAAATCGAGACCAACTGATCGGAGACCCGGGCCGCCGAGTTTGGGAATGTCTCCTCAGGGCAGAAGCAGGCTGGTGCAGCACCACTGCACCAGGATGACTCCCGGCTTTCGGCCGGCGCAGATCGGGAACGTTTTGTCCGCTTTAGGGGTGATTGTTCACCGGCTCAAAGAGGATATTCAGAGAAAACTGGCACTACCGGTCGGCACAACTCTGAATTTCTACAGATGATCGCTGTCGGCGAAAAATTCAGCATAACTCCCAGCCGGACTAACGTAATTTTCCACTCAATTCCCGAGCCAGTGTCTCCGCGTCGATGCCATAGGCGAACTTGGAGATGAAGCGTCCGTCAGGGCCCATCAGATAAAAGCTGGCTGAATGATCCATGGTGTAACGATCAGGGTCAGATGAGCCATCTTTCACACGTTCGAATTTGGCCCCGAACTGATCTGCGACCCGCTTGATCATGGCCGTTGACCCGGTAAGGCCAGTCAACCTTGGGTCGAAATAGCCCACATACCTGCGCATGATCTCCAAGCTGTCGCGATCGGGATCGACGGTAATGAAGTAGGGTTGAACTCTGTGCGCCTCTTCCCCCATCCGCCCAAGCGCCATGGTCAGCGTCTGCAGACCGGTCGGGCAAACATCCGGACAGAATGTATAACCGAAATACATCACCGAATAGCGGCCGAGCAGATCCTGCTCGGTGACGCTGTTCCCCAAATGATCGGTCAGAATGAAGCGCCCGCCCAATCCGTCGACGGCCGGCGAGTTATCCGCAACGGCTGCCGAACGCGCCGCCAAAGCCTCGTCCATGTCCGCGTTGAGACATCGCTTGATGGTATCGGTGTTGTATTGCATCAGTCGTAGATAAAGTTCGGGCCCCGCCTCAAACTGCATACCCAGAGAGTCGAGTTCACCGACGTTTACATTCTGACCTTCGATCAGCAATGACAGATTGTCCGGGTGCATGCCTTTCTCGGTGAACAGA
>Ga0265303_10001146_pt1 | contig 15995 bp, 13 predicted proteins | sample Helome_2_FD_192494 | JGI IMG/M metagenome (GOLD analysis project Ga0265303, IMG submission 192494) | Marine sediment microbial communities from subtidal zone of North Sea - Hel_20160317 (Illumina Assembly) | ecosystem: Environmental > Aquatic > Marine > Subtidal zone > Sediment ... | reverse complement strand
ATCCTGCGGCGCAGCAGACGACACCGCCACCTGACCGCCATTGGCAAGCTGCGCAGCCTGTTCCATCATCTCCTGCACATCCACAGCTGGCGCTTGACCGGTGCGGATCTGGTCCAGCATCTGGGACAGCACCTCCGGCACCCTGCCCATGAACCTGAACATGCTGGCACTCTGCTGAATGACGCCATCGGTCAGCCGGGTGAAGACCAGCTCCACGATCCAGCAGAACTCGCCGATGCGCATGGCACCCGCCATGCGGCCGCTGCCCTTCATGGTGTGGAAACTGCGCTGCAACTCGGCGATAAGATCGGTATTTTCCGGCTGCGTGATCCACGCCGGAATGGATACCGAAATCTTGTTAAACTCTTCCGTCGCCTCTTCCAGGAAGATATCAACTATCTCCTGATCGGCGTCATCACCCAGCACCGGGAAATTCTCTGCAACGACAACCGGCATCTGTTCGATGCCAGGCGCTGCTGCCGCCGGGCCCGCGGCTTCCCCGACGAGGGACGGCCCTTCCCCGTGCATATCATGGGCTGCTGCCGCAGCCACGGCAGCATCCTGCGGCGCAGCAGACGACACCGCCACCTGACCGCCATTGGCAAGCTGCGCAGCCTGTTCCATCATCTCCTGCACATCCACAGCTGGCGCTTGACCGGTGCGGATCTGGTCCAGCATCTGGGACAGCACCTCCGGCACCCTGCCCATGAACCTGAACATGCTGGCACTCTGCTGAATGACGCCATCGGTCAGCCGGGTGAAGACCAGCTCCACGATCCAGCAGAACTCGCCGATGCGCATGGCACCCGCCATGCGGCCGCTGCCCTTCATGGTGTGGAAACTGCGCTGCAACTCGGCGATAAGATCGGTATTTTCCGGCTGCGTGATCCACGCCGGAATGGATACCGAAATCTTGTTAAACTCTTCCGTCGCCTCTTCCAGGAAGATATCAACTATCTCCTGATCGGCGTCATCACCCAGCACCGGGAAATTCTCTGCAACGACAACCGGCATCTGTTCGATGCCAGGCGCTGCTTCCGCCGGGCCCGCGACAGTCTTCACCAGGACGCTTTCGCTCACATTTTCAGGACCGTCCGCCGGCGACACAGATGCCCCGGCCCCGGCCAGCGCCGGTATATCTGCGGGAACGTGAGCTGCAGCATCCGGTTTACTGAATGCATGGGCCTGCCGTGCAAGGTCGTCGATATCACCAGGCAAAACCAGGCCGGGCTCCCTGACCTGCCCGATCAGTGCCGACAACGCGGCCGGCACCTGTCGCAGCAGATCGACCACGCCTGCACTGACATCCACGTTTCCGTCAAGCAGGTTATTGACCAGGTGCTCCATGGCCCAGGAGAATTCGCCCGTTGCCATGGCCCCGACCATGCGCCCGCTGCCCTTCAGCGTATGCAGGGAGCGGCGTATTTCGGTCAGTGCATCCTGATCAGACGGATCGTCACACCATGCCGGGATCAGCCCGGTGACTTTTTCGAGTTCCTCGGCAGCCTCCTCATTGAAGATCTCGATAATTTCCGGATCGCCCTCGCTATTGATCACCTGCAGCGAAGTGACCTCATTATCCCCGCCGCCCGCAGCGGCAGATACGAGTGTCGCGTCGGTCGTGTTATCAGCCGGCGACTGGCCAGTGGCATCGTCAGCGGCGGATGCAACAGATTCCTGCCCCGCCTCGATGACTTCTTCCTGCGGCTCGATCTCAGGGCATGCATAACCGAGTTTCTCGATACTGTCCTCGGCGATTTGCATCGCCCGGTGACCGTAGTCACGGTTCTCGACCAGTTCCTCGACACAATACTCGATGCTGCAGATCGCATCTGCCAGCGTATCCAGGTCTTCCTCGGACAGTTCACGGTGACCTGTGACAAGTTCCCTGGCAATAAATGTGCGAACCATACTGGTAACGATTGCCAGACGGTCCTGGTCAGCCATTTGCAGACCACCGTGGATCCGGTTCAGGATAACCGGCACATCCGCAAGCAGCTCGAAATCACCGCAGGACCGCAGGAACTCGTTGATGGATTCCTTGGCGCTCGCCATATCATCCATTACGGCACCGATGACGGCATCCCGACCCTGCCTGAAGGTAACGTCATCGCTGTCGCCGCCGGACTGCTGGCTATCAATACTGGCACTGATATCCGCGAGTGCGTCCTCGATGGCAACCATCGTGTTGGCCATCTCGGAAAAATCGCCCTCCGAGGCCTGATGGACACCTTCCGCACAGCCTCGCAGTAACTGCTCCTCACCTGCAACAATCTCGCCCAGCCTGTCCATACCGATCATGTCGAGCATATTGCCGAGCGCATGCAGTTCGTCGGCGACGGTAGCCAGCACCTCGGTGCCGGTGCGATCGCTTTTCAGGAATTCATCCAGCTGTTCCTTGATGCGTCCAATGTCCTCGCGTACGGTTCCGGACACGGTCTGCAGCAATTCCTCGCTGCAGGTCGGAAGACCGTCGCTGCTGTCCGCAAATGCGCTTTCATCCGCTGATATCCCCAGCCCGTAGGTCGACCTGATAGACGCGATACGCGCGGAACCGCCTTCCGATTTATAGACCTGGTACAGCAGGTTCTTCAGTAAATCGTCTGTCAGCACGTCGGAGAAGACTGCCTCACCCTGCTCCATGAGGCGCTTGATATGCCGGTCGATCTGGCCGAACAGGCGCTTGATGCCCGGCGTGACTTCCAGTGTGCCTTCCTGCAGCAGTTCCGCCACGCCGGCAGCTACCCACCACAGGCGCGCGACCGGTTCACTACCGGCATTTTGCTGCAGGTGATTGAGTGTATCGACAAGCATTTGCAAACCGTTGCCGCTTGCACCGTTACGGTACCAGTCCAGCAGACCGCCCTGAAAACGGCTTCGTGCCGCCCGAGCCAGGGCTGCGACATCCTGCTGCGCATGCTCCGCCCGCATGTCGAAGACTGTAACCGGCACCCTGACCGACAGGTCCGGGGAAAACACGGCATCTTCCTCGAGTGGCTGCTCGCCACGGGTTGCACGCAGGCTGTTGACCAGCGGAAACAATACATCCAGCTTGTCCGGACGACCTGCACGAAGACTGTAGAGATATTCCGGAATCTCCAGGAAGCCCTGCATCAGCAGCTCCAGCGCGGTTTCCGGCTGGTCTACGGAATCCAGCAGCAGGTCGGCAAGCACCTCCTCCATTTCACCGGTCAGGAGATCGGCCCCCTTCAGATTCACCATCTGCAGCGGACCGCGCGCCTCGTGCAGATGCGCAACACACCCCTGCAGGGATTCCCTGCTCTTGCTGCCGGCATATTCCTCGAGATAATGCCGCGCCTGTTTCAGGGTCTCGGCCAGTTCCTGGCGGACCCAGCTCAGTGCGTTGTAGTCGATTGCTTCTTGCATAATGTTCCCTTGCAGACTGCTACCGGATGACGGCCATGCCTGATACCTGCGCCAGCGATGCAGGACCTGTAATAACGTGACCAGCCTGTTGCAATATACGCATCATGTACCCGGGCAAGTCCGGCGGTGTAATTCACCACCGGCCTCCGATTATCATGCCAATGTCTTACTGCGGCAGCTTGAAGCCTGCCACCGAAGTATCGAGATCCTGTGCCAGACTGGACAGGCCATCAATCGATCGCGATGTCTTCCCGGCACCGTCGGTTGCCTGGGTAGTCAGCTTCTGAATGCCACTCATGGCTGTGGTCAGCTCGGCAGCTGCAACCGCCTGTTCCTGCGCATCGCTGGATATGCTCTGAATCAGATCGGCGAGCTGGTCGGACACGCTCTCGATCTCTTCAAGCGCGCTACCGGCATCCTCTGCAAGCTGGGCACCGTTGACCACACCCGAGGTACTTTTCTCCATGGAAATAACTGCCTCGTTGGTGTCGGCCTGAATCGTTTTCACGAGGGCCTCGATCTGCTTGGTCGCGTTTGCCGACCGCTCGGCGAGTCGCTGAACTTCGTCAGCAACCACCGCGAAACCGCGGCCTGCCTCACCCGCCATGGCCGCCTGGATGGATGCATTCAGTGCCAGGATGTTGGTTTGCTCGGCAATGTCGTTGATAAGCTCGACGATGTCGCCGATTTCCTGGGAGCTTTCGCCGAGTCGCTTGATTCGTTTCGAAGTCTCCTGGATATGTTCGCGAATCGTGTCCATACCGTCCATCGTACGCTGCACGGCCTCGCCGCCCTTCTTGGCGATTTCCACCGATCGCATGGCCACCTTGGATGATTCATTGGCGTTCGTGGACACCTCGGACATGGTCATTGACATGTCGGCAATGGACTTGCCGGCCACGTTGATGTCCTCGAACTGCTTCTTGCTGGCGGTCGCCAGCTGGGTCGCGATTTCGTTGGTTTCCTGCACCGATGACGACAGCTGGGACGAGGTATCGTTGATGGTCTTCACCAGGCCACGCAGCGAGTCCACCGTTACATTAATGGAGTCCGCAATTGCGCCCGTGAAATCCTCGGTCACGGTCGTGCGCACCGTCAGGTCACCGGATGCAAGGTCGCCCATTTCGTCAAGCAGCCGCACGATGGCTTCCTGGTTATGCACGTTCTCGCCCTCGACCAGGTGGCTGCGCTTGCGTGTATTCATGAGGGTTCCGAAACCCATCAGGAATATCATGAACAGTGCAATAGCACCGAAAACATATGCCAGCTTGTTGCTGACCAGACGACTTGCCGCGCTGGTGGCCAGCTCCGTCTTGAGCTTGTTGGCTGCGTTGAAGAGCATTTCGCTCTGTCCGGTAATACCCACCACCGCAGCCTGAATGGTAACCAGTTCGTCCGCATTTTCGACGATAGTACCTACATTGTCACTGACCCGGCTGAACAGCAGCGCGATCTTCTGCAGCTTGTCCTTGAGTGTCTTGCCCTGCAGTTTCTTTATGCCGCCGGTACCGCGCATGAAGCCGTCCAGTACGCGACCGAATTCCTTCGTATCTGCAGCAAACAGGATGGCGGCGGCCTCGGTATCGATGCCCCGCATGACGTCGTTCAGGCTGTTGACAATCCGCTGACCCAGCACGGACTGGTTACTGGCAAGCTTTACCTGTGCCGAACTGGCACCCTGCTTCACCAGTGTGTTGGTCACATCCTGCGTATGCTCCATCAACTGGGGCATAACCTCGGACATGAGACTGGTTGATTCGGCCATGGCCATGATCAGGACCTGTCCTTCCAGCACTGCATCGATATTGGGACGAAATCCGTTCCAGGTCTTGTCAAGATGGACCACGGCCTGACTTTCCGGCGACTTGCCCGAACCGGCTCCGCTACCGAAATCGTTCATCTGCTTTTTGAGAATGCTGCTGAAGGCCTTCTTGGACTGGCCCATCCTGCCGAAGGCGGTATCATCGCCAGTCCTCGCTGCCAGCGCATATTTCGCGACTCGCTGCGACTGGATCAGCTGCTCGCTGACATCGGTCATGCGCAACTGGTGTCTGCTTGCCTGGTCGCCCACTGTTACGAAGGTCCAGACCATTGCACTTAAAGCACACAGCATAATGAAGAAATACATCTTCATTGTGCTCCTGGCTCCACCCTTCTTTGTATTGAACATCTTCATAATGGTCCGTCTCCTGACAGATTTGATCACAATATATGGTTACGGGGTCAGCCTCTGTTACCTGCAATCCGTCAGACGGCGGCCTGCAGGAATTGTGGTGAATCAGCAAGTTTGTGCAGACTGAAGATCGCCCAGGTCAGACTGCCCCGGCGAAATACGTGCTGCGTATAAGGCAAGAGGAATTCATCAACCTCTGCATCTTCAAGCGAATATTCATCATCCATGAAATGTTTCAGCCCGAGCACTTCGTCAACGATCAGGCCGGAATAGAAACCGTTGTAATCGATCACGAGCACGCGGGCCTTGCCGGTAATCCTTATCACTGAACCGGTCAGGCATCCACTCAGGTCAATCACCGGCAGCAGGTTGCCGCGGATATTGGCGATGCCGCGCACCCATGGCTGCGTCAACGGCACCCTGGAAAGTTCCGGAACGTCCAGAATCTCAACCACCTCGCCAAGCTGCGAGACCAGGTCATTGTTGCCGATGCGATAGGTAATACCGGCCCATTCCTTCGTCGTCTCGGCCTGGTCCTCGTGGCTGCCACCGGTCCCCCGGCAGCCGTCCTCGATTGCCTTCAGATACTCGACCGGGTGAGTGCTGTTCATCTGTTCCATAGCCTTATGCCACAAGCGCCTGGTTGATGAGTGTCAGCAGCGTGTTTTCGCGCACCGGCTTGGTTACGTAGTTCGATGCGCCCTGGCGCATACCCCATACCCGGTCCACCTGCTGATCCTTGCGGGTCACGATGATGACCGGGATGTCGGCCGTTTCCGGATCGGAGGTCAGTTGCCGCGTGGCCTGAAATCCGTTCAGCCCGGGCATCACGACATCCATCAGGATAAGGTCGGGTTTTTCACGCCTTGCAGTCTCGATACCCTCCTGGGCATTACCCGCCGTCACGGTGGAGTAGCCGTTCTTCTCGAGCATTTTCTTGAGCACGTGAGTATCGGTCGGAGAGTCGTCAACTATCATTATGTGTTTCATTGGTGGTGCCTCTTTAATCTGTCAGCGTGTAGCAATCGTCGGTATGGATTCAGCTGCCTGTGCCGGAGGTACAGTGCTGTTCGATTGCCGCCAGCAACTCTTCCCGAGTGAACGGCTTGGTAATGTAATGATCGGACCCGACGACCCGCCCGCGGGCACGGTCGAACAGACCGTCCTTGCTGGAAAGCATGACGACCGGGGTATGACGGAATATCTTGTGATGCTTGATCAGTGCGCAGGTCTGGTAGCCATCGAGGCGCGGCATCATGATGTCGAGAAAAATCAGGCTGGGCCGGTGGTCGGCGATCATGCTGAGCGCTTCGAACCCGTCGGTCGCGACGATGACCTCGAAGCCTTCGTTCCTGAGCAAGGTCTCGGCCGTGCGGCGAATCGTCTTGCTGTCGTCGATGACCATGATCTTCGTGGTCGCTTGGCTATCGGTCTCGGCGGCCCCGTCGATGCTGTCGGGAGCCGTCATATCACCAGCCGGTACGCTACTTTGCATGATGACCTCTATATGTTTGTTTTGACAGACATTTAAACCAATACCCGAGTCTTCCCCGCGCCCCCGCCCATGTCACGGCCACTTCCCGAAGCGATTTAATTTAGTATTGGCATTCTGATACAACGATTTATCGTCATTCTGTCTGCAAACTTTACGACCGGCGAACCACGGGCCGCGAGCCCCTCGCAAACCAGCAAAAAAGGAAGCAAATGGACATCAAACTCGGCGTCGTCATGGACCCGATCGGGGCCATCAATTTTCACAAGGACAGCACCCTGGCCATGCTGCTGGCGGCACAGCAACGCGGCTGGTCGCTGTACTATATGGAACAGGACGACCTGTTCCTGGAGGACAGCCACTGCCAGGCCCGCATGACCCCGCTGACGGTCCACGCGGACGAGCACAACTGGTTTACCCCGGGCGAGGCCACCACCTGCCCGCTGTCCGAACTTGACGTGGTCCTGATGCGCAAGGACCCGCCGGTCGATCTCGAGTACCTGTACACCGGCTTCCTGCTGGAACGTGCCGAGGCAGACGGCGTCCTGGTCGTCAACCGGCCCACCGCGGTGCGCAATGCCAGCGAGAAGCTGTATACCGCGTGGTTCATGCAATGCTGTGCCCCCATGCGCGTCTCCCGCGACAAGCAGGTACTGAAGGCGTTTATCCACGAACACGGTGATATCGTAGTGAAGCCCCTCAACGGCATGGGGGGCGCCTCGGTGTTCCGCGTGCGGAAAGATGATCCCAACCTGCACGTCATCCTCGAGACCATCACCGACGACGGCCGGCAGACTGCCATGGCGCAACGCTATATCCCCGAGATCGCGCAGGGCGACAAGCGCATCCTGTTGATCGACGGTGAACCGTTCCCGCACGCACTGGCGCGCATCCCGGCGGCCGGCGAGACACGCGGCAACCTGGCGGCCGGCGCCACCGGCAAGGGTGTCGACCTGAGCGAGCGCGACCGCTGGATCTGCCAGCAGGTCGGCCCGACGGTGCGCGAGCAGGGGCTGATGTTCGTCGGGCTGGATGTCATCGGCGACTATCTCACCGAGATCAACATCACCAGCCCGACCTGTATCCGCGAACTCGACAAGATCTACAAAACCGATATCGCCGGACAACTGATGGACAGCATCGAGAAACGGCTGCAGCAGCGGTGAGCACCCTGCGCATTCTTTGTGTGCTGTGCCTGCTGGCAGCCGGCTGCGCCCGGCAGTCCGGCCCCGTATTTCACGACCAGGTACTCGCCTTCGGTACGGTCATCGATATCACCATCGACGGTGTCGAACCGGCGCTGGCGGAACAGGCCAGTGCCGAACTGGAACAGCTGCTGCTCGGCTGGCACCGCGACTGGCACGCCTGGGAGCCCGGCCCGCTGACCCGGGTGAATGCGGCACTGGCAGACGGACAGCCCATCCAGACCGATGCCGCGCTCCTGCCGCTGATCGTCGAGGCCAACCGCCTGTCCACGCTGAGCAACGGCCTGTTCAACCCGGTGATCGGCAGGCTGCTTGCACTGTGGGGTTTTCAGGGCACACCCCTGCCTGAAGGCACCCTGCCGGATCCGGCTGCGATCGAGGCCTGGCTGGCACAGGCACCGGACGTCGATGACATCACGCTCGACGGTGACCGGCTCGCCAGCCGCAACCCGCTGGCCGCCTATGACCTCGGCGGCTTCGCCAAGGGCTATGCCATCGACCGCTGCATCGAACACCTGCGCCAGCGCGGTATCGACAATGCCATCGTCAATACCGGCGGCGACCTGCGCGCCATCGGCACGCGCAGCGACCGGCGCTGGCGCATCGGCATCCGCCACCCGCGCGCAGACACCATCATCGCCAGTATCGACACCGACGGTGACGACAGCGTATTTACCTCCGGAGATTACGAACGCCTGTTCAGTGTGGAGGACGTGCGTTACCACCACATCCTCGACCCGCGCACCGGCTACCCGGCCAACGGCAGCAGCGCCGTGACCGTGGTGCACGATAATGCGGCGATCGCGGATGCCGCGGCCACCGCGCTGTTCGTCGCCGGCCCGGACGAATGGCAGGCCATTGCACAACGCATGGGCATCGAGCGTGTCATGCTGGTCGACCGTGATGGCGTGATTCACCTGACGCCGGCCATGCGCGAGGTGATCACACTGGCGAAAGATGTCATTGCCAGAGTGAGGATCAGCGATCCGTTACAGGCGCGGCCATAGCAGCGAATAATTAACATTATGAAACCATTACTGTCCCACAAATGTTAATTGAATTGTCTGTAACGTCATGAATGAAAATATTCATACCGGCTGTGAATAAACGCAGGACATGAATTCTAATTACCACAGAAAAAACAGAGCATCCCCTCTCCCTTCGGGACGCCTACAGGGATGTAGGCGGTAGGGCGAAGCAGGACGCTAGAGCCGAGAGGGCCAGGGAGAGGGGGCATAAATCAGACAGTTAGGGTTAATATATCCCCCCTCCCTGGCCCTCCCCCGGAGGGGGAGGGAGAAAGCAGAAAAGGGGCAGACCACCATTATCAGTTAATTGATGTGACAGACTTATATATAGGCGGTCTGGCCAGTGTTGCCGGCCGCAGATGCGACAAATTCCTACCCTGCCTGCCGACCCTGACCGCTATCACGGTCACCACCAGCGCATATATTCTTCTGTATACCGGCACTTATTACAGACCGGCCCACCCTGAACGATTTAAAGACCTGATATTCATATGGTTATATGGCACCTGTCGCACGTACCCTGATCTGCAGCGTATGCCTGTTCTGCTGCGTCCCTGCCACCATCGGACAGGCTGACACGGTGTACCGGTGGACAGACAAGCTGGGCCGGACACACTTCAGCGATATCCCGCCGGACAGCCAGGCCAGCACGGATATCGAGCTGCCATCGGCAGACCCGATTTCGCCCGCAGGCCTGCGGCCCGACGAGCTTGCCACGCTGAATGCCATCGAGCAGCGTCGACAGGCGCGGCACCGGAGCGCGGAGGCGGGCCGGCGTGAACAGCGCCGGATTCGCGACCGGCACGAACGGAACTGTCATGAGCACAGGGAGCAGCTGCGCCGCGGTCGTCGTCACGGCGACGGCAAGACCCACTCGAAGTTCCTGCGGACGCACTGCTGGTAATACCGGCTGCGGCATTAAAATTGATGCGCGCATGTGCTATACAGATACTGCATGGATACGACAGAAGCACCCATCCTACTCAATAACGGTGTCACGGCAACCGACCGTATTGCCCTGACGCTGTTTCTCGCGCTCGCGTTTCACGCCATGGTCATTCTCGGCATCACTTTCGGTACATACGACGATACGCCACCGGAAAACATCATGCCGACCCTCGACATCACCGTTACCAACAAGCGCACGCCGCCGCCCGACGAGGCCGATTACCTCGCACAAAACAGCCAGGACGGCGGGGGTAATGTCGCCGAGAAGGTCAAGCCGACGATGGCAGTGCCCGAACAGGCGCCGGCCGTGCAGCAGCAAAAGCCGGCACCTGCCCCCACCCAGGTGGTGACGGCGGACACGGCCGCGATCGAGGTCCAGCAGGAGGAGACACAGGTACCCGAAACGGACCAGCCTGACATTTCGGCTGCCGAACTGATCGAGCGCAGCATGGAAATGGTCAATCTCAGCGAGAAACTCAATGAGACGATGCAGGCCTACGCCCAGCGCCCGAAGCAGATATACGTCTCCGCGCGCACCCAGGAATTCAAATACGCCAACTACATGAGTGAATGGGTCAAGAAGGTGGAACGGGTCGGCAACCTGAATTATCCGGATGCGGCCCGCCGCGAGGGAGTTTCCGGCAAGCTGATGATGGATGTCGCACTCAATGCCGACGGAACCGTCCGCAATATCAGTATCCTGAGACCATCCGGTCACAGCGTCATCGACGAAGCAGCCATCCGGATCGTCAACCTGGCAGCACCTTTTCCGCCGTTTCCGCCCGAGATCGGGAAAGATGCGGATATCCTGCATATCACCCGCACATGGGAGTTTTCCACCAGCAACCGGCTGCAGAGTCGTTAAATGCGGGCAAAGCTGTAGGATTTATCCCTTCTGCGCAACGAAAGCTTGATGGATATCCGGTCGTGCCCGATACTAGGGCTATGAGCGAAACAGAATCACTGAGCAATCACTTCCTGATAGCGATGCCCACCCTGGAAGACCCGAACTTCCATCACACCACCACCTATATTTGCGAACACGATGCCGACGGTGCCCTCGGGGTGGTCATCAACCGACCGCTGGATATCCAGCTGGGCGAGATCCTGATGCATATGGATATCCACACCGACGACGTCGATATCGCCTCGCAGCCGGTTTATATGGGTGGACCGGTGCAAAGCGACCGCGGTTTTGTCCTGCACGAGCCGACCGGCAACTGGGAGGCAACGCTCAAGGTCACCGACAACATCGGCATCACCTCGTCCCGCGACATCCTGGCCGCGATTGCTGCCGGCGAGGGCCCGGAAAATGCCATTATTACACTCGGTTACGCAGGCTGGGGCGCCGGGCAGCTGGAACAGGAGCTGGCCACGAATACCTGGTTGAGCGGCCCGGCGGACCGCAACATCGTCTTCAACACACCCTCCGAACGCCGCTGGCTGGAAGCCGCCGCACTGATCGGTGTCGACCTGCACCTCATTTCCAGCGAAGCAGGGCACGCCTGACACCCCCTGCCGGACCGCCTTGCAGACGCTTCTCGGCTTCGATTACGGCGAAAAACGGATCGGCATCGCGGTGGGCCAGGGTATCACCCGGACCGCGACCGCATTGTGCACCCTCCACGCCCGTGAGGGCATGCCCGACTGGGAACGTATTTCCGCACTGGTGGATGAATGGCGGCCGGCAGCACTGGTCATCGGACTGCCACGACACGCCGATGGTACCGACTCGACCATGACCCGCGCCGCACGCGCATTTGCACAACAGCTGGAAGGACGCTACCGTTTACCGGTGCACCTGATGGACGAACGACTGAGTTCACAGGCGGCCGCGGCGCTGCTACAGGAAGACCACCAGGGCAAGGCCGGGCTGGATGCCATCGCGGCACGTATCATCCTGCAGGATTGGCTGGACACAGAACACACATGAACGCACCGGAAGACATCGCGGCCATTCTCGACGATATGGCCGGACAGCTGGCCGCGCACGTCGGCAAACACGGCGCTAACGCGCCTGCCATGGTCGGCATCCACACCGGCGGCGTGTGGGTAGCGGAACAACTGCACCGGCGTCTGCAGCTTGACGAGCCCCTCGGCAGCCTCGATATCTCGTTTTACCGCGATGATTTCACCCGAATCGGCATGAATCCGGTGGTCCAGCCCTCGGAACTGCCGTTCACCATCGATGACCGCCATATCATACTGGTCGATGATGTCCTGCATACCGGCCGCACCATCCGTGCGGCCCTGAACGAACTGTTTGACTATGGACGGCCGGCCTCTATACTGCTGGCCGCGCTGATCGAGCGGGACGGACGCGAACTGCCGATCGAGGCAAGCGTGGTCGGCAGGCACGTCAGCCTGCAGCCCAATGAACATATCAAACTGACGGGGCCGTCGCCGCTGAGGCTGGAAATTCAGCAGACCGCATGAGCGCAAGCAACCTGCAAATCGACAGCAAGGGACGCCTGCGTCATTTCCTCAGTATCAGCGGGCTGAACCGGCAGTTACTCACCGAGATCCTCGACACCGCCGAATCCTTTGCCGGCGTAACGGCACAAACAGTCAAGAAAGTCCCGCTGCTGCGCGGCAAGACCATCGTCAACCTGTTCTTCGAGGCCAGCACGCGCACGCGCACGACCTTCGAACTGGCTGCAAAGCGCCTGTCTGCGGACGTGCTCAACATAAACGTCACCCAGTCCAGCGCCGTCAAGGGCGAGACCCTGCTGGACACCCTGCGCAACCTGGAGGCCATGCACATCGACATGTTCGTGGTGCGCCATGCCGATAGCGGAGCCGCCCACTTCATTGCGAACCATGCGGCGCCGCACATCAGCGTCATCAATGCCGGTGACGGACGTCATTCCCACCCGACACAGGCCATGCTCGACATGTTCACGATACGCCGCGTCAAGGGGCCGGATTTCGGCCGCCTGCGGGTCGCGATCGTCGGCGACATCCTGCACTCGCGCGTGGCGCGCTCGCAGATCCATGCACTCAACCTTTTGCATACCGGCGAGGTGCGCATCGTGGCACCTAAAACCCTGATACCGGTGGACGCCGAATCGCTCGGCGCACATGTCTTCCACGACCTGCATGCCGGGATCAGGGATGTCGATGTCGTCATCATGCTGCGCTTGCAGCGTGAACGCATGCAGGGCGCCTTGCTGCCGAGCGAGCATGAATACTACGAGCTGTTCGGCCTCACCGAGGAAAAACTGGCCCTTGCCAGCCCCGATGTCACCGTCATGCACCCGGGGCCGATCAACCGCGGCGTGGAAATGGACTCGGAGGTGGCTGACGGCCCGCGTTCCGTCATCCTCGAGCAGGTCACGCACGGCATAGCCGTGCGCATGGCCGTAATGTCGATGGCCATGCGCACGACTGCGGGGACACAGGAGACAGAGCAACGCAAGGAGCCGTTGCCGGGCAAGGGCGAGGCGGCGGAATAGTATGACGATCAGTCCGCAATCGGCACAGGAGCGGATCCGCATCACCGGCGGTCGCGTGATCGACCCGGCCAATGATGTCGACACGGTGACGGATGTCTGCATTGCGGCCGGCAGGGTCGCTGCAATCGGCACCGCACCGGACGGCTTTACGGCGGACCATGAGATCGAGGCCGTTGGAAGCATCGTCTGTCCGGGACTGGTAGACATCAGTGCACGCCTGCGTGAACCCGGACAGGAACACAAGGCAACCATCGCCTCGGAGTCACGCGCTGCCGCAGCCGGCGGTATCACCACCCTCTGCTGTCCACCCGACACCTACCCGGTCATCGATACACCGGCGGTCGCGGAGCTGATACGCCTCAGGGCGGAAGCTGCCGGCCTGGCGCGCGTCGTCACGCTGGGCGCGTTGACGCGCCAGCTGGACGGCGAACAGCTAAGCGAGATGGCGGCGCTGCAGCGCGCGGGCTGCGTCGGCGTCAGTAATGGCCTGCGCCCTGTTGCCAGCACCCTGATTCAGCGCCGGGCGCTGGAATATGCGGCAACCTTCGACCTTACCGTGTTCCTGTATGCGAATGATGACGCACTGGCGAACAACGGTTGTGCGCATGAAGGCCGGGTTGCGACCCGCCTCGGGCTGCCGGGCATCCCGGAAGCCGCAGAGACTGCGGCCGTGGCGCGCGACCTGGCACTGATCGAGCAGACCGGCGTGCGCGCGCACTTCTGCCGCCTGACGACCGGGCGCGCGGCGCGCATGGTCGCACGTGCACAGTACGATGGTGTACCGGTCACAGCGGACACGGCGGTCCCCTACCTGTACCTGTCCGAGACCGACATCGGCGAATTCGACAGTCAATGCCATCTCATTCCACCGCTGCGCACCGTGGAGGACCGGCAGTTGCTGCGCGATGCCGTGCAGCGCGGGTCGCTGTCGGCCATCTGCTCCGATCACCAGCCGCATGAACCCGATGCGAAGTCGGGGCCCTACCCGGCGACCGAGCCCGGCGCATCCGGCCTCGATACGCTGTTGCCCCTGAGCCTTCGCTATGGCGAGGAACAGGGCGTCCCGCTGCCCGATCTCATCGACCGGCTGACACGCGGGCCCGCGAATATCCTCGGCCTGCCCTACGGCACGCTGTCGGTCGGTGCGAGCGCAGACATCTGCATCTTCGACCCGGAACGCACCTGGGTGGTCGACAACGGCACCCTCGCTAGCAACGGCCACAACACACCGTTCCGCGGCTGGGAGATGCAGGGACGCGTGACCCATACCCTGTTCGAGGGTCGGGTGGTTTATTCCATGGTGTAGGAGCGCCTGGCAGGCGCGAATTGCATGGCTGGAAAAAGCGTGCTGCAGGAGCGGACCGCGTCCGCGACGGGTTTCATGCAATGGAAATCGCGCTCGCAGAGCGCTCCTGCCCTGATCGATGCGCTGGTAGTAGCGCCTTTGCCACCATGGATGCAGGTGCGAAGCACTAAATACGCTGGCGCCGGACTAACTGATAACCCACCTGCCCGGCCTGTTTGCTGCGGTATATTTCCCAGCCTTCCGGCAGGTCAGGGCGCAGGTCCTTCTCCGCCTCTATATAGATGAAGGCATCCGCTGCCAGCCAGCCGTTTTCTTCCAGCAGGCGCATGGTTTCAGACAGCAATCCCTGACGAAACGGCGGATCCAGGAACACGACATCAAACGCCTGTGCCGGTCCCTGCAACCACTGCACTACATCCGCCTGGATGACCTCGACCTCGCCGGCATCCAGGATTGCAAGCTGTTCACGCAACGAGCCGACGACCTCCCCTGCATGGTCAACCATGACAACCCCGGCCGCGCCGCGAGAGGCCGCCTCCAGGCCCAGCGCACCGCTGCCGGCATACAGGTCAAGACAGCGGCTGCCCCGAATGACCGGAGCCAGCCAGTTGAACAGGGTCTCGCGTACGCGGTCGGGTGTCGGGCGCAGGCCGGGCAGCGCCGCGAACAGGACCTTGCGACCCCGCCAGCGACCGCCGATGATCCTGAGCTGGTTGTGTGCCCGGTTTGCCCGCATGTGTGCATGATGGCGGAATCCGGGTACGAGGTCGAATGTTTGCGCCGCAGGAGCGCAGAGCGTGCGTAACTAAAAATAGTTTTCTGCCACGGAATCCACGGAAGGACACGGAAAGAACCATTTCGATAGTAGAAAAAGCTTCATGTCATCCCCGCCTGCGCGGGGATGACAGCAGTCATTTATGCAGTTGTGTAAATAGTTCCGGAAACGTGTTTACGCCGTGCCACTCCAACGAGGCCGATGATTCCGGAGAGAAACAGCCATG
>Ga0265303_10001144_pt1 | contig 15996 bp, 12 predicted proteins | sample Helome_2_FD_192494 | JGI IMG/M metagenome (GOLD analysis project Ga0265303, IMG submission 192494) | Marine sediment microbial communities from subtidal zone of North Sea - Hel_20160317 (Illumina Assembly) | ecosystem: Environmental > Aquatic > Marine > Subtidal zone > Sediment ... | reverse complement strand
CAGGTGCATGTGTCCGGCATGCTGGTGCTCTACAACAACATGCTGCAGAGCCTGTTCCGCTCGCAGATAATGACTCTGGGCGTCGTGTTCCTCGCCATCATGCTGATGTTCACGGTGTCGTTCCGCAGTCTGAAAATGGCCGCAATTGCCATTATTCCGAATATTGTGGCCGCCCTGCAGGTCCTCGGACTGATGGGCTGGCTGGGCATATCCCTGGACATCATGACGATCACTATTGCGGCAATCGTGATCGGTATCGCCGTGGACAACACCATTCACTATGTCCACCGGTTTACCGAGGAGTTCGGCAAGGACAATGACTACTGGGCCACCGTCGGACGATGTCATGACAGTATTGGCCGCGCCATGTACTACACTGCGGTCACCATCACCCTGGGCTTCATGATCCTGGCGCTCTCGAATTTCGTGCCCACCATTTACTTCGGTGTGCTGACCGGCTTCTCCATGGTGGTTGCCCTGCTGGCCGACCTGACGCTGCTGCCGCTGCTGCTCGTGCTGCTCAGGCCGCTGGGTCCCGGTCAGCCAGCCCCGGCCCCCGCTATGACGCCAGGCTGATGGTCGTGCTGGCGCCTTCGGGTTCCCGGATATTACGTGATGCGGGGCACTGTTTCATGCGCGCTACGATATAGTCAATGTCATCCTGGCTGGCGTGTCCACTGACAAGCCGTCCACTGAACTGCACCTGCAAATCCAGCATCTTCCAGTCCCCGTCCGTGGTAATTTCGATACTGCCCCCGGCACTGTCGAGCACAAGCTCGCGTTCTGCACAATTGATCCGGAAATACGTGTGCTGACAGTGAAACAGGGCATAGACAAACAGATCAAAGCCCGGCGAGACGACACTGAGATCCAGTGACTGCCACCCGGAATCGACCTCGTGCTCGACCTCGAGACCGGCAATGGTGTTGTTGTTTCCCTCGTAGCGGCATTTCAGGCGCATGCGGGTATGACGATCGCTCACGTGTTTCCTCGCAATTTCCGGCAAAGCGCCATTCTAGCCAGCGCGTGACCGCCCGATAATGAGCTGCGTCAAATGCGCCCGACATGGACCACATGCCGGTTTGGACAGGCGGGCCGGCCTTGACCTGCCTCAACCCGGTGTTACACACCATTGACTATGATGAACAGGTAGTCAACAGTGCCGGATATGGATGAAAAGAATACAATCCCGGTGTCTGCCACCGATGGGGAAAATGTCGTTTTCCGGGTGCGCGGCCTGACCAAGGTTTACCACATGGGCGAGGTCGACGTGCATGCCCTGCGCGGTGTCGACCTCGACCTGATTGCCGGGGAACTCATGGTGCTGCTGGGACCTTCGGGCAGCGGCAAGTCCACCCTGCTGAATATCCTCGGCGGCCTGGACACCGCCAGCGAGGGAACCGTCCACTACCGCGACCATGACCTGACGCATGCCGACGAGCGCCGCCTGACCGATTACCGGCGCCACCATGTCGGGTTTGTGTTCCAGTTCTATAACCTCATGCCCAGCCTGACGGCCCGGGAAAATGTCCAGGCCGTCACCGAGATCGTGCGTGACCCGATGACAGCGGAGGATGCACTGGCGCTGGTGCATCTGCAGGACCGCATGGACCACTTCCCGGCACAGTTGTCCGGCGGTGAACAGCAGCGCGTGGCCATCGCCCGTGCCATCGCCAAGAACCCGTCCGTGTTGCTGTGCGACGAACCGACCGGCGCGCTCGACTCCGAGACCGGCATACTGGTGCTGGAGGCGCTGGAGCGTGCCAACCAGGAACTCGGCACCACCACGGCCCTGATCACGCACAACGCCGACATTGCCGGCATGGCCGACCGGGTCGTACGTATCATGGATGGCCGGATCAGCACCATCGAACACAACGCGACCCGCAAGCGGGCCAGCGAGTTGAGCTGGTAGCTATGGGTGTTCTCAACCGCAAGCTGTGGCGCGACCTGGTCGAAATGCGCGGCATGGTGCTGGCCATCGCACTGGTGCAGGTCGGCGGGATCGCCACCTTCGTGATGTCGCTATCGACCTATGACACCCTGTTGATCGCACGCGACAGCTACTATCGCGAACAGCGCTTCGCCGATGTGTTCGCCCTGCTGAAACGGGCGCCCGACACACTTGCCGGCCGCCTGCATGCGGTCCCCGGTGTCGAACGGGTGCAGACGCGCGTGGTTGCCGCGGCGCGGCTCACCGTACCCGGATTTGCCGATCCGGTCACCGGCACCCTGGTTTCGATACCCGAGAACCGGGCACCGGAGCTGAATTCGCTGCACCTGCGGCGTGGCCGCCTGGTCAAGTCGGGCCGGGATGACGAGGCGCTGGTCAATGACAGTTTCGCCAAGGAGCATGGACTGCAGCCCGGTGACCGCCTGACGGCCACCATTAACGGCCGGCGCAAGCAGCTGACCATCGTCGGCATCGCCATGTCTCCCGAATACATGTATGCCATTGCACCCGGCGCCATATTCCCAGACTTCAAGCGCTACGGCATTCTATGGATGGGACGTACCGCACTGGCGGCGGCCTACAACATGGAGGGCGCATTCAATGACGTCAGCTTCAGGCTGGTCGGCGGCGCCAATGCCGCTGATGTCATCCAGCACATTGACCGGATCGTGGCACGTTACGGCGGCCAGGGCGCCTTTGCCCGCAAGGACCAGACCTCGCACCGCTTTCTGTCCGAGGAACTCAAGGGCCTTGAAACCATGGCAACGGTTTTCCCGGTGATATTTCTGGGCGTCGCGGCCTTCCTGCTGAATGTGGTCATCACCCGGCTGGTGAATACCCAACGCAACCAGATCGCCATCCTCAAGGCCTTCGGCTACAGCAACCTGGCCGTCGGACGGCACTATGCCGCACTGGTGCTGCTCATCGTGCTGCTCGGACTCGCCGGCGGGATTGTCGCGGGTATCTGGATGGGCAAGGGCCTGAGCGCACTCTACATGGAATTCTACAAGTTCCCGTTTACCGACTATCACCTGTATACCTACGTCGTGATACTGGCGACCGCGGTCAGCCTGGTCGCGGGCATGACGGGCACCCTGATGGCGGTATACCGTGCGGTAAAACTGCCACCGGCAGAGGCCATGCGCCCGGAAACACCGGCCACCTTTCGCGCAACCATCATCGAACGGCTTGGACTGCAGCGCCTGTTTTCCCAGCCCACGCGCATGATTGCGCGTCATATCGAACGGCGGCCGGTCAAGACGCTGCTGTCGGTCAGCGGCATCGCGGCGGCCTGCGGCATCATCATGGTGTCCAATTTCCAGCAGGATGCCGTGACGTACATGATCGACGTGCAGTATGCCATGAGCCAGAACCAGGACCTGACCGTGACCCTGGTCGAACCGACCTCGCGAAATGCCCTGCACTCACTCGCCGGTCTCGAGGGTGTGCAGCACACCGAGGGTATGCGCGCGGTACCGGCCCGCTTGCGCTTCGAGCACCGCAGTTACCGTGGATCGTTGCAGGGCATGGAACCGGACGGTGTACTGCGCAAGGTGCTCGACGCCGACCTGCAGCGCGTGGAACTGCCCGTCCAGGGCGTCGTCCTGACCGACTTTCTCGCCGAGTTGCTGGGCATTGAGCCCGGCGAATACCTGACCGTGGAAGTACTGGAAGGCAACCGCCCGGTGCTGGAGGTGCCGGTCGCCGGCCTGACCAGCGAATACCTGGGCGTCTCGGCCTACATGCAGCGCGAAACCGTCAACCGTCTGCTGAAAGAGGGAGATGCAGTCAACGCCATCTTTCTCGACATCGATGAACAACAGGACGAGCGTATCCTGCGCGTGCTGGATGACATGCCGCGGGTGGGCGGCACAATCGTGCGTGAGACCGCCATCCGCAGCTTCCACCAGACCATGGAAGAGACCATCCTGTTCTTTTCATTCGTCACGGCCCTGCTCGGTGGCATTATTGCATTCGGTGTCGTCTACAACAGCGCCCACATTGCACTGTCCGAGCGTGACCGTGAACTGGCCAGCCTGCGCGTCCTCGGCTTTACCCGCGGCGAGGTTGCCTGGATACTGCTCGGTGAACTCGCCGCAGTTACCCTGCTGGCGCTGCCACTGGGCTACCTGTTCGGGCGCGAGCTGTGCCGCTACCTGTCGAACGCGTTTCGCTCGGACCTCTATCGCGTACCGCTGGTACTGGAGGCGGATACGATTGCGTTTGCCTCCAGCGTGGTACTGGTCTCGGCCATTGTGTCCGGACTCCTGCTTTGGCGTAAACTGAACCGTCTCGACCTGGTCGGCGTACTGAAAACACGCCAGTAGCGTTTAACGGGAAAGCTTCACATGAAGATCAACAGAACAACGACGATCATATTGTTTGTCGCCGCACTGCTGGCATTGCTGGTGTGGGGATTCTGGCCCGCCCCGCTGCTGGTCGAGTCCGGCATGGCAAAACGCGCACCACTTCGCGTCACCGTCGAGGAGGAAGGCCAGACCCGCGTCAAGGACCGCTATGTTATTTCAGCACCGGTGGCCGGTTATCTGCAACGCATTGTGCTGGAGGTCGGGGATGCAGTCACCCAGGGACAGCCGCTGGCCCGAATGGAACCGCTGCGCCCCGAGGTGCTCGACCCGCGCAGCCGTGCACGCGCCGAGGCACAGGTCGCCGCAGCCCAGGCTTCCATCAAGCGTGCGGAACAACAGGAGTCTGCCGCGCGTGCCGCGGCCACCTATGCACGCAACGATTATGCACGCAAGCAGCAGTTAGAGGAAAAGAACCTGGTCTCGCGCGAGGTCGTGGAGCAGGCCGCCACGCATTCCCGGGAGGCGGCTGCAGAACTGCGCTCGGCAGGATTCGCGGTTGAAGTCGCACGCCATGAACTGGAAGCCGCGAAGACGGCACTGCAGTTCTCGATTACCAATAACGGCGAGGCCGCGCCCGAGACGGTTTCCATCAAGGCACCGATCAACAGCCGGGTGCTGCAGATTCATCACAAGAGCGAAGGCGTGCTGGTGACCGGCGAACCGCTGCTGGAAATCGGCGACCCGGCAGCGCTGGAGATTGCGGTGGATGTCCTGTCAGCGGATGCCGTGCGGATCCGGCCGGGTACCCGCGTACAGCTGTTACGCTGGGGTGGCCCGCAGGCGCTGGATGCCGTGGTGCGGACCGTCGAGCCCACCGGCTTCACGCATATCTCGGCGCTGGGTGTGGAGGAACAGCGCGTCTGGGTCATCGCCGATCTGGTTTCGCCGCGCAAGCACTGGGAACAGCTGGGTGACGGTTACCGGGTCGAGGCACATTTCATTCTCTGGGAAGCTGAAGATGTACTGCAGATCCCCACCAGCGCCCTGTTCCGGCAGGACGACAGCTGGGCGGTATTCGTGATCGACGCCGGCAAGGCACGGCTCACCACGGTTTCCACGGGACACGATAACGGCCTGATCACCGAAGTGCTGGACGGTCTCGCAGAAGGCACACAGGTGATTCTGCATCCGGATGACCGCATTGAAGACGACGTGAGGGTTACAGCACAATAAGATAGCCGGATTCCCTGCCCCGTCATTGCGCAGGAATGATAAAACCCCGGCGTGTATTCGCCACTGGCGACCAGGGCTTTGGGAACCGATCAGCCCTGTTGTCGACGGCTACGAAAAAATTCTTGCCGCCGGTAGTCTTTACATTGCACGCGGGTTCAGTACAGGCAGCAATGCCCTTCTGCGCCGGACAACCGAGCGACGCCGGCGTATCAGGCGAGGACGCAGTTGTTGCGTGAGATCCTGTTGCCATGCCGGGAAGTCCAGCTCATTACCACCATAGATGGCATTATCCAGAGAGCGAGTCAGGGCGCGCAGTTTGGCGGGTTCGGCCTGCGGGCTTACCTCAATGATTTTCTCGGTAATCTGCGAAAGCGGTGCATTCTCGCTGATATTGAGGTGCCGGCATACGCGCGTCCTGAACTGTACGCACCAGGCCTTCGGGTCGTCCACGCCGGACTGGCAACGCGTACACATCCACAGCTTGATTGACCTGGGCATCAGCAGGACAAACCCCATGCGCAAACGCTGCAGGTGAACGGACGGAGACAGGCGGATTCCGGCACGACCGGCATGCTCCGCCACTCGCCGTCTAAGCGATGAAAGCCGAGCAGCAGCAGACGACAGCAGCCTGCGGGTACCCTGCCATGCACCCAGCCAGTAGCCTGCAATCAGGGACAGTACGATAACCAGCGGGGCCCAGAACAGCATCTGGGACAGGGAATATTTACCGGCAGCCTGCCCTGTCGTCTGTCCCTTGCCGCCAGCGTTGACTGCATGTGCGAATGGCAGTTCCACGAGTTCGGCAGAATGCGAATCGACATCCCACCATGCAACGGTAACCTCGGGTAAACGAACCCAGCCGTCTGCAAGCGGAATAATCGTGTAGGTTTCCTTGCGACTGCCGGTGAGTTTGTTACCACGTGCAGTAGTGCCGTTTGTGATCGTGGTTGAGTCCCGGTAGATCCTGTATTGCGTGCTTTCAAGCTGTCCGGCCAGCGACGGGAGCTGATTGCCGAGTGCGCCTGTTGCCGCCAGCTCCAGCTCCAGGGTGACAGGCTCGCCGGCCTTGACCGGCCCGCTTTGCAGTAAATTGGCATGCAGTTTCAGGTCATGCAATGGCAGCCAGGGATTGACAGCGGCATCGGCCGGTCGAATCTCCAATGTGAGGCCAGAATCGGCGGCGATATTAAAACTGCGGGCGGACGTTGCAACCGGCATACCCGGGCCTGTGCGCTGCTGCCTGCTGTTCGCAGGTGTGCCGTAAAAGCGAATTGCCGGAATAACGATCTCGCCTGATCTCAGCGGCATCAGTTTGTAACGGAAAGTGTTGACGATTTGCTGCTGTTTGTTTGGTCCATTTTTTCGTGCGCTGACTACAGGGCCGTCAATCTGCTCCAGCACGGCGCCTTCGATGCGCGGCAGCTCCGCACCCAGCGTCTTGAGGTTGCCGCTGCTTACGACGCGCGCCGTGTAAATAATATTCTGCTGCTCATAGAATACCGAGCCCTCTACTTCAACCTCGACCTCTGGCTGACCGGACATTGCGGTAGCGTAACTGGCTGACTGCGGTGTAGCCCAGCCGGTGTCGGGTGCGGCGCCCGGATAGTAATTGCTTTGCGGTGGTGGCGGTGGCGGTTGATATTGTGGTGCAGGCTTGGTGGCCGCGATATTACCCCAGGGACGGTTGGTGGTAATGCCAGGATCATTTCTGAATGACTGGCTGTTGCCATTGAATGGCTTGTTGTTGCCGGCAGAAAAACCCATCGCATGGGCCTGCGCGGTCAGGGAGCTTGCCAGAAGGAAGATAATGTACAGGCTTGACGTGTTGATTCGACTCAAGTGATTGCCCCCTCGTTGTTACGCTAATCCTTTCTTCGACCACTCAGGCCCGGGTGTCGCTCATCACCATGGCCGTGTTTCCAGCAGCCGGCGGCGATTGCGGTATAACGCCTGCTGCTCCTCTATCCTGAACTGGTTTAGCAACAGGTAGGCCGGATCACCTTCGATCTGTTCCAGCCATTGTTCCATCACGGCCATTGATACACCGGTCCCCGGCAGCGCCTCCTCGTCCGGCAAGCCGGGCTCGGATGCGTCCGGGTCAATTTCACCCAGCCCGGCCTCCATCTGGTCGAAACGATCGACCGCCTGGCTGGCTGCCGTGTCTTCTTCCGATATATCGCTGGGCAGGCCATCCGAGTCGGCAGATGCGGTGCCGGCCTCCTGCGTATCCTGCTCTTCCTCTCCTCCCGGAGTCTCTTCGGTATCGCCCTGATCGGCGCCCTCATTAGTATCATCTATGTCGAGATTATCATCATTTTGTGCTGATTGCTCGTCCAGATCACCTATATCTTGCTGATTCTCAGGTGATTCAGTCTCTTCCTCGCCCTGCTCCCCGTCCCGGGATTCCTGCTCCAGGGCACCTTCCGAGGCTTGCTGATCATCCTGCTCATCACCTCCAGCCTCCTGGCTGTCCGGCTGTTCTTCGCCGGCCGATTCCTCGGAACTGCTATCCTCCTGATCACCCTCGGATTCCTGGCTGTCCTCCTGCTCATCGCCAGCGGCTTCCTGGCTTTCGTCCTGCTCTTCACCGGCCGACTCCTCGGCATCCTGCTGCTGGCTGCCTGCCTGATCCGCATCCTGCTCCTGCTCGCCCGAGGATTCTTCCGACTCCTGCTCCTGCTCGCCCGAGGATTCCTCCGATTCCTGCTCCTGCTCGCCCGAGGACTCTTCCGATTCCTCCTCCTGCTCGCCCGAGGACTCTTCCGACTCCTGCTCCTGCTCGCCCGAGGACTCTTCCGATTCCTGTTCCTGCTCGCCCGAGGACTCTTCCGACTCCTGCTCCTGCTCGCCCGAGGACTCTTCCGACTCCTGTTCCTGCTCACCCGAGGATTCTTCCGACTCCTGCTCCTGCTCGCCCGAGGATTCTTCCGACTCCTGCTCCTCCTCCGAAGATTCTTCCGATTCCTGTTCCTCCTCCGAAGATTCTTCCGATTCCTGTTCCTCCTCCGAAGATTCTTCCGATTCCTGCTGTTCTTCTTCCTGCTGCTCTTCTTCCTCCGGCTGCTCTTCTTCCTCCGGCTGTTCTTCTTCCTCCGGCTGTTCTTCCTGCTGCAGGTCTTCTTCCGTCAGGGACTGCTCCAGTATTCTCTTTACCAGTCCGAGATTGTGTTGCGTGTCCTCGTCATCCGGACGCAGTGCCAGCGCAGCCTGGTAGGCATCAACTGCACCCTCGTAGTCACTGCGCTTGTAACGGCTGTTACCCAGGTTATACAGCGCATCCGGCTTTACATCCTCACGCTCGACACTTTCAAAGGCCTCGCCGGCCTCGGTGTAACGCCCCGCACGGTAGAGTGCGACCCCGCGCCGGTAAGTATCGGTGAAACCATCAGCAGCCTCGTTGTACTCTCCTGCCTTGTATTGATTTGCTGCATCCTGCTCCGCATTCCCGAACAAGGACGCGTCGACCATCGCAACCGGGGCTGACAGGATGACGAATAGTCCGATCCGCGTCGCTATACAGCGCGTCATGATTTGCGCACCAGGTGGGCCGGCATGGTGCGACGGAACAGTGGCAGCAATAGCAGCGAGGCGATCCCTGCAAGCCAGTAGAAGCGTTCATTCCAGACCCGGGTGCGTTCATCGGCATCGTCATCGGGTAGCGCCTGCGCCTTGACCTCCGCGAGTATCCGCTCGGTATCCCGCTGGCGGAAATCGGCGCGCTGGTAAATGCCGCCACCGGCAGCTGCCATCGACTTGAGTAGCGGCTCATTCAGGGCTGATCTTACCGGCTTGCCGTCCCTGCCAAGAATCCACGGTTCGTTCTTGCCTGGCACGGTTTTTCCCTCGGGGGTACCGATACCGAGCACATGCGTGCGTACGCCGGCTGCAGAATAAGTTTGCAGTTTCTGCGTCAGGTCCGGTTCATCGAAATCACCATCTGTGATGATCAACAGCGAATTGACACTGTTCACGGGCTGGCCGGCAAGCAGTTCGCCGGCGCGGTCAAGTGCAAACGTCAGCCGACTGCCCTGTAATTGCACCAGATCGCTGCTGAGTACCGGCAATACACGGCGTATGCTGTTCATGTCTTCGGTGACCGGGGCAACGACATGGGCAATCGAGGCAAAACCGATGACACCGATACGGATACCCCGGTTTTGCTCCAGCAGGTCTGCCAGTTCCTGCTGTGCACGCGCCAGTCGTGTGGGCGGAACGTCGGTCACGTCCATGGAACGCGAGATGTCGAACAGCACCACCAGGTTGGTGCCGGGACGGAACAGCTGCACATCGGTGAAATCCCATCGCGGTCCCGCCATGGCCAGCACCAGGAGTAACCAGACAAGACCCCATTGCCCGTAACGCCGCCATTGTTTCGTGACAGAAGCTTCGGACTGGCCCAGCAGGTGCGGCAACAGGTGACTGTCTGCGTATTGCTGCAGGCGCTCATTACGCCTGGAAAGATTTCGCGTCAACAGCAGCCATATGGCCACCGGAATGCACAGCAGCAAGGCCCACAACCATGCCGGCTGGCTGAAATGAAAGGCGTTCAGCCACTCAGCCATCAGCATGTCTCGTCAGCCATGCGCGAGGAATACCGTCCGGGAACATGCCCAGCAGGAAGACCAGCAGCAGGGCCAGGCCAAGTGGCCAGCGATACAGTGGCCGTGGAATCATGACCGTGCGGGATTCGGCCTGCGTTTTCTCCAGCGTATCGATCTGCCGGTATATCTTCTCGAGCGCCCCGGTGTCCGTTGCTCGAAAGTAGGCCCCGCCGGTGACCTCAGCCACATTGGTCAGCAGGTCCTCATCGATCTCCATCTCGACCTGCTTCAGCCGGCCATCCTCGTAAAACGGCACCAGCCCCTTGCTGCCCACGCCAATCGTATAGATACGGATCTCCTCGTGTGCGGCGAGTTTTGCAGCCAGCATCGGCGGCAGGCTGCCCTCGGTATTTTCACCATCGGTGACCAGTATCAGCACACGCGAGCCCTCCGGGCGCTCGCGCAGTTTTTTCACGCCGAGGCCGATGGCATCGCCAATGGCCGTGCCATCACCTGCCATGCGCGAGACCACACCGTCCAGCAGACTTTGCAAGGCCTGCATATCGAGCGTCATGGGCGAAAGCACGAAGGCCTGACTGCCGAATACGACAATACCGATACGATCACCGTCCCGCGCCTTGATAAAGCGTGCCAGTACACCCTTGATGACCGCCATGCGCGTAACCTGCCGGCCCTGGACGGTAAAATCCAGCGCCTCCATGGAACGCGAGGTATCGACGGCGAGCATCAGGTCATAGCCTTCGGTACGGATTTCCGTATAGGGCTCCAGCCATTGCGGCTGCATCAGGGCAATAACCAGTAACACCCATAACAACGCCAGCACGCCGAGCTGCAGGCGACTGCCCGCATGTGTGAGCGAACGTGCCGCAACAAACGTCGAGGCCAACCGACCCAGTGCCGGATGCAGCAAGGTGGAATTGTCGCCGTGCGCGTAGGCATCGGTGGCGCCATGCGGGCGCGGCCAGAGCCAGCGAATCAGTAATGGCAGTGGCAGCAGAACGGCAGCCCATGGCCAGTCGAAACTAAACATGGGTCGCCCCGCCCGCCCTGCTTATGCCTGGTATACGAATCTTTTTCAGCCACCGGGGTATCCGGATCTTGTTCAACCACTGCGGCACATGGATCTTTTTCAGCCACTGTGGCACACGGATCTTGTTCAGCCACTGCAGACCCGGCGCAGCGTCCCCCGCCGGCGTGGTATCGACCCAGCGCATGGCGGCGCTTATCAGGCGCGTGACCTCATTGCGTTTCACTGCAATATCCGGTGGCATATACGGGGCTTGCAGCAGCACCACGGCGCCTTTCGACCATTTGAAGCCGTTCCTGTCGTCCTGTTCGAGCCAGGCAAGCCAGGCATCACCCGCAAGTCCGGCGGCCTGGTCACGGCCACTGCGCGCGATCGCTATACGGCGCAGCAGGATCGAAAGCCGACCGGCCACATCGCGCGGATCGCCCTTGCGTAATGTTTTTTTCAGATCCCGCAGCTGACGGCGCGCATCCCCGCGCCAGCCGGGCATGAGACCGCTGTAGCGAATCAAATAACGCATCCCGGCAAGCACCAGCACCAGCACGATAATACCGATGACCCACCACCAGCCCGGTGCCAGCGGCAACCAGGGGACGGCGTCGAGGTCATGGATATCGCGTAATATATTGCCGGCGTCCTGCATCGTCTCTAGCGCCTCTCCGCGTAATGCCGCAGACCTTCGATCATTGTCCGGTGTATTTCATCCGTCGTGCTGACCGGGATCATGCCGAGCCCCAGGCGGTAGGCCAGCTGCTGCAATTCCTCGCGACGTTGCTCCCAGTCATCGCGAAATGCCTGCCGACCGGCCTCATTGTCGGTATCCACCTCCAGCAGTTCGCCGGCGGCATTGGAAAAAATGACCGGGCCCATGGCAGGCAGCTCATGGTCGGCGGGGTCATCCACCGGCAGCAGCACGACATCGTGGCGTTGTCTGAGACTGCCGAGAATGCGCTCCAGACCGGTGGTCACCTGGTTGAGCGGCGCGATAACGAATATCAACGAACCGGTCGCCGCCCCGCTGTCCAGGTGCTGCAGTGCCGACATTAACTGGGATTCATCCGTATCACCCTGTTCGATCGGTTCGGTCAAGGCGCGCAGCAGGCGCCACAACCCGCGACGGCCGGGTGTGGCACGATAGTAGCGAAGACCGGTTGCCGGGTTGCCGAACAACACGCCCCCGACCCGGTCGTGCTGCTTGCTGGCGGCCCAGCCGATCAGGGCTGCACAACGCGCGGCCTGGATGGATTTGAACGTGCCGCGGGTACCGAAGCTCATGTGCGGCCCGGTATCGACACACAGGATCACGCTACGCTGGCGTTCTTCTCGAAAAACCTTCAGGTGCGGGACGTTGGTACGGGCCGTCACCAGCCAGTCCATATTGCGGATATCGTCGCCTTCGCGGTATTCGCGCACCTCATCGAAATCCAGCCCGGTGCCGCGAAACACGGAAGCATATAAACCGGTGAAGGTGGAATTGACCAGGTGATGGGCTGCCACGCCCAGGGTGTGTGCCTGATGGCGCAGTTCAAGCAGATCATCAAGCTGCGGGTGGAGACTCATCGACTGCTGTAATTGACTGCGGGTTGTATCCCGTTCATCACGGAACTGCCACAACCTCCAGCAGGCGACTGATGTAGTCATCCGTGGTCACGCCCTCGGCCTCGCCCTCGAAGGTCAGCAGGATGCGATGCCGCATGACATCCGGCGCCACCGCCTGGATATGCTGCGGGGCAACAAAATCATCACCATCCAGCCAGGCCCGGGCCCGGGCGCAACGCGCCAGCGCCAGGGTGGCACGGGGTGAGGCGCCGAAACGGCACCAGCGCTTGAGGCTCTCGTCATAGGCCTCGGGTTTGCGGCTGGCCTGCACGACATCCACGATATATTCATTCAACCGCGGGTCCAGATACAGATTGGATGCATCCTCACGGATCCTGAACAGTTCCTTCTGGGACAACAGATCGGCCGGCGGTTGCGGCGCGGTGTGCTGCTGGTCGTTATCGAGCGCCAGGATGGCAAGTTCTTCCTCACGGTTCGGATACCCGACCCAGACATGCATCAGGAAGCGATCGAGCTGGGCCTCTGGCAGGTTATAGGTACCTTCCTGTTCAATCGGATTCTGCGTGGCCAGCACCATAAACAGTTTTGGCAGGGTATAGGTTTTCAGGCCGACCGTGACCTGGTGCTCACCCATGGCCTCGAGCAGCGCCGACTGCACCTTGGCCGGTGCCCGGTTGACCTCGTCGGCCAGCAGGATGTTGTGAAACAGGGGGCCGGCACGAAACTCGAAGTTGCCCTTCTCGTGGCGGTAGATATCCGTGCCGATCAGGTCGGACGGCAACAGGTCGGGCGTGAACTGGATGCGGTGGTAATCGCCCTCGATCGACTCGGCCAGGGCCTTGACCGCCGTGGTCTTGGCCAGACCGGGCATGCCTTCCACCAGCAGGTGCCCCTCGCTCACCAGGCAGATCAGCATATTGTCGACCAGCGCATGCTGTCCTACCACCCGGGTAGCGAGGTGGGTACGGACAATGTCCAGTGACGAGGGATCGATCTTGCGGTAGTTGTTACTGCTGCCAGTCTCTAACAATGTGACTTCTCCTGAACGCTGCGGGGATTACTGGCATCTGCATCCGGAATACCCAGGCGCGTAATGCATCGTCCTGCTGGCGCACAAAACAGGAACGCCTGATCGAGGTGGCGGGATCAGGTAGCGATCATCCGTAATTGTTATAATATAGTATTAACCTGAACAGTGCCTGATTTCAATACTTTATACGTTGATCTGTGTCAATTTGGCAGACCGCAAGTCCGCCGGTTCTCATCCCGGTCACGCAGTGTTCAAACCTTTGAACGGCGGCCTTAAAACTGCCACGGCTATATCTATATGATCAGTATTCCATAAATACCCCGGTAAAGCCGCAAGCTTCGTACTGGCGGGTGAAAACCAGCCGGCGCCATTGTTATGCAACAGACAAAACGCTACATGATCCGGGCCCTGCAGGGCCTGCTGGTAATCGCCGCCATCACCGGATGCCTTCAGCCGGGGGACCCCGACCTGCCGGACATCCCCGAGCTGACGGTGGTGGAATTTGCCGAACCGGTCCGGCAGCAGATCCTGGCGGCCCGGGCACAGCTGCTGGAAGCCCCCCGGGATGCCCGGCGCAACCTCCGCCTGGGCATGATATTGCATGCCTACAAGCTGCAATCCCCGGCCATCGGCTGCTACCAGCGGGCCCGGGTGCTGCAGCCCGGGGACTATGAAACGGCCTACCTGCTGGGTATTGCCCAGGCCCAGACGGGCGACGATGCCGGGGCGACCGCTAATCTGCATGCAGTCATCAGACTGCAACCGGATTATGCGCCGGCACGGCTGCGGCTCGGTGAAGTCCTGTTCAAGACCGGCGAGCTGGCACAGGCACAGACACTGTTCGAGGACCTGCTGGCACAGGAACCGGACTCGGCCTGGGCGCATCACAGGCTGGCACAGGTACTGGCCGCCCTGGGTGATGCGGAGGGTGCCATCGGCAACAATCGCCGTGCAGTCGAACTGTACAGGGATTTCGGGCCGGCGCACTACGCACTGGCGCTGGCCTTTCGGAACCGGGGCGACTCTGAACTGGCGCAGGCCCACATGGAACGCTATCGACGACAGCCGAAGCAGACACCACCGCATGTCGATCCGCTGCTGGAGTCGCTGGATGCGCTTGATATCAGTGCAACGGCGCACGTGCGCCGGGCGAAGCGCCTGCAGGCCAGGGGACAGCCGCGAGAGGCCCTGCTGGCACTGGAGCAGGCCATTAAGGTCGAACCGCAGTCAATCGAGGCCCACAGCCAGTTGATCAGACTGTACCATCGCCTCAACGATGCCGACGGTGTGGAACGGCATTACCGGGCGGTCACGGCCATCGAGCCCAATGCCGTCATGGCCAATCTCGAGTATGGCACCCTGCTGGCCGAACAGGGCCGCTTTGCGGATGCCGCCGCGGCGTTCGAGAAGGTGCTGGCTGCCCATCCGGACCACAGCGCCGCGCACACCCTGCTCGGGCAGGCAGCGGAGGAATTACAGCAACAGGCCGAGGCCGAACGGCACTACCGCCTGGCACTCGAAAACGATCCGAACAATCGGCGGGCCGGCCTGCTGCTTGGACGCCTGCTCATGCTCACAGACCGGCGCACCGAGGCAACAACCCATCTGGACAGGGTGACGCAGCGCAGCGACAGTGACCAGACGCTGTACCTGCAGCGCATTGCACAGGTATACCGGGAGGCCGGCGAGCACGAGCGGGCCATGACCCTGCTGGAGCAGGCACGCACGCAGGCCGCGGCACAGGGACAGGAACGAATGCTGCGCGAAATCACGCAGACCATGACACATTGGCGGGAAACTCAATGAAAGCAGTTTTGATCCGGCGCGGTTGGGCACTATCGGCTGTCGTAATGGTTTTTCTGGCCGGTTGTGAAGGAGACCAAGCGACGCAGTCGGTGCAGGCGCCGCAACCCGGCGAGCCGTTTGTCGAGGTGGCTGCCGCCAGCGGACTGGTGTTCACGCATTTCAACGGTGCCAGCGGCGCCTACTACCAGCCCGAGGTGTTCGGTCCGGGCGTCGCCCTGCTGGATTATGATCGCGACGGTGACCTCGATGTGTACCTGCCACAGGCCGGCATGCCCGATCCCGGCCAGTCGCCCGCACAGGCCCTGTTCCCGCTGCCGGCCGGCCAGCCGACCGGCGACCGCCTGTTCCGCAACGAGTTGCAAGCGGATGGAATGCTGCGCTTTATCGATGTGACGGACCTGGCCGGGCTGGGTCACGCGGGCTATGCCCAGGGTGTGGCAACCGGCGACTATGACAACGACGGCTACACCGATCTCTATGTCACCACCTTCGGCACGAACGTCCTCTATCACAAC
>Ga0265303_10001143_pt1 | contig 16004 bp, 27 predicted proteins | sample Helome_2_FD_192494 | JGI IMG/M metagenome (GOLD analysis project Ga0265303, IMG submission 192494) | Marine sediment microbial communities from subtidal zone of North Sea - Hel_20160317 (Illumina Assembly) | ecosystem: Environmental > Aquatic > Marine > Subtidal zone > Sediment ... | reverse complement strand
GAGAGACCGATGTCGAAGGAGAAATTCGAGCGTACCAAGCCGCATGTAAATGTGGGGACGATTGGCCACGTTGACCATGGCAAGACGACGCTGACGGCGGCGCTGACGAAAGTCATGGCTGAGAAGCACGGTGGCGAGACGAAGGCCTTCGACCAGATCGACAACGCGCCGGAAGAACGGGAGCGCGGCATCACGATCGCGACGGCGCACGTGGAGTACGAGAGTGACAACCGTCACTACGCGCACGTGGACTGCCCGGGGCACGCGGACTACGTGAAGAATATGATCACGGGTGCGGCGCAGATGGACGGCGCGATCCTGGTGTGTTCGGCGGCGGACGGGCCGATGCCGCAGACGCGCGAGCACATCCTGCTGGCCCGCCAGGTGGGTGTGCCGTACATCGTGGTGTACCTGAACAAGGCGGACATGGTGGACGACGCGGAGCTGCTGGAGCTGGTGGAGATGGAGGTGCGGGACCTGCTGTCGACGTACGAGTTCCCGGGCGACGACACGCCGATCATCACCGGTTCGGCGCTGAAGGCGCTGGAAGGCGACGCCAGCGAGATTGGCACGGCGTCGGTGGTGAAGCTGGTAGCGGCGATGGACGACTACATTCCGCAGCCGGACCGGGCCATCGACGGCGACTTCCTGATGCCGGTGGAAGACGTATTTTCGATTTCGGGCCGCGGCACGGTGGTGACGGGACGGATCGAGCGCGGGATCGTGAAGGTGGGCGACGAGGTAGCGATCGTCGGCATCAAGGACACGGAGAAGACGACGTGCACGGGCGTGGAGATGTTCCGCAAGCTGCTGGACGAAGGCCAGGCGGGCGACAACGTCGGCGTGCTGTTACGCGGCACGAAGCGCGACGATGTGGAGCGCGGGCAGGTGCTGGCGAAGCCGAACTCGATCACGCCGCACACCAAGTTTGAGGCCGAGGTGTACGTGCTGACGAAGGAAGAGGGCGGCCGTCACACGCCGTTCTTCAAGGGTTACCGGCCGCAGTTTTACTTCCGGACCACGGATGTGACGGGCGCGTGCGAGCTGCCGGAGGGCACCGAGATGGTGATGCCGGGCGACAACGTGCAGATGAAGGTGGAGTTGATTGCGCCGATCGCGATGGAAGATGGCCTGCGGTTTGCGATCCGCGAGGGTGGTCGGACGGTCGGGGCCGGGGTAGTGGCGAAGATTATCGAGTAAGACCCTCCGAAAAGCCCGGGTGGCGGGCATCTCCCTGGTAGGAATGGCTCGCTTCGCTGCGCTTTACTTCCTCCCAGGGAGATGCCCGCCACCCGGGCACGAACGAGGTGATTCCTCGATGGCGGGAGTGTTTAAGACAGGCCACGCTGGCCAGGCCGGTTGCGGGGACAGTCCCGGACCGGAAGTAAAGCGCAGCGAAGCGAGCCATTCCGGGGAGGGACTGTCCCCGCGACCGGCCGGATAGCAGGACACAGGACAAAGACATGGCAACGAACCAGAACATACGGATCCGGCTGAAGGCCTTCGATCACCGGCTGATCGACACCTCGGCGCGGGAGATTGTGGAGACGGCCAAGCGCACCGGCGCCCAGGTCAAGGGTCCGGTGCCCCTGCCGACCAAGAAAGAGCGATTTACGGTGCTGATTTCGCCCCACGTCAACAAGGACGCGCGGGACCAGTACGAGATGCGCACCCACAAGCGCATGATGGACATTATCGAGCCGACGGATAAGACGGTGGACGCGCTGATGAAGCTCGAACTGCCGGCCGGGGTGGACGTTCAAATCAAATTGAACTGACCAGATTTAGTGCTATAATTTTCGGCTCGCTGTGGCCCGGGGTGGGTTTTCCCGCACCGGGCTTAGTTGCGAGTGAGATGGGCTGACGGCGGCGGCCCCGGCCGATTCCCCAGGGGAAGGATCCCGCCGGGCGCGGGTGACAGGACGGGTGAACCGCAGCACCGGGCAAGAAAACATCCAGGCTCGGGCTCGGTGTTTGTATCATTTTTAAGACAGTTCCGGTTCCGCGGAGGAATCCGGGGCGGCAGAGGTTCCGGCATGGCCATTGGGCTGATCGGTAAAAAGTGCGGCATGACGCGGGTCTTTACGGACTCGGGCGAGTCCGTGCCTGTGACCGTGATCCAGGCGCTGCCCAACCGGATCACCCGGGTGAAGGACGATGACGGTGACGGCTACGCTGCTCTGCAGGTCACGACCGGTGGTGCCAAGGCCTCGCGGCTGAGCAAGTCCGTGGCCGGCCAGTACGCAGCAACTTCCACCGAACCTGGCGAAGGTCTCTGGGAATTCCGCGTCCAACAAGGTGAGAACGAAGGCCTGGAGCCGGGGGCAGCATTGACCGTCGAGCGTTTCGAGGCTGGCCAGAAGGTGGACGTCGCCGGCACGACGATTGGCAAGGGCTACGCCGGCGTCGTAAAGCGCCATCATTTCCGGACCCAGGACGCTACGCACGGCAACTCGCTGTCTCATCGCGCGCCGGGTTCCATCGGTCAGAACCAGACACCAGGCCGGGTGTTCAAAGGCAAAAAGATGTCCGGTCATCTCGGCAATGTCCGCCGCACTGCACAGAACCTCGAGGTCGTGAAGGTTGACGCAGAGCGCAACCTGATTCTCGTGAAGGGCGCGGTCCCCGGGCACAGTGGCGGCCGTTTGGTGGTAACGCCGGCGACCAAGGCCCGAGGCTGAGACGGAGCTGCGACATGAAGCTTGCAATTCAGGGTGGAAAAGGCAGCCTCGAAGTCGCCGACAGCACTTTCGACGCCGCGTTCAATGAGGCACTGGTTCACCAGGTCGTAACGGCGCATCGCGCCTACGCGCACCGTGGTACCAAGGCGCAAAAGACCCGCGCCCAGGTGCGTGGCGGCGGCACGAAACCCTGGCGTCAGAAAGGCACCGGCCGCGCTCGCGCGGGCACCATTCGGAGCCCCATCTGGGTGGGCGGCGGGCGCACTTTCGCAGCATCGCCACGGAGCCATGCGCAGAAACTGAACCGCAAGATGTATCGGGCCGCCATGCGCTCCATCCTGTCTGAGCTCGTTCGCCAGGAACGCCTGGTGGTTGTCGATGAGCTGAGCTGCGAGCAGCCGAAGACCCGTGAGCTGGTTGGTAAGCTCGACAAGCTCGGGCTGCAAAATGTGCTGATCGTCGTCCACGAGTACGACACCAATACCTGCCTCGCGGCGCGTAACCTGCCCGGCGTAGACATTCTGGACCTGCGCGAAGTGAATCCGTTGAGCCTCGTTCGCTATCCCGTAGTGCTGGCCACGAAGGCCGCCGTCAAGGGCCTCGAGGAGCGCTTCTCATGACTGCCATAGCGAACCAGGAACGGCTGATGACGGTCTTGCTCGGACCCCACCTGTCCGAGAAGAGCACGCGCGTTGGCGAAGCGAACAACCAGGTCGTCTTTCGGGTTCGCCGCGACTCCACCAAGCAGGAAGTTCGCCGGGCCGTGGAAATGATGTTCGAGGTAAAGGTGGAAGGTGTCCAGATCGTGAACATCCGGGGCAAGGTCAAGCGCTTCGGCCAGACCATGGGCCGCCGGCACGACTGGAAGAAGGCTTACGTCACCCTCGCCGAGGGTAACGACATCGATTTCCTCGGCGCCGACTAGGGAAAGGGACGCGATCATGCCGCTGCAGAAACTCAAACCGACCTCCCCCGGACGCCGTTTCACTGTCAAGGTCCTTTCTCCGGAGCTTCACAAGGGTGAGCCCCACGCGCCGTTGCTCGAAAAGCAATCGCGCACCGGCGGGCGGAACAACAAAGGTCGCATCACCACCCGGCATCGCGGTGGCGGTCACAAGCATCACTACCGTGTGGTGGACTTCAAGCGGAACAAGGACGGAGTACCCGGCCGTATCGAGCGAATTGAATACGACCCGAACCGCAGCGCTCACCTCGCGCTCGTTCTGTACGCCGACGGCGAGCGCCGCTATATCCTGGCACCGAACAAGATCAAGGCCGGCGATGAAGTCATGTCCGGGCGCGAGGCGCCGATCAAGACTGGCAACGCATTACCCCTGCGAAATATTCCGCTGGGTACCCAGGTGCACTGTGTGGAGCTGAAGCCGCGGAAGGGCGCCCAGATGGTGCGCGCGGCCGGCAGCAGCGCACAGCTCGTTGCCCGTGAAGGCGTTTACGCGACGCTGCGGATGCGGTCCGGCGAAATGCGCAAAGTGCACGTGAACTGCCGCGCCACTATTGGTGAGGTAGGGCACGGCGAGCACAGCCTGCGCAAGCTCGGCAAGGCGGGCGCACAGCGCTGGCGTGGCCGTCGCCCCACGGTGCGCGGCGTGGCCATGAACCCGGTAGATCACCCGCACGGCGGCGGCGAGGGCCGCACCTCGGGTGGTCGCCACCCCGTGACACCCTGGGGACTGCCGACCAAGGGTTACAAGACCCGCAATAACAAGCGTACCGATAGCATGATCTTGCGCCGCCGCAAGAAATAGTTGCCCGTATAGCGAGGAAATACAGTGCCGCGTTCCGTCAAAAAAGGCCCGTTCGTCGACGAGCACCTGGCCAGGAAGGTTGCCGTAGCCGCCCAGTCGGGCAGCCGCCGGCCCATCAAGACCTGGTCGCGCCGTTCGATGATCCTGCCCGATATGGTGGGGCTGACCATCGCCATTCACAACGGTCGCGACCATGTGCCCGTGCTGATCTCAGAGAATATGGTTGGCCACAAGCTGGGCGAGCTCGCGGTTACGCGGACCTTCAAGGGCCACTCGGGCGACCGGAAGACCAGGTAGGGCCAGAGTCATGAACGTTTCAGCAAAACTCAGGCACGCACGCATCTCGCCGCAGAAATGCCGCCTGGTAGCCGACGCCGTGCGCGGCAAGACCGTGGAGAGCGCGCTGCAGATTCTGGGGTTCATGCCGAAGAAGGGCGCCGCGATCGTGAAGAAGGTGCTGGAATCTGCCGTGGCGAATGCCGAGCACAATCACGGGGCCGACGTAGACGAGTTGAAGGTGTCCTGCATCATGATTGATGAGGCGCCCACGCTGCGGCGCTATCGTGCGCGAGCGAAGGGTCGGGGCGCGCGCATTATCAAGCGCAACAGTCATATCACCGTGCAGGTCGCGGACGAGTAGGAACAGGCTATGGGTCAGAAAGTCAATCCAATCGGCATCCGGCTCGGCATCAGCCGCGACTGGGCGTCCCGCTGGTACCCAGACCGGCATAATTTCGCCGAGCTGGTGGCTTCGGACTTTGCGGTGCGGGAGTTCCTGAAGAAGAAACTTAAAGATGCTTTCGTCAGCCGCATCCATATCGAGCGCCCTGCCCGCAAGGCGCAGATCACAATCCATACGGCGCGGCCGGGTATCGTTATCGGCAAGAAGGGCGAAGACATTGAGCGCCTGCGCACTCAGGTCGCCCGAATGCTGAAGTTGCCGCTGCCGGATGTGCGCCTGAATATCGCCGAGGTGCGCAAACCTGAGTTGGACGCACAGCTGGTTGCAGAAGGTATCGCCCAGCAGTTGGAGCGCCGCGTCATGTTTCGCCGCGCGATGAAGCGGGCCGTGACGAATACGATGCGCCTCGGCGCCCAGGGCGTGAAGATCAAGGTTGGCGGTCGCCTGAACGGCGCCGAGATTGCCCGTAGCGAGTGGTACCGGGAGGGGCGCGTGCCACTGCACACTTTTCGCGCCGATATCGACTATGGCTTTGCCGAGGCGCGCACCACCTACGGCGTGATTGGCGTCAAGGTCTGGATCTTCAAAGGCGAAGTCTTCGACGCCAAAGACTCCGCTGCCGAGGCTGCCGAGCAGGCGTCCAGATAGGAAAGTTGAGCGATGCTTCAGCCTAAACGCACCAAATTTCGCAAGCAGCACAAGGGCCGCAATCGCGGTCTGGCCGTGCGTGGCAGTACCGTGGCTTTCGGTGAGTACGGCCTGAAAGCAACGGGTCGTGGCCGCATTACCGCTCGCCAGATCGAGGCCGCGCGGCGGGCTATGACCCGGTATGTCAAGCGTGGCGGCAAGATCTGGATCCGTATCTTCCCCGACAAGCCTATTACCAAGAAGCCCCTCGAAGTTCGCCAGGGCAAAGGCAAGGGCAACGTCGAATACTGGGTCGCCCAGATTCAGCCCGGCCGGGTTCTATACGAGATGGAGGGGGTTGCCGAGGACGTCGCCCGCGAAGCCTTTCGCCTGGCAGCAGCCAAGCTGCCGGTGCCTACCATTGTCGTATCGAGGCAGGTGCTCTGATGAATGCCGAAGAGATGCGCGGCAAGACCGAAGCGGAACTGGCCGAGGAGTTGGTGAAGCTGCGTCGTGAACAGTTCAACCTGCGTATGCAGCAGGCGACCGGCCAGCTGGTCCGCTCCGATCAGTACGGCAAAGTTCGCAAGGACATTGCCAGGATCAAGACGGTGCTGAACGAGCGCACCGCAAAGGCTTAAGGGAATCGCTATGAGCGCCAAAGATCAGACTGCGACAGACACTGCCGTGAAAAATGTGCGCACGGCAACAGGGCGTGTCGTCAGCAGCAAAATGGACAAGACCATCGCGGTGGCGATTGAGCGCAAGGTCAAGCACCCGATGTACGGGAAATACATCAAGCGGACCACCAAGGTGCTCGCCCATGACGAGGAAAACGACTGCAACGAGGGCGACACGGTATCTATCAGTGAGTGCCGGCCGTTGTCGAAAAACAAGGCCTGGCGTCTGGTGGAAGTCGTCCAGCGTGCTGACGCTGGCTGACGGCGGAATTGACTGACGGAAGCTGACCATGATCCAGATGCAGACAACCCTGTCCGCCGCCGATAACAGCGGTGCTCGCCGCCTGCAGTGCATTAAGGTACTGGGCGGGTCGAAACGCCGCTATGCCGGCGTCGGCGACATCATCAAGGTCAGCGTGAAAGATGCGATACCGCGCGGTCGCGTCAAGAAAGGTGAGGTCTACAACGCGGTGGTCGTGCGCACTCGCAAGGGAGTGCGTCGGGCCGACGGCTCATTGATTCGTTTCGATGGAAATGCAGCCGTGCTGTTGAACAATCGGTTGGAGCCCATTGGTACCCGCATTTTTGGGCCCGTGACCCGGGAGCTGCGCACCGGGCGTTTCATGAAGATTATTTCCCTGGCGCCGGAAGTGCTCTGAGCGATACCGAGGGACGGCGAGAGCAATGCAAAGACTACGCAAGGGCGACGAAGTCATCGTGATTACCGGCAAAGACAAAGGCCGCCGGGGCACGGTCCTGAATGTCGTTGAAGATGGCCGGGTGCTGGTTGAGAACGTCAACGTCGTGAAGAAGCACCAGAAGCCCAACCCCAATGCTGGAGTGCAGGGCGGCATTATCGAAAAAGAAATGCCCTTGGACGCATCGAACGTGATGCTGTTCAACCCGCAGACCGGCAAGGGCGATCGCGTGGGCGTCAAGACGCTGGAGGACGGTCGGAAGGTGCGCTTCTACAAGTCCAACAAAGAAGTTGTGGACGTCTGATAGGGGCGCGCGGGAGCATTCAAGATGGCCAGATTGCAGGAATACTACAAGGAGACGGTGGTGCCCAAGCTGATGGAACAGCTGGGCCTCAATAACGTCATGCAGGTACCCAGGGTCGAGAAGATCACGCTAAACATGGGCGTGGGCGAGGCCGTTGCTGATCGCAAGGTTGTCGAGAAAGCCATGGAAGACATGGAAAAGATTTCCGGCCAGAAGCCCAACTCCTGCAAGGCGCGCAAGTCTGTTGCTGCGTTCAAGCTGCGTGATGGTATGGCCATTGGCTGCAAGGTGACGCTGCGGCGCGAACGAATGTACGAGTTCATGGACCGCCTGATCGCCATTGCCATTCCGCGCGAGCGGGACTTCCGGGGGTTAAACCCCAAGTCTTTCGATGGTCGGGGTAATTACAGCCTGGGTGTTCAGGAGCAGATCATTTTTCCGGAGATCGATTACGACAAGATCGATACGATTCGCGGCATGGACATCACGATTACTACGTCAGCTGTCAACGACGAACAGGGCCGAGCTTTGCTCGACGCTTTTAATTTTCCCTTCAAGAAATAGATACGGGTCAGATCAGAGCATGGCAAAAAAATCGATGATCGCTCGCGAAGTCAAGCGCGCAAAAACTGTGCAGCGCTACGCAGCGAAACGGGCAGTGTTGAAGGAAATCATCCAGGGCCCGAAGAGTTCCGAGGAAGATAAGCAGGCAGCAATGCTGGCGTTGCAGAAAATGCCGCGGGATGCGAGCCCCGTGCGTATGCGTAACCGTTGTTCGATTACCGGTCGGCCAAAGGGTTATTACCGCAAATTCGGCCTGGGCAGGAACAAGCTGCGTGAGCAGACGATGGCCGGCAATATTCCAGGCCTTGGTAAGGCTAGCTGGTAAGGCGGCAGACGGAGTAATGGCATGAGCATGACAGATCCCATCGCCGATATGCTGACCCGGATTCGCAACGGTCAGGCCGTTGGTTTCGACACCGTGCGGATGCCGTCGTCGACAACCAAGGTTGCGATCGCGAAAGTGTTGGCAGAGGAAGGTTATATCGATCGTTACGAGATCGAAGATCAACCCGGCAACAAGCGCGAACTCGCGGTCCGGCTGCGTTACTTCGAGGGCCGCCCGGTGATCGATGAGCTGCATCGTGTGAGCCGGCCGGGTCTGCGCGTCTACAAGAATAAGGATGAACTGCCGAACGTGCTCGGCGGGCTTGGTGTTGCGATCGTGTCCACGTCCGCGGGCGTGATGACCGACAAGACCGCCCGCCGTAAAGGCTTCGGCGGTGAAGTCCTGTGTGTTGTGTCCTGATCGGAGCGACAGCGGGAAAGCGGTACAGGAATCATGTCCAGAATTGCTAGCAAATCACTGAGCCTGCCCAAGGGCGTCGAGCTGAAACAGACCGGCAACGATCTGTCGGTTAAAGGCCCGAAGGGTGAGCTGCACCTGGCGTTGAGCCAGGAGGTCGAAGTCAAGGTGGACGGCGGTGAAGCGAATGTGGCCTCTCGTTCCGGCTCGCGCTTTGCTAACGCGATGACCGGCACAACCCGAGCGCTACTCGGCAATATGGTGACGGGCGTGACGGACGGTTTCGAGCGGAAACTGGAGCTGGTCGGCGTCGGCTATCGAGCCCAGGCCAAGGGTAAAGCCCTGAACCTGACGCTCGGTTTCTCGCACCCGGTGGAATATTCGGTGCCCGAGGGCGTCACGATCGAGACGCCGAGCCAGACCGAAATCATCGTGAAGGGTATCGACAAGCAGAAAGTTGGCCAGGTTGCCGCAGAGATTCGTCGCTACCGCCCGCCAGAGCCCTATAAGGGCAAGGGCGTGCGCTACTCGGATGAACGGGTGGTGATGAAGGAAGCGAAGAAGAAGTAGCGCCGTGGAGCAGAGCAGGAAATGAACGGAAAAATCAGACGGCTGCGCCGGGCAAAAAAGGCCCGGGCCAAGATCCGCTCGCTGGGCGTGCCTCGGCTGACCGTGCATCGCACGCCGCGGCATATCTATGCCCAGGTAATCGGGCCGGATGGCGCCGTGATGGCGGCTGTATCCACGGTGCAGAAGGCGCTGAAAGACGGCAGTGGCACCGGCAACGTCGCCGCGGCGGCAAAGGTCGGCAAGGCCATTGCAGAAAAAGCAACGGCGGCGGGCGTGAAGCAGGTGGCTTTCGACCGTTCGGGTTTTCGCTACCACGGACGTGTCCGGGCGCTGGCAGATGCCGCGCGCGAAGGTGGCCTGGAGTTTTAGGCGGAGTGTTAATGCATGGCAAGGGTTGAACAGTCACAAGGATCCGACGACCTGCTGGAGAAGCTGGTCACGGTGAATCGCGTGGCAAAAGTGGTCAAGGGTGGTCGTCAGTTTGGTTTTACCGCCCTGACCGTGGTCGGCGACGGTGCCGGCCGTGTGGGCTTTGGCTATGGAAAGGCGCGTGAAGTGCCCATCGCGATTCAGAAGGCGATGCAGGTGGCCCGCAAGAATATGCGCGAGGTATCGCTGCGTGAGGAGACACTTCACTATGCGATGAAAGGTCGTCATGGAGCGACACGCGTGTTTATTCTGCCAGCGTCTGAAGGTACCGGTGTGATCGCCGGGGGCGCGATGCGCGCAGTTTTCGAATGTGCCGGCGTGCGTAACGTGCTGGCCAAGAGCTACGGCTCTCGCAACCCCATCAATCTCGTGAGGGCGACCATCGACGCGCTGTACCGCGCACAGTCGCCGGAGCGTATTGCAGCCAAGCGCGGCAAGTCCGTCGCTGAGATTACCGGGTAACAGCACCATGGCAGCGCCCGCAAAACTGAAGGTGACATTGATTCGTAGCAAGCATGGTCGCTTGAAGGCCCACCGCGCCTGTGTCGCGGGGCTTGGCTTGCGGCGTATGCACCAGACCGTGGAAGTGCTCGATACCCCCGAGAATCGCGGCATGGTGAACAAGGTTGCATACCTGCTGCGGGTCGAGGAAGCCTAGATGAAACTGAATACGCTGAAACCGGGCAGCCGCAGAATGCGCAAGCGCGTGGGCCGCGGCCACTCTGCCGGCCAGGGCAAGACCTGCGGCCGTGGCGTGAAGGGCCAGCACGCGCGGTCTGGCGGTTATCACAAGGTGGGCTTCGAGGGCGGCCAGATGCCCTTGCAGCGTCGCCTGCCAAAGATCGGCTTCCGTTCACGAACCGCAGGCGATGTGGCGGAGCTGCGCTTGCACGAACTGGCTTTGCCGCAGGATGCCGTGGTGGACCTGGACAGCCTGAAGCGGGCGGGCCTGGTGCCTTCCCGGGCCAAGGGCGCGAAGGTATTCGCGTCGGGCAAGCTTGAGAAGGCGGTGAAGATCAAGGGTCTGGCGGTGACGCCGGGCGCCCGCAAGGCTATCGAGGCCGCCGGCGGCACGATAGAGGACTGAGCGTCTTCGGGCGCGCATCAAGAACATGGCGAAAGGCAAGATAGTCAATCCAGCTGCTGCGCTCGGCGAAGCCTCCCGCTTTGCCGACCTGCGTTCGCGCCTGTTCTTCCTGTTCGGCGCCCTGATCGTTTACCGGATCGGCACTTTCATCCCGGTTCCGGGCATCGATCCCGTGTCGCTGGAGCAGTTCTTCCAGGAACAGGAAGGCACCATTCTCAGCATGTTCAATATGTTTTCCGGCGGCGCGCTGGAACGCTTGAGCATTTTCGCGCTCGGCATCATGCCGTACATCTCGGCCTCCATCATCATGCAGATGGCCAGCGTGGTGATTCCTGAGCTGGCTGCCGTCAAGAAAGAAGGCGAAGCCGGCCGGCGCAAGATTACTTCTTACACCCGCTACCTGACGGTAATTCTCGCATCGCTCCAGGCCATGGGGGCGTCCGTGGCCTTGCAGAACCAGGGCGTCGTCATTGCACCGGGCTTTAACTTCATTTTCACGGCGATGATCACCTTGGTCACCGGCACCGTATTCCTGATGTGGCTTGGTGAGCAGATCACCGAACGCGGCATCGGCAACGGGATTTCCATGATCATCCTGGCGAGCATCATTTCCGGCTTGCCGTCGGCCATCGGCGGCACGCTGCAGCTGGTAGAAACGGGCGAGGTTTCAGCAGCCCTCGCGCTGCTTTTGGTCGCGCTGGTGCTCGCCGTCACTTACGGTGTGGTCTTCATAGAGCGCGCACAGCGGCGAATTTCGGTGCACTACGCAAAGCGGCAGCAAGGCCGGAAGATGTACGCGGGCCAGTCCAGCCACCTGCCATTCAAGCTGAACATGGCGGGCGTCATTCCGCCGATTTTCGCCTCCAGCATCATCCTGTTTCCAGCCACCATTGCCGGCTGGTTTGGGACGGTTGAAGGTGCCGGCTGGCTCCAGAACATGGCCGCGCGACTGCAGCCCGGCGAGCCCGTGTATATCCTGTTCTACGCGTCGATGATTATCTTCTTCTGCTTCTTCTATACCGCGCTGGTGTTCAATTCGCGGGAGACGGCCGACAATCTGAAACGCTCGGGGGCCTTTATTCCCGGCATTCGTCCCGGCGCGCAGACGGCCGACTACATCGATAAGGTGCTGACACGGCTGACTTTTTGGGGCGCGATGTACATCACCGCGGTGTGCTTGCTGCCCGAGTTCATGATTCTGTGGTTGCGTGTGCCCTTCTATTTCGGCGGCACCTCGCTGCTGATCATCGTGGTTGTCACGATGGACTTCATGGCCCAGCTGCAGGCTCACATGATGTCTCATCAGTACGAAGGCTTGTTGAAGAAAGCCAATCTGAAAGGTTACGGGAGGGCCGGGCAGGTCCGCTGAGCGCGGCCGCTATCCCCGGGAGAGAAGCGATGAAAGTCAGAGCCTCTGTTAAGAAAATCTGCAGGAACTGCAAAATCATCCGGCGCAAACGTGTCGTTCGCGTTATTTGCACCGATCCTCGCCACAAGCAGCGCCAGGGTTAGGGCGCGAGACACCCATAGGAGACGTTTGGATGGCGCGTATCGCAGGAATCAACATACCGCTGCAAAAGCACGTGGTAATCGCGTTGACGCATATCTACGGAGTCGGCAACAGCCGGTCCCAGGTCATTTGCCAGGAAGCCGGTGTTGCGCCTGAGACGAAAGTGAAAGACCTGAGCGAACCGGAGATCGAGAAACTGCGCGGTGTGATTGCGCGGTTCCCCGTCGAGGGCGATCTGCGTCGTGAGGTTACAATGAGCATCAAGCGACTGATGGACCTCGGCTGCTACCGCGGTATTCGTCATCGTCGTGGTCTGCCCCTGCGTGGGCAGCGTACCCGGACTAATGCAAGAACGAGGAAAGGCCCGCGGCGACCGATTCGGCGCTAGGGCGGTAGATTCATATGGCACAAACCAAGACTCGCAAGAAGATCAAGCGGCAGGTCCCGGAAGGGATCGCGCACATTCATGCGTCTTTCAACAATACGATCATTACGATCACCGATCGGCAGGGCAATACCATCTCGTGGGCAACCTCCGGTGGCTGCGGTTTTCGTGGTTCCCGAAAGAGCACGCCCTTCGCTGCCCAGATCGCTGCCGAGAAAGCCGGGCGCGTTGCCCAGGAAGCCGGCATGAAGAATCTGGAAGTCCGGGTGCGCGGGCCGGGTCCGGGACGGGAATCCGCCGTGCGTTCGCTGAATGCCTGCGGTTTCCGTATCACCAATATCGAAGACGTGACGCCAATTCCACACAATGGTTGCCGGCCGCCGAAAAAGCGCCGGGTTTGAGGACGACTGATGGCCAGGTACATAGGACCAACATGTAAGCTCGCGCGCCGCGAGGGTACGGATCTCTTCCTGAAGAGTGGCGTCAAGCCTCTCGACACGAAGTGCAAGCTCGACAGCCCGCCGGGACAAACCCAGGGAGGCCGCCGACCGCGCCAGTCTGATTACGGCCTGCAGCTGCGAGAGAAGCAGAAGCTGCGCCGGATGTACGGCGTGCTCGAGCGCCAGTTCCGCAACTATTACAAGAAGGCCGCACAGCAGAAGGGGTCCACGGGCCAGAATCTGCTGAAGCTGCTGGAAGGCCGGCTGGACAACACTGTCTATCGGATGGGCTTTGCCGCTACGCGTGCCGAGGCACGCCAGCTGGTCTCGCACAAGTCCATAGCAGTGAACGGTACCGCCGTGAACATCGCGTCTTACCAGTTATCGGCGGGTGACAAGATCGAGGTGCGTGAGAAGGCTCGTAGCCAGCTGCGCATCAAGAACGCCATGAGCATTGCAGCCCAGATGGGGCTGCCCGATTGGGTTGAAGTTGACGAGCAGGGTATGGCCGGAACGCTCAAGTCTCTGCCTGAGCGTGAAGATATCCTGCCCGACATCAACGAGAACCTGGTCGTCGAGCTCTACTCGAAGTAAATAGGAGGCAACTGCCAAAATGCAGGAATCAGCCGTAGAATTTTTGAAACCCCGCAGTGTCAATGTCAAGCCTGAGAGCTCGACGCGGGCGCGGATTGTTATTGAACCCTTCGAGCGTGGCTTTGGTCACACGCTGGGCAATGCGTTGCGTCGAGTGCTGTTATCCAGCATGCCGGGCGCGGCCATTGTGGAGGCCGAGATTGAGGGTGTGCTGCACGAGTACACCAGCATCGAGGGTGTGCAGGAAGACGTGGTTGAGATTCTGCTGAATCTCAAAGATGTCGCCATCCGCATGCACGCGCGCGACCATGGGCAGCTGACGCTGGCCAAGAAAGGTCCCGGTCCGGTGACAGCCGGCGACATCGCCGGTGATCACGATATTGAAGTCGTGAACCCGGAACTGGTGATTGCCAACCTGACGAGCGCGGGCGAACTGAAGATGGTGCTCACGGTGGAGCGCGGCCGCGGCTATCGCCCGGCGACCCAGCCACAGGAAGCCGAAGAGCAGGACACGATGATCGGTCGCCTGCGGCTCGATGCGTCCTTCAGCCCGATCCGGCGGGTCACCTACACGGTAGAGGCGGCGCGCGTAGAGCAGCGCACCAACCTGGACAAGCTCCTGCTGGATGTGGAGACCAACGGCACCATCGACGCCGAAGAGGCCATCCGCCGTGCGGGCAGCATCCTGAAAGACCAGCTGAGCGTGTTCATGGATCTGCAGGGCGAAGCCCAGCAGGGCATCAGCGCAGGCGAAACCCAGGTTGACCCGCTGCTGCTGCGCCCGGTGGACGAACTGGAGCTCACAGTGCGTTCTGCCAACTGCCTGAAGGCCGAGAACATCAATTACATCGGGGACCTGATCCAGCGCACCGAGGTGGAGCTGCTGCGTACGCCGAACCTTGGCAAGAAGTCGCTGACGGAGATCAAGGAAGTCCTCGAGAGCCACGGTCTGGCCCTCGGGATGCGGGTCGAGAACTGGCCGCCAGCGGGACTGGCCGTGAGTGGCGATCAGGCCGCCTGAGCACTATGGCCTGCGCAGCGGCCCACAGGGGTCGCCGCGGGTGAGGAAATAACGATGCGCCATCAAAAATCAGGCCGTAGCCTCGGCCGGACCAGCAGTCATCGCAAGGCCATGTATCGAAACATGGCCGTGTCGTTGATTCAGCACGAGACCATTCGCACGACACTGCCGAAGGCGAAGGAGTTGCGGCGCGTGGTGGAACGCCTGATCACGATGGCGAAAGAGGATGGCGTGGCGCGGCGCCGGCTGGCGTTCAGCCGCCTGCGCGACAAGGCCTCTGTGGGCAAGCTCTTTAACGAGCTGGGACCCCGCTTCAAGGAACGGCCCGGCGGTTACCTGCGTATCCTGAAGACTGGCTATCGCGCCGGCGATTCGGCGCCGATGGCCATGGTGCAGCTGCTGGACCAGCCGGAAAAGGCCACCACCGACCAGGAATAGCGACGGTCGCCACGGCCGGTGACGGCGGTGATTAGCCCGCGCCCGATTCCCGCAGTCGTTCGACCATGCGGCTGACATGCTCCGGCGATTCCGTGCGACGCGCCAGCAGCGAGTACACGGCTGGAATCAGGAACAGCGTCAGGAAGACTGATGTCGTCACCCCGAAGAACACCACGGCGCCAATAGTTCGCCTCGATTCGGCCCCGGCGCCGGCCGCCAGCATCAGCGGAACTGCGCCACCGGCCGTGCACAGGCTGGTCATCAGGACCGGCCGCAGCCGCACCGACGCGGCTTCCAGGATCGCCTCGGTGAAAGCGACGCCGCGATCTCGCAGCTGATTGGCAAACTCGACAATCAGGATGCCGTTTTTTGCTGCCAGTCCAATCAGCATGATGGCGCCGATCTGGCTGTAGACATTGATGCTGGAGCCAAAGGCATGCAGCCCCAGCAGGCCGCCGAACAGCGCCATCGGTACCGTCAGCATGATGATCAGCGGATGTCTGAAGCTTTCGAACTGGGCGGCAAGAACCAGGAATGACAGCACCAGGGCCAGCCCGAAGGTGAAGTAAATGGAGCTTCCTGACTGGCGGAACTCGCGGGATTCTCCGTCGTAGTTGATCCGCACGCCCTCGGGCACTTCCTTGCGAATTATCCCCTCCATGTAGTCCAGCGCTTCACCGAGGGAATAACCCGCGGCGAGGGACCCGGTCATACTGATGGAGCGCAGCCGGTCGAAGCGTTTCAGCTCGAGGGGCCCGGCCAGTTCCTTCAGGCGCACCAGGTTCG
>Ga0265303_10001142_pt1 | contig 16007 bp, 19 predicted proteins | sample Helome_2_FD_192494 | JGI IMG/M metagenome (GOLD analysis project Ga0265303, IMG submission 192494) | Marine sediment microbial communities from subtidal zone of North Sea - Hel_20160317 (Illumina Assembly) | ecosystem: Environmental > Aquatic > Marine > Subtidal zone > Sediment ... | reverse complement strand
CCCTGCAGATACTCCATGGTCATGAAAACGGTGTTGCCGTCGCGGTCAAAATCGTAAACCGTCGCAATATTGGGGTGCGCCAGGCGTTGTGCTTTACTGGCCTCACGCTGCAATGCGATGAACGATCCGGAATATTTCTTGAACGCATCGGTCAATACCTTGATCGCGACGTAAGGGTCTTTGTCCTGGGCTTCGACTTTGAGTAAATCCTTGGCCTTGAAAACGACACCCATGCCGCCCTGACCAAGTTTCTCGAGCAACACAAAGCGGTCTTTCAGGGTCACTCCTGGACCGAGATTTTCGTAGCGTGCAGCATTTTGAGGGGTTTCAACGATCATTGGACTCACCGGTGAGTCATCGTTGCCCATACTGATCGAGGGTTCGGAAATTTCGATATCCTGACCACCACCGCTAACTCTGACAATGACGGTTTTGTCGCCGCCATCTTCGTCATCAGCCCCGGCAGACAAACCTGAAATGTCTGTCAGATGCATCGTCTTGTCTTCCGCAAAGTAGGAAATATCGGTTTCCTGGCTGTTCTTCAGCGTGGAATTGATATTTATCTTGGAGATGACGTGAGAGATCTGGGTGAATCCGTTGGAATCAATTTTGTCACTGGTATAAAGAGATTGCAGGTAGCTCTGGGCGTCGCTATGGCCGTTTGGCAGGGCGTCGAATATGCTGGCCAGACCCTGTTCCAGGTCTTCCATATCCAGAGTCCCTGAGATGTAGTCATTTATCAGCGATTCGCAGACTTCAGACATCAGTTAACCTTTTGACCCATTTTCAAAGTAATAATAGAGGTATTGTCGGTCCCACCCGCATCCAGCGAGGCGGCCAGTAATGATTGCGAGAGCTCGGCCATATTATCCGGATTAGACTCGATTATGGGTGTTATTTTAGTTTCTGCCAGATCTTTATAGAGTCCATCGGAGCAAATGATGTAAATATCGTCCTGTTGGACTTCGAAGTACTCGAAATCCAGGCACAGGTTATCGTCGATTCCTACTGCCTTCAGCACGACGTTCGCCGCCGGATGCTCCTCGGCATCTCGCGCCTCGATTTTTCCCATTCTGACCAATTCCTCGACATAACTGTGGTCTTCAGTCAGGCGTTCCAGACATCTGTCCCGGTAGCGATACAGGCGGCTGTCTCCTGCCCAGAAGGTGAACAGAAGGTTATGCCAGATATAGACGCAAACGATGGTGCTGCCAATCGTCGCGCTACGACCCAGTTTATAGGACTTTTTCCTGATGATCGAATTCGAGTTTAGTATATTTTCCTCAAGCAATAAGATACTGTCATCCAGTGAGGAATGCTGTTTGAACAGACTCAGATTGTTGGTAATTGTCTGGCTTGCGAAATCGCCGGCATGATGGCCGCCCATACCGTCAGCGACGATCCAGACGTTTTCGTCTGCCTGCACCAGTATCGAGTCTTCATTTTTGTCTCGGACGTGCCCGGTATCGGTCACGCCGTTGCTAGAAATTTGGAAACTGACAGGGGGTAGCTGATCGTTATGTGCTGTGTAGCGTGACAACGCAACTCCTTCAAATTCAGGGATTATCGGCGATTAACAATTATAATAGTAAATTAAACGCAAATTGTTATGTTTAACTTGGGTGCGGAGCAAATCTAGATAAGGATCAGGTCCGGCGTCTTTATGCATATTATTCTATAGTCCTTATGTTAACGTAAATCTTCCCCAGGAAATAAATTGCATGAAAAAAATAATTGGACTGGGTTTAGCGTTTATTTTTCCATCAAATGTCAATGCGGTCGACATTGGTGTGAGCAATCGGCGTGAATAATGCGTTCTGACCGGATTGAAATTTGGTATCATACAAAGCAGCCTGCAAGTGGCTGCTTTTTATTGGGTGTTTCGATTGGCAAAACTAGTTAACTGTGTGGTACTCGGCGAGGAAGCACCCGGACTCGAAAGGGTGCCGTACCCGGGCGAACTCGGGCAGCGTATCTTCGAGAATGTTTCCGCCGAAGGTTGGAAAAAATGGATCGAACGTCAAACCATGATTATTAACGAGAATGGACTTTCAACGATAGATCCGGCAAGCCTGGCAATTCTCGAACAGCACATGCTGGGATTTATTTTCAAGGAGGGTGACCTCGGGCAGCAGCCGGAGGGTTTTCGCGCACCCGGTGCGAAGAAGTAAGTCAGACTGCGAGATTTTCCAGCTCCCACCTGGGTTGAGTGACGAAGCGCAATTTTGAGTGAGCGCTCTTCAAGGCGGTGTAGGTCTGTTCAAAGCTGGGCGCCTGGGCAAAGATAAAACCGAGGTAGCTTGAGCCCTCGGGCAAGGGGATCAGTTCATAACCCGGATTAATATGGATTTCGATGTCCCGGATATACTCGATCTGCTGGGCTTGCGTTAATCCTTCTACGCGTTTCAAAATTCCCGAGTCGTTTATCGGGATCATCAGAACGCCAGCGGATTCACCTGCCTTATTGGCTTGCGGTGCGATTCCACACATACCCATTATGATCAGCTCTTCCAGTTTTTGTTGCAATGAGAACTCAACCAGTTGCCCGCATTGACCCCCGATGGTGCGTGCCGCCAGTTCCAGCAGTATCGGGCCGGTGGATGACAGGCGGGCTTCGGCATGAACCGGACCGTGCGTTAACCCGTAGGCTTGACAGCAGCGCGTGACCTCGTCGATTAACGCCGTTTCGCGCTCGGCATCGAGTTGACTCGGCGTCAGGTAGTAAGTCTCTTCAAAGTAGGGACCAACCAGAGGCTCGGGTTTATCAAAGATGGCAAGCAAATTGAATTTGCCATTAATCACGAAACCTTCGACGGCATACTCGGGCCCACTTATGTAGGATTCGACCAGTAAATTTTCACGCGCGAACCCCTGCTGACCCGCAGATTCGAGTATGGCATCGATACGTCGCACGGCGGCCCGGAATTCTGAGTCGTCGTTGGCACGAATGACACCACGGCTCGCAGCGAGTGCCAGCGGCTTGACAACGACAGGATACTCAACCGACAGTGAAACCCGATCCACTTCGGCAATATCTACTACCTGGTATACGGGGGTGTTGCACCCCGACCGGGACAATGCTTCCCGTCCCAGATCTTTGCGTTGAGTCAGCAGCGCTGCATGGGTGCTGTTTTGCGGCAAATTGAGATATTCGGCGACACGGCTACAAATCTCGACACTGCTATCGTCAGTTGCGAGCACGCAGGCAACGTTAATGGTTTTCAATGCTGCCACGATATCGGTAAAGGCCTGTTCGGGGTTGCCAAAATCGACCGTAATTCCCTGCGCTATCTCGGGCACCAGCGAGTGTTCACTGTTGGATACCACCATGATGGGCATGCCGAGATTGTGTGCGGCCCGGGTATAGGCGGCAACTCGATAACTTGCCGCGGGCGCAACTAAAAGAACAAAGCCTGGTTCGGTGCCAGGCTTTGAATGGGTTTGTTTCATGTTAATCAGGGATTAGCCGTAGCCGCCACCGCCAGCCGCACCGCAACCACCGCAAACCCCGGAACCACCGGTTTCTGCAAAGACGTTGTTGAAAACGAAACGCTCGCGGCCAACTTCCTGGACGTAGTCAATCTGGGCGCCCTTGAGATAGTTCAGCGCAACGACGTCGACCAGGATCTTGAACCCGTCGAACTGCAAGGTGGTATCAAAATCACCGGTTTCGTCGGTAAAGGTCATGCCATAAGACATGCCACCGCAGCCACCACCGCTGATATAAATTCGAATCGCCGAGACATCCTCGTCGGTTTGAGAGATGATTTCGTGCAGCTTATCCTGTGCGGCCTGGGTGACTTCGAGGTCACTGACCGTCAGGCTGGGCTGAAAAACATCTGAGCCGCCACTGGCAACCGGTTTGGCTTTCTGCGGTGGCCTGTAGATTCCTACATTTTCCATGAACATTTACCTGCTTGATTTGACAATCGGAATTATACACTCGAAATAGTTAGATCGACACGTTTTTGCGCGAACGCGATTTGGTGCTATTTCTAGACCTGATATGGGTCATAGTGCTTAAAATACAAGTCTTAATGCCGCTATAACCTGCCTATCTGTCGTGTTTTTTAGTGATACTTGCGGGACTTTTTCGTATTATCGCCTTCTTTTTCTCTCGAGGGATACCCGATGTTCTCAAAATCCATGAATATTGCCGATTTCGATCCGGAACTATGGACGTCAATGCAGGCCGAAGAAAACCGCCAGGAAGACCATATCGAGTTGATTGCTTCGGAAAACTACACCAGTCCGCGGGTGATGCAGGCCCAGGGATCGGTATTGACCAACAAGTATGCCGAGGGCTACCCGTCCAAGCGTTATTACGGCGGTTGCGAGTTCGTTGACGTCGCTGAAGCACTGGCGATTGAGCGGGCCAGGAAACTATTTGATGCCGCCTACGCCAATGTGCAGCCTCATTCGGGCTCATCGGCGAATGCAGCGGTGTATTTTGCCTTGTTGAACGCCGGTGACACGATACTGGGAATGAGCCTGTCCGATGGTGGACACCTGACACACGGTGCCAAGGTTAACTTCTCGGGCAAACTGTTCAACGCGGTTCAGTACGGCCTGAATAATGAAACCGGAGAAGTCGATTATGAGCAGGTCGAAGCGCTGGCGCAGGAACACAAGCCGAAGATGATTATCGCAGGTTTTTCGGCCTACTCCCGGGTTATGGACTGGCAGCGTTTTCGCGATATTGCGGATTCGGTGGGCGCCTACCTGTTCGTCGATATGGCGCACGTCGCAGGTCTGGTCGCAGCCGGGGTATACCCGAGCCCGGTCCAAATAGCAGACGTCTGCACCAGCACCACGCACAAAACCCTGCGCGGGCCGCGCGGTGGCATCATTCTTGCCCGGGCAAACGAGGAAATCGAAAAGAAACTGAATTCAATGGTTTTCCCGGGTACCCAGGGTGGTCCGTTGATGCACGTCATCGCCGCCAAGGCGGTTGCCTTCAAGGAAGCCATGAGCGACGAATTCGTCGAATATCAAAAACAGGTCGTGGTGAACGCGAACGCGATGGCCGAGGAATTTGTCAAACGCGGTTTCGACGTGGTTTCAGGGGGTACTGACAACCATCTGTTCCTGCTGTCGCTGATCAACAAGGGTTTAACCGGCAAGGCCGCCGATGCCGCGCTCAGCAAAGCGCATATCACGGTCAATAAAAACTCGGTACCCAACGATCCGCAATCGCCGTTTGTTACCTCGGGGCTGCGCATCGGTTCACCTGCGATAACCACGCGCGGTTTCAACGAGCAGGATTCCCGCGACCTGGCGAACTGGATCAGCGATGTACTCGAGGATATGGATAACGATGACCTGATAGCGACAGTTCGCACCAAGGTCACCGAAATATGTGCGCGTCTGCCCGTTTACAGGAATTGATTCCCTAAGCGATGAAATGTCCATTCTGCGGCACGCCTGACACCCGCGTGGTCGATTCCCGGCTGGCCTCGGAATCGTCCCAGGTACGCCGCAGGCGGGAATGCGTTTCCTGTGAAACCCGTTTCACCACCTACGAATCGCCCTTGTTGAATATGCCGATGGTGATCAAAAACGATGGCAGCCGTGACACCTTTGATGAAGTCAGATTGCGCAGTGGTATGCTGCGAGCGCTCGAAAAACGACCGGTGTCGGCAGAACAGATCGAGGATGCGATAAACCATATCAAACTCCAGTTAGTGGGGCTCGAGGCGCGCGAGATCTCTTCGCGAGAGATCGGCGCGATGGTGATGCGCGAATTGCAGCGTCTTGATCAAGTTGCATATATTCGATTCGCATCGGTTTACCTGAGTTTCGAAGACATACAGGCATTCGAAGAAGCCATCCAGGCCCTGGCGGCCGAGCCGACCCCGGAAATGCACCGCAGACAGGTTCCGCTCATTGATGAGGACGATTGATGGCGGCTATGCAGTCTCACCACTACTGGATGGCAGAAGCGTTACGCCAGGCGCGCAAGGGGCTTTATTCGACACCACCTAATCCGCGCGTGGGCTGTGTCATCGTCGCCGACGGCAAAATGCTCGCGGCGGGCTGGCATGGCTACACCGGCGGTCCCCACGCAGAGGTTAATGCAATCAATGCAGCAGAAATCCCGGTCGGGGCTGACTTTTACGTCACCCTTGAACCCTGCTCGCATCATGGCAAAACGCCGCCCTGTGTTGATGCCCTGATCGAGGCCGAACCGGCGCGCGTGATTGTCGCGATGCAGGATCCGAATCCGCAGGTCGCTGGTCAAGGGCTGGAGAAACTGCGGGCTCATGGTATCGAGGTCATAACCGATGTGCTCGGGGCGCAGGCGCGTGAGCTCAACCGGGGGTTTGTTAAACGCATGGAACAGGGTTTGCCGTTTGTCAGCGTGAAGATGGCCTGTTCACTCGATGGTCGCAGCGCGCTGAAAAACGGTATCAGCCATTGGATCACGGCAAAACCAGCACGGCATGATGTGCAGCTGCAGCGTGCACGTGCGTCAGTGATCCTCAGTAGCGCGCAGACGGTGCTCGACGATGACCCGTCGCTCAACCTGCGACTGTCAAAGCAGGACCTGAGACAGATATTCGAGGTTCGCCATCCAGCGCGTGCAATTGTCGATTCGAGGCTGCGCTTGAGCGGTAATGAAAAGCTTTTTTCAACCGCAGGGGAGGTCTGGATTTATACGCTCAGCGAGGATGAAGAAAAAAAACAACGTTTGCATGACCGTGGTGCGAAAATCATCGAAATTGAAGCCGGGGAATCAGGGCATATATGTCTACAGGCGATGATACGGGACCTTGCAGGACGCGGCGTTAACGAAGTGCATACCGAGTGTGGGCAGCGTCTAGCAGGCGCTTTGTTAAGCCTGCAACTTGCCGATCAGATCGTGTTGTACCTGGCACCGCATTTGTTGGGTAGCCAGGCTCGAGGCAGTTTCGAGATGGGCGAGTTTACCGCTATGGAGCAGCGTAAATCCTGTAGTATTCGTGATATTCGCCAGGTCGGCGAAGATCTTCGCTTAACCTTGAGCGTTAACCAGGGATAGTCATGTCTACCATTGTTGCCGTATTAAAAAATAACATTGCCTGCATTGCCGCCGATAGCCTGACCAGTTTCGGTGATACTCGACAGTCCGCATCCTACGTTACCGACTACGACAAAATCATTAGTTTTGCCGATCAAAACTACATTGGTATCGTGGGCAGCGCAGCCCATCACCTGGTTATGAGCAACCTGCTCGACAAGCATGCCGAAAAAATTGATTTTTCAGATCGCTTCAGCATCTTTGAGTCGATGCGCCAGTTACATCCGATACTCAAGGATGAATATTTTCTCAATAGCAAAGATGAAGATGATGACGCCTACGAGTCATCCCGGGTAGACGCTCTAGTTATGAATAAAAACGGTATTTTCGGGCTTTACTCGTTGCGCGAAGTCGATCAATACACGCGTTTCTGGGCGGTTGGTTCGGGTGCCGAATTTGCGTTAGGCGCAATGCAGGTGGCCTACGATTTGCTCGACGATGCGGTCGATGTCGCGCGCGCCGGAATCGAGGCAGGGGCCTGCTTCGATAACGCCAGCGCATTGCCCATGACCAGCTACAGCCTGGAGCTCGGCTGATGTTTACCGGGATTATCGAGGCCATCGGCACCGTCGAGCAGAGTGAATCGAGAGGTGGTGATATTCGCCTTGGCATCGCTTGCGGTGAGCTTGATTTATCGCGCACGCAACCTGGCGATAGTATCGCGGTGAATGGTGTTTGTTTGACCGCGATCGGGCTCCATGAGCGCTCTTTCGTGGCGGATGTGTCAGCGGAAACCATGAGTAAGACCAGCCTGGGTCAACTCGCGGTGGGCAGTCCGGTCAATCTTGAAACGGCGCTCACGCTGAATACCGCACTTGGCGGTCACCTGGTCAGTGGTCATGTAGACGGGCTTGCTACCCTGGTTGAAATGCAGGCTGACGCGCGCTCGATTCGCTACAGTTTTGAGATCGATCCCGCAATCCAGCACTATATCGCGACCAAGGGTTCGGTGACGATTGACGGCACCAGCCTGACCGTTAACGGCGTTGACGGTAATCGCTTCGATGTCAATATTGTGCCGCATACCCAGCAGAAAACCGTTTTCCAGCACTATCAAGTGGGCTCCCGGGTAAACATCGAGGTCGATATAATTGCGCGCTACCTGGAACGCTTACTGCAGGAGCGGAGCGATGCGAGTCAAGTTAAAGACCAACAGATGCTCGAAACCCTGATAAAATCAGGATTCATTAATCATGAATAAACCAGTCAAGCTCGAGATGGATTTGAATTCGACCCAGGAAATTATCGACGATATCAAGGCCGGAAAGATGGTCATTATTATGGACGATGAAGACCGCGAAAATGAAGGTGATATCTTGATGGCAGCGGAGGCGGTCACGGCCGAGCATATTAACTTCATGGCCAGGTACGGTCGTGGATTGATTTGTCTGACGCTATCCGAGCAGCGTTGCAAGCAGTTGCGCCTGCCGCTGATGGTAGGAGACAACCGTGAAAACCTGGAAACAAACTTCACGGTTTCGATCGAAGCTGCCGAGGGTGTTACCACTGGAATTTCTGCTGCCGACCGCGCAACCACTATCCAGGCGGCGATTAAGGTCGATGCGACCCCGGGCAGCATCGTGCAGCCGGGACATGTTTTCCCGGTCATGGCTCGTAAGGGTGGGGTGCTGTTCCGTGCCGGACACACCGAAGCGGGTTGCGATCTTGCGCGACTCGCCGGATTTGAACCTGCTGCCGTAATTGTTGAGATACTCAATGATGATGGCTCTATGGCACGGCGCAAGGATCTCGAGCAGTTTGCGATGAAGCACGACCTGAAAATCGGCACCATCGAAGACCTGATCCGCTATCGTATCGAGAATGAGCATACTGTTGAGCGAATCGTCGAATCGCGGTTTGAAACCGATTTCGGTGAGTTCAAACTCTACGCCTTCGAGGACAGTACCGCCCAGGAACTGCACCTGGCACTGGTTAAGGGCAAAATCGATCCCGAAAAACCGGTGCCGGTGCGGGTACACGTGCAAAACACCCTGACCGATTCACTGGCGGGCATCAAGGGACGAGGTTGGCCGCTGCATGATGTGATGAAGACGATTGGTGACGCCGGTGAGGGAGTCATCGTATTCTTGCGTCAGCCGGAAACACCCAAGGACATGATTAACCTGATCGAGTCGATGGTTCAGGGCCACGGAACAGAAGACCGTGGCGACGACCAACGGACCTACGGCATCGGGGCCCAGATACTGGCGGATCTCGGGGTGCGCAAGATGAGGCTGTTGAGTGCACCCAAGGTATTTCATGGCCTGGCGGGATTCGGTCTTGAAGTAGTCGATTATTATTCGGACGAAGGTTAATAGCATGATAGAAATCAACAAGATCGATGGAGACCTGGTCGTCAACAAGGCGAAAATTGCGATCGTTGTCGGGAGATTTAACGGGTTTATCGTTGAAAGCCTGTTGAGCGCCGCGCTGGATACGCTGCAGCGCGCGGGTATCGACGCCAAGGACATCACAGTCAGCCACGTACCCGGTGCGCTCGAGATTCCACTGCTGGTGCAGAAATATGCGGCCGGCGGCAAGCATGATGCGGTCATCGCCCTGGGTGCGGTCATTCGCGGCGCCACCCCGCACTTCGATATTGTCGCGGGAGAAAGCGCCAAGGCGCTGGCGTCGTTGGCGCTGGCGCATTCACTACCCGTGATCAACGGCGTGCTGACAACCGATACCATCGAGCAGGCGATCGAACGCGCCGGCACCAAAGCGGGTAACAAGGGTGCCGATGCGGCCATGAGTGCGATGGAAATGATCAGCCTGCTGCGCAAAATCAAGTGACCTGTCGGAATTCCTGTGAATGACAAGGCGCGGTTTGTCAAGAAACGCAAGCATGCACGTGATAAAGCGCTACAGGCCCTGTATCAATGGCAGCTTTCGGGCGAAGAGCTGGACTGGATAAGAGACCATTACCAGCAGGATCAGGGTGTTGCCTCCGGCGACGAGGCTTATTTCCTGGAATTGCTTTATCAGATCCCACCACAGGCCGATGCGCTCGATAGTCGTTATCGAAAATATGTCGAACACTTCGAGGACCATATTGATCCTATCGAGACCAATATCTTGCGCATAGCGACTTACGAACTCGAAAATCACCCCGAAATCCCGTACAAGGTTATCCTCAACGAAGCGATTAATCTTGCCCGGGTTTACGGTGCCGACGATAGTCACAAGTTTGTTAACGGCGTGCTGGATCCATTGTGTGCAGAATTACGTAAGCTCGAAGTGGCCAGGTAACGACAATACGGATTGGCAGCAGCGATGGCGCATGACGAATTCGCGATAATCGATCAGTACTTTGCTGATATCGGTGATTCAGCCGATAGCGTGTTGCTGGGCGTTGGTGATGATGCGGCCGTGGTGAACGTGGCGCCGGGTCACCAACTGATTATCAGCATGGATACGCTCGTCGAAGGCGTCCATTTTCCAGTCGACACCGATCCTGCAGATATTGCCTATAAGTCGGTTGCGGTAAACCTCAGTGACCTGGCCGCGATGGCCGCCGATCCGGCCTGGTTCCTGTTGTCACTGACCCTGCCAAAAAGCGATCCCCAATGGTTAAGCCAGTTCGCCACCGGCCTTCGACAGATCGCGAATGACTTTAATTTGTCCTTGATTGGTGGCGACACCTGCCGCGGGGCACTGTCAATTACGATACAAATTGCAGGTCTGGTGCCGGTTGGTCAATTCGTTACACGCCAGCGTGCGAGGCCGGGTGATTTGATCCTGGTATCAGGAGAACTCGGCAACGCGGGGCTCGGATTGGCACTCAAACAGGGCCAGGTAGACCTGCCCCAGGATCTGCACCGGCGCTGTCTGATGGCGTTGAATCGACCGCAACCGAGGCTCGAACTGGTTCCCTTCCTGCGTGCTTTTGCATCGGCGGCGATCGATATTTCGGACGGTTTACAGGGTGATCTGGCACACGTATTGAAAGCCAGTCACTGTGGTGCCAGGATTTTACGCGACTCGATACCGGTAAACGCATGGATAGCGCAGCAGCAGGCCTACCAGTATGCGCTGGGCGCAGGTGATGATTATGAGATTTGCTGTTGTGTTCCGGCCAGGCACCAACCGGAAATCTCGGCCTGGAATAAGGCTCATCCGGAATGCCGACTGGCCGCGATCGGAGAGATAACCGAGTCCGGTTATTTCCTGCGAGATGGTGAGAGTCTGATCGATCTGGATAATGCGCAGGGGTATCGACATTTTGACTAGAATTTCACCGGGATTGTTACGCAACCCGTTACACCTGTTGTCGCTCGGTTTTGGATCGGGTCTGGCGCCGTTTGCGCCCGGCACCTTTGGCACCCTGGCGGCAATTCCCATCTACCTGTTACTGGCACAATTAACGCTGCCCTATTATCTCGCGATCGTGGTTATCGCGTTTGGGGTGGGTGTGTATGTTTGCGGATACACCAGTACCGCGCTTGGAGTGCACGATCATTCCGCAATTGTCTGGGACGAGTTTGTCGGTTACTGGATTACGATGATCGCGGTACCGCTCGCCTGGCAGTGGATTGTGGTTGGTTTTGTGCTATTTAGGGTATTCGATATTGTTAAACCCTGGCCGGTGAAAATTGCGGATACAAAAATGAAAGGTGGTTTTGGAATTATGTTTGACGACGTGCTCGCAGGGTTATATGCCCTCGGCTGCCTGCAATTTTTGCTGTACCTGTGGGGCCAGGCATGAGTTTGCCGCGTGCCATCCTGGCAGCGTTGTTGCTGATGACAGCCAGCCTCTCCGTCGCGGCAGGTGCCGGTGTTAAGGTTATCGCGCTGTTTTCCGATAAGGCGCTGTTACAGGTCGGCGATAAACAGAAAATCGTAAAAAAAGGCGAGACCTTTGAGGGTGTAAAGCTGGAGTCAGCTTCGGGCCGCGGAGCCGTGGTGATCATCGATGGGAATGCCGTCAAGCTTGGTTTGAACCAGTCGATCGCCGGGAATTTCAAAAAACCCGATCTTTCCCGCATGAAGATATACCCTGACCCACTTGGTATGTACTACGCCAGCGGTGAGATCAATGGTCAATCAACCCGTTTTCTGGTCGACACGGGAGCGACTTTCGTTACCATGAGCGGCCGCAAAGCGAGCAGCCTCAAAATTGATTTCAGAAAAGGTCAGCGCAGTACCGCTCGGACCGCTGCTGCCGTTGTTCCCGTGTGGCAGATCAAGCTCGATTCGGTCAGTATTGGCGGTATCAGGGTATCCAATGTCGATGCCACCGTAATCGCGGGTGACCAGCCGTTTGAGGTGTTACTCGGAAACTCTTTTCTGCGCCATACCCGTATGCAAAAAGCCGGCTCGGTACTCGAAATCGAGCAGCGCTTCTAGGGTATAAAATTTACACCCCGCGGGGCATTATTCCGGTAGAATACCGCGCGTCTTAATGCCCGTCTGATCATAATGATAAAAACCCGATTTGCCCCGAGTCCTACCGGATTGTTGCATGTTGGCGGTGCACGAACCGCACTGTTTTGCTGGTTGTTCAGCCGAAAAATGGGTGGCAAGTTCGTGTTGCGTATCGAGGATACCGATCTCGAGCGTTCAACGCCCGAATCAGTGCAGGCGATCCTGGACGGCATGGCGTGGTTGGGTCTCGATTATGACGAGGGACCGTTTTACCAGACCCAGCGCTTTGAACGCTACCTCGAAATCATCGGGCAACTGGTCGACCAGGGCGATGCCTATTACTGCGAATGTACCCGCGAGCGTCTCGATGCATTGCGCGCCGAGCAAATGTCAGCCAAACAAAAGCCTCGTTACGATGGCTGCTGCCGTGAACTGGGTTTACAGCCCGGGGCAGGCAAGTCGATGGTGGTTCGATTCAAGAATCCGTCGCAGGGAATGGTCCGGTTTTTTGACCATGTTAAGGGTGAGATCGGCGTTAACAATGCGGAACTTGACGATTTGATCATCGCTCGCAGTGACAGCAGCCCCACCTACAATCTGTCGGTCGTCGTTGACGATATGGATATGGAGATTACCCATGTTTTACGGGGTGATGATCACGTTAATAATACGCCCCGGCAGATCAATATTTTAAGTGCCCTGGGTGCTTCGATTCCCGAGTATGCGCATGTGCCGATGATACTCGGCGACGATGGTAAGCGCTTGTCAAAGCGTCATGGTGCGGTTGGCGTGATGGAGTATTTCGAATCCGGTTATCTACCGGAGGCGATGCTGAACTACCTGGTGCGCCTGGGTTGGTCCCACGGTGACCAGGAGATATTTTCGCAATCGGAAATGATCGAGTATTTCAGCCTTGACGCGTTAAACAAATCGGCTTCGAGCTTTAACACCGAAAAGCTCAACTGGGTTAACCAGCAGTACCTGATGAGTGGTTCACTGCAAGAGATTGTCGAGCTGGTCAGGCAAAGACTCGATCGACTGGGGATTGACTATGACAGCAGCCTGGATTTCAGTACGATCGTTGATTTGTATCGCCAGCGGGTATCGACTGTCAACGAACTCGTGGACAGCATTCGCTACTGCTTTCAGGATTTTGCGGACTATGACGAGAAAGCGGCAAAAAAGGTACTCAAACAAGACGCATTGGAGCCGTTACAACAGCTGCATGATCAACTTTCCAGCCTCGAAACCTGGGATGCGCAGTCAGTACACGCTGTAATTGAGAAGATAACCGAGGCGCTTGGTGTCGGCATGGGGAAAGTGGGTCAGCCCCTGCGCGTGGCGGTTACCGGCGGATCGTTTTCACCTCCCATCGACCAAACGGTGGAGCTACTCGGCAGGGAACGCAGTATTAGCCGAGTTCAGCGTGCAATTGACTATATTTCGACAAATACTGTACCGTGATTCCTCATATTATTCAGTAACATGCTATATAAACTTAAGGAACAACTGGACCGGGCATGTTAAACTCTGCCAGCCGCAAATAGAGGCTTCCAGAAGGAATCTGGTGCAGCCGGTTGTCAATATTTAGACGGAATCGATCCGGATTGATCCTGAATGCGGAATATTCAGGCCTGTCCAACCCGGAAATCATGCAGGAAAAAAATCAGTGACCCGAAAAACGATCAATTGCGTGGTGATGTTTGCCGATGTGGCAGGCAGCACGGCCATGTATGAAAACATGGGCGATGACCTGGCAAGAGAACGCATCTCCAAGGCACTGAACGCGTTGATATCGATCTCACGTCGCCACAACGGCAATCTGGTAAAAACCATTGGCGACGAAATCCTGGTTTATTTTACCGATATCGATATGGCAGTTTTTGCCGCCAAGGCGATACAGGAAGCCATGGAAGATGACCGTTCACCGGAAACCATCGGGGTATCGATCAGGATCGGTATGCAATACGGCAGCACCATCCTTGAAAACGACGATATTTTTGGCGACACCGTGAATGTGGCGGCCCGAGTTGCGAGCATGGCGAAGGCGCGCCAGATCCTGTGCACCCAGGAAATCGCATTCATGGTCAAGAGTGGAGAGCTTTCGAATAATATGCGTCCTTATGACCGCTTGCGGGTCAAAGGGAAAAACGAGCAGCTCGATGTGTATCTGTTTGCCTGGGAGCAGGAAGGCGATATCACCAACATGGCAACGGCCAGCAGCTTTACCAATCCGGCGCGACACGACCAGGTAAAACAACTCGTCCTCAAGTACGAAGGCAAGCCTCATAACATTGAAACCGATACGACTTCTTACGTTCTCGGCAGGGGTCAGGACTGCGATTTGATCATCAAGGGTGATTTGATTTCTCGCCACCACTCAAAACTGGAACATCGGCGTGGCAAGTTCATCATTACGGATCAGAGTACCAATGGAACCTTCATTCGAACCACGGAAGGGCAGGAGATATTTCTGCGCCGCGAGGAATTCACGATATTTGGCTCCGGCCACATCAGCCTCGGCAAAAAAGTCGATCTTACCGACGAAAATATCATTCATTTTCGCTGCGAATAACGCGATATAATCTCCGCGCTAATATACCGGAGCAAATATCTCATGAAACCTGGAAGCGATAGCTTTAAAACTCTGTCTGTGATCGAGGTTGATAGTCAGCAGTATCACTATTTCAGCCTGGAAAAACTCGCGGTCGATGACCTGTCAACTATTCAACAGCTGCCATTCTCGCTGAAAATCCTACTCGAAAACATTTTACGTTTTGAACAGGGCGGGGAAGATGCGGCGGGTGATATTAAGGCTTTTGCCGAGTGGGTCGGCACGCGCAGTTCGAATCGGGAAATCGCTTTCCGGCCAACCAGGGTGTTAATGCAGGACCTCACCGGGGTGCCGGCTGTGGTTGACCTGGCGGCAATGCGCGATGCGGCGGCCGATGATCCGCGGCGTATCAACCCGCAGATTCCGATCGACCTGATCATCGACCACTCGGTGATGGTGGACGAATTTGCAACGCCGAACGCTTTTGCACACAACGTTGCACTCGAGGTGCAACGCAACGACGAACGCTATCGATTTCTCAAGTGGGGCGCCGCCGCGTTTGATAATTTCCGCGTGGTGCCGCCGGGTACCGGAATATGTCACCAGGTCAATCTCGAGTACCTGGCAAAAACAGTATGGACACAACAGGTCGACGACAGGAATTACGCGTTTCCGGATACGCTCGTTGGTACCGATTCCCATACCACGATGATCAATGGCCTCGGCGTGCTCGGCTGGGGGGTCGGTGGTATCGAGGCCGAGGCAGGTATGCTCGGTCAACCGGTATCGCTACTGATTCCGGAGGTAGTCGGATTTCAGTTCACCGGACAATTGCGTGAAGGTATTACCGCGACCGACCTCGTACTGACGGTCACCCAGATGTTGCGTGAACACGGCGTCGTAGGAAAATTTGTCGAGTTTTATGGAGATGGACTCGCACAATTGCCGCTTGCCGACCGCGCCACCCTGGCAAATATGTCCCCGGAATACGGTGCTACCTGTGCGTTCTTTCCGGTCGATCAGGAGACC
>Ga0265303_10001139_pt1 | contig 16014 bp, 16 predicted proteins | sample Helome_2_FD_192494 | JGI IMG/M metagenome (GOLD analysis project Ga0265303, IMG submission 192494) | Marine sediment microbial communities from subtidal zone of North Sea - Hel_20160317 (Illumina Assembly) | ecosystem: Environmental > Aquatic > Marine > Subtidal zone > Sediment ... | reverse complement strand
GCAATCGCACCGAAGCCTTCCGGATCGTGCACGGCGATATCGGCCAGCACCTTGCGGTCGACGGCGATATCGGCACGATTCAAACCATTGATCAGACGACTGTATGACATGCCGTGCAGACGTGCAGCCGCATTGATGCGAGTAATCCACAATGCACGGAACTGACGCTTACGCTGCCGCCGATCGCGATAGGCATACTGGCCAGCCTTGATGACCGCCTGCTTGGCAGTCTTGTACAACTTGCTGCGCGCGCCGTAATAACCCTTGGCTTTGCCGAGGACTTTCTTATGGCGGGCCTTGGCGACAACGCCACGTTTAACTCTTGCCATTGCTCAATCTCCTCTTAGCTGTAGGGAAGCAGGCGTTTCACAGCCTTAACGTCGGCATCTGCAACCTGCAGAGTATTGCCGAGCTGGCGTTTCCGCTTCGACTTCTTCTTGGTAAGAATGTGATTGAGGTGAGCCTGGGAACGCTTGTAGCCACCCTTGCCCGTCTTGCTGAAGCGCTTGGCCGCGCCCCGGTTGGTCTTCATCTTCGACATTTTGCCTTCCTTTATAGCCTTGCCACGTACCGTTTTCGGCGGCCGCTGCAGGCGGGGTAAATGACTCCTGGGAGTCGATACTCACTTTTTCTGTTGCTTAATGCTTTTTCGGTGCGATTACCATGATCATTTGCCGCCCTTCCATCTGTGGCATCTGTTCAACCGAACCGTATTCCTCCAGGTCATCCCGGACCCTGGCCAAAAGATTCGCGCCCAGTTCTTTGTGCGCCATCTCCCGACCTCTGAATCTCAACGTGACTTTCGTCTTGTCTCCGTTTTCCAGGAACTCCACGAGCTTCCTGAGCTTGATCTGGTAGTCACCTTCATCCGTTCCCGGACGAAACTTGATCTCTTTTACGTGAACCTGTTTCTGCTTGCGTTTCGCGGACTGGTTTTTCTTGTTTTGCTCAAACAAGTACTTGCCGAAATCCATAATGCGACACACAGGCGGATCAGCCATTGGCGAGACTTCCACGAGGTCCAGTGCCTCGTTCTTGGCCAGTTCGATGGCGGCTGCAAGCCCCATAACCCCTGCCTGTTCCCCGTCAGATCCGATTACCCGAACCTCGACGGCCTCAATCTCGTCATTTCGCCTTACGCGCTTTGTAACTGCGATACCAAAATCCTCCAGAAACTACTCAAATCCGCCACGGCTGGCCACGACAAAAGGCCGCAGCCGGTGCGGGAACGCGATTCTATATAGCCAGGGGCCAGGAAACAACCATGGAAACGCTGATTTTTCCAAAAAAATCAGGTGTTTTGTTGCTGAAAAACGACGTGATCCGCGGCGTGGTCGGGATTGGTGGGCGATGGTGGTTTCGAACCACCGACCTCCACGATGTCAACGTGGCGCTCTACCCCTGAGCTAATCGCCCGACCTGATGCTCTTTACCCCCTATCTGAGGGCCACCCCTTCGCGAGGGGAGCCGTAAGATACTGAAGCGAATTGCCGACTGCAAGGCCTGTCAGCCGGCTTTTTGCTGTTGCAGGCCGAGACCCTGGTCCCGGATCGCCTGAATTTCATCGCGAAGTCGTGCCGCCTCCTCGAATTCCAGGTCGCGGGCGTGCTTCAGCATCTTCTTCTCGAGCTTCGCCGCGCGCTTCAACAGTTGTTCTGTCGTCATGAGTTCGTACGCAGGACGGTCGTCTGCGACCTTGCGGCGGCCCTTCTGCGGTGCAGGATAGGCCGCTTCCATGACGTCGGCGACCTGCTTAACGATCGTGGCAGGCGTGATCCCGTGCTCCTTATTGAAAACGACCTGTTTCTCGCGCCGCCTGTCCGTTTCTTCGAGCGCACGTTGCATGGAACCTGTCACCCGGTCTGCATACAGGATCGCAGTACCACGGATGTTTCGTGCGGCGCGCCCAATGGTCTGGATTAGCGAACGGTCGGAACGCAGGAAGCCCTCCTTGTCGGCATCGAGAATCGCGACGAGCGACACCTCCGGCATATCGAGACCCTCGCGCAGCAGGTTGATTCCGACAAGCACGTCGAATGCTCCCAGCCTCAGGTCGCGAATAATTTCCGTACGTTCGACGGTGCCTATATCCGAATGCAGGTAGCGGACGCGCACTCCGTGCTCCTGGAGGTAGTCGGTCAGGTCCTCGGCCATGCGCTTAGTCAGCGTCGTTATTAGCACGCGCTCCTGCCTGGCGACGCGATGTCCGATTTCTGACAACACGTCGTCAACCTGGGTGCTCGCGGGCCGGACCTCGATTTCCGGGTCGACCAGGCCCGTTGGCCGCACAAGTTGCTCGACAACATTGTCCGCGTGTTCTTTCTCGTAGTTGCCCGGCGTCGCCGAAACGTAGATCGTTTGTGGCGCCTGTCGTTCGAATTCATCGAATCGCAGCGGCCGGTTGTCCAGCGCCGACGGTAACCGAAAACCGTATTCGACAAGCGTTTCCTTTCGCGAGCGATCACCTTTGTACATGCCGCCGAGTTGCGGCACGGTGACATGACTTTCATCGATCACGAGAATGGCGTTATCGGGCACATAGTCAAACAGGCACGGCGGTGGTTCACCGGGCTCCCGACCGGACAGGTAGCGCGAGTAGTTCTCGATACCTGTGCAGTAACCGAGCTCCCTGATCATCTCTAAATCAAATAAAGTTCTTTGTTCAAGCCTTTGAGCTTCAAGCAATTTATTGATTTCCCGCAGATAGGCCAGGCGCTCCTTGAGTTCGACTTTTATGTGCTTACAGGCTTCGAGCAGCCGCTCGCGTGGCGTCACGTAATGCGTTTTCGGAAAGATCGTGAGCCGCGGCACCCGTCGTATTACCTCCCCTGTCAGCGGATCGAAGTAGGACAGCGACTCGATTTCATCATCAAACAATTCAATACGGACCGCGTCCCGATCCGATTCAGCCGGAAATATGTCGATGACATCGCCACGAACCCGATAGGTTCCCTGCGACAGGTCAAGTTCGTTGCGCGTGTATTGCAGTTCTGCCAGGCGCCGCAGGATCTTGCGCTGGTCGATACGATCGCCGCGGACGAGGTGCAGCACCATGCTGAAGTAGGCTTCGGGATCGCCCAGGCCGTAGATGGCCGACACCGTGGCAACAATGATCGCGTCGGGACGTTCGATAAGCGCCTTGGTCGCCGACAATCGCATCTGCTCGATATGGTCGTTGATCGACGCATCCTTCTCGATGTAGGTATCGGAGCTCGGTACGTACGCCTCGGGCTGGTAATAGTCGTAATAAGAAACGAAATACTCCACAGCATTGCGCGGGAAGAACTCGCGCATTTCGCCGTAGAGTTGCGCTGCCAGCGTCTTGTTCGGCGCGAGTATGATCGCCGGGCGCTGCAGTTCCGCGACGACACTCGCCACGGTGAACGTCTTGCCGGACCCGGTCACGCCCAGCAGCGTCTGGCGAGCCAGCCCGTCATTGAGCCCTTCCACCAGACCCGCGATTGCCTCATCCTGATCCCCGGCCGGGGAGAAGTCCGAGACGAGCGTCAGCCTGTCTCGCTTATCCTTATTGGGCCGATCTGTCGATTCACGTACCATGCGCTTCTGTATTCCGGAGGCAATCGAGTGAGTTTATCAGTTTCCCAACGGATGGCAGCCGTCAGGCCGTCCCCAACCGGCGCCGTACTGGCGCTCGCCACTGAGCTGCGCGCAGCAGGTCGAGACGTCATCAGTCTTGGCGCGGGCGAACCGGACTTCGATACACCGCAACACATCAAGGACGCCGCCGTCGCCGCCATCGCCGCCGGCCAGACCAAGTACACGCCAATTGACGGTACGGCGGATCTCAAGGCTGCGATTCAACGCAAGTTTGCGCGCGAAAACCAGCTCGACTACGCACCATCCCAAATCGTCGTGACCTGCGGCGCAAAACAGGCTCTGTTCAACCTGTGCCTGGCCGTTCTCGGACCCGGCGATGAAGCAATTATTCCTGCACCCTACTGGGTCTCGTACCCCGACATGGTCCGCCTGGCGGGAGCAGAACCGGTCATTGTCGAGGCCGGTATCGAACAGGATTTCAAGATAACGCCGGCGCAGCTTGATGCGGCGATTACCGAGAAAACGAAGCTGTTCATACTCAACAGCCCGTCCAATCCAACCGGCACGAGCTACAACAGGGACGAGCTCGAGGCGCTGGGTAACGTCATGGAAGCCCATCCTGATGTTGTGATCGTGTCCGACGACATCTACGAACACATTCACTGGGCCGAAGACCCGTTTACGAGCTTCGCGACGGCCTGCCCTTTGCTGCAGGACCGTACGATCACGACCAACGGGGTTTCCAAGGCCTACGCGATGACGGGTTGGCGAATCGGTTTCGCCGCAGGTCCACACGAGCTGATTTCAGCCATGAAGACCATACAGAGCCAGAGCACGTCGAACCCCTGTAGCGTGTCGCAAGCCGCCGCACAGGCTGCACTGGGCGGCGACCAGCAACCCGTCGCTGATATGGCGGCCGCCTACCGACAAAGGCACGACTATTTCGTGGCAGCACTTAACGAAATACCGGGTTTCGATTGCCGGCGTGGCGAAGGCACGTTTTATGCGTTTCCAAAGGTCAAAGGGGCGCTGGAGCGACTCGGTTTGCCTAGTGACGTCGAACTTGTCGAGTTGCTGCTGAACCAGGCCGATCTTGCGTGCGTGCCCGGAACTGCATTCGGAGCCGCCGGCTACCTGCGGTTTTCCTTCGCCTGTTCCATGGAAATGCTCGAAGAGTCAATGAACCGCATGAATCGGGTGCTGGCAGCTTGACAAGGGCCCGGGGCTAGAACAAAATCGCGACCCGCGGTACCGGATGGTGCTGCGCTACTCCCCGATAGCTCAGTTGGTAGAGCGGTTGACTGTTAATCAATTGGTCCCTGGTTCGAGTCCGGGTCGGGGAGCCAGACTCCAAAAAGCCCCCGCCAAGGGGGCTTTTTATATTGCCTGCTAGCGTTGTCCCTGCATGGCATTTTGGGATGCGGTTTCCACCGAGCGCATTTCGTGCAGTGCCTGCTGGGCTTCCGCCGCCGTCGCATCGATTTCGGCGCGAGAGCGGCAGGTTCTTATCATCATCTTGGATCCGGCTGGCCTCTCCCGCTGACAAACTATCTCGTTCTTTCTGTTCTCGGGCGAAGCACTCGCTGTCTTCGGTACGCCGTCGTTCTCCAGCGCGTAAAAATCATCCTCAGGCGGGTCCGAGGGTTTGTCTGATGCGACGGCATCAATGCCTGCGGGTGACGCCGTATCAGCTGGCGCCGGTGCCTCCGGGCCTGAAGATGCGCACGCGCCGATCAATATTGAAATCGCGGCTACTGAAATATGTCTAATCATTGTACCCCCCAAAACCGGGTGGCTAGACTCGTTAAGGATTCTAGGTTACACGAAAAACCCCAAACGCGATTAGCGTAACTGAAACAGATAGTTAAAGACGAACCCCTGACAAACAAGCGCCTGCGTTAGAATGAACATACACACTTGGCCGAAAACAGAATTCCAACGAAATCGCGGCCAAAAGGGGGGTATATGAACAAGAAATTCCTGGTCTCATGGGTTGTTGCGTTTGTCGTATGGATGATCGGTAGCTTCGCCGTGCACGGCGCGTGGCTGTCCGATATCTATGCAACGATGCCTAATATCATGCGGACCGAGGAGGACTCCGCGGCGCTGATTCATTTCATGCTGCTTGCCCACATCGTCATGGCCGGCGCTTTCGTCTGGATCTACCGGCGCGGCGCCGAGGACAAACCATGGATTCAGCAAGGCTTGCGTTACGGTATCGCAATCGCATTGCTAGCGCCTGTGCCGATGTTCACGATCTACTACGTCGTGCAGCAGACGCCCGGCGAATTGGCAGTCAAACAGGCTATCGGCGATTCGATCGTCGTGATCGTCGTCGGCCTCGCTACGGCTTTCATGAGCCGCGACACGACTGCAGACTAAGCCCCGGTTACGATCTTCTCGAGGTGCTCGCGGAAGGCGGCGCCCGTGTCCGGGTGCTCGAGCCCGAAGGCTACGGTCGCCTGGAGGTATCCGAGCTTGCTGCCACAGTCGTACCGCACTCCGTCAAATGAGTACGCATAGATCGCCTGTTCGGAGAGCAGGTCCGAGATGCCATCCGTAAGCTGGATCTCGCCGCCGGCGCCTTTGCCGATGTTTTCGAGCTTGTCGAAAATGCGTGCGTCGAGCAGGTAACGCCCGACTACGGCCGAATTGGATGGTGCATCTTCGGGTGCCGGCTTCTCGACGATCTCCGTGATTCGTTGGTCATCATCGATCGCGACGATACCGTAACTCGACGTACTCTCCTGCGGCACGGTCTCGACAGCGATGACGCTGCCGCCATGTTGATCGTACTGACCCGCCATCTGCGACAGGCAACCCGGGCTACCTGCAATCAGGTCGTCCGCAAGGTGTACGAAGAACGGCTCATTGCCGACCGCGGGCCGGGCACACAATACAGCATGACCCAGGCCCAGAGGCTCTCCCTGGCGAATGTATATGCACGAAACGCCTTTGGGTACGATATCCCGGATTGAACGCAGCAGGTCATTCTTGCCAGATGCCTGCAACGCCCGTTCGAGTTCGGCGTCTGTGTCGAAATGATCCTCGATGGCGCGTTTCGAACTACCCGTAACGAAAACCAGCTTGGTCGCGCCCGCTTCGATCGCCTCCTCCACCGCGTACTGGATCAGTGGCTTGTCGACGATTGGCAGCATCTCTTTGGGGCTCGCCTTGGTTGCCGGCAGGAAGCGTGTACCTCGTCCGGCCACGGGAAATACGGCTGCTCTGACTTTTTGGTTCAAGATGGACTACCGTCAGTTTCTCGTGGCGGCAATCATAGCCGAAACCCGGTCGTGCCGTCATTGGCAAATCGATGAGCCCAGGAAAAAAGGGCCGCGCCGGAGCGATCAGCGCAGCCCATTGCCGACAATTCCTGTCCTATTTTTTCCGGGGGACCGAAACCTGGATATCGGAGCGATTCAACTCAACGGTGCGTTCGCCGATTCCCTTGACGAGCGACAGGTCATCGGCGCTGCGAAATGGCCCGTGCTTCTTGCGGTATTCGACAATGGCCTGTGCCTTTGCAAGACCAACGCCCTTGAGTTCTGCCGAAATCGTCTCCGCATCGGCCGTATTGACATTAACGGGGCCGGCGAAGGCGAAAACCGGCCACAGCATGATAGCCAGAATCAAATTTGGTGTTTTCATCATAAGCTCCTTTTCGTGATGATCACGCCGCGTGGGTGCGGCAGTTAGGAGCCTAGTCGCAGATGACGCAGTCGCGCCGCCTGTCAATCCGGGATATTTCGGCAGAAACGCCTAACGGTTCGTAATGCTGTGCTGCAAGACCGTGTCGAACTGGACCCGTGCAGCCGGACGTTGCGTTTCCCAGTTGCGACAACTCGGGCACTGCCACAACAGTCGCTGGCTGGAGAAGCCACATTCCTGGCACTGGTAGCGCGGCGTGGCTGCCGCGAGCTTGGAAAGCGCTCCCCGCACCTTGGCCAATGCCGAATCGTGCGAAGCCTCTTCGCCCATTGTGAGCTTCTGCAGGTCCACGAACTCACCCAGCGTGGGCTCGTCGAGCATGTACTGTTCGACACAATCGTCAATGACGGGTATTCCGCCGAGGTCATTGACGATCGCCGTATAGGCCACGAGCGAGCTGCGCTCCGGGTTTTTCGCCAGCAAAGCCTTCAGCGCTCGCCCGAGTTCCGCCGTCGCATTCTCACGCTTATAAATCGAGACGATCTCCGGTAACGCCTCGGCGATCAGGTAGGTGTTTTCGTCGATGATCCTGTGGTACAGCTTCAAAGCCGTCTTGTTATCATCGGTGTCACGCGCAATGTGAGCGCGAGTCAACGCGCCACGCATCGTGCGTGGTCTGCCGGACTGCGCCTGCCTCACGTACTTGCGCGCCGCGGAATAGTCCTTCGCGTTCGCCGCCGATTCCGCAAGCTCGCAGTAGTAGTGCGCAATCTGCAATGCCAGCGATCGGCCGCCCAGCACCTCGAGGCGATGACCCGCGTCAATAGCCTTTTCCCACTCGCGTTCCTGTTCGTAGATGCCGCACAACTTCTCCAGTGCCTGCACCTGGTAGCGGGAGCCTCCCGCGAGCTTCGAGAACAAGTCTTCCGCGCGATCCAGCAGACCCGCCGCAAGATAGTCCTTGCCGAGCGAATACAGTGCCTGGTCACGCTGTTCCGTGGCGAGATCGGGTCGAGCGATGATGTTCTGGTGAATGCGTATGGCACGATCCACCTCGCCACGACGACGAAACAGGCTGCCGAGCGCAAAGTGAGTTTCGATGGTCTTGTCATCGACCCGAACCATGTGCAGGAAGTGCTCGAGGGCCTGGTCAGTCTGCTCATTGAGCAGGAAGTTAAGCCCCTTGAGGTAGTCGATATTCAGTGGCGGTGGCTGGTCTTCCTCGTCGCGCTCACCGAAACGCCCCATAGCCCAGCCGGCCGCGGCCAGCAACAGGAACAGGCCGGCCAGCAGAAATGTTGATTCAGTCGGCATCGCTTAGCGGTAAGCCCCGCAGACTCGTGACCTCGCTTTCAGACAGGCGCAGGGAACGCTTGAGTATGCGCCGTTCATTGACGAGCTTCAGCGCGAAAAAGCCCATGCACAGAATGCCGAACAACCATCCGAGCGCGAACGTGACCGTAAGCACCAGTGGTAGCGGCTTGGAGAACTCGGCAAACGCCAGGTCAATATCAACGGTGCCTGTGTTGATGGCCGTGAAGGTGGCCATGGCGATTGCGATAACGACAATAAGGAAAAGCAGGCCGATACGCTTCAGCACGCGATTACTCCTGCGATGTGTTGCGGTCGATCAATTCTTGATCGGGAAATGGCGACTCTCGTTAACCCGTTCACGCAGATCTTTACCCGGCTTGAAGTGCGGCACGTATTTGCCAGACAGCGCAACCGCCTCACCGGTCTTCGGATTGCGACCAATACGGGGCGGCCGATAGTGCAAAGAGAAACTCCCGAATCCACGTATCTCGATACGCTGACCTTTCGCCAGCGAGTCGCTCATCAGATCCAGCAAGTGCTTTACCGCGAGTTCCACATCCTTCGCGGGGAGGTGTTTTTGCTTGCGGGAGATTGCTTCTATCAGTTCAGATTTTGTCATTATACTTTTCGCCGTACTGCCTTATCAGCGTAACTCACGGATAGTAAAGACAATAATAGCCCGGACCGGGCGGTCCGGGCTACCTTTTTTACTTATTATTTACTTCCGCCGGACATCTTTTCCTTCAGAAGCTCGCCAAGCGTCGTTCCGACAGGGGCTGCCGACGAGTCAGACTTGTAGCTGCTGACTGCTTCCTGCTCCTCAGAAACCTCCTTGGCCTTGATCGAAAGCGCGATCGTGCGGTTCTTGCGATCAACGTTGGTGAACTTGGCTTCCACCTCTTCACCCACCTTGATCATCGTGCGCGCATCCTCAACCCGGCCACGAGCCAGCTCCGATGCCCGCAACGAACCGAAGACGCCGTCGCCGAGGTCTACAAGTGCGCCGCGCGCATCAACCTCGGTAACCGTGCCCGTGACGATCGAGTTCTTCGGGTTGGCGGCAAGCCAGCCAGAGAACGGATCTTTCTCGAGCTGCTTGATGCCAAGCGAAATTCGCTCGCGGTCCGAATCGATGGCAAGTACTGCAGCCTCGATTTCCTGGCCTTTCTTGTAGTTCCGCACGGCTTCCTCGCCGGGCAAATCCCAGGAAATGTCGGACAGGTGAACGAGTCCGTCGATACCACCTTCGAGACCGATGAAGATGCCGAAGTCCGTGATCGACTTGATCTGGCCAGATACCTTGTCATTGCGATTAAACGTCGTAGCGAATTCGGCCCAGGGATTGGACTTGCACTGTTTGATACCCAGCGAAATACGACGACGTTCCTCGTCGATTTCGATGACCATGACCTCGACCTCTTCGCTCACCGACACGACGCGTGACGGATTGACGTTCTTGTTGGTCCAGTCCATTTCGGATACGTGTACAAGGCCTTCGACGCCGTCTTCGATCTCCACAAAGCAACCGTAGTCGGCAATGTTCGTGACCTTCCCGAAGATACGGGTCTGCGGCGGGTAGCGGCGCGCGAGATCCTGCCATGGATCGTCGCCGAGCTGCTTCATACCCAGCGATACGCGCTGGCGCTCACGGTCGAACTTGAGAATCTTGACGTCGATTTCCTGGCCCACTTCAACGACCTCGGAAGGATGCTTGACGCGTTTCCAGGCCATATCGGTGATGTGCAGGAGGCCATCGATGCCGCCCAGGTCGACGAACGCGCCGTAGTCGGTCAGGTTCTTGACGATACCCTTGACGGTATTGCCTTCCTGAAGTTCGGCGAGCAGCTGCTCGCGCTCAGCGGAGTATTCTTTCTCGACAACGGCACGGCGAGATACCACGACGTTATTCCTGCGCTGGTCGAGCTTGATGACCTTGAACTCGAGGCTCTTGCCTTCGAGGTATGCCGGGTCGCGAACGGGACGAACGTCGACGAGTGAGCCCGGCAGGAAAGCGCGGACATTGTCGATCTCGACCGTAAAGCCACCCTTGACGCGGCCATTGATAACGCCCTCGACGACTTCGCCGCCTTCGAACGCTTTCTCCAACTCAATCCAGGTACGTGCGCGAATCGCTTTTTCGCGAGACAGCTTGGTCTCGCCGAAACCGTCTTCGACGGCATCGAGTGCGACTTCGACTTCATCCCCTACGGAGATTTCGCCTTCGCCCTTATCGTTCTTGAACTGTTCTAAGGGGATAACGGCCTCTGATTTGAGACCGGCACTGACGATTACAACATCGTCGTTTACCGCGACAACGGTACCGGTGATGATAGATCCCGGCTTTATTTGTTGACTGGCAAAACTCTCTTCAAATAATTCAGCAAAACTTTCAGACATGTTTAAAAACCCACGGGAACTTCAGTTCCCACCCAAACGCCAGGTTGCATCCTGCGACTGACGGTCATTACAAAAAAAAGGAGCGAACATCCTGTCCGTTCCTATCCAAAAATCTTTCCCTGGAATCTAGAGTTCTGCGACCCAGTCGAGCACTGTTTGAGTCACAGCCTCTATGGACTGGCCCGAGGAATCCAGGATCCTGGCGTCCTCAGCCGGCCTTAGCGGCGCCACCGATCGCTCGGAGTCCCGCCGGTCACGGTCCTCTATGTCCCGTGAAAGGGCGGCAAGGCTAACATCCAAGCCCTTGTCTTTCAACTGCTTATGGCGCCTTCTGGCGCGTTCCTCTGCGCTCGCAGTCAGGAAAATTTTTACCGCTGCGGAAGGAAATACCTGGGTCCCCATATCACGACCGTCGGCGACCAGTCCCGGCGGTTTCTGGAACCCCCGCTGTCGCTCCAGCAGAGCCTGACGGACCGCCGGTATTGCAGCCACGGTCGAGGCCCCTGCCCCTGCCTCCTCGGTACGAATCTCGAGTGACACGTCATCACCCTCGAGCCAGATGCGCTCCCCGCCTGCATCGTCACTATCGAAGCGCACATCAAGCGCTCTGGCCACTTCGGACAAGCCGTCGGCATCGTCGAGTGAAACGCCTTTCCGGCCCGCCGACAGCGCCGTCAGCCGATAAAGTGCACCGCTATCCAGCAGATGAAAGCCCAGCGCCTCGGCCACGCGGCGCGCAATCGTACCCTTGCCCGAGCCGCTCGGCCCGTCAATAGCTATAACAGGAGCTGATCTAGTCATCCGGTATCTCTTCCACGACCTCGATATTGGTCCCGATCGACGCCATACAAGCCCCGAAGCCCGGGAACGAAGTATCCACCGCGGCCACGTTCCGGACCATAACTTCACCGTCCGCCACGGTACCCGCGATTGCCAGTGACATGGCTACCCGATGATCCCCGAAACTCTCAGCGGTCCCCCCTTTGAAGCGCCCACCGTGGACGATCGCTCCATCTGCTTTTTCTTCGACATCGATTCCGAGTGACTGCAGCCCGGCGGCCATGGCGGCGATGCGATCGCTTTCCTTGACGCGCAGCTCTTCAAGCCCCGAGAAGGTGGTTTTCCCTTTTGCAGCGGCGGCGGCGACGAACAGGACCGGAAATTCGTCGATCGCGAGCGATACGAGGCCGGGATCGACCGTGCCCCCTTGCAGCTGCGACGAACGCACGCGGATATCGGTCACAGGTTCCGACCCGAAAAGCTGCGGCCGCTCAAATCGGATGTCGGCACCCATTTCCTGCAATATGTCGATAACGCCGATACGTGTTGGGTTGATGCCGACATTCCTGATGAGTATATCGGAGTCTTCAGACAGCAAGGCCGCGAGAATCAGGAATGCAGCCGACGACAGGTCGGCCGGCACCTTGATATCACAGGCGTTGAGCCGATGAACCCGGTTGATGCCAATGCGTCTGCCACTAACGTATACGTAGACACCCATCGATTTCAGCATGCGCTCGGTGTGGTCACGCGCTGCCGCAGGTTCGATGATCTCCGTGGCACCCTCGGCGTAGAGCCCGGCCAGCAGGATTGACGATTTTACCTGTGCGCTGGCGACGGGCATCTCGTAACGGATTCCGTTCAGGCGCAAGCCTCCGGAAATCTGCAGCGGCGGGGTCCCATCGCAATCGCTTTCTATGGCGGCACCCATCATGGTCAGCGGATAGATGATGCGTCCCATCGGTCGCCCCGACAGCGATTCATCCCCGGTCAGCACGCTGTCAAACGCCTGCCCGGCCAACAGACCTGCCATCAGCCGCATCGCGGTCCCTGAGTTGCCAAGATCGAGATGCTCCTCCGGTGCCTGCAACCCGTGCAGCCCGACACCCTGGATCGAGATCTCGGACTGGGATTGCTGCTCGATGGTGACGCCGAGCTGGCGCATCGCGGCCATCGTCGCCAGACAGTCCTCACCCGGCAGAAAGCCCGTTACATTGCTCTGCCCTTCGGCGACGCTGCCCAGCATGAGCGCACGGTGTGACACCGATTTGTCGCCCGGAACGGCAACGACAGCGCTGGAGGCCTTCGATGGAGTGACTCTGAAGTGCATGAAGGGCTGGCTAGCCAATGGCTTTCGGATAGGCACCAAGGACCTTGAACAATGAACTGCCCGCTTCGAGTGCTGAGAGCGCATCCGAGATCGGCGTTTCCTCGGCATGACCTTCAATATCGATAAAAAACACGTAGTCCCAGTTGCGCCGTCGCGAAGGGCGGGACTCGATGCGCGTCATGCTGATGCCGTGGTCTGCCAGCGGCCGCAAGAGCTGGTGCAGGACCCCCGCGCCGCCCGCCGTATCACTCGTCGAAACCAGGATCGTAGTCTTGTCTGCGCCGCTGGATGCGAGCAGCTTGCGTCCAATCACCAGAAAACGCGTCGCATTGTCGGGCCTATCCTCGATGTTGTTGACCATGATCCCGAGCTCATAAACATCGGCGGCCACAGCGGGTCCTATGGCCGCCGTGCCTTCCTCGTCCCGCGCTCGCCTCGCGCCAGCTGCATTGCTCGACATACCGATCAGCTCGACATGCGGCAGATGTTCCCGAATCCAGCCGCGGCACTGTGCCAGTGACTGTTCGTGCGCGCAGATACGCTCGACGTTTTCGAGCCCCTTGAACTTGCTCATCAGGTGCTGCTCGATGCGCAGCTCGATTTCACCGGCGATCTTGAGCGGCGACGTCAGGAACATGTCCAGCGTGTTGTTGACGGAACCTTCCGTCGAATTCTCAATCGGAACGACGCCAAAGTCCGCGGCGCCACTTTCCACTTCCTGGAACACCTCGTCGATCGTATGAAACGGCAGCGCAAGCACCGAATGACCGAAATGCTTGTAGACAGCCGTCTGGGTAAACGTGCCTTCGGGCCCAAGGAAGCCTATTTTCAGCGGCTCCTGCTGTGCGAGGCATGCGGACATGATTTCGCGAAAAAGCCGCAACATCTCCTCGTCGCGCATCGGCCCTTCGTTGCGATCGAGCACGCTACGGAGTACTTCAGCCTCCCGCTCGGGCCGATAGTAATCGACAGCCGACTTGAGATCGCCTTTTGCCTGGCCGACCTGCTGTGCAATCCGGGCACGGTCATTGATCAGCGCCTGGATACGCTCATCGATACTGTTGATGCGCTTGCGAATCTCCGCGAGATCCGCCTTTGCCTTTTTGTCGCCTGACCCCGCCATTCCTTGAGTACTCGAAAACCGTATAGGAATCCTCAGGTTACAGGCTTGCCGAGATTTCGCAACGTCAGCACGCCGTCAATGTTGCGAATTTCCTCAAGAAGTTCTTCAGTCGGCTCCTTATTAACGTCCACGATGGTGTAGGCAAATTCACCGACCGACTTGTTCAGGAGGTCTTCGATATTGAGACCGGCATTCGCCAGGTCCGTCGAGATTTGTCCGACCATATTCGGGACATTCGCGTTCGCTACGCTAATTCGCCAGGCATCCAGGCGCGGCAACCGAGCTTCGGGAAAATTGACTGAGTGCCGGATGTTGCCGTTCTCCAGGTAGTCCTTGAGGTTCTCGGCGACCATGATCGCGCAGTTTTCTTCAGCTTCGCCCGTTGATGCACCCAGGTGCGGGAGGGCAACGACCTTGGGATGCGCTATGAGCTCGGGCGTCGGAAAATCCGTCACATAGGCATGCAACTTGCCGCTCTCGAGAGCCGCAAGGACTCCGGCATTGTCCACGACCCCGCCCCTGGCCAGGTTCAGCAGTACTGCGTTGTCATTCATAAGTGCGAGGCGATCGGAATTGACGAGATTGCGAGTCGCGTCGACTAGCGGTACGTGCACCGTGACGAAATCGGCGTGCTGGAACAGCTGGTCGAGCGTCTCTTCCTGCTCGACACCCGATGACAGCTGCCAGGCATTGCGTACCGTGATGGCCGAGTCGAAACCGACGACCTTCATGCCCAATTCGAGAGCTGCATTCGCGACTTCGACCCCGATAGCGCCGAGGCCAATGACACCCAGCGTTTTACCCGGCAGCTCGAAACCCGAAAACTGCTTCTTGCCGGCTTCGACGGCCTTGTTGAGCTCATCGCCAGTTTCTCCCAGCGCACTGACGTATTCGCGTGCATTGCAGAGATTGCGCGCGCCCAGCAACATGCCGGCGATCGCAAGTTCCTTGACCGCATTGGCGTTGGCGCCTGGAGCATTGAACACGGGGACTCCCCGCGCGCTCATTGCGTCAACAGGAATGTTATTGGTCCCTGCCCCGGCGCGGCCGATCGCCGCAACCGTGTCCGGGATGGTCCAGTCGTGCATATTGAACGACCGCAGCAGAATCGCATCGGGATGCGCGATTTCCGACGCGACCTCGTAGCGCTCGCGCGGAAAGTGACGCAGCCCCTCGACCGCGATGTTATTGAGCGTAAGTACTTTGAACATCTTCCTGTGCCTGTGCTTGCCTGTTCCGGGAGCGCGTCCGTCGCGCTACTGTTAGCCGTTGGTTTTCTCGAACTGCGCCATGAAATCGATCAGCGTGTCGACGGCCTCTTCGCTGACCGCGTTGTAGATCGAAGCCCGCATGCCGCCGACCGAGCGGTGCCCTTTGAGATTTGTCAGACCTGCCGCTTTCGACTCCTCAAGGAATTTCGCATCCAGCGTGTCGTCCGCAAGGATAAAAGGAACGTTCATCCAGGATCGACAGTCCCTGGCGACGGGGTTGCTGTAAAAACCCGATTCATCGATCGCTGCGTAGAGCTTGGTGGCTTTGCGGTCATTCACCTCAGCCATCGCGCCCAGTCCGCCACGATCCTTGAGATACTCAAAGACCAGATCGGCGACATACCATGCGAAGGTTGGCGGCGTATTCGTCATGGAGTCGGACTCTGCGTAAGACTTCCAGGTCATCAAGTGGGCGTTATCAGGCCGCGCACGATCCAACAGGTCATTGCGCACGATGACGAGCGTTATGCCGGCAGGCCCAATGTTCTTCTGCGCACCGGCATAAATGACCCCGAAGCGACTGACGTCGATCGGGCGTGACAGGATCGTGCTCGACATGTCGGCTACGAGCGGCGTGTCACCACCCGGCA
>Ga0265303_10001138_pt1 | contig 16019 bp, 15 predicted proteins | sample Helome_2_FD_192494 | JGI IMG/M metagenome (GOLD analysis project Ga0265303, IMG submission 192494) | Marine sediment microbial communities from subtidal zone of North Sea - Hel_20160317 (Illumina Assembly) | ecosystem: Environmental > Aquatic > Marine > Subtidal zone > Sediment ... | reverse complement strand
GCCGATGTTCAGGCGTTTTATGCGTCCCTGCCGATGTGGCAAGCCATGGAGGGGAGGGGTGGCAGCAACGCAAATCAGCGCGCCGCATACCTGGAAATCCCACGGGTGCCGTATTATGACGAAATGAGCGCCCGCTATGGTGACGTGCAGGGTATTGCCTTTTTCCTTGACAGCGACGCCGTATGGGAGGACCTCCCGGCGGAGTTCGATTAACGGGAGGCTAGCTAGATGGCGAATTACTTCTATGTTAAATCCGGGGGCACCGCTTCCGGCGGATCTGTGGATGCCGCCGACGGGGTGTACAGCACGCAGAAAACCGGGACGTGGGCATCTGCGTTTTCCGCCGCGTCTGAGTATTTCGGGACCCTGGAAGACGCGGTTGAAGGAACTGTAAAGCCTACCGGCGGCGATTTCGTATTATTCTCAGACCAGCACGCGGCGTCGTACGCGTCGGGCGGAGCAGCTATAAATATCGTTGGCGCTTCTTTTGACGGTATTATCCTTGCCAGCGTTGATGACGCGAACGACATAACGGCGTACCTGCCGGGGGCATCGGACACTAACACTTCGACCACTGGGTACTACAACACTACAGGTTTTGTCACGATAAACGGCGTTGATCTATCGACAGAGGACGATGTAATCAGACCTGGTAGCCAAGGGAGCATGATTTACCTGCGCGACACAACGCTCACTGTTGGGGCTGGATCGTCGGACACCGCGTTCAAGGTAATAGTCGACGGCGTAAGTGTGCAAATGGATGGCGGAACCATTGATTTTAATAGTACGCTGAACAGCCTCGCCCAGCTTAATAACGGGGGAAAGTTGACACTTAAAGGGGTGGTATTCACAGGATCGGCATTGTCGAATATGTTTATAGCCGGCATGGGCGCCAATGGCGGCGCGCAGGTGCAAATTGAAGGCTGCGACTTATCCACAATAACCGGTACGCTGATGCCCAGTCTGTCCATTGTAACTTGTGACATCGTTAAGTGTGTGTACAAAAACTGCAGGCTCAACGCTTCCGTAACACTGCACGGCACACTCAATACCCCGATGCACCGGTTTGAAATGTACGGGTGCGACGACTCCACCGGTAACGCACTGCATCGGTTTTATATCGCTGACGGCGCCGGCACCGCCAAGAACAGCGACTCTGTCTATGTCACAGCTACCGATTCTTGGTACGGCGGCACTGACAAGTCGTCTATACAGGTTGACACCACAAGCCAGTGCAACCGCGTGAAACCGTTTATCTTCGAGCTTCCGCAGCAGTACGTTGACCTTGCCGCGACTGGCAGCGATGTCGTCACGCTGGAAATGGTCACGACTGAGGTACTGAACAAGCAAGACATCTGCGCCTTTATGGTCTACCCAGACGGCACAACCGCGGTTATCCCTAACACGGTGTCCAGTGGTCCCTCAGCGACCGGCTTCTACGGCTGCGATCCGTTAGACGATTCTACAGCCATGCCAGCGGGCGATCTGGGCGCAGCTGACTGGACTGGCGAGCCGGCTGGAAGTCCTACACCGAACTTTTACAAGTTGGAACTTGACACGACCGGAGACCCCGGGCAGCAGGCAGCGGTATCCGTGAGAATTGAGGTGTATAAGGATTTAACGGCGCCTGTATACATACACCCACTATTTCAGTTGAGCTGATATGGCGCGGCTTTACCTCGCAAATGGGCGAATCTTCCGGGAGGATACCGAAAAGCTGGCCCTTGCAAACGGCCGGATCTTAAAGTCGTCCACGTCTAGCGGAACACCGTTTATTGCCGCAGCGCTAGCGTCTGTTATATTGTTCTCAGGCGCGCAGCCAGACCTGAACATAGGATCAAGCGGAACAGCGCAAGCGGGGGACATCCTATACAATGGCGCGCAGCCGGCCCTTGTCGTTGGCGCAAATGTGCCATTCGTCGACCAGGCATCCAGCGGCACCATTCTGTACACGGGCCAGCAGCCGGCGGCGGTAACCGGGCAGGCAGCCGCTGCGCAAGCTGGTGCTGTGCTTTACGACGGCCAGCAGCCGGCCCTTGTCGTTGGCGCCGTCATACCCTTTGTGGATCAGGCAGCGGTGGGAGGTGTGCTGTATAACGGCCAGCAGCCGGCGGCCCGGAGCGGTGTATCTGCGCAAGGGGTAACCGGCGAGATTCTTTACGACGGCCGGCCGGCTACGGCGCAGTACGGGATATCCGACCAGGGTACGACGGGGTCGATAATCTACAGTGGCCAGCAACCTGTCCTTGTTTTTGGTGACTCGTTTGTAGACCAGGCAACGTTCGGCAGTGTACTGTACAACGGACAGCAGCCGGACAGTGTGAATGGGGCTGTGGTTCAAGCCGGCGCCGCCGGAATCCTATACGACGGCCAGCAGCCTACGGCGCTGATAACACAGCAGTTTGTCGACCAGGCAGCGGTCGGCAGTATCCTATTTTCTGGTCAGCAGCCGACAATACTGTCGGGCGGCGCGTTCATCGACCAGGCAGTGGTCGGCAACGTACTGTACGAAGGACAGCAGCCTGTCGCGCAAAACGGTTTTGTGGATCAGGTTACTACAAGCGCCGTCCTATACAACGGCCAGCAGCCTACGGCACAAGCGGGTTACTCGGATCAGGGCGCCGCCGGCAATATCCTGTACAACGGCCAGCAGCCCGGGCTCGTATCTGGCGGCGTAACATTTATTGCGACGCCCGATTCAAGTGCAATATTGTTCGACGGACAGCAGCCGACTGCCGCTGTGGGTCACATAGACACTGCCCAATCTTCCCAGATAGTGTATACTGGTAGCCAGCCAAGCATTTTTAGGCGCGTAACTGTCTTACAAGGGCAGTTGGTGGTAACTCTAATCGGTGATGGTTTAACGGTGTCATTAGCGGCCGAAAATTTAACCGTAACACGGATTGAGGTAGTTTGATGACTTGCATACTCCCACTATCATCGCAAATTTGTTATGTTCGCGGGGACACAAAAGCGATACGGATAAAAGTTGAAGTCCTGGATGACACTGTCAGCCCGCAGCTGCAGCCGCTGGACATAAACGGGTACAGCTTTACGTTGACAGTTAACACCGAGCAAGACCCCGTAGCTGGTTCACCGGGCAACGGTACGCAGCTATTGTCCATTGCCGGCACTGTCGGGTCGCCCACAAGCGCGGGGATCGTTGACTTTTCCCCGGCGCTGATTGATTCCGACGCACTGCCAGCCCCCGAAACGCTCTATTACGATATTCAGATGACAGATGTTCCGGGCGTGAAGCGAACCATAGCTAAGGGCGAGTTTGAAACTATTATGGACATAACAAAGTAATGGCCTTAACTATCGAAGACGGCACAATTGTTGCGGGCGCAAACTCATACGCGACGCGCGTTGAAGCGAACGATTTTTTTAAGGACGTAAACGACCCAGTTTGGGCCACGGTTACCAACAACAACAAGGACGCCGCGCTGGTCAACGCTTGGCGTTATTTGCAGCAAAAGTACCGGCTTAGATGGCTCGGGAGTCGCGCGGACGCTAACCAGTCCGGTGATTGGCCGCGTAGGGGTGTTCCCGTCGTTGACTTTTTTGACCCGTTTTTCAACCAAGTAGGTGTACCCCTGTCATTCCAGGACACGTACTTTATCGCAGAAAACGAAATCCCGCTGGAAGTAAAAGAGGCGCAGATGCTACTCGCGCGCGCGCAAGTCGACGATTCCGGCGGCCTAACTGTAACACTACAGGCAGCGCTAGGGCGGCAGACCAGCAAGGAAAAAGTCGGTAGTCTGGAGGTTCACTATATGACCCCGGCAGACGGCGGAAGTGCTCGCCAGACAACCGAATACTGGGACGCTATGCAACGGATAGCGCCATTCCTGAACCCGTCAGCTGGTACGACAGGAAGATTATCAAGGAACTGATATGTCAGGAAGATTAGACAGCCTGCAAGGTGTCGCCACAAAATTAATTAATGATTTCGGCGGCCCTGCGACCCTTCGGGCCATAACGCAGACATACAGCGCGGCCACCGGTTCGACAACAGACACTTTCGCAGACTCTGGCGTAATAGCGACACCGCCGGAGCCGTATGCTGTTGGCAGAATTGACAACAGCGCTATACAGTCGCGCGACCTATCAACACTTGTCCAGGGCGCCGGACTGACTCCAAAAGTTGGCGATCGTATGCTGAAAGATGGCGTGGACTACCAGATTGTAGCAGTTAGGCCACAGTCCGCCGGGACAGTTATCGCTTTCTATGAGCTCCAGCTGCGTGTGTAATGGCCGGGCTGCGATTCAAGAACCAAGCGCGGTTCTCAGTAGACCTTCGTAAATTCGACGACTTAACAAAGGAACAGGCAGCCGCGCTTTTGCGTAAGGTGGCGTTCCAGTTGCTGGGCCTGATTGTTACCAAAACACCGGTGGACACCGGCCGGGCACAGAACAATTGGCAGGTGTCGGTCGACACCGGTTCACGGGAAGCAGTGATCGCTGGCAAACGCAGCAAAGCCGAAATCGAGGCAGAGGCGCTATCAGCGCTCGCTTTCGTTAAGCCATTCTCCACCGTATTACTGTACAACAACGTGGAGTACATCGTGTTTCTAGAAGAGGGTTCCAGCGGACAGGCACCGCGCGGCATGGTACAGATATCCATTCAAGAGGTTGAAAATCAGTTTCGTTAACTGTTAAAATAGGTAGTTATGGGACATTCTGCAGATGCATCGACAATTCGTCAACGCTTTGACGCGGAATGGCCTTTGTTACATCCGGGCGTTGTACACACGTTTGGCGATGTCGAAACCGACCCGCCAGACGCCGACACGTGGGTGCGCGTCAGTACCCTGTCCGGGGCACAAACTCAGGTCAGCATGGGGAAATTGCGTCGATTTCGTCGGGTTGGAGTGGTTATTGTGCAAATATTCGTTCCCGCTGGTGGTGGGGACGGAGTGGCTCGCGAGCTTGCGGACAGCGTCGCCGCGATATATCAGGGCCGAACAGTGAATGGCGTGATTTTCCGGGGAACGGGACTAACACGAGTTGGTGCAGACGGTGCATGGGTGCAGTACAATGCGTCGACGCCTTACCAGGCCGACGATTTGGTGCCAATAACGCCGTAAATTATAACCCCGAAGGGAGTGCAACAAGATGTCAGATTCAAGCTCTGTCCAGTTGTTCTTCGTGGAAGAAACCGCGTGGGGCGAAATTCCGGATGTAAGCCCGTTGGTGCTATCCGAATTCCGTTTTACTAACGAATCTTTGACGCAGAATACCGAAACGGCCACATCGGAAGAGATCCGAAGTGACCGACAAGTCGCGGACATTATCCGCACGCAGGTTGGCGCGGGTGGCGACGCCGGCCTGGAATTGTCGTTCGGCAGTCACGATCCACTGTTTGCGGGCGCCTTATACGACAACTTTTCGACCGAAGTCAACGAGACCAGCGTAGACATATCCGTCACGCAGCCCTCACCGTTAGTGAACACTAGCATTTTCACGAATGTAGGCGGGGGCAGTCCTGATCCGTTCAGGAACATCGTTGCGGGGCAGTTTATTCGCCTGACAGGTTCCGTCGCTTCGCCGAACAATGACGGCTTTTACAAGGTGGTTTCGGTCGGTGCCGGCAGCCCTCAGTCGCTGGTTGTGAGCCCAGCTGCGCCTAGCGTTGAAACGATCACCGGCGCCCAGATCCGCGGGCAGTTCGTTCGGAACGGTACGACCAGGAAAAGCTTCCAGATTGAAAAGCTGTTTTCTGACCTGTCTCCGATCGAAATACAGCGCTTTTCCGGCATGCGTGTCGGGTCAATGGACCTGAACATCGCACCCGGCGCCATTATCAACGGGTCGTTTACGTTCCAGGGTAAGCAACTTACCGCAAGTAGCCAGTCGATCGGAAGCCAAACCGTGGCGCTGTCCACTGACGACGTTATGTCGGCGGTTGACAACATTACCGACATACTGATTGATGGTGAACCCATTGCGGACCTTGCGGCGTGTTTCACTAACGTTCAGTTTACCGTCGAAAACAACCTTCGCGATCAACCCTGCATCGGATCGTTGGCGCTGGGCGGTATCGGTATCGGGCGCACGAACGTCTCGGGAACCATTGAGGCGTATTTCCGCAACCGGACGATGTTCGATAAGTACCTGAATTTCGACACCGTTTCGGTATCGTTCCGCGCGACACTGGGCGGAGATTCTTACGTGTTCGATTTCCCGGCAGTGAAGTTCACCAGCGGCGAAGTTGTTGCCGGGGGCAATGACCAGGACGTCATTACTTCACTTGAGTTTGAAGCCAAGCGAGATCCGGCGTCCGACTTCATGATTGGTATTAACAGAATACCGACCGGTACGGTATAGAAAACAGGTAGGTAACTAGGCGGGGGCGTTGTGCCCCCGTCCTTTGATTGGAGCACATAAAGTGGACATAACAAAAGTTTTCAGCACAGACAGTGAGTTAGAGCGTAAAGGTGTGTGGGTCGAGATCGGTGCGAAGGGTGAGACAGTTCGCGTAGCCCGGATGTATAACCCAGAGTACAGCGCCGCGCTTCGTGGGTCGATGCAGCCGTACAAGCGCAAAGTGTCCGGCGGGCGGAGCAATGAGGACAGCCTGGAAATAATGATAGCCGTAGAAGCTGAAACAATCCTTTTAGATTGGCGCGGATTCACCGAAAGCGGGGAAGAGGTTAAGTACAGCGTCGAAAAGGCCAAGCAGTACCTGCGCCTTAAAGATTTCCGCATGCTGATACTGGAAATCGCCGGAAATATGGAAACCTTCAAAGCGCAAGAGGTTGAAGAAAACGAAAAAAACTCATAAGCGCCTTGGAATGGAACCTTGAATACGGGAAATTCCTCGGCAAGTATCAGTTGATTTACGAAAAAAGCGGTATAATGCCGTCAGCACTGGAAAAGCGCCCCGAAATAGCCCCGGATTTGTTAGACTATTGGAATGGTTATGTGAACCTTGACCGGTCGCGGGAATGGGGTTATCAGGCGCCGCTTGGCATACGCTTCGGAGAAGTACTGGCGTATGCGCAGCTGCACCAGTTTGACCACGAAGACGCGGCCGATTTTGCACACTACGTCGGCAAATTAGACGTCGTTTATCTAAAGTGGACTGCTGAGCATGGCAAGACTTGAAGTCGAAATTGACGGTTCTGGCGCCCGACGTGGCGCGCGGACCGTCACGCGTTCACTTGACGACATACGGAAAAAGACAAACGCCAGCGAAGTATCGTTTAACAAACAAGCCACCTCAATAAAGAAAGTAAACGAGTCTGGCAGGGCTCTCGGGCGGTTGGCGGGCACGCTAACCGCCGTGTTCAGTGCCACCAAAATTATACAGGCAGCAGACGCTTACAAAGCTCTACAGAACCGACTTAAACTTGTCACCAACGGCACCGAAGAGCTGACAGCTGTCAGCGAAAAGCTGTTTGCCGTATCGCAAAACGCGCGCGTTTCGTTCGAATCGACAGCAGAGCTGTATCAGCGCGTCGCCCGGGCGAGCACAGCACTCGGAAAGAGCCAGCAGGAAGTGCTGGACGTGACGGAGGCTGTGTCCAAAGCGATTACAATTTCGGGGGTGTCCGCGGACTCCGCGAACGCCGCTATCGTCCAGCTCGGGCAGGGTTTAGCGTCCGGCGCACTGCGCGGGGATGAGCTGCGGTCTGTGTTAGAGCAAACGCCGCGCTTGGCGCTGGCTATCGCGGATGGACTCGGGGTGACTGTGGGAGCTCTTCGGCAACTTGGCGCCGAAGGCGAACTTACGGCGGAAAAGGTATTCGGCGCACTCCAGAGCCAGGCCGGCGCACTGGAATCTGAGTTTGGTCAGCTGGATGCCACCGTTTCGCAGTCGCTGACCGTACTGTCAAACTCCTTCGTACGCCTGTCCGGGCGGCTTGATCAGACCCTTGGCTTTACTAGTACCCTTGGCCGCGGGTTCACTGCGCTGGCCGGCACGGTCGACGATAGCGTGAGCAGTGTAGACGAACTGGCATTTTCGTTCACGCAGCTTGTGCGCGCCGGCGCGTTGTCACTCCCGACACTGGATAACAGATTTGACAAATTGAAAAACACGATTGTTGGCACGATTGCAACATTAATCCGCGACGACAGCGTAGCAGAGGCCGCCGCACAAGAGCGCGTGAACATAGAGCGCGAGTTGAAAGCGGAGCTACGGTCTATAACCGACTTCCTTGACGATGAACGTGCCCAGTTTGAAAAGCGGAATAAGGCATTCAAGGACCCGTCGCTGGTAGATTTGAACATTGCGCCGGCAGCGCCGGCACAGATAATCGACCCGGCCGCGTCTGCCGAAGCCGATAAGCTGGCGAAAAGCCTTGATAAACTTGCCGACGGTGTCAGGCGGTCGGTCGACCCGCTGTTTGTTTATGAGCAAGAACTTGCCAAACTTGACGAACTGCTGTTTACCGATAGGATAACGCAGGAACAGTTTAATGCCGCGCTGTCCGCAGCTGGCGCCACATACGCCGCCGCTACACCGCAAGGGCAAGCATACAACGCCATGCTTGCAGAGGCCGCTACGGTCACGCAGGCGGCGCTCATGCCGGCGGAAGAGTACGCCGAGACGGTAAACCGGCTGGCTCAGTTACTGGAAGGCGGTTTCATAACACAGGAAACCTTCGCCCGATCGGTAGAAGACGCCGCGGAGCAACTTAAAAATGCCGCAGCAGAAAGCGACGAGCTCGCGAGCTTCTTGGAGCAGACCAGCATCCAGGCGGCGCGCAACGTACAGTCTGCTTTTGCTGACTTCCTTTTCGATCCATTCGACGAAGGTTTAGACGGCCTGGTGTCTGGTTTCGCCGATGCCCTGAAGAGAATGGCGGCGGAGGCCTTGTCACAGCAGATACTGTCAGGTATATTTAACGCTGCAACAGGCGGCGCGGCTGGCGCTGGTGGCGGCCTATTGAGCGCTATCGGGGGCGCGTTCACCGGTCGCCAGACCGGCGGCCCACTGGTTGCCGGCCAAGCTTCCATGGTAAACGAGCGCGGACAGGAAGCGTTCGTACCGCGTGAGGCCGGACAGGTAGTATCCAATAGGGAACTTCGGCAGGGCGCAGGGGCAGCGCCGAACGTCAATGTTCCGGTAGAAATAATCAATATCAGCGACCCGTCGGCTATTCCGGCAGCCATGGAGAGCTCTCAGGGACAGAAAGCTATACTAAACGTGATTCAGAGCAACCCCGATTCAGTTAAAAGGGCCTTAAGCTAATGTCAAAAACTACAGGTACAGCAAATAATTACCTTGAGCTTATGACGGTTTTCAGGGATTTCATAACGACCCTTTCGCCGACAATCTCGTGGACAACTGTCCGGGATACGTCGACAAGCCCGATTGGCGCAAGTTCCCCGAACACCACAGAAATGATTTTCGAGGGTGACGCCAGCAACGGCGGCAGCCCGCAGCGGAAACTGTATTTCGGAATCCGGAGTTATGAGACTCCCGCGAGCTCTATATTTGGCTGGGAAACACGCGGGTTTACGGGGTTTTCCGATGGCAGCCCGGAAGGGAGCATCGTATTTGAAGATCAGCCAGACGCGAGCCCGCCGGTGTACACCCCGATGCAAAATACGTCAATGACGTACTGGATTTGGGCAAACGAGCGTCGCGTTATCATGGTCGTTAAAACCGGCACCGCGTACCAGTGGTTCCACGCTGGTTTCCTTGATCCGTTCGCTACAGAAAACGAAAACCCGTACCCCATGATGGTGATGGGCAGTACCTACGACGAAACCGTACCGTTCAGTAATAACGCGCTGGACTTTTCAACGGTTTGCGACCCGGGCGGAAACGGCGTCGAAACACCCGTCGCGAGCGGGCGCGCGCCGATGTACGTGCGCTTTACGGATGGGCAATGGTACCCAATTCAGAACTTTAGCGGCACCTCAACCGCCGCCGCACGTGGCGCAAGAAACGTGTGGCCACTGGCCGAATTCTTGGCCACTGACTGGCCTACGGACGGTGCTATGCCGGCAGCCCTTCGCGAGTTTAGGCAAACAATGTACGCAACAACCGCCGGCGGAACGCCGTCGACATTACTTGCGCAAACCCCTGGCAGCCCGGACCCGATAAGCCCACTTTACCCGCTTACGATAATCTTCAACGACCCGTCGCTACAGCTTGTCGGAGAAATCAGCGGCCTGTTTTGGGTAAGCGCCAGCGGTGGCGTAACTGCTGAGGACAAGATTTTCGACAACGGCGTAAGCCCCGCGCAAGAGTACCTTGTTTTTCAAAATGTTCACAGAACAGACCCGTGGGAATTCGCGGCAGTTAAGGACGAATAAGCATGAGCTACCAAACCGGCACCGCCACAGACCCCGAAAACCTTATGACGCAGCTGAATACATTCCTGACGGGGACCCCGGGCTGGACTGCGGATCTTTTCAGCGCGGCAAACAACCGCGCAATCTGGAGTAAGGCCGGCGTAACCGCTAAGCTTTTCGCATGGTGGGACGCAAGTAACATAGCGCTATCCATGATACAAGACGTCGGTTCCCCGATCGATCAGTCACTGACCGGGCAAATGGGCGCGGAGCATGCTTCTGACACCGTGACCGCCGGGAGGCACTGCAACGCCATGCCCGGGGCTTACCCGTCGTACCATTTTTTTGAAGATGACAACTATATACACGTGGTGGTCGAGAAAGACGCCGGCATATATCGGCACTTCGGATGGGGGCAGTTGCTGAAACTGGGCGACTGGGTCGGCGGGATGTACGTTTACGGCCATTACTGGGACCAAAGCGCGACCAACATTGACAACCCAACAGGTATAAACCATCTGGTACACCTTGGCGGTAACAACAGCAATAACGCATTCCGCGGGTGTGGGTTGCACGCGGAAGGGCTGCCGGACAACGCGGCGGCAACTAAGTACCTGCGCCAGACAAGTAATCAGACCACAGACGACAACGACGGCGACAGGATCGGGAATATGTTCCCGTCGGGGTGGCAGGACGGCCAGAACGTGCACTTTATGGCGCTGGAGCAGTCCGCACTGAACAACTACAAGCCTCTGATACCTATACCTGTTTATCAGTGGCACCTTGGCTCTGCGCCGGCAAACGCTAGACTTTTGGGCTACGCGCCAGACGTGCGCGACATCAACCTGGAAGGGCTGCAAGCCGGCGAAGAGATCACCGTCGCGTCCGACACATGGGTTGTGTTTCCAGTAACAAGGAAGGGTAACAACGGTTTAGCTTTCAACCAGGAACAGAGCTATAACTTCGGTTTTGCCTATAAAAAAGTGACAACGTAAAATGGCCGTTTTCGCCGGTTCGCGCACAACTTCCGTAAACGACGGGATACGAATTTGGCCAAACCAGCAGGCGTATATAACGGTACTACCGTTTCCGACTGGGGACGTGACTTTCGGATCAGTTTCAGTTGGTGCAGGGCCGAACGGAGGGAACCTGGTACGCAGCATAGTCCCTGTTATCGTTAATCAGCAATACGCTGACCGCGGGGACAGGAGCGCGAATACAGGGAAAGCACCGATAGACGGCATGGGTGTCGGTTTCGATTGGTTTGAGCGGATACACCCAAAACCGCAGCGCCTTGATTTGGGTAACGTCGTGTCAGACGTGACGCAATTCCTGGAGCTGTACAACGCGTACCGACTTGACGATAGGGTATGGACAACTTTTGTCAACAACGCTGGCGCCGGCGTAACGGTGGACAACCTCCCGGCATTACCGAAAACCATACCAAACCAGTCTTCTTTTGAAGTCCAGGTCACTGTTACGCCGAACGGGCCGCCGACCATCGACGGAACCCTAGATTTCGCGTTCGACGCCGCGAGTATTTCGGTTCCGATAACAGGTACCAGGATAATCTTGTTCGCATTGCCGCCGTCCGATGGGACCGTGCAAGAAAAGCTATCATGGTTAACCGATGTGATAAAAGCATCGGACGGCACAGAGCAGCGGCTTTCAGCGCGGCTATACCCGCGGCAGGAGATAAGTTTTTCGGCTCTGACTGTTCGGGATTTCGACCGCAACCAGTTGAACGCGTTCCTTTTCGATTGGCAAAGCAATATATTTGGGGTCCCGTTGTGGTGGGACGCTCGGGTAGTAGATCAGAACGTCGCCGTTAATGACGTGACCATACACGTCGCAAATACCCAGTGGGCTGATTTCCGCGTTGGCGGCTTGGCCGTGATAATTTCGTTCGACGAAGACGGTAACCGGACCGCAGACACACTTGAGATTTCAGCGGTGAGCGCTTCACCGTCGATAGTTACGTTCACCAGCGGCGCCGCTAACGCGTACACCGCGGGGCGCACCATGTTGGTTCCTGTCGTGCCGGGCGTTTTGAATAATGGGGTGCGGAAAGCCCGCGCGCCAGCCACCCAGCAAACAACAAGGGTCAGTTTTACAGCGCTGGACAACGACAACACGTCGCTGGTACCAGACGCGTCGGTGTTCAATTCGTTCAATGACCGGGTAGTCATAGACGACCCGAACTGCATTGGTAAGGAACTAGCGGAAGGTTACACCAAGACCATAACCCGCGTCGACGGCGACACAGGCGAAATACTCCAGAGCTCTACGGAAGACCGCTCGACGCCGACCACTGCAAAACGCTGGAACGTCGACGAAGCGCAGCGCTTATGGGAAATAAAATCGATGCTGTACGCTATCCGCGGTCAGCAAGTGTCGTTCTACCTACCGACGTTCAATAAGGACCTGGTACCGGTCGACACCGTAGGCATTGGCGGGTCAACTATTGACATCGAAAACATAGGTTACACGCAGTTCATACGTGACCGCGAGCCATTTTCGACGATCGCGGTAATCCTTAAGCCGGGCGCTGGCACGCGGCCGAGCCCCGAAGTAGCTATCGGCAGTCCTGTTTCGTGGATTCCCGGGCAGGATTACTTGTTTTTCGATATAATAGGGAGTACGGAAGTTTCGACCACGGTTGAGCGCATATCGATTTCCCCGGCCGCGCCGGTGGGCTTCCTGCCAGAAGATGTTGAGCGTATAGAGTTCATCGTTAAATCGCGCTTTGCGTCTGATTCGGCGGAGCTTATCCACCGCTGGACCGACGCCTTAGGTGACCAGATCGATTCGCAGATCTCGTTACCAGTTTTGGGAGTTTACGACGATTAATGGCCACTTTAGACGAAATTGAGCGCAGTATCGAAGGCTCGCGCCCGGTTGAGCTGTACACGTTCACGTTGGGGCCGGATGTTTTCCGGTATACCAGCGCGGAAGGTACCGTCACGTTTGCAGGGACTGATTACCCATCTCTGCCATTGAAGCGCACAAGCTCCACACAGGCGAAAGAACAGAAGTCTACGGCGGTCAGGATCACATTACCGGCAACCTCTGACCCCGCGCAGCCGTTCATAGCTATTCAGCCGTCGGCCAGAATGACGGTAAGCGTTATCCGTGTACAGCCGGATGCCGTGCCGGCAACCGCAAGCATCGTGATGTTCGACGGTTTCGTTTCGTCCATTGCGTTTGAGAACGATAAAGCCGAAATGCGGTGTATACCTTTTAACGAATTGTTTACGCGTCAAATACCAAGGTTCCAATATCAAGGTTTATGTAATCACGTGCTGTACGACTCCCGGTGCAAGATTGTATCCGCGGGGTTCAAGCACACAGGCACGGTTTTGTCCGTGGTCGGCAACGAGGTTACAATCCAGGGCCTGCCGTCCGCGGGTAACCCGTTCATCGGCGGGTACCTGGAAATTCCAGGGGCCAGTGAACAGCGGCTTATACTTGACCAGGTGGGCACCACTGTCACCGTGCTGTTTCCGTTTAAGCAAGTAATCAGTGGGGGCAGCATGGACGCTTTCCAGGGGTGCGACCATACCGCTGAAACATGCGCACAAAAATTCGGTAATATACTGAACTATGGAGGGTTTCCGTTCGTTCCGGTAATAAACCCGTTTAACCAGACACAGCTTACGAAGGAATAACAATGGCGTTTTTCGTGTACCTCCTCGTTTACGCTGCTGCCTTCCTACTGGCTGAGTTGTTCGCGCCGAAACCGGAAATTGAGAACGCGCGGCCGGCCGGCCTTGGCGACTTCAACTTTCCGACGGCAACGGAGGGGCGCGCCGTCCCCTTGTTGTGGGGGACAATCGAGATATCTGCGCCGAACGTGGTTTGGTACGGCGATTTGCGCACGGATAGAATTAGAGAAAAGGTGAAGACCGGTATTTTTTCATCGACTAAGCGCACAGTTGCACACCAGTATTACATCGGAATCCAGTTTGGTTTATGTCGCGGACCGATGAACGCTGGCGACGGCCTACTAAAAATTACCGTCGACGAAGACGTTGTTTTCGATGCCGGATCGCCGCAAGTGCCAGTTGCGTCTGGCACCGTGGAAGTGAGCGAACCGACCCTGTTTGGCGAAGATGCCGGCGGCATCGCGGGACAATTCGGCGTGTTCCCCGGCACAGAATCGCAGGGGCGTAGCACATACCTTGAGGGCGTGATAACGCTTTCCCCGGACATCCTCCCAGCGTATCGCGGGACGCACTACGTAGTAGCGGAACAAGTCTACATCGGAAATTCCCCCAGCTTGCGGCCGTTCAAGTTCACTTGTCGGCGTATTCCGGACGGACTTGCCCTGGCTACCTCTTCCCCGGGGTCGGGAACGCAACTTGTTAACGGGCAAGATGCGAACCCGATGAACGTCCTCTACGAGATAATGGTGGACAACGATTGGGGACTTGCGATATCGGCCAGCGAAATTGACACAAACCAATTTCGTGAGAACGCCCAGATACTATTTGATGAGGGCAACGGCTTTTCCGCGCTACTGGACAACGGACGGCCGGCGGAGCAGGTAATCCAGGAGATAGAAAAACAGGTCGACGGTGTTCTTGTCCGCGACGCGCAGACTGGGCTGTACACATTGAACCTCATACGTGAACAGTCAATCCCGAGCCCGAAGTCGCTAATGCTTTTGGCTGACACAACTAACACCGCGTCGGTGGAATTCAGCAGGTCAACGTGGTCTGAGACAAGCAACGAAGTTCGCGTCGATTTCTCCGACCAGGCTCAGGACTTTAAACAGACGTTCGCGCTTGCGCAGGACATGGCGAACGAGATCATACAGCGGGCAAAAGTCTCGCGCACAGAGCGATTCATGGGCGTTAAAAATGCCGCGCTGGCGAACCAACTTGCGTGGCGGGATCTGCGGTCGCTGGCAACGCCACTCGCTAAAGCGTCGCTGGTCGTCAACCGCGAGTTTTACAACGTGAAACCAGGCGACCCGTTCCTGCTTACCTGGCCACAGCTTGGCATCACAGAGTTGTTAATGCGCGTAACCAGGCTTAATTTCGGCGAACTGGTGTCGAATAAGATTACAATTGACGCGATTGAAGACGCATTCATAAGTCAGGCGGCGAGTTTTGGCGACCCGATCAATACATCATGGGTGCCCATAACGCAGACAGTTACCGCGCTGGATGAGATTGATCAACTGATATTCGAAACCCCGCGCATGCTGAACTTGCAGGACCCGGATCAGCCGACCCTGATGCCACGTGTAACAACCCTTGCGCGGCTGACTCCGGGCGGGGCCGGTGACGAATACGTCACACTTACCAGGGAAAACGCAAACCGGGCAGCACTTACTGGTAGTGCATATATAGAAAACCTTGGCGCAACGCCAAATTTCGTTATTGCCGGTACACTGCGAACCGCTCTACCGGATACCAGCGCGGCTTCTACCCCAGCTATTGGCGCGACGGACATATTCGTTGACACTATCAGCGAATCACTGGCGCCACTTGTACAAGCTGACGCGTTCACCGAAACTGAAATTAACAACTTGCTGTCACTGGTTTACATCACTGACGGCGCGGCACCGGGCAGCCCAGACTTTGACCGCGACCGCGGCGAATTCGTTTTGTACACGCAGGCGCTAGAAAGTGTCAGCGGTTCGCCGTCAGCAGCCGGCCTGCAGCTCGATAACTGCTACCGTGGGGTACTTGACAGCACCATAAAAGCGTGGCCAATTGGGGCGCGGGAGTGGTTTATCGGTTTCGGTGGCGCCGGCA
>Ga0265303_10001137_pt1 | contig 16020 bp, 9 predicted proteins | sample Helome_2_FD_192494 | JGI IMG/M metagenome (GOLD analysis project Ga0265303, IMG submission 192494) | Marine sediment microbial communities from subtidal zone of North Sea - Hel_20160317 (Illumina Assembly) | ecosystem: Environmental > Aquatic > Marine > Subtidal zone > Sediment ... | reverse complement strand
CACGGGCACTCGGTGGCCGGTGCCGCCGGCGCGAAAACGCGTTTACTGTATCCCCGTGCGGCCATGCATTACCATGCCAGAACCGTTTATACGAATACCCCGGCGGCAGGCGCCATGCGGGCTTACGGGGCACCGCAGGTAATATTTGCAGTGGAGTGTATCATTGAAGAGGCGGCGCGCAAAATCGGCATGGATCCAGTGGCATTCCGTATGAAAAATGTAGCCCGACAGGGCGATGCGGATCCGCTAAGTGGCGAGCGATTTGAAAGTTGCGGTTTGATCGAGTGCCTCCAACAGGGCAAGGACCTGATTCGCTGGGATGAAAAGCGTGCGGCCCGGCCAAAGAAACAAACCGGTCCACTGCGCCGCGGCCTGGGTGTTGCCTGCTTCAGCTATGCCTCCGGAACTTACCCGGCCTGCCTGGAAATTGCCGGAGCGCGTATCATTCTCAACCAGGATGCGTCTTTGCATATTCAGGTGGGTGCCACCGAAATCGGCCAGGGTCTGGATACGATTGTGGCTCAGATGGCGGCCGAGACCGTCGGTGTTCCCTTTGCGGATGTGCATGTGGTCTCCACCCAGGACACGGACGTGGCACCGTTTGATACCGGTGCCTATGCCTCGCGCCAGGCCTATGTAGCCAGCAATGCCGTATTTCGAGCGGCCCGAGAGCTGAAAGCCAAAATCCTTGAACACGCCGGCCGGGTAACCGGAATCCTGGGCGGAGAACTCGACATTCTAAACGGCGCAATTGTGGATCGTAAAGATCTATCCCGCAAAGTGATTTCGCTCAAGGAAGTGGCGCTGGACGCCTATTATGACAAACAACGCGGAGGGCAACTAACAGCGGATGTCTCCCACAAAACTTGCACCAATGCGCCCACTTTTGGCTGCACGTTTGTTGAAATAGAGGTCGATATACCGCTTTGCAAAGTGGATATCAAAGAAATATATAACGTGCACGATTCCGGTGTCATTTTGCATCCCGTCATGGCCAAAGGCCAGGTGCACGGCGGCGTGGCCATGGGAATTGCCGCCGGGCTCTACGAAGAGATGAAGATCGATGCCGAGACCGGCAAGATATACAACAATAATTTTTTGGATTACAAGATTCCCACGGCTGTGGATGTACCGGATATCGGCTGTGAGTTCGTCGAAACTTACGAGCCGTCGTCCGGCTACGGCAACAAGGCCTTGGGGGAGCCGCCGATTATTTCGCCACCACCGGCGATCCGCAACGCCATCTATGATGCCACCGGCATTGCGATTAATGAGCTGCCCATGACGCCCCATACGCTTTTTAAGTATTTTAAAGAGGCAGGGCTGTTTTAAAAAAGTAACGGTTCAGAGTTTCAAGGTTCAGAGGTTTGAAATCAGATAAAGGAGAGTGAATGTTTAATTTTAAAAGCTACGCCAAGGCCGGCAGCATTCAAGAAGCGATTCAGCTTTTAGAACAAAACCCTGAAGCGCATCTGATTGCCGGCGGTACCGATATGCTGGTCAAACTGCACAAGGGCAAAGCACAGTTTGATCATCTGATCGATATTCATGACATCGCCGAACTCAATTTCATCACCAAAAACGATGATGGCGATATTGTCATCGGTCCCCTGTCGTGCTTTGCGCATGTGGCGGAATCCGCGTTGATTCGAAAACACATTCCGGTCCTATCGGAAGCCATCCTTACGATTGGCGGGCCCCAGGTTCGCAATATGGCAACCATCGGCGGCAATCTCTGTAACGGTGTGCCCAGCGCCGACAGCGCTACGCCGCTAGTTGCCCTCAATGCAGTTGTGACGATTGAAGGCGAAGACGGTCCCCGGCAAATGCCCCTGGAATCTTTTTTTGTGGGCCCCAGCCGGGTCGCTTTAGAGCAACATGAAATATTGACAGCCATTACCGTCACCCATGACAATTATGCCGATTATTATGGGCATTTTCATAAGTATGCCATGCGGGGCGCCATGGACATTTCGACGATCGGTTGTTCGGCGGTCTGCAAGATTGAAGACGGCACTCTGCAAGACCTCCGACTGGCCTTCGGTGTGGCCGCTCCGGTGCCCATCCGCTGTAAAGAAACTGAAGCCAAAGTCCGGGGTCGCAAAATAACACCAGAACTGCTCACTGATATTGCCAAGGCCGTGACGGCTGATGTCCGCCCGCGGACATCCTGGCGAGCGGCCAAAGAATTTCGGTTGCAGATAATCACCACCCTGGCTCGCAGGGTTGTGGAGCAGGCGATTTTAAACGCAGGAGGGACGATTCAGTGAACCGTATGATTACCTGTACTGTAAACGGTAAGAAAAAAGAGCTCAGTGTCGATGTGCGTCAATCGTTGCTGGAAGTACTGCGGGAACAGTTGGGACTTCTGAGCGTCAAGCAGGGATGCGCAGTGGGTGAATGCGGCGCCTGCACAGTTTTACTCGATGATGTGCCGATCGATGCCTGCCTTTATTTGGCAGTCTGGGCCGACGGCAGATCCATTCGATCGGTCGAAGGCGAAAACCGTAACGATAAACTCTCCAGGGTGCAACAGGCCTTTGTGGATGAAGGTGCCGTTCAGTGCGGCATCTGTACCCCCGGATTTGTTATGGCCGCTACGTCTTTTGTAGAAAAGCATAAGCATCAGAAAGTCAGTCGCTATGATATTCGCCTTGGACTGGCCGGAAACCTGTGCCGCTGCACGGGTTATGAAACGATCGTGACCGCCGTGCAAAAAAGTCTGGATGATGACGATCAGTAAACAGAAGGTATAAGACAGGGGACAGCGTTCAGATGACAGCCCGCCATGAGCTTAGTTGAGCCGTCGGGTAAACGAAGCGGAGCCGGAAGCAAGCAACCAGCAGTCAGAGGCCTGACACCCGGTTATGCCTGAAACCTGTACTGGACGGCAACCATAGTGGGCAAACAGATTCTGGGCGGGTTTGTCAAAGAAAATTTAAAGCGCATAGAAAACATGGTGACCAAAGGCATTACGTTTGATGTGGCTGGATCAATCATAAAAAATCCTGCCATTGCCATTTCACCCTGTTGCCATTATCGTGACAATTTAGATTTCCGTTCGCGACTGCCTGCGCCAGGGCAGATTCGAGACATTTGCGATCGACTTTTTGGGCGGAAATGATCCGATCGACAAGTGATCTCAGACTCTTTTCTGCGCTCATCGGTGGCCCCTTATGCGGCCACGTTCCTTTTTCCTCGACGATATTTTTCATCATCAGCTCATAGACCATGACGGTGTGTTCAAGATTTTCAAGTTGCCGGACCTCATTGCCCGGTGCCGTCCCCGCCTGGATGTTGCTTTGAATATGCCCCAGATACTGGTTATATTTTGTTTCCCATTGGATGACCACATCATCGAGTTGCCGCTGCCTTGCAGCAACGGTTTCTACCACCGCCCGATTGGCGTGGTATTTTGACCAGTCATCGGTTAAGATTCGAATCCCCAGACGACCAGCATGCTCACGAACCTCGGTTCCGGGAAAAGGTGCTAAAATGTGAAATCCATAGGCCAGGCCCTCCTGCTGCAATCCGGCGGCAAAGGACACGGTCTCTTCGATCGTATCACGCGTTTCACCCGGCAGACCCAGAATAAAAGAGGCGTTGGGGCTGATACCCACCTGCTGGCACATCTTTACCGCTTCCCGGATTTGATCAAGGCTGATGCCTTTCTTGATGGTCTTTAAAATAGCCGGGTTGGCCGATTCCATTCCGAAACTGACGGCCGTGCATCCGGCGGCCTTCATTTTTGACAGCAGGCTCTCTGAAACCGTATCGACGCGCGCAAATGCGGTCCAGTTAATCTTTAAATTATTGCGTAAGATCGCTTCGCAAACCGCCAGGCAATGATCCGGGTTGGCAGTGAAAAGGTCGTCGGCAATGTTGATCTGTTGAAATTGGTGTTTGACCAGGTCTGCCAGTTCGGCCACGACCCGATCCGGGCTGTGGTAACGCACCTTTGCACCGCCCATCTTGCGGCCCACACAGAACATACACTTATAGGGGCATCCCCGGCTGGTGGTCAGCGTCATCGGCAGGCCCAGCGTCCGGTATCTGCCCAGGGGCAGCAAGTGCCGGGCCGGAAAAGGCAGGGCATCCAGGTTGTTGATAAATTTTTGTTTGGACGTGGTCGTAATGTCAGAATCCCGGCGGAAGGCAATGCCGTTGACACGATCTAAACCCCGGGCGCTTTCGACAATGTGCATGAGGTCGACTATTGTGTGTTCTCCCTCACCCCGAACGACGACATCGAGTTCCGGGAAGTCCGTCAGGGTTTCACGTGCACAAAATGTCACATGCGGTCCACCCATAACGGTTAAGATTTCGGGGTCGATGGTCTTTAGATCCTCAAGAACCTGTCTGGCATGATCAAACGTCATGGTTACCGCGGTTGCGCCGGCAATATGGGGTTTAAAGCTCTTTACCTCCGATTCCAGCCCGGTCTGCGTGTAAGGGTGCACGACATAATCCAGAATCTTAACCCGGGCGCCGGCCTGTTCCAGAGCCGCACCCAGATAAGACAATCCCAGTGGAGGTGAAGGGGTCTCGGAAATGGGGTAGAAGGGGTTGATCAGTAAGATACGCATTTTAAATATCTACAGGTTTCAGTGTTCAGGTGTCGGGTGTCAGGCTTCAGAGGACAGAAGTCAGAAGACAGATGATATAAACTGGAATATGAGGCACCCCATATAACATCTGTTCTCTGTCATCTGTTTGCTGACACCTGAACCCTGGTTAGTAAAGAGAAAAAAAATGGGGCCCGGAAAGTGTATCCAGGCCCCATTGCTTTTAATGTTTACATTACCCGAATTAAAACAGTCCTGTCACCTGGCCGGTCTTGCTGTCGACATCCACACGCCTAAATGCCGGGTTGGAGCCGGTTCCGGGCATCAAGCTGATGGTACCGGCGCAGGGGCACAGAAACTTAGCACCGGAATAAATCAGCACGTCCCGAACGGGCAGCGTCCAGCCTTTGGGAGCACCCTTGATCGTCGGGTCGTGGCTCAGGCTGAGATGGGTTTTGACCATCATGGTGGCAAAGTCGGCGTACTTGGGATCGCCCTCGAGCATCTTGGCCTTGGCCTCGGCTTCCGGGGTCCAGGCCACGCCATCGGCACCGTAGACTTCCTTGGCGATCAAGTCGACGCGGTCGCGCAGTTTCATCTCCAGCGGATAGAGAAATTTGAATTCATTTTTTTCTTCACAGGCTTCGACGACGGCATCGGCGAATTCAAGGGCACCTTCGCCGCCCAGTTCCCAGTGTTTGGACTCGGCGCAGCGGGCACCGGCCGCTTCGGCCGCCTTGCGGACAATATTACATTCTGCATCCGTATCGGTGTAGAACCGGTTGATGCACACCACCGGGTTGATGCCGGCCTTGCGGATGGTGTTGATGTGATGCACCATATTTACGCAGCCCTTTTCAACCATTTCCAGGTTCTCTTTGGTGTACTCGTCAGGCATGGCGATGCCCGGTGTCACTTTGGGTCCGCCGCCATGGCTTTTCAGTGCGCGGATGGTGGTGGTCAGAACCGATACATGCGGTTTCAATCCGCTGAAGCGGGATTTGACGTTCCAGAATTTTTCAAAGCCGATATCGGCGCCGAAGCCCGATTCGGTGACATGGTAGTCGAACAGTTTCAACCCAACACGGTCGGCAATAATGGAGGACTGGCCGACGGCGATGTTGGCAAACGGTCCCGCATGCACCATACAGGGGTTGTATTCGGCGGTGCACATCATGGTGGGGTTGATGGTGTTGCGCATAAAAGCGGTCATGGCGTTGCCGACTTCGAGGTCGCCGGTGGTTACCGGCTTGCCGCTCTTATCGAATGCCACCGTGATGTTGTTGAGGCGTTCTTTCAGATCGGCCAGATCGCGGATAACCGACAGGATGGCCATACACTCGGAGCCGACCGCAATACCGAATTTGGACTGCATGGTAAAGCCGTCCATGCGGCCGCCGATACCGATAATGATGTTGCGCAGGGCCTGGGCGCAAAAGTCGATGATCCAGCCCATCTCCACGCGGGTGGGATCTATATTCAGACGCGGCATGCCGGTCAACCGATCCAGTTGTTCATCGGTGTAGTTGCGCTCATGCTGCATGCGCGAGGTCAAGGCCACCATGGCCAGGTTGTGGGCATTCATGATGTCGTTGATGTCGCCGGTCAGCCCCAGTGAGAATTCGGTCATGGGAATCAGCAGGGAGTTGCCGCCACCTGCAGCGGTTCCCTTCACATTCATGGTGGGGCCGCCGGAGGGCTGGCGCAGTGCGCCACCCACGTTTTTACCGCGTTTACCGAGGCCTTCCATCAAACCGCAGGAAGTGGTGCTTTTGCCTTCTCCCAATGGCGTCGGTGTAATGGCGGTCACCTCAATGTATTTCCCGTCCGGTTTGTCTTTGAGGCGTTCGATGATTTTGAGAAAATCAAGCTTGGCCAGCCTGCCCATCGGAAGAATCTCAGCCTTCTCAAGACCCAATTTCTCTCTCCATTCTTCCGGTGTCGGCATGTTCTTTTCTGCCGCTTCGGAAATCTGCCAGTCTGCCATCTTTACTGCATCATAAGCCATCTACTTAACCCTCCTTTCCATTTGTTGATAGAGCTGTTGCGAAATCGTATCGGTGAACCCTTCCTGACTCGTTTTGCTGTAAACAGCCGAACACCGCATTTATAGTGGTCGTCAAAAAAAACACCATGCGTGTAACATTTGGCTAATCTTTTGGCAAGAGATTTTCTATTAAAGATTTTGGGGTTCAGCTGTCAGTTAACAGTATGTTTCAGGTGTCAGGTTTCGGGTGTCAGTTTTCAATTCTGAAGCTGATTGAGTTGATAATAAAAACCGTTGCGCGCCATTAATTCCGCATGGGTGCCGGTTTCGACAATACGGCCTCTGTTCATAACGATGATTCGATCCGCATGGCGCACGGTAGACAGCCGATGGGCAACCACCAGAGCGGTTCTGTTTTGCATCAGTTTTTCAAGGGCCTGCTGAATCCATAATTCTGTTTGGGAATCAATATATGAGGTGGCTTCGTCAAACAAGATCAACTGTGGATCTCTGGCAAACGCCCGGGCAATTGAAATGAGTTGTCGCTCGCCGCTTGAAAGAGATACCCCCCCGCCGGAAAGAAGGGTGTCGAGTCCATCAGGCAACCGTTCGAGTAAATTGCTGCAGTTGGCGGCTTCAATTATGCTCTGCATCTTCTCCTCGGTTAAGTGCTGAGTGTTTTCGAAAATGTTATCCCGGATGGTGTCGGAAAATAGAAACGGCTCCTGCATCACCAGGGCCATCTTATTCCGAAACGCAGCGGTATCTAATTCTCTGATATCGGCATTGTTGATCAGGATGCGACCGGCCGTCGGGTCATAAAACCGAGGGATGAGGTTCACCAGTGAGGTTTTGCCGGCTCCGGTGGGGCCGACCACCGCCACAGTATCCCCGGCATTAATTTGCAGGGATATGTTTTTAAGCACTTTTTCATCACCGATATAACTGAAGGAGACATTTTCTAGCCGAACCTCCTGGATACGGTCCAAATCCGGCAAATCCGATCTTACGCGGGCTTTTGGCAGTGAATGTTGGGTGTCCAGGATCAACAATATCCGTTCAGCCGAGGACATCGCATTTTGCAAAATGTTATATTTTTCAGCCAGATCTCTGATGGGCCTGAAGAACATCTTGATGTATGAAATGAACGCCACCAGAGTCCCCAGACTGAGCGCTTCATCGAGCACCCGACTGCCGCCATAGAAAATTACAACGGCTATGGCAACCACCGCCATCAGTTCAATGATAGGCATAAAGATGGCCAGGACATGGATCTGTCGCATGCCCGCCAGATAGTTATCATGGTTGAGTCGACGAAATTTTTTGTAGTTTTTCGATTCCTGCACAAACAGCTGGATAACGCCGATACCTTCGATGGTTTCAGCAAAACGGGTGTTGATTTCGGCCAATTTTATTCTCAGCGTCCGAAAAACATCCCGGGCCTTTACGGAAAATACGGCCGAAGCGTAAAACACGATGGGCAGAACCGTAAACGATGCCAGGGCGAGCTTCCAGTTCAGCAACAGCATGATTGTTGCAATCCCCACCAACAGGAAAATATCTTTGAAAACCAGCGAAATGACCGAGGTAAATAATTCATGCATGTTCTGGATATCATTGGTCAACCGGGTGACCAGGCGACCGACCGGGTTGCGCGTAAAAAATTCAATGGCCAGGTTCTGTACGTGCCTAAAAAGCTTCATCCTTAAATCATGCATGATCATGTGACCGCAGTACTCCATAATCATTTTCTGGCTAAAATTGAGAATGAAATCTAAAAAGACGATGGCTAAAAAGATGAGCGCTATTTTCCCCAGACCGATAACATCCTTCTGACGCAATATTTTGAGATCGGATTTCTCAAGCTTCACCAGCGCATCAAATGAAATCAGGGCCGTTTGGCCCTCCAATTGAAACAAAGCACCATATTTTTCAACAACCTCGCGTTGCCGGGCGTCGTTCAGATCCGCCTTCAGATACCGTTTCTTCATTCCGTCGATCTGCGAATCTGCTGCTTTCGCAAGTGTTGCTTGCGGAACGATGTAACGGTCAATGGCGATTTTGGTAACGTAGGGCAGCGCCAGATCCAGAGCGGTTATGCCTAAAACCAAAAGGATTGAATAGAGTATGAGGTGCCTGTACGCACTAACGAACGGCAACAATCTTTTCAACAGCCTGAGGTCATAGGGTTTGCCCAGCTGCGTTTCCTCAAAATATCCATAATTAGGATGCATTCAGGTCTTCTTCCAATTCTTGCAGGTGAAATGCTCTGGCGTAATATCGATCGGTTGCGATCAGCTCCCGGTGCGTGCCCTGTTCAATAATTTTTCCCTGCTCCAGGGTGATGATCTGGTCCGCAAAACGAACGGCGGAAATGCGATGGGATACGATGATGATCGTTTTTTGGCCGATCATGGATTTGAGCGTTTCGATAATGGCGTTTCCGGTTGCCAGATCCACCTGGCTGATGGGGTCATCCAGAATTAATATCCCGGCGTCCTGGTTAAATGCGCGGGCCAGAGCGATACGCTGTTTTTGACCGCCGGATAGGATCACCCCTTTTTCACCGACAATGGTATCATAGTGATTCGGAAAAGCCCGGAGCGTATCGTAAAGCGCGGCTTTTTGGGTAACCATCTGCAGTTGGGATTCTGCGATTAATGGATTGTCGAAAGTGATGTTTTCCCTGATGGTTCCGGCAAACAAGAACGGCTCCTGGGGCATGAAGGCAATCTGTGATCTCAAATTGTCAATTTTCAACGACCGAATGCCTTTGCCGTCGATGCGGATATTGCCGCAGGACACCTCATATCGTCTGGGTATCAGGTTCAGAAGTGTCGTTTTGCCACTGCCCGGGGGGCCAACGATACCGAGAACGGTGCCCGGTTCCACCGTCAGATTGATCCCTGAAAGTGCCCTTGAGCCGCCGTTACCATTCGGTCCATAAACGAAGTCAACGTTTTCAAAGACGATCCGGCCCTCTAAACGATCCAGCGTCTGCGCGTGCTTTTGATTTTTTATTTCCGGGCGGGTTGCCAGGATTCGATTAATACGATCCAGTGACGCCCGTCCGCGCTGGATCAAGTTGGTCACCCAGCCGAGTGCCATCATGGGCCATGTCAATAACCCCAGATAGCTGATGAAGGCCACAAAGTCTCCGGGCGTTATGGTCTGGGTGATGGTCTGGCGTCCGCCTAGATAGAGCACAATTGCCAGGCTTAAATTGGTAAACAGCAGCATCAGCGGGAAAAAAGATCCCACAATTTTTACCAGACCCAGATTTTCTTTAACATAATCTTTGGAGACGGCCTCAACCCGGGCCGCTGCTTTTTCTTTGTGGTCATGGGCCTTGATGATGCGAATTCCGGCGAAACGTTCCCGGATGATTTCGGTTAAATCTGAAAAGGTGGCCTGAACACGTTGATACCGCTGGTGCATATGTTTGCTGAAAAATTTCGTACTGATGGTAATCAGCGGCATCGGAATCAATACAAAAAGGGTCAGGGTGACATTGATATAAAGCATGAAACCGATGGCGGCGGCGCCCAATACGATGGCATCATTCAAGGCCACCATTCCCATTCCTGTTGCCATGCGGATCTGCTGAATATCATTGGTGGCATGGGCCATTAAATCGCCGGTCCGGGTGTTGTCGAAAAAAGATGCCGACAGGGTCTGAATATGGGCAAACAGGCGGTTGCGCAACCCTTCCTCAACACGCCGCGACGTGCCCAGCAAACAGCGCCGCCAAACATATCGAAATATACCAATCAATATGGCAATGCCGGCTATGTAAATCGCATAACGCAGCAGTTGGCCCCGTTCGATTTGCAAGGCGGTCAAACCATCAACCGTCCACTTGATGATGCGCGGTATGAAAAGTTGCAGCACGTCAACCACAATTAAGCTGAGTAGACCGATTGCGATTTTCCAGCGGTTTTCTTTAAAATAAGGCTTGATCAGGGCTATGGATTTCATGGGGTGCGGTGCCAACGTATCAGTTTTTATAACAATTTGAAAATAAACAATATTCTTTCTTTCGTTGACTTCACCGAAGTCGGTTGTTATTGTAATTTTTATGGAATCAGGATGTATTGTAGAATATATTGATCGCCATAAAATAATGTGCGCCGTGGTTCTTGAAGTCAAGAATCAGCGGCTACGGTTGTTAACGGAAAATAATCGAGAGGTCAACCTTTCCCACAAGCGATTGTTGCACAAGGACAACATAAGGCTCGATCTTACAATGGGAAGAGATCAGATGGTTGAGGCCTTAAAACAGGTTGTCCGCAAGCGTGAGGAGTTGATCAAAAATATTGATATCCGGGATCTATGGGAACTGCTGAACGCAGAACAAAATTGGATCGACCTGGCGACCATGACCGAATTTTGTTTTCCGGACAGTCCATCAGGAGATCATGAAGCGGCTGTTATGCGTGCACTTTTTAATGATCGGTTGTATTTCAAATTTAATCCTGACGGTTTCCGCCCCAACTCTGAAAAACAGGTTGAATTGCTTGCTGCCCAGCTCAGACAGGCGGAACGTCAACACAAACTGATTGAAACCGGTGGAAGCTGGCTCAAGAGCATGCTGAATTCCGCCGGATCCGTTGACCCCAAAACGCTTAGCCCGGATATCCAGGAGTTTAGCGAAATCCTGAAGTCTTATTACCTTTTTGGAAAAGATAGTAAAGATTATAAAATTGCCAAAACCATGGCGGCCAGAGCCGGTGTTGAAAGTACGCAGGCTATTTTTCGAGTCCTGGTGAAGCTTGGGGTGTTTCATGAAAATGAAAACATCGAACTGCTGCGCTGCGCGTTATCGGCTGATTTTAAGGACAGGGTTCTAGCCGATGCGGCGCAAATTGCCAGCTCAAACCTCATAGATTCTGCCGCTACCACATGCAGTGACTTGACCCAAATGCCCTTGATGACCATTGATGGCCAGGGAACGTTGGATTTCGATGATGCCATCAGCATTGAAGAAACAGGCGATTCATTTCGGCTGGGTGTCCATATTGTCGATGTGGGCCACTTCATTCAAAAAAATGATGGTGTTGATCAAGAGGCGAGCGTGCGCGGCAGCTCCATTTATATGCCGGATCAAAAAATTTCAATGTTGCCGCCAGTTCTGGCCGAAGGTCTTTGCAGCCTTAAAGCCGGCGAGCTGCGACCGGCAATCAGCATTATGATCGATCTGAACCCGCTGGCTGAGGTCGTGAATTATGAAATTTTACAGAGCCTGATTAAAGTCAAACACCAGTTGACCTATTACGATGTCAATAATGTTGCAGATGAAAATCAACAGATACGCATTCTGATAGATATTGCCAAAAAATTTCGCCAGAAAAGGCTGAATGAGGGGGCTGTTCAAATTACAGTGCCGGAGATCAGTGTCTGGGTTAATGAATATCAGGAAGTCTCTGTAAATCAAGTAAACCGGGAAAGTCCGGGCAGGATGCTGGTTTCAGAGCTAATGATCATGGCCAACTGGTTAATGGCCAAACATTTAAAAGATCGCCAGATACCGGCCATTTTCAGATCGCAACGCGAGCCCCGGGAACGGTTATACAAAAATAACGCCGGTACGCTGTTTCAGAACTGGATGCAACGTCGGCTCCTCAGCCGATTCGTATTAAGCGCCAAGCCCGGCTGGCATTCGGGTTTGGGGCTGGATGCATATATCACCGCTACCTCGCCCATCCGGAAATATTCGGATTTAATCAACCAGCGCCAGATCAGAGCCTCACTGGGGTTGGAAACAGCTTATACCGCCGATCAGATCGCTGACATAATAAAATCCCTTGAGTTACCAATGAGCTATGTCGGCCGATTTCAATACACCCGCCATCGCTATTGGCTGCTAAAATACCTTGAACATCAGATCGGGCAAAAGGAAGAAGCCATCGTCCTGCATCGGGCCCGCAGAAATTACCAGATTCTTTTAACGCAGTATATGCTGGAGTGCGATTTGCCCATATCGAGCGGTATCGAATTAAAGCCGGAAGATTTGATTCAAGTTACCATTCAACGGGTCAGTGCCAGGCAGGATGTTGTGCAGGTAGCCATCGGCTAATACCTAAATTTTGCATGAAAATTAATGAGAAGTTAAGCTCACCTAATAGACATCAAATTAAGCAAATTATAGAAGTAAGGTAAAATACCGAACAGGTATAAAGGATGAAAATCATTTTATCTCATTAATTTTCACCCTTTGGGCGAGCCGGAGGCTTCCATCTGCTGCGTTATTAAGGGCAAAGCATAGTTCACTATAGCTTCGCCCTTAAGTGCCTTGCATATGAAAGCCTCCGACTCGTGCAAAGTTCAGGTAATCATTTCCCTTTATAAAGGGCCTTTTTTTCGCTGGGCTGTGTTCTCCGCGGGTTTTTCGCCGGCTTGTCCCGTTACAGCGGGGCGACGTACTATTAGTACGCCTTGGCAAAAACCCTTGTGCGGCCGAGCCCACCCCAAAAATTGCTCATTTATGATAGGGAAATTAAACTCTATTTATAACTACTTGAGGAGTCTGGAGTTTTACCGTCATGCCCGCGCGAGGCGGGGATCCAGCTTTTCATCCTAGCATTTCTGGATTCCCGCTGCAGCCTGTCCCTGCGCAGTCAGGGGCGGGAATGACAAGCTTGGAATAAAAAAAATCCCCGATCTCTCAACTACTTAACTGATATAACGGTACCGCTGGTGATCATTTTCAATTCCGCCGGGCTCAATCTGAAAACAGCGTGGGGTGTCCCGGCTGCCGCCCAGATTTCATCATACTGGAGTAGATCTTCGTCAATAAAGATGTTTAGCGGATGGTCATGACCAACCGGCGGAACCCCGCCAATTGCAAAGCCGGTCATCAGGCGGACATATTCGGGTTTGGCGATTTTGACGGGTTCAGCCACCTTTTGCTGGATAGCCCGTTCATTTACCCGGTTGGCTCCGCTGGTGGCCACTAAAATTGGCTGGTGGGACTGTTTGCCCTCAAAAATAAGTGATTTTACGATCTGCCCCACTTCACATCCAACGGCCCGAGCGGCATCCGCCGCACTTCGGGCGGTCTCCTTCATTTCGACAACTTCACAGGTCAGGTTATGGGCCTTCAGCGCTTCCTGAACTTTTTGGGCACTGGGTTTTAGTTTTGTGTTCATCTTTCCTCCATTTCGGACTTTAAACACAATGGCATTTATACCGTTTTCCATAATAATGTTCCGGAATACGGAAGTGTGGCATAAGGGGTTGTAGAAAAAAACGTTTGAATACCGGAACGTTTTTTTAACAAACACTATAAATCTTAAGCAGGCAAGTTTTTATTGCAACACCAAAAACACTGTCCGCTGCACCCATCAAAGATCCCGCATTGCGGGGGTCAGTGACTGCCGGCTTTGCAGTATTCGATTGCCTTGGGCCACCGGAATATGGGATGTTGATTCTATCATTCCAGCACTCCATTTTCCCCCGCCGCCGGCACATGCGCGAAGCAAACTAAGTTCTTATCAATTTTATGAATGCCTTTCAATTTCGATTTTTAAATTGATTTTAGCCCCTTTCGAAATAATAAATAATTATAATTAACATAGGTACTTAAATTAGTTCTGACCGATGTTGCCGGATCGCGGTTATAAATAATTTTCTTGACTAAATAATAAATAATAATTATATAGTCATATTATAAATAAATATTATTCAGGAAGGGTCTGAGCTATGGGTATCCAGGAAAGGAAAGAAAGAGAAAAGGAAAGGCGGCGGCAGCAGATCATGGTTGCCGCCAAACGGGTTTTCTCCAACAAAGGTTTTAACAAAGCCACCATGGAGGACATTGCTCAGGAAGCTGAACTCAGCCCGGGTACCCTGTATCTCTATTTTAAAAACAAGGAAGAGCTTTATGCCTCCCTATCGCTCCGAATCCTTCAATATCTTTTAATTCGAGTTGAACATGTCAATGAAGAAAAAGACTCCGGGCCTGAAGAAAAGCTAAAGTCTTTGGTGGATGCAATGTACGATGTTTATGAATTTGATCCCCTGATCATTATCAACATGTTTCATCTTCAATCCAGTGAGACCCTGAAAAATCTATCGCCGCAGCTCATGGAAGAAATTAAATTGTTGTCGCGCAAATCCCTCGGTTCCATTGCCCAGATATTCAAAGAAGGCGTGGAAAAGGACATTTTTATCGACAAGCACCCGGTGGCCCTGGCGGACACTTTCTGGGCCTTATTTTCCGGTGTTGTGTTATGGCTGACCAGTAAAAAGATTATCGATGAGAGAAAAGATTATCTAAAACAAACCATGGATGTTGGCTTTGAAATATTCTGCCGCGGACTCAAGAAATGACCTCGGTTAACCATGTGACAATATCTTCCTGAAATTTTGCTGAGTGCTGTCCAATAAATAGTAGCTCATTTAATCAGGTTTGTCGGTTACCCGTTTAGTCGGTTGAGACTGTTCATAAAGGAATAATATCTAAATTTATTTTTTACCGGCAAACGGGCTCAACCTCTAAAATAACTTGGTAATTTCATCCGCTTCAAAACTTGGCCAGGGCACCCGCTTTTTACCTTTGTAAGCGTTGATCCCCTGACCCCTGGCCATTACATCACCGATACAGGTAATCTCGATTTCAGCGGCAGCAAGACGTTGCATCAGCTCCCGGCTTTCCTTGCTGCGGCAGCATATTAAAAGACTGCCGGAACCAATCAACCCCAGCGGATCAATACCCAACAGGTCACATATTTTTTGTGTTTCCGGATAGACTGGAATCTGATCCATATCTACCCTGATCAGATGTTCCCCGGCAATGCTCAATTCTTCCAAAGCTGCCGCCAACCCGCCCTCGGTTACATCATGCATGGCACTGGTACCCGCGTTTGCAGCTGCCATTTTTGCTTCGGGCATAATGCTGATATGATCTAAAAACTGGCGGCAGTGATCCGTCTCGTTCGCGGAAACGCCCATTTGTTCTAGACGAGCGCCAAATTCTCTGGCAATAATGGCCGTTCCTTCGACGGCCACCGCCTTGGTCAATAGCACGCGGTCACCGGGTTGCATCCTGCGTTTATCAATCAGATCGATGCGGGCAACCGTACCGGCCATCATTCCGGCAACAATGGGCCTGGCGACCGCCTCTGTAATCTCTGTGTGTCCGCCGCATAGCGTAATGCCCCAATGCTGGCAGTAGTGTTTGAGTTCTTCGAACACCTCTTTTATTTGTGACGGCGTGGTGCCGCAGGGGAAAAATAGGGTGGTTAAGAACCACCTGGGAATCGCACCGGAAGTGGCAATGTCATTGGCATTGATCAAAACGGCATATTGTCCGATGGAATTGGTGGCAAAAGTAATTGGATCTGATTTCAGAACCAAGACCTCCTGAGATTCGATATCGACTGCTGCAATATCTTCTCCGACACCCGGATTGATCAAGACGCTCGGGTCTTCAAAAATAAACTGATTCAGAAAATCGCGTAACAATTG
>Ga0265303_10001133_pt1 | contig 16028 bp, 12 predicted proteins | sample Helome_2_FD_192494 | JGI IMG/M metagenome (GOLD analysis project Ga0265303, IMG submission 192494) | Marine sediment microbial communities from subtidal zone of North Sea - Hel_20160317 (Illumina Assembly) | ecosystem: Environmental > Aquatic > Marine > Subtidal zone > Sediment ... | reverse complement strand
ACCGCGGTCGACTCTGCCCTGATGGTCATCGATTGCGCCAAGGGCGTCGAAGAGCGCACCATCAAGTTAATGGACGTGTGTCGCCTGCGCGATACTCCGATTATCACTTTTATCAACAAACTCGATCGCGAAGGGCGTGATCCGATCGATCTGCTCGACGAAGTCGAAAAAGTACTCAAGATTAGCTGCGCACCCATCACCTGGCCAATCGGCATGGGTAAAAACCTGAAGGGCGTGTTTCATCTGCTCAATGACTCGGTGCACCTGTTTTCAGCGAGCCAGTCAGACAAGGTATCCTCAGGCGAAGTTATCGAGGGCCTGAACAACCCCAAGCTCGATGCGGTACTGGGCGCGATGGCCGATGACTTTCGCGAGGAGATCGAACTGGTACGCGGTGCTTCGAGCGAATTTGATCTCGACAGTTATCTTGCAGGTGAGCTAACGCCGGTATTTTTTGGTTCGGCGATCAATAATTTCGGGATGGCCGAACTGCTCGATGCCTTTAACGAATATGCGCCGTCACCGCGGGCACGCCCTACCAGGAGTCGCATAGTTTCCCCTGAAGAGGACAAGCTGAGTGGTTTCATTTTCAAAATTCAGGCCAATATGGACAAGCAGCACCGTGATCGAATCGCCTTCATGCGGATCTGTTCCGGTAAATACACCCGCGGTATGAAAGTAAGGCATGTGCGTCTCGGCAAGGACATGAAAATACCCGATGCATTGACTTTTTTCGCCGCGGATAGAGGACATGTCGAGGAAGCATTTACCGGTGATATCATCGGCATTCACAACCATGGCACCATCCGCATCGGCGACAGCTTCAGCCAGGGCGAACAGCTTGCATTTACAGGTATACCCAATTTCGCGCCTGAATTATTCAGGCGCGCCCAGCTGAAAGACCCGCTCAAGATGAAAGCGCTGTTGAAAGGCCTGACCCAGTTATGCGAGGAAGGTGCAACCCAGCTATTCCGGCCGCTTGCCAACAATGACCTGATCCTTGGTGCAGTCGGTATTTTGCAGTTCGACGTGGTTGCTCACCGGCTCAAGGATGAGTATGGTGTCGATTGCCAGTTTGAAGCAGTCAACGTTAATACGGCGCGCTGGATATCCTGCAGCGACGACAAAAAACTCGAGGAATTCAAAGTTAAACTGCGTAGCAATCTCGCCCTGGACCACGCCGGCGACCTCGCTTACGTCGCACCTTCGCGGGTTAACCTGACGATGACGCAGGAACGCTGGCCTGAAATCGAATTTCTCGCCACGCGCGAACACGGTGACTATGAAACAGATTAGCGCAATCGCAGTTGTTACCGGCATGCTGGCCTTTACCAGCAGCCATGCTGCAAACACTGCCGCGGGGCTGGCTACACGCGACCTCAATCCAGTACTGCAGCCCATCTATATACCCGCTTACACACCGTTTGGCAGCAGCAATGGCTGGCGCATCGACCATAGTTTATATGTAACCAATACCAGTCAGCTGGAAAGCAAGGGAGACGAGTATCTGGCTCTCGATGTCGAAAATTATCGCTACGAACTGGGGCTTAGATACCGCAAGGATAACTGGCTCGGCCAGGTGAATGCACCCTTTATCGCCAACCGCGGTGGCGAACTTGATGGCGCTATAGACAGCTGGCATGATGCTTTTGGTTTGCCGGAGGGCGATCGCAACAAGTTTCCGAAAAACGACATCGACATCGAATACATCCGTGATGGCGAGGTCGAGTATTCCCAGGATAAATCCAGTAGCGGTCTCGCCGACATCAGCCTCGCACTTGGTTACCAGTTGACGGAGGGAACCCGGTATTTCGTCGGTATCGAGCTACCCACCGGCTCGGAGTCCGATTACAGCGGCAATGAAGCCATCGATTTCGCGACCTGGTTGACCCACGAAACGCTAATCAATGCCGAAATGTCACTCTATGGCCTGCTCGGGGTGAGTTTTCCCGGCGACGACGGTAATCTGCAAGGGCTGCTGGTCGATGAAATCTGGGTTGCGCAACTGGGAACCCAGTATCTGTTCAATGACGGACTGGCTGGAACGGTACAACTAGACTGGCATTCAGAAGTTATCGACGGCAGCGATTTAACGGCATTCGGCGACTCCCTGCAAATTCAGCTCGGCCTTGGTTTCCTCAAGCTATTCGACAATCATCGTCTCGATCTGTTTTTCTCCGAGGACATCAAGGTTGAATCGGCACCTGATATCACTTTCGGTTTGCGCCTGGCACGAGAGTTTTAAGACACTACTCGACCAGCTCGGTAACAATTTTCGGATCGCTTTCCAGGGTACGATGCACCGGGCACTTGTCGGCTATTTCAAGCAGCTTGCTGCGCTGCTCCTCGTTCAGATCCCCCAGCAGAGAAATGCGTCGCGTAATGTGCTCGACCTTGCTTTCACAATCGACGCAGTCTTCAGCGTGAACGCGCTCATGTATCAGTCTTATGCTGATATCTTCGAGCGGTAAATTTTTACGATTGGCATACATGCGCAGGGTCATCGAGGTACAGGCGCCGAGCGACATTAACAACAGGTCGTACGGCGATGGCCCCAAATCCTTACCACCGTACTTGATCGGTTCGTCCGCGCGCAGAAAATGATCATTGCTGTACATACCACGCAGAAACTTGTGATCGAGTTCGGTGATCAGCACCTCACCATCAGCCAGATCGAGGCTGGCCGGCGCTGCATCTTCCTGTTCGAGATCAAGGTATCTGCTCGCCCAGGATGCAATGGTAGTTGCGACATACTCCGCGTCTGCCGCCTTGCTCAGCAAGTGATCGGCCTTGTCCAGTGAAACAAAGCTCTTCGGATGCCGCGCCGCCTGGAAAATACTGCCGGCTTCATCGATAGAAACTATCGTATCCAGGGGCGAATGAAACACCAGTAAAGCGGCGCCCAGGTTGCGTATTTTTTCGGTCGATGAATACTGATCGATGTCATCGAGAAACTGTTTTTTAATTGAGAATTCGCGCGCACCCAGGGCAACTACCGCCTCACCCTGCGCCTGGATCTGCGCCTCTTTTTCCTTGAACAAATGCGCCACATGCTGTGCCGTTGCCGGTGCGCCGATGGTCACCACCGCCTTTATCGAGTCCAGCTTTGCCGCGGCACCTAGCACTGCAGCACCACCGAGGCTATGTCCAATCAGCAGCTGCGGCGCCCGATATTGCGCCTCGAGGGCTTTTGCAGCCTGCACCAGGTCCTCGATATTAGACGAGAAATTTGTATTGGCAAAATCACCGTCACTATTACCCAGACCGGTAAAGTCAAAACGTAATACCGCAATACCCTGCGCCGCCAGGGCACGACTGATGCGAGAAGCCGCGGCAATATCCTTGCCACAGGTAAAACAATGCGCAAACAGGGCAAAACTGGAAATTTGATCGACTCGCTCGGGCAACTCCAGTAGCCCTGCCAGTACCTCACCATTGGAATTTTCAAATTCCAGCCTGATTTTTTTCATTAGATAGACTCCGAGGGGTTATCATTCTGTGATCATTAACCCGGCGATAAAGTATATCGCATTCAGCCAACGCGTGTCTGTTCGCAGCAAGGCATCAAAACGCCGTTTTAGTCATTCTAAAGCAAGTTTTGCCATTGATATTAAATGGGCAGTCTGCGGGCAGACACGCATTGGCCTTACTTATTAAAATCGAAGAGATAGGGGCTTCAAGAATGCGCCATCTCGGCGTTGCAGCTTTTGCCAAGGGAACAACCCTTGGCTGCAAGCTGCGCCTTGATCTGGCGCATTCTTGAAGCCCTGAATACGATATACTTTATCGCCGGGTTAATAGCACTTAGTCTACAGGTTCCCGTTGAAAACACAGTTTAATCGATTTCTTCGCTGGATATTGTTTCTCTGGATCAGGGTAGAGGTTTTACCCGAAGACGATCCACGTCCGGTTATAGATCCGGCGCAACCGGTACTATATGTTCTCGCCGATCGTGGAATCAGCGATTTGCTGGTACTGGGTAAAATTGCAGCTCGCTACGATCTTCCCGACCCACTTGCAAAGATACCCATCGAGACCGGCAGGCAATATCATTCGGTCTATAGTATTGCGTCACGCAGCCCATTGGGTGACTGGATAAAGGGTCGTCGCAAGCACTCGGTGATGCTAACCGACTTAATGCAGGTCCTTGCCAATAACGACAAGCTTGAACTGCAAATTGTACCAGTATCGGTATTTTGGGGTCGCCCACTAGCCCGCCATAAACACTGGTTTCAGGTGTTGTTCGCCGATACCTGGGCTTTCGCTGGACGCACGCGCAAGTTTTTTACCATTTTAATTCACGGCCGCAACACCCGGCTGATTTTTTCACCAACATTGAACATGCGCGATATTGTTGCCTGCCACAATGACGCACAGAACTTGCAGGAATTGCTGGTTACTACCCTGCGTCAACAACGCGAAGCCACCTTCGGACCACAAATCACCAGCCACAAACTGCTTTCTGCACAGGTTATCGAAGACAGGATCGTACAGGAACTGATAGCAGAGGAAGTCGACAACACGCGGCGCGGTTACAGCAGGGCCCATCGATATTGCCGTGAGATATTCGCCGACTGCACCCAACTGACCATCGAGATAATGCTGCGCTTGCTGCGTGCTTTCTGGAACCGGTACTACAGCGGCATCCAGATATACCATGCAAATCGTATTCGCAAAGCGGCCCTCACTCATCAGCTGGTGTACGTCCCCTGTCACCGCAGTCACGTTGATTACCTGTTGCTGTCTTACGTCATTTACAACGAAAATCTTGCGTTGCCCTATATTGCGGCAGGCAACAATCTCAACATTCCTTTCATCGGACGCATACTGCGTGGCGGAGGTGCTTTTTTCATCCGCCGCAGTTTCAAGGACAACCCGCTCTACAATGCGGTAATACGCGCCTATGTGTATCAACTTGTAAAGCTCGGGGTACCACTGGAGTATTTCATCGAGGGTGGCCGCAGCCGCAGCGGCAGAATGCTCAAACCCAAATTCGGCATGCTGGGCATGACCGTCGATGCATATATAAAAAGCCAGGCGCGCCCCATGGCGTTCGTGCCGATTTACATCGGCTACGAAAAGCTGATTGAAGGCAAGTCTTATATTGGCGAGCTTTACGGCGGCAAGAAGAAAAGAGAGTCTACCCTCGGAGCGCTGAGCGCAATTTTCAGGCTTAAAGGGCACTTCGGCAAGGTTACTGTCAGTTTTGGTGAGCCTATACAGCTGAGCGGGTTACTCGAGCAACACCATAGCGACTGGGCGAGTCGCGTTGACGAAATCAGTCAGAGACCCGACTGGTATCGAGCCAGCCTGCAACATCTATCCCGCGAAATAATGCACGGTATCAACCGCGCCTGTGTGATTAACCCGGTCAATTCAATTGCCACCATACTACTCGCGACACCACGGCAAAGCATCGAGATCGAAGAACTGGTGAGCCAGGCGGAACTGCATCACCGACTCATCCGCGGGGCTCCCTGTCTGGCATCGATTCGCATCGAAGGCAAGGTGAATAAAAAACAGATCAGACGCATCGCCGGGCAAAAGATCATTCATATTCGCCAAAATGAACTGGGAGATATTGTCTATCTGAAACCCGAAGACTCGGCGCTAATCGGCTATTACCGTAACAATAGCTTACATAGCCTGGTTGTTCCGGCATTGATAGCCTGTTGCTTCACCAATGTTCGACGCGTTTCATGCGCCACCATTAAGCGCAAAATAGGACTGCTATACCCTTTTCTGGAATCTGAGCTACAACTCGAATGGCGGGATTCGGAGCTGCCGGATATTATCGATGAATGCATCACCTGCCTGATTGGTGAATCCCTGCTTGAGCGGAACGAAAATGATTTACGCCGTCCACAACGGAACAGTCGTCGGTTTATACAGTTGATCAGGCTTGGGCACGTAGTCCAGCCGATTCTCGAACGCTACTACATGACCTTCATCGTGTTGTGGCAGACATCGGCAGCGCCACTAGAGGAAGCAGAACTCGAACGTCGCTGTCATTTACTCGCGCAAAAAATCTCAATGATTTACGGCATCAATTCCCCCGACTTTTTTGACCGCCTGTTGTTCCGAGACTTCATCAATAACGCGTTGGAATGCGAATACCTGGTTAAGAACGAACAATTACAACTCGAATTCAAGCCAGGGTTCAACTACGCCAACCTCGACCTGCGCAACCTGCTGAGCACCGAAGTCCGCAGCAGCATCCTGTCATTGATCAAAGCCAACCCCCATTAGCAAGGCAGCCGGCCGTCTCTTCGAGGGGGTCAGAGCAGATTTTCCTGTAACAGCGGAGTAGAAAGGGAAGTGCTGGAGAAAAATCTGCTCTGACCCCCTCGAAGAGACTTAAACGAAAACGTGATTCATGATTTTCGATTGAACTGGCGTATCTGTCGGCGTTGTTTCTTGTCGGGGCGTGATGCGGAATGCGGACGCTGCATCATCGCCAGCTTGCGTTTTTCCGCTTCAGTGCCACGCTTCTCGATACTGGTTTCAGTCTCTCGATACAGGACCTGAGCAGCGCAGGCCGAACCGCGGCGTTCGCTGAGCCCGGTAACAATAATTTCGTAGCGCTCATAACCACGCTGGACTTCAAAACAATCGCCAATTTTAACGCTGCGTGATGGTTTTATGCGCTGCCCCGCCAGGTGCACCTTGCCACCAGTAACCGCTCCACTGGCAAGTGCCCTGGTTTTATAAAAACGCGCCGCCCATAGCCACTTGTCCAGGCGAACCTTTTTTTCGCCGTCGTTCACCAGGTCACCAGCAGTCGATTTGTCCTGTCAGACATAGTGCTTGTGAATATATTTCATGATTCGATCGGCCATCGAAAAACCGCTTAAAACTGCACCTTCTATACGTGGTGCGGTACACCAGTCGCCACAGGCCCCGATCGCCTGCGACTCGTCAAACAGGGAATCCTCGTTGATCGGATTAATCGGCAGTGCATGTTTCCAGCAATGTACCGCAGCAGATACGGGTTTGTGTGCGCTCAAATCGGTTGCCTCCCAGAAAGCATCAAGCAAAGCGTGCATAACTCGCCCTCGAAAACTGGCGGCATACTGTTGCGACCATTCGGGTGACGCGTGCAATACCCAGCAATCGGCATCGTTGGCAGCGTCGGTGAATTGATAGCGGGAAATCCATGACAATGGTGAATCCAGTACGAAAGCCGCATCATAGGGAATATCAAGTGGTTGCTCAAAGGCAAACATACCACTCCAGCATACGGTCATATCGACATTCTCGGCAGCATCGCAAATGGCTGTAATCGAGCGACTCAAGTCAGATACCTGGTGCGCCGAGGTGGCGATGATGACGATATCATAGGCGCCCTGGTAGTCGCCGCGATCGTTAAAAAGCCGCCAACCACCTTCGTCCTGACGCTCCAGTTCGGATATGTTGGCCGAGGTGACAACTTCGCAATGGCGCGCCAGGTTTTCAGCAACCGTCTGCATGCGTGGTACACCGACAAATCTTTGTGTCGCCATATCACTGTTAATGATCTGGCCTTTTTGTAACTCGACGATCCAGCCATCCCAGGGCCGCACAAAGCCTTCGGTTTGCCAGCCAGAGACGATATTCCAGAACAGGGGATTGTTTACCGTGAAATACTGCGCGCCATTGTTGAACTCGTACTCTCCCGCCCGAAACCGATTGATTCGTCCGCCGGGAAAAATGTTCTTTTCAAAAATTTTGACGTTTTCGACCAGGCCTTGTAGTGCTGTTCCGCAGGTAAGTCCTGCCAGACCGGCGCCAATGATGGCGACTGATGGCATTTTACCCACTGCCTGATCAAAGTGCCGGGAAATCGCCGGCGTACTTCGAAATCCATTCCCCTGCAGCTTCCTGGGAGGTGAGCGCGCGACCTTCCAGCCTTTCGACTTCCTTGCGATAGTGTTCGATATGGCAGATCTGTTCAATCATGCGTAAACGAAAGACATCCCTGGATTTTTCAAATTCGATGCCTATTTCGTAACCCGTGGCGGATTTTTCACACCATACGACGTTCCCTACCAGGTGGTTATCCTGCTGCAGAAGGGGGATACAGACCCTGACCCGCTGTAAAACCTCGAGCGGCTGTTGCGACATGAATGCGAGGCCACCCAGGCTTACATTGGTTATGGTCTGGTCTACAGTTTCATCGTTTTCATCTTCCACCCAGTCCAGCGTAACCTGTATCGGCACATCTGCCGGGTGGCGGATAAATTTTCGTATCGTTGTCTTATCCGGCAATGGTCACCAACATTTGGTTTAGCTTGGAGACAAAGCCAGCTGGATCATCCAGTTGACCGCCTTCCGCCAGCAATGCCTGATCAAATAAAATATCAGACCAGTCCGCAAACTTGGTCTTGGATTTCTCCGCATCAAGCTTCTTAACTATAGGATGATCCGGGTTAATTTCAAGAACAGGCTTCGAACTCGGTAAATCGTGTCCGGCTTCCTTCAACAATCGCTGCATATGCATCGCCATGTCCTGCTCGTTCAAAACGATACAGGCTGGCGAATCAGTCAGCCGATTGGTTACGCGGACATCCTCAACCTTATCCTGCAGAGCTTTTTTCATGCGTTTGAGCAGTTTTTCCGCCCCTTTAGCTTTTTCTTCCAGTTCTTTCTCGGACTCTTCATCCGCACCCAGGTCAAGCTCACCTTTAGCAACCGATTGCAGCTTCTTGCCTTCAAATTCCATCAAGTGCGATGTTAGCCATTCGTCTACGCGATCTGAAAGCAGCAGAACTTCGATTCCCTTCTTACGGAATATTTCCAGATGCGGGCTATTTTTGGCAGCCGAGTGTGAATCGGCAGCGATATAGTAAATCTTGTCCTGGGCTTCCTGCATACGTCCGATGTAGTCCTCCAGCGAAACGTTTTGCTCCTCTTCTCCGCTATGCGTCGTGGCAAAGCGCAACAGTTTGCCTATTTTTTCACGATTGGCGAAATCTTCCGCCGGTCCTTCCTTCATCACCTTACCGAACTCTTGCCAGAACTTCTGGTACTTCTCGGGATCATTCTTCGCGATTTTCTCGAGCATGCTCAATACCTTTTTGACCGAGCCGCTGCGTATACTGTCGATAACCTTACTGCCTTGCAGAATTTCCCGCGAGACATTGAGCGGTAAATTATTTGAATCGATCACTCCGCGTACGAATCGCAGGTAGCGCGGCATTAACTTGTCGGCATCTTCCATGATGAACACGCGCTGCACGTAAAGCTTGATACCGTTGCTTGATTCGCGATCGTAGAGGTCGTAGGGAGCACGGGCCGGGATATAAAGTAACGACGTGTATTCATTGGTGCCTTCGACGCGATTGTGACTCCAGTCGATCGGATCTTCGAAATCGTGTGCGACATGCTTGTAGAATTCCTTGTACTCGTCGTCCTTGATTTCAGATCTGGCGCGGGTCCACAAAGCCGATGCCTGGTTGACGGTTTCCTCTTCAATCGAGGTTTCTTCATTTTCCGCTTCGGGGTCGGGTTCAATCTTTTTATCCATCACTACCGGGAAATCGATATGATCGGAGTAGGAGGTTATAATCGAACGCAATTTCCAGTCGTTCAATAATTCATCTTCGCCTTCCCGCAAATGCAGGGTTATCTCGGTGCCACGATCGCTCTTGTCTACCGAAGCGATTTTATACTCGCCCTTGCCCTTCGATACCCACTCGACACCCTGGTCGACGGACTCGCCTGCCTTACGCGTGCGCAGGGAGACCTCTTCGGCTACGATGAACGACGAGTAAAAGCCAACGCCAAACTGGCCGATAAGCTTGGCATCATTTTTTTCATCACCGGTTATCGAATCGAGAAATGTGCGAGTTCCTGATTTTGCAATGGTGCCGATATGATCGATTACTTCTTCACGGGTCATACCGATACCATTGTCACTAATCGTTATAGTGCGCTGATCCTTGTCATAACTGACCTTGATCTTGAGCTCGATATCTTCCTCGTAAAGACTGCCATCGGAGATCGCACTGAAACGCAGGCGGTCACAGGCATCGGAGGCATTGGAAATCAACTCGCGCAGGAAGATTTCCTTATTCGAGTAGAGCGAGTGGATCATTAAATCCAGTAACTGGTTTACTTCGGTCTCAAAACCACGGGTTTCGGTATTGGCGGCGGTCGTCATGTCTTTTTCTCTCCGTCAAGAAAGGTAATGTAGCGGCAATATATGCGGTTACCCGGATGAGTTTTCAAGCACATTTGTGCAGATTTTGGCAACCAGGATTCGGGTTTCCGTGCTACCGGGCGGCCTGGTTCAACCATAGTTGTTGTATCTTGTGATTCAACACCGAGCGTCGCGCGGCGTCTTCCGTAATATTGAGTAACTCCTCGTATATGCGGCGCGAATCATCGATCAGCCCCGATTCCTGCAGGCTCTCCGCGGCATTAAACCTTGCGGTCTGGGCCCAGGGATCCATCGAATCCGGTGACGGCAGCATCGCGGACTGCAGGTAGAGTAACGCCGCTTGCTCGAACTTCTCCAGACCACGGTATGAGTCCGCTATCCAGTAGAGAATTTCACGCCGTTGCTTTGGATCGAGTTCCAGCAGTAACAACTGGTTAAAATGAGCAATTGATTCGGCGTACAGGTTAACAGTCTGCAAATCGAACAATACCTGCAGTATCCGATCGGTAGATTCCGTTTTCGCTTCTCGATACTCACCGATCAGGTTGTGCAACACCCGGTTTCCTTCCTCGTAACGACCGCCCAGGATCAACACCCGGGACTGGCGCAACTGCCAGTCAAAGCGACTGGTTCCTGCTGGAACCGTGTTCAGGCCCGACATCAGTCGCGTGGCCTCTTCAATGTCGACCGACTTCAGGGCCAGGTCGACTAACTGATACCTTATACCCGGAGGGATATCGCGGGCACTGGAAAAGGTACTGCTGTGATTAAACAGGTTTTGCAGCAGGTGACGCTCAGCTTCATCTATCTCGGCGAAAGTCCCCATGTACCCCGTGGCCGCCCGATTCGCGACTTCGCTATCGCCGGACTTCAACATCAGCATCGCATACAGGGAGCGGGACTTAACCGGGGTATCCTTGCTCGTCCTGCTTGCCAGCTCCAGCCACTTGTCATCTGCCCCAAGCAACAGCTCGGATCGATTGCCGACCAGTTCGGCATACTCGAGATATGCCTGCCACAGCAAATCAACAGGTAACTGAAATAATTGCAACGGCGATTCGGCCTCACCGCGAAACAACGCTTCGAGCGCAACAACCCGGTCCACCGGCGACATTTGCTCCGCCGCAAAATATCCCAGTGCCCATAAACTTGCTCGTTCCCGCGCTCCCACTGCTTCGTTTTCACTGCGCTTTTTTACCTGCGCCCAGAGTTCGCCCTTATCGATCTGTTTCAACTTGAAACTGGCCAACATACTGATCAGCCGCGCCTGCCAGGCTTTTTGATCGCGCAGGATCAGGACCGCCTGTTCATACCTGCCGGATTCAATAAGTACCCGTGCACGCAGCAGTAACCAGGCAAGATCAGTGCTATCGAAATCCTGATCGAAGCGAAGCATGGCCACTCGCGCATCCTCGATGCGGCCATCTTCGATATAGGATTCAATAATCTGTCGACGCCAGGTTTCGTAGTCTGACGCTTCACTGGCGACAGTTTGCCAGAGCTGTTGACGTAGAATTTTTCGCGCCGTTACAGTTTGCCCGAGTTCAAGGAAAGCCCTGGCCTGGTAAGTCGTAGCCTGCTGTTTAAATTGCTGCGGAATATCGCCGGGCAACCCCTCGATTCGGATCAGTAGTTGATCCCACTGCTTCCAGTGCGCCAGAATCGCGAGCCGCTCCTGCTCCCAAAGTATCCATTCATATAGATCTTCATCAACCTTTGGCTGCGCCTGATCGAGCATCTTCATAGTCAGCTCTGGCGCTCCAGCAGCTGAAATATTCTTCAGCAGGTCGAGCCGCTCGTCAGCGACTGCCGGAAATGCCATCCCTATGGCAGCCACTACTATTAGTAAAACCTTAATGCTTGTTATCACTTTCCAGCCTGCCTCAAAAAAAAAGCGTGCAGCCTTAGCATACACGCTTTTCGATATAGCATTTCCGCCAGGCAATCGCTTATAGCTTTTCCCGGATACGCGCCGCTTTTCCGGTGCGTCCACGCAGGTAATACAACTTGGCACGGCGTACATTGCCACGGCGTTTGATCTTGATCTCGGCAATCAGCGGGCTATGCGTCTGGAACACACGCTCCACACCTTCGCCATGAGAGATCTTGCGCACTGTAAAGGCTGAATTAATACCGCGGTTACGCTTGGCGATCACCACCCCTTCGTATGCCTGTAAACGTTCACGTGTTCCTTCTTTAACCCGTACCTGCACTACCACGGTGTCTCCAGGAGAAAATGCAGGAATATCGGATTTCATTCCTTCCGCTTCAAGTTGTGCAATTATGTTGCTCATGTCAATTCCTCAAAAAATCGCTTTCAACACGGTGTTAGTCACCGTTTCCGAGCTTGCTCTAACTCGGCAATAAATTTATCCAGCAACGCCTGCTGTCCGGTGGTCAGCTCAATATTCTCGAGCAGATCCGGTCGCCGTTGCCAGGTGCGTCCCAGCGCCTGCTGCTGACGCCAGGCATCGATTTCACGGTGGTTACCATTCATCAACACCTCCGGTACGCGATCACCGAGATACTCCTCGGGCCGCGTGTAGTGAGGGCAGTCCAGCAAGCCATCACTAAATGAATCCTGTTGCGCTGAATCTTCATGGCCAAGCGCTCCCGGAATCAGACGGGTCATCGCATCGATACAAACCATCGCTGCCAGCTCGCCGCCACTAATGACATAGTCACCAATGGACCATTCTTCGTCCACTTCCCGCTGAATCAGGCGTTCGTCGATACCTTCATAACGACCGCATAAAAAAATAACCGATCCCTGTTCAACCTGCTGCGCCAGTTTTTTCTGGGTGAGCAGTTTTCCCTGCGGACTGAGATATACCAGGCGCGCAGCGCCATTATGTTCTCTTACCGCAGCTAGTGCATCCTGCAATGGTTGCACCTTCATTAGCATTCCAGGTCCGCCACCGTAAGGACGATCATCGACCGTACGATGTTTGTCCCGGGTATAGTCGCGTGGATTCCAGCAATGCAGTTCAAGCAATCCTTGCTCCGCAGCGCGACCCACGACCCCACAACCTGTCACCTGTTCAACCAGTTCGGGAAACAGCGTGATTACATCGATTCGCATCTCAGTACTCAGGTGACCAGTCAACCACCAGTCGCCTGTTGTCCAGGTCCACCTCCCTGACGATCTGATCGATTACAAATGGTATCAAACGCTCGCGTTCGCCTTTTAATATCATCACATCGTCAGCCCCGGTTTCCATCATCGAGGCAATTTCCCCGAGCGATTCACCCTGCAGGGTTTCGACGGCCAGTCCAATCAAGTCAGACCAGTAATATTCACCCGCTTCCAGCCTGGGCAATTGCTGCGGATCTATAAAAATCTGGCAGCCTGTCAGCTCATCGGCCTGGTTACGATCAACGACCCCTTCCAGCCTGGCCACCACGTTCTTACCCTGCAGACGTCCCTGCACCGCGGTTGCATTGAGAACGTCGCCCTGTTCAATTAACCAGGGACTGTATTTCACTATATTCTCGCGTGGGCTGGTATTAGAAAAAACCCTGACCCATCCTTTAACTCCCTGCGAACCCAGAATATGTCCAACACAGATCAGATCATCATCGTGTTGGCTCATCTGTGCTTAAGCCGCAGTTTTGCGCGCTCCCTTAATCAAGCTGGCAACACGTTCACTGGGCTTCGCTCCCTTGGAAATCCAGTAATCGATACGTGTATCATCGAGGCGCAGTTCTTCTTCCTGGCCACGAGCCTGGGGATTGAAGAAACCGACGCGTTCGATGTAGCGGCCATCTCTCGGGCTACGGCTGTCGCTTACCACGACGTGGTAGAACGGGCGTTTTTTAGCGCCGCCGCGTGCCAATCGAATTGAAACCATAAATAATTCTCCAGTATAAATCGACCCAATTGATCGATCCAAACAGCTACCATGGCATCCATTATCTGTCATCAGACAACAGTATGCCGCTGACCCGGTGGTCAGAAGGCCGCATATTGTACCTAAATAAACCCGTCTGTGAAGTCCGTAAACCCTGTTTTTACGTTGAAAATTCGAGAAATGTCCATCAAAAACTGTTTTTTATAACAACAGCAGGCAAGCGACGCTCGCTGGACCAGGGGGACGCGGCGATCTGACGTTTCGAAGTCAGGACGAAGCAGGCGCCCGGGCCGGGTGTGAGCGTAAAGATAATACCCCATCGTCCGGGCACGAAGCTGGCCCGACTATGATTAAAAAGAGTGACTTCAAAAGGACATTCCGGGGGGAAGCTTGCCTTTCATGCCGCGCATCATGTTAGCCATGCCGCCCTTGCTGCCCATTTTCTTCATCATGCGTTGCATTTGTTTATGCTGTTTGAGCAGGCGATTAACGTCCTGGATCTGGGTCCCCGAACCCTGTGCAACCCGGCGTTTACGCGAACCATTGATGACTTCAGGCTTGCGTCGTTCCAGTGGCGTCATGGAATCGATGATCGCTACCATGCTTTTCATTTGTCGGGTATGCGCCGGATTCTGCATCGCTTGCGCGACCCCGGAACCCATACCCGGTAATTTATCGATCAGGCTGCCCAGTCCACCCATATTCTCCATCTGGGTAAACTGCTCACGCAGATCATCCAGATCGAAACCCTTGCCCCGCTTAACCTTGCGCGCGAGTTTTTCTGCTTTTTCATGATCGACCTTTTCCTGTGCCTGCTCTACCAGCGACAGGATGTCCCCCATGCCCAGAATGCGCGACGCAATGCGGTCGGGATGGAAAGCTTCCAGCGCATCGGTTTTCTCTCCGGAACCGATAAACTTGATCGGCTTGCCGGTGACATGCCTGACTGATAAAGCTGCACCACCACGCGCGTCGCCATCGGTCTTGGTGAGTACAACCCCGCTCAACGGCAATGCATCGTTAAAGGCCTTTGCAGTAGTGGCGGCATCCTGACCGGTCATGCTATCGACGACAAACAGGGTTTCAGCTGGATTCACCGCATCATGAATAGCGCGGATCTCATCCATCATCTGCTGATCGATAGCCAGTCGTCCGGCAGTATCGAGAATGAGCACATCGGCACTTGCCCTGATGGCCGCCGCAACGGCATCGCGTGCGATAGCAACCGGTTTCTGCTGGTTATCGCTGGGGTGAAAATCAGCCCCTACTTCCGTCGCAAGGGTTTTCAACTGTTCGATTGCGGCGGGACGATAAACGTCGGCGCTCGCGACCATAACCGACTTTTTCTCAACCTCTAACAGGCGGCGCGCGAGTTTAGCCACGGTAGTGGTCTTACCAGCACCCTGCAATCCCGCCATCAACACGATCACCGGTGGTTTACGTTGCAGATCGAGGCTGTCGTGCGCTTCGCCCATGATCGAGACCAGCTCATCATTGACGACCTTGATCAATGCCTGGCCGGGTGAAAGGCTGGAAACAACTTCCTGGCCCATGGCCTTTACGCGCACCGCCTCGATAAAATCCTTCACTACCGGTAACGCGACGTCAGCCTCGAGCAAGGCCATACGCACTTCGCGCAGGCTTTCGCGAATATTATTTTCGCTTAAACGTCCCTGACCCCGCAGATTCTGCAGTGTTCTGGATAAGCGATCAGTCAGGTTTTCGAACATCGAGTGGTCCCATTACGGCACAAAGGCAGCATTATAACAGCGCGTTCCGTCGAAAGAACCTCAGAATTGGAATACTTCGCCGCCCTTCAGCTGGTGTACTTTGAAATCGGGCATAGCAGCGACACATTCCTGATAAATCAATGCTTCGTCTCCCGGTTTAAAATGGGTCAACCAGACATCAGGACGGTGTTTCATTTTCAAGATATCTTCACCCAGCAACTGTGGGCAATAGTGTTTGGAAATCTTGCTGATTTCGAGATCATTGTTTGAGAAAGCGGCCTCGACAAATAACAAATCGATATTTTC
>Ga0265303_10001131_pt1 | contig 16035 bp, 13 predicted proteins | sample Helome_2_FD_192494 | JGI IMG/M metagenome (GOLD analysis project Ga0265303, IMG submission 192494) | Marine sediment microbial communities from subtidal zone of North Sea - Hel_20160317 (Illumina Assembly) | ecosystem: Environmental > Aquatic > Marine > Subtidal zone > Sediment ... | reverse complement strand
GCACCAAGCCCTGCAGGTAGCGGCCTAAGCGCCGCTCCTCGCCCCCTACATGGTCGGGATACTGAAGTCCGCCCCCGCCCGGATGCCGGTCGGCCAGCGCGCGGTCATGGTCTTCAATTTGGTGTAGAAGCGCACGCCCTCGGTCCCGTGCATGTGGTGGTCGCCGAACAGCGAGCGCTTCCAGCCGCCGAAGCTGTGGAACGCCATGGGCACCGGGATCGGCACATTGATTCCGACCATGCCGATGTTCACGTTGCTGGCGAAATGCCGGGCGGCGTCGCCGTCGCGGGTGAAGATCGCGGTGCCGTTGCCGTACTCGTGGGCGTTGACCATCTCGACCGCCGCGCCGTAGTCGGGGGCCCGCACGACGGATAGCACCGGTCCGAAGATCTCCTGCTTGTAGATCTCCATCTCCGGGGTCACCCGATCGAAGATCGAGCCGGCCATGAAGTAGCCGTTCTCGTAGCCCTGCAGGGTCAGCCCGCGGCCGTCGACTGCAAGCTCCGCGCCCTGCTCGACGCCCTTGTCGATCAGGCCCATGACCTTGTCATAGAGCGGCTTGTTGTTGAGCGGACCCATCTCGACATCCGGGTCGGTGCCGGGGCCGACCTTGAGGCCGCGGACCCGGGGCGCCAATCGCTCGATCAGGCCGTCGGCCACCTGGTCGCCGACCGCGACCGCCACCGAGACCGCCATGCAGCGCTCGCCGGCCGAACCGTAGGCCGCGCCCATGATCGCGTCGGTCGCCTGCTCCATGTCGGCGTCGGGCAGCACGATCATGTGGTTCTTGGCGCCGCCAAGGGCCTGGACCCGTTTGTTGTGGGCGCAGCCGGTATGATAGATGTACTCGGCCGTCGCCGTGGCGCCGACGAAACTGACCGCCTTGATGTCGGGGTCGTCGAGGATCGCGTTGACCGCGACCTTGTCGCCCTGCACCACGTTGAACACGCCGTCCGGCGCGCCGGCCTGTTTGAACAGATCCGCCAGGCGCAGGGCGAAGGAGGGATCCTTTTCCGAGGGCTTCAGGATGAAGGTGTTGCCGCAGGCGATCGCCATGGGCGCCATCCACAGCGGGATCATGGACGGAAAGTTGAACGGCGTGATGCCGGCGACCACGCCGAGCGGCGCGCGCACCGAGTAGCTGTCCACGCCGGTCCCGACGTCCTCGCTGTACTCGCCCTTGAGCAGGTGCGGGATGCCGCAGGCGAACTCGACCACCTCGATGCCGCGGGTGATCGAGCCCTTGGCGTCGGCCACCGTCTTGCCGTGCTCCTCGGTGACGATGGCGGCGAGCTCGTCGATGTTGGCTTCGAGCAGCTGCTTGAGGCGAAACATCACCCGCGCGCGGTGCAACGGCGGCACCGCCGCCCAGGCAGGAAAGGCGGCCTTGGCCGCGGCCACGGCCTCGCGCAGTTCCTGCTCGCTGGCGAAGGCGACCCGGCGGATCTCCTCGCCGATCGCCGGGTTGTAGACCGGGCCGCTGTTCCCGCTTCTGCCCTCGACAACGCGGCCGTTGATGTAGTGATTGACGATCTCGCCCATGGTTCCTCCCACTAGTTCCACCCTCTCGGGGGTGTCTGTTCCTTGGCCCAGCATAGCCAGAGCGGCCGGCGAAGCGAAGCCTTGTATCAATAGAAATCGCGCCGCGCCACCAAATCGGCGACGCGGCGCTTCGGTTCCTTCAACGGTGCGAGGCGGCTAGCTTTCGATCGCCAGCTCGTGGCCCCGGAACTGGTACTGCGGGTGCATCTTGTAGCCCTTGACCCGCTTGTCCATGCCGGTGATCAGCGAGCGCCACACCGGCTGAGCGATCGGCCCGCGCTCCTGCATGATGATCTCCAGCTTCTTCATGATTGCCTTGCGCTTCTCCAGGTCCAATGTGCCTTCCGCCTCGGTTATCAGGTCGTCGAACTCCTTGTCGGCGAAGACGGTCGGGTTCCACGGCACGCCGCTGCGGAAACCGAGCGATAGCACCATGAAGCCGAGCGGCCGATGCGCCCACTCGACGAAGCCGCAATCGAACTTGTCCCATACGTCCCAGAACTGGGCGGAGGGCAGCACGTTGATCTTGGCCCGGATGCCGCACTCCTTCCACTGCTCGACCATGGACTGCACGGCGGCGATTTCCCAGGCCGGGTCCTTCTTGGCGTTGATCTCGATGTCGATGCCATCGGGATGGCCGGCCTCGGCGAGCAGTTTTTTCGCCTTCGCCGGGTCACGCTTCATCTCCGGCAGCGCGGCATAGTCCGGATGGACCGGGCAGACGAAGTGGTGTTCGGCCGGCAGACCCAGACCGCGCTGGGCGAGATCGAGCACCCGGCCGGCATCCATGCCGTAGCGCATCGCCTGGCGCACCTTCGGCTGATCGAAGGGCTTGCGGTCGATGATCATTTGCACCACGGCGGTCGCCGCCGTTTTGACCTCGCTGACCTGGACATGGGGAATGCGCTTGAGGATCTCGTACTGGCCGGTATCGACCTGGTAGAGCCCGTGGACCTGCTTCGAGGCCAGGGCGGCGATGTGGGCCGAGGGGTCTTCGCCGACGTCGACGAACTCCAGCCGGTCGATATGCGGGCCGCCGCGGTAGAACGGCTCCTTGCGGGCCTCGAGTACGGCCTTGATGCCGACCTGGTGCTCGGCCAGGGTGAAGGCGCCGAGGCCGTTTGAGCCCGCCTTGAACTCGCCGCCTTCCTCGGGATCGATGATCGCATTGGTGTAGTGGTCCAGATGCTCGGGAAGGGCCAGCTGCGCTACCTTGAGGTTCAGGCGCACTGTCCTGTCGTCGACCTTTTCGATGGCGTTGGAATCCCACAGCCGGGTCGACATTAAGGCCTTGCCGTCCTTGTCCTTCTCGCCGGTGTCGTACTCCTCGAGCATGTAGCCCTTCATGAGGCCGACCGAGGAGGAGCCGGTCGCCGGGTCGAGAATGTGGTTCAGGTTCCAGACCACGTCGTCCGCGGTGAAGCGGCGGCCGTTGTGCCACTTGAGGTCACGCAGTTTGAAGGTCCAGGTCCGGAGATCGTCACTGGCCTCCCAACGCTCGCACAGCCAGGGTTCGGAGATGTTGTCCTGGTTGATGACCGCCAGACGGCCGACCACCTGTGTCGCGATGTTGGCCGGATAGACCCAGTTGTAGGCGTGCGGGTGTTTGATCTCGTGCACGGCCATGCCGATACGCACGGTGCCGCCCTTTGGCATCGCAGCCCGGGCCGGACTGCTATAGCCCTGGCCGGTTACCTTGCCGGCGAAGGCATAGGCCGCCGTCGCCGACAGGCCCAACAGTGTCGAAAAGCGCAGGAACTCGCGCCGGTCGATCTTGCCCTCGACCAGCTGCTGCTTCAGCTTGGGCAAATGACTATGTTCGCGTGGTTCGCTCATGTTCGAAACCTCCCTGTCTGGCCCCGGCCGGTTGTCGTTCCCCATTCGCCGCCCATGCGCGGCATGGGGACGGCTTGGGCCTCGATGTTGTTTTCGCGCCTATCATAGCGCACGGATTAGACAAAAAGTACCGTCGTAAAGGCGCGGGAACTTGCCGGTCAGCGACCCCAAGATATCCGGTCACGACCGGCCGCTGTGATCTCGCGGCGCTTCGACCCGGCCGGCGGAACCACGCAAAATTTTGATTTCAATATTTGCTTGTTCCCGGCAATGTTGCCAAAATGAATCAAGATTGCCTGCGCTGGAATGGCACGTCAGGCAAAAGAAAAACCAACAACGGCAGGGTCGCCAATCTCCTGGATTTGGAAACGCTGTCGGGACACAGGGTCCGGGAGGCCAAAGTCATGAACGAACTTTATCGTTACTGTAAGTTGCTGGAGCTTGGCAAGATTTCGCGCCGTGATTTCATGGGGCGGGCCCTCGCACTGGGCGCCACCACGACCCTGGCCTCGAGCCTGGCCGCCAAGGCGGTCATGGCGGCGACGCCGAAAAAGGGCGGCAGGCTGCGGCTCGGCATCGGCCACGGCTCGACCACCGACACCTTGGATGCGGCGACCTACGAGAACCTCTACATACAGTGCGTGGGCGGCGCCATTCACAACAAGCTGACCGAGGTCAGCAACAACGGCGGCCTGGCGCCTGAACTCGCGGAATCCTGGGAACCGACGCCGGACGCCAAGGTTTGGGCCTTCAAGCTGCGCAAAGGGGTCGAGTTCCACAATGGCAAGACGCTGGACGCCGCGGATGTCGTTGCCTCGATCAACCATCACCGCGGCGCGGATTCCAAATCGGCGGCCAAGCCGATCGTCGATCCGATCGAGGACGTGAAGGCCGACGGCAAGGACACCGTGGTGTTCACCATGAAGAGCGGCAATGCCGACTTCCCCTTCATCGTCAGCGACTATCACCTGGCGATCATGCCGTCCAAGGACGGCAAGGTCGACGCGGTGTCCGGGGTCGGGGCCGGCGGCTACGTGATCGAGAAGTTCGATCCGGGCGTGCGCACCAAGTTGAAGCGATTCCCGAACTACTGGAAAACCAACCGCGCCCATTTCGACGAGGGCGAATTTCTAGCCATCGTTGATGTTACGGCGCGCACAAACGCCCTGACCACGGGCGAAATCGACGCCATGGACCGGGTCGACATCAAGACGGCGCACCTGCTGGCCCGCAACCGTAACGTCAAGATCGTGGAAACCAGCGGCACGGCGCACTACACCTTCGCCATGCGCACCGACACCGCGCCCTTCGACAACCGGGATGTGCGCTTGGCGCTGAAGTACGCGATCGACCGCAAAGCCTTGTTGCAGTCGGTCCTGCGCGGTCACGGCGTGCTCGGCAACGACCATCCGATTGGCCTGTCGAACCGCTATCACGCGGACGAGCTGCCGCAGCGGGAGTACGATGTCGACAAGGCCAAGTTCCACCTGAAGAAGGCGGGCCACGCCAACCTGAAGGTGGACCTGAGCGCGGCCGACGCGGCCTTCGCCGGTGCGGTCGACGCGGCGGTGCTCTACAAGGAGCACGCGGCCAAGGCCGGCATCGAGATCAACGTCGTGCGCGAGCCGAACGACGGCTACTGGTCCAACGTCTGGCTGAAGAAGCCCTGGTGCGCGGTCTATTGGGGCGGCCGCCCGACCGAGGACTGGATGTTCTCGACCGCCTATGCGGCCGGGGCGCCGTGGAACGACACCTTCTGGGAGCACGTGCGCTTCAACAAGCTGTTGATCCAGGCGCGGGCCGAGCTGGACGAGACCAAGCGGCGTGCGATGTACGTCGAGATGCAGAAGATCGTCAGCGACGATGGCGGCGTCGTCGTGCCCATGTTCAACAACTACTTGATGGGGCTGTCGAAAAAGGTCCAGCACGACGAGATGGGATCGAACTGGAGCTTCGACGGGTTCCGGGCGATGGAGCGTTGGTGGTTCGCCTAGGCGCCCCCGGCCATGGTTGAGATAGTCACGATGGTGGCCCAGCGCCTGGCGCTGGGCCTCCTCACCCTCTTCGTCGTATCCCTGATCATCTTCCTGGGCGTCGAACTGTTGCCCGGCGATCTGGCCGAGGCGATCCTGGGACAGTCGGCGACACCGGAGACCGTCGCGGCCTTTCGGCGTGAGCTCAAGCTCGACCTGCCGCCGCACGAACGCTACATCGCCTGGCTGGCCGACATCCTCAGGGGTGATCTGGGCCGGTCGCTGGCCAACCAGCGCGAGATCTCGGAGCTGGTCGGCGTGCGCTTCGCCAACACTCTGTTCCTGGCCGCCGTGGCCGCGATCATCTCGGTGCCGCTGGCGGTGACATTGGGTGTCCTGGCGGCGCTCTACCGCAACAGCTTCTACGACCGCGCGGTCAATGTCGTGACCCTCTCGTCGATCTCGTTTCCAGAGTTCTTCGTCGCCTACATCCTGATCCTGTTCTTGGCAGTCCAGGCCGGGATTTTTCCCAGCATATCGAACGTCAGCCCGGACCTGGACTTCTGGGATCGGGTCTACCGGGTGATCCTGCCCGCGCTCACGCTGACCCTGGTGGTGGTCGCTCACATGATGCGCATGACGCGCGCCTCGATCATCAACCTGCTGGCGAGTCCCTACATCGAGATGGCCAACCTGAAGGGCCTGTCGCGCATGCGGATCGTCGTGCACCACGCGCTGCCCAACGCCCTGGCGCCGATCATCAACGTGATCGTGATCAATCTGGCCTACCTGGTCGTCGGCGTGGTCATCGTCGAGGTGGTCTTCGTCTATCCGGGCCTGGGTCAGCTTTTCATCGACTCGGTGATCCGGCGCGACATTCCGGTGGTGCAGGCAAGCTGCCTGATCTTTGCCGGGACCTACATCCTGCTGAATCTGACGGCCGACGTGCTGTCGATCCTCAGCAACCCTCGACTCCTCCATCCGAAGTAGTCGGAGCCGGCCCATGAACGACGTCATGAAACTGCTCAGGTCGGCGCCGCCAAGCGCCCTCTTCGGAATGCTGGTGATCGTTTCCTACATCTTCGTCGCGACGTTCGGACCGCTTCTGACGCCCTACGGCGAATCCGAAATTGTCGGCGCGGAGTTCCTGGCCTGGGGCGACGAGGGCTTCGTGCTGGGCACCGATAACCTCGGCCGGGACATGATGACACGGCTGATCTACGGCGCCCGGAACACCATCGGTATCGCCTTCATCACCACTTGCCTGGCGTTCCTGATCGGCGGCGTGTTCGGCCTGCTGGCGACCACGGTGGGCGGTTGGGTGGACCAGCTCCTGGGCCGCATCGTCGACGTCCTGATGGCGATTCCCACGCTGATCTTCGCGCTTTTGATCCTGACCATCCTGGGTACCTCGATACCGGTGCTCATCGTCGTGATCGCGGTGCTGGACTCGACGCGCGTGTTCCGCCTCGCCCGCGCGGTCTCGATGAACGTCGTCGTCTTGGATTTCGTCGAGGCGGCCCGGCTTCGGGGCGAGGGCATCTGGTGGATCATCGGGCGCGAGGTCCTGCCCAACTCGATGCCGCCGCTGGTCGCCGAGTTCGGCCTGCGCTTCTGCTTCGTCTTCCTGTTCATCAGCGCACTCAGCTTCCTCGGCCTCGGCCTGCAGCCGCCGACCGCCGACTGGGGTTCCATGGTGCGCGACAACGCAACCCTGATCACCTACGGCGACATCACGCCCCTGCTGCCGGCGGCGGCGATCGCGCTGCTGACCGTTGGGGTCAACTTCGTGGTCGACTGGTTCCTGCACAAAACGAGTGGGCTTCGCGATGAGCACTGAAAGCGGCGAACACGGGGCCGGAAAGGTCCTGCTCGAGATGCGCGGTCTGCGTATCGAAGGGCAGTCCGACGAGAAGTGGCAGGAGATCGTCCACGGCATCGACCTGACGCTACGGCGCGGCGAGGTTCTGGGGCTGATCGGCGAGTCGGGCGCCGGCAAATCGACCATCGGCATCGCGAGCATGGGCTTCGCGCGGCCGGGCTGCCGGATCAGCGGCGGCTCGATCGTCTTCGACGGCATCGACCTGACCACGGCCTCGGAGGACACCAAGCGCAAGATCCGCGGCGCGCGCATCGCCTATGTCGCGCAGAGCGCCGCCGCCTCGTTCAACCCGGCGCACAAGCTGATCGACCAGTATTCGGAAACCCCGATCCAGCATGGCATCCTCAAGGCGGAAGAGGCGGAGCAGAACGCCAAGGATCTATACCGCCGGCTGCGGCTGCCGGACCCGGACAAGATTGGCTATCGCTATCCGCACCAGGTCTCCGGCGGTCAGCTGCAGCGCGCCATGACCGCCATGGCCATGGCCTGCAAGCCCGACCTGATCATCTTCGACGAGCCGACCACGGCGCTCGACGTCACCACCCAGATCGAGGTGCTGGCCGCGATCAAGGACGTGGTCCGCCAGTCCAACACCGCCGCCATCTATATCACCCACGACCTTGCGGTCGTGGCGCAGATGGCGGACCGCATCATGGTGCTGCGCTACGGCGACCTGATCGAGGAAGGCGACGCCCGCGAGATGCTGGCCAATCCGAAGCAGGACTACACCCGCCAACTGCTCGCGGTGCGGACCTACAAGAAGGCTGATGCGGCTACCCAGACCGAGGCGCCCCTGCTCGAGGTAAAGAACCTGTCGGCGGCCTATGCCAACACCGTTATGGTTCTGGACGACATAAACCTTCGGGTCCCGCGCGGCCGGACGGTCGCGATCGTCGGCGAATCGGGCAGCGGCAAGAGCACATTGGCCCGCGCCATCACCGGCCTGCTGCCGCCGCTCGCGGGTAGTGTCTTGATCAACGGCGAGCCTTTGCCGGCGTCCTACAAGGCGCGGTCCCGCGAGCAGCTGCGCCACCTGCAGATGATCTATCAAATGCCCGACACGGCGCTCAACCCGCGGCACAAGGTGCGCGATGTGATCGGCCGGCCCTTGTCCTTCTATCTGGGCATGACCGGCGAGGCGCGCGAAAGGCGCACCCAAGAGCTGCTCGAGATGATCGAGCTGACCGGCGAGTTCGCCGACCGCTATCCGGGCGAGCTGTCGGGCGGACAGAAGCAGCGCGTATGCATCGCCCGCGCGCTGGCGGCGAACCCGGCGATCATCATCTGCGACGAGGTCACCTCGGCGCTCGATCAGCTGGTCGCCGAGGAAATCCTGAAACTTCTGCAGCGCCTGCAGGACGAGTTGGGCGTGACCTACCTCTTCATCACCCACGATCTGGCGACGGTCAAGGCGATTGCCGACGAGATCGTCGTCATGCTGCAGGGTCGGGTCGTCGAGCAGGGCGAGAAGCAGACCATCCTGACCCCGCCGCACCACGAGTACACGGACCTGCTGCTGTCCTCCGTGCCCGAGATGGATCCCGACTGGCTCGATAGCCTCCTGGAGCGGCGCAAAGCCGGGCAATGACCGCCCGGCTCGGCCGCGGCGCGGAGACGCGTGAACCGCCCGGCCGGCTGGGCTATGATGGCAGCCGACGCACCAGCGACGAACGAGGCCGCGGATGACCCGGGAAATCGAGCCCGCCGGGGGCGACGTGCTCCTGGTGATAGATGTGCAGAACGATTTCTGCCCGGGCGGCGCGCTCGCGGTGCCCGATGGCGATGCCGTCGTGCCCTTGATCAATCGCCTGGCTGCGCATTTCCCCCATGTCCTGATGACCCAGGACTGGCATCCGCAAGGCCACGCTTCCTTCGCCTCGTCGCACGCCGGACATCAACCGTTCGAGACCATAGAGGTCGCCTATGGCCCCCAGACCCTGTGGCCCGACCACTGCGTGCAGGGCACGACGGGCGCCGAGTTCCACGCGGATCTCGCGGTCACAAGGGCCGAGCTCATCATCCGCAAGGGAACCAATCCGGCGATCGATTCCTACTCGGCCTTCTACGAGAACGACCAGGAGACGGCGACCGGCCTGACCGGCTACCTGCGGACGCGCGGTTTCAACCGCCTGTTCATGGCCGGGCTGGCAACGGATTTCTGCGTCTGCTACTCGGCGATCGATGCGGCCCGTGAGGGATTCGAGGTCGTGGTGGTCGAAGACGCCTGCCGGGCGATCGACCTGGAGGGATCGCTGGCCGACGCCAAGGGCAGGATGGCCGCGGCCGGCGTGGTGTGTAACCCTTCGACGGCGCTGGGCATCTAAATCGTGGGCCCGGTCGCCTGACGGGCGGGCGGGTTATCCGCCGTTGGAACCATCGCTGAAAGAGAGGAGCCAGAAGTGCCCCAAGAGGCCTTGGCGAAGAGTCGGGAGAGGCCGGTGGCCCGGCTTGCCACCCGCCGGGAAGGGGACCAGCTGGTGGTCGAGCTGGCGGGATGCTGGACCACACAGGCGATCGCCGGTCAGGACACCGAGATCTACGGCCTGCAACCCAACGGCGCCGCCACGGCGCGTATCGAGCTGGACAAGATCGAAGAGCTGGATACGACCGGCGCCTGGCTGGTCTACCGCACCGCCAGGGAACTCAAGAAGAGCGGCACGGCGGTCGAGTTGAGCGGCGCGCGGGAGGAGCAGCTCGGGCTGATCGAGACGGTCTCCGAGCACGATGTCCCCTGCCCGGGATTTCCACCGCCGGTCAACCCGCTGATCACCATCACCCTGCGCCTCGGCCGGGCCAGCTTCGAGATCTGCGCCGAGGCGCGTGATCTGCTGAACTTCCTCGGCCATACCTTGGTGGTGCTCTTGCGCACCCTGCTGCGGCCGCGGTCCATCCGGGTGACGGCCCTGGTCAGCCATATGGAGCAGACCGGGATCAACGCCCTGCCCATCGTCGGGTTGATTTCCTTTCTGATCGGGGTGGTTCTGGCTTTCCAGGGCGCGGACCAGCTGGCCCGTTTCGGCGCTCAGATCTTCACCGTCAACCTGGTCGGCTACGGCGTGCTGCGCGAAATGGGCATCCTGCTGACCGCGATCGTCGTCGCCGGCCGCTCCGGTTCGGCTTTCACCGCCCAGATCGGCACCATGAAGGTGAACGAGGAGATCGACGCCCTGCGCACCATCGGCCTCGACCCCATGGAGGTGCTGGTCATCCCGCGGGTGCTGGCGCTGATGATCGTGCTGCCGCTCCTGACCTTCTACGCGGACATGATGGGGCTGCTTGGCGGCGCGGTCATGGCCACGGTGTCGCTCGACATCTCCTTCTTCCAGTTCGCCCGGCAGCTCAGCCAGGGGGTCACGATCGAGTCCTTCTGGGTCGGCATCATCAAGGCGCCGGTCTTCGCCTTCATCATCGCCATGGTCGGCTGCTACGAGGGCCTGAAGGTCACGCGCAGCGCCGAATCGGTCGGCCGGCGGACCACGACCGCGGTGGTCGAGGCGATCTTTCTGGTGATCGTGCTGGACGCCATGGCGTCGGTTCTGTTCTCGCAGTTGGGGCTCTGAGACGGGATGGAGAACGGGGTCGCCATCGAAGTCGCCGGCCTGCGCACCCAGTTCGGGACGCAGGTGATCCACGACAACCTGGATTTCAGCGTGCAACGCGGCGAGGTCATGGGCATCGTCGGCGGGTCGGGCACCGGCAAGTCGGTCCTCATGCGCAGCGTGATCGGCCTGAACCGGCCGGCCGCCGGGCGGATCGTGGTCCTGGGCCAGGACATGACCGGCGTCTCGCCGCGCGAGGCCCAGGCTCTGCAGCGGCGTTGGGGCGTGCTGTTTCAGGACGGCGCGCTCTTCTCCTCGCTCACCGTGGCTCAGAACATCCTGGCGCCGATGACCGAACACACCGACCTTTCGCCGCGCCTGCGCCGCGACATGATCGACGTCAAGATCAGCCTGGCCGGTCTGCCGCCCGATGCCGCCAACAAGTACCCCTCGGAGCTGTCGGGCGGCATGCGCAAGCGCGCCGGCCTGGCCCGCGCCCTGGCGCTCGACCCGGAGATCCTGTTCCTCGACGAACCGACCGCCGGCCTCGACCCGATCGGCGCGGCCAAGTTCGACGAACTGATCGCGGAGCTGCAGCGCGCGCTGGGCCTCACCGTGGTTATGGTGACGCACGACCTGGATAGCCTGCACGCGATCTGTGATCGGGTTTCGGTGCTGATCGACAAGCGTGTTAAGGTCGGCACCATCGAAAGCCTGATGGGCGAGCCGGACCCTTGGATTCAGGAATACTTTCGAGGACCGCGGGGGCGTGCGGCGCAAGGCGCCGTAGATCGCAAATCACAGGGTGGGAAGGCCTAAAGTCATGGAAACCCGTGCTAACTATCTGCTGGTCGGCAGCTTCGTCCTGGTGTTCATGGTCGGGCTGCTGGGGTTCGTCGTCTGGCTGGCCAAGTTTCAATTCGACACCCAGTACGCGCGCTACGAAGTAGTATTTTCCCAGACAGTCACCGGCCTCAGCCTGGGCAGCGCGGTGCGTTACAACGGCGTCAACGTCGGCGAGGTGATCGACATCCGCCTGGATCGGGAACGGGCAGATCAGGTGCGCGCCACCATCGAGGTCGCCGCCGATACGCCGATACGCGAGAACACGACAGCCACGCTTGAACTTCAAGGCCTGACCGGCGGGCTTTACGTGCTGCTGACCGGCGGGTCCGAAGAGTCGCCGCACCTGGTGCCGAGGGGCGGGCAGAAATATGCGGTCATCCGGGCCGGCGTCTCGTCGCTCGAGCAGGTGATCTCCGGCGCACCGGAACTGCTCGCGGGCGCGACCCTGCTGCTGGCCCGCGGCAACGCCCTGCTGAACGACAACAACCGGGCGCGGATCGGTGAGATCCTGCAGAACGTCAGCCGCCTGAGCGGCACTCTGGCGGATCAGGAAGACGAAATCGAGGCCGTGTTCGGCGAGGCCGCCGAGACCATGCGCAACCTGCGCAAAACCTCCGATGCCGTCGAAGGCCTGGCGACGGCCCTGGAGGCCGACAGCAAAGGCTTGTTCCAGCAGGCCGACAAGACCCTGGTCGCGGCCGAGAACCTGGCCAACTCCCTGGACGGCTCCGCGGCCACCTTGCAAAGCGATTTCAAGGCCCTGGCCAAGGACTTCAGCCTTTCGGCCACGACGGTCACCGGCATGGCCGGCGAGATCAAGACCACGGTGGCCGAGAACCGGGCCGCGATCAACGACTTCACCTCGACCGGGTTGTACGAGCTCTCGACCTTCATCACCGAGGCCCGCGACCTTCTGGTCGGCCTCAACCGCGTGACCACCGAGGTCGAGCGCGACCCCGCCCGTTTCCTCTTCGGCAACCAACAGCAGGGCTATGAAGCGAACCAATGATTTTCGGCCCGGCCGGCGCCGGGCTCTGCAAACCCTGGGCGTGGCGCCCTTGGCGGCGCTGACCGGCGCCTGCGCGCTCGCGGCCGGTCAGGGCCCGCCGCCGACGCTCTACCGCCTGACGCCGAAGAGCACCTTCCGCAAGGACCTGCCCACCGTACGCTGGCAGCTGGTGCTCGAGGTGCCGATCGCCGACGCGGCGCTCAACACGTCGCGCATCGCGCTGTTTCCCGACCCGACCCACGTGGAGTACTACGCGCGGGCGAGTTGGACCGACCGGGCGCCACAGATGGTGCAGACCTTGCTGATCGAGTCCTTCGAGAACTCCGACCGGATCGTTTCGGTCGGCCGCGACTCCGTCGCCCTGCGCGCCGACTTCCTGCTCAAGACGGAGCTGCGCGAGTTCCAAGCCGAGTACCCGAAGCCCGGGGCGCCCCGTGTCCATGTCGCCTTCAACGTCAAGCTGGTGCAGATGCCGGCGCGCACCATCATCGGCTCCCAGGATTTTGACCACAAGGTGGATGCCCAGGCGGACCGTATGCCGGCCATCATCGCCGCCTACGATGAGGCGCTGGGCAAAGTACTGAAGCGCCTGGTCGAGTGGACCCTGATCACCGGTGCGCAGGCCTACAAGCGCCGTCCGGGGCGGCGGACGTCCTGACGCCGGGATTTACTTAACCTCAGAGAGACCACCTAAGAGAGACCAACCTTGCACATCGCCGATTTACAAACCCCCGCCCTGATCCTCGACCGCGCCGTGCTGGCGCGCAACTGCCGGGCCATGGCCGAGCGCATGGCCGGCCACGGCGTACGCCTGCGCCCCCATCTCAAGACCGCCAAGTCGGCCGAGGTCGCCGCACTCGCCACCGCCGGGCAGTTCGGCGGCGTCACCGTCTCGACCCTGGCCGAGGCCCGCTACTTTGCCGCCCACGGCACGCGCGACATCACCTACGCGGTCGGCATGGTGCCGGGCAAACTGGCGGAGGTCGCGGCGCTGGAGCGGGACGGCGTGCGCATGACGCTGATCACCGACAACCTCGATGCGGTCAGCGGTTTGGCGGCCGAGGCCGGGGCGCTCGACTGCGGCTTCCGCCTGCTGATCGAGATCGACACCGGCGGTGCAAGGGCCGGCCTGCTGCCGGAATCGGAAGAACTGATCGCGCTCGGCCGGGCGATCGAAGGGGCGCCGGGCTTGAGCCTGGAAGGCGTGCTGACCCACGCCGGCCATTCCTATCACTGCCGCAGCGTGGCGGAGGTGCGCGCGGTCGCCGAGGCCGAGCGCGCCGGCGCCGCGCAGGCGGCCGAACGCCTGCGCGAAGCCGGCCTCCCATGCCCCGTGGTGAGCACCGGCTCGACGCCGACAGCGGTCCATGCCGAACGGCTCGACGGCGTCACCGAGATGCGCCCGGGGGTTTACGTCTTCTTCGACCTGGACCAGGTCGGCATCGGCGCCTGCGCCATGGCGGACATCGCGATCTCGGTGCTGGCCAGCGTGGTCGGCCACAACCGGCGCACCGGGCGCGTGCTGGTCGACGCCGGCGCGCTGGCGCTTTCCAAGGACCTCAGCGCCGGGGAGTTCATGGCGCAAGTCGGCTATGGCCTGGTCTGCCCGGCCGACCGCGCCACGCCGCTGGACGGCCTCTACGTCGCCGATGTGCATCAGGAACACGGCCTGATCGCCGCCCGCGCGGGCGCGCCGCCCTATGACGCGCTGCCGGTCGGCAGCAAGGTCCGCATTTTGCCCAACCACGCCTGCATCACCGCCGCCGCCCACGGCGCCTACCAGGTTGTCGAGGACGGGATGGAAGTGATCGACCGCTGGGAGCGGGTGAACGGCTGGTGAAAGCCCTTTTGGTAGTCTGCTAACTCCGCACCGCCTCCAGCGCCACGGCCAGTCGTTCGCGCCGGGTCCAGATCAGCGCCCAGGCGATCAAGGCCAATAGCCCGCCGGCGGCGAGCGGCCAGCGCAGGCCGAAAAACTCCGACAGGGTGCCCATGACCAGCGCACCGACCGCGGGGCCGCCCCGGAAGATCAGGCCGTAGAGCGACATCACCCGGCCGCGATAGTCGCCATCGACCGCGAGTTGCAGGAGCGTCTGGCTGCCGACGCCGCCGACCACCAGGGCGACGCCGGCGACGGCCAGCGCCGGCAGCGCGAGCCACAGGCTGTCGCTGGCGACGAAGGCCAGCAGCGCCAAGCCCAGCACGAAGGGGCCGAGGAGCGCGACCGGCGTCAGCCCCCGCCCGCCGTCGCGCTGGGCCAGCCACAGACCGCCGGCCATGGCGCCGAGCCCCACGGTCGAGGTCATGGTCGCCAGGCCCTCGGCCCCGGCGGCGAAAACCGCGTCGGCGAAACCGGGCAGGAGTTCGACGAAGGGCCGGGCGCAGAGGCTGACCGCCGCGAGCAGCAGCAGAAGCGGCCCGATGCCGGGATGCCGAAGCGCGTAGGTAAAGCCCTCGGCAACCTCGGCGAAGAGGCTGCCCCGCACCCGTCCGGCGGCGGCTTGCGGCGTCATGCGGATGCGCGTCAGCGCGAAGATCAGCACGGCGGTGCTGGCCGCATTGGCGGCGAAGGCCGCGGCGACCCCGCTGGTCACGATCAGCAGCCCGGCCACCGCCGGCCCGACGAAGCGCGCCGAGTTGAAGATGATCGCGTTGATCGCGACCGCCGCCGGCAGGTCCTCGCGCTCAACCAAGCTGGGGATCAGCGCCAGGCGCGCCGGCTGGTTGAAGGCGGCGACGATGCCCAGGAAGAAGGTCAGGCCGAGCAGCAGCCAGATGGTCATAAACCCGCTGACGGTCAGGACGCAGAGCGCCAGCGCCTGCAGCAGCATCAGTCCCTGGCCGATCTTGAGCGCTCTAAGCCGGTCCCAACGGTCGGCGGCCGCCCCGGCCAGCGGCCCGATCACCACGGTCGGAAAGAGGTCGGCGAAAGCCACCGCCCCGAGCCACGCCCCCGACTCGGTCAGCCGCCAGGCCAGCCAGCCGACCGCGACCCGCTGCATCCAGGTGCCGACCAGCGACACGGAGGAGCCGGCCGTGTAGATGCCGTAGTTGGGGTTACGAAGCGCACGCCCGATGCGGGCGAATCCGGCGAGGGAGGGCATGGGCGATAGTATGGCACGGCACATGGGCCGAGGGACCGGCGCGGGTGAAACATTTTCCCGTAGCGGCACCGTCAGAGCAGCGTACCCTGTGCGGCCGGGTAATGCAGCGCGCCGCCCGGCTGGGCTTCGGCGCCCGGTGTCTGCCGCGCCGGCTCGGTCTTGCCCGGCCCGAGGATATGCACCACCTCGAAACCGGCGGTCAGCAGATAATCCGCGACGATCCGCCGGTGACAACGATACCACAGCGTCTCCGCGCACATGACCGCGCAGCTGTGTTCGCGCGCGAGCCCGAGCAGTTCCGCCA
>Ga0265303_10001130_pt1 | contig 16042 bp, 16 predicted proteins | sample Helome_2_FD_192494 | JGI IMG/M metagenome (GOLD analysis project Ga0265303, IMG submission 192494) | Marine sediment microbial communities from subtidal zone of North Sea - Hel_20160317 (Illumina Assembly) | ecosystem: Environmental > Aquatic > Marine > Subtidal zone > Sediment ... | reverse complement strand
GGTTTGATCAGTTCCGCGCCTTCATTGCGCGAATTACTCACGGCAATATCGACCGCGTAAAACTGATATTCCGGCGCGGTTTCGTGCAACAGACGATCGGCCGCGTCGGTCTTGTCCGAATGACAGTCGAGCCAGGCTGCGTAATCCCGTGGCGCTATGTACACCGGCATGCGTTGATGCAGTTCCTGCATCGCGCCTTTGGCCTCGGTGGTAAGCAGCGCGCAGGATTGAATTTCATTGCCCTCGGCATCCTGCCAGTGCTCCCAGATTCCAGCCATCGAAAACAGTTGATGGTCGATATGACAGCAATAGGGTTGTTTACGCCCATGTTCAAGCCGCCATTCATAGAAGCCGTTCGCCGGTACCAGGCAACGTCGCCGCCGGTAGGCGTTGCGAAACGAGGGTTTTTCGGCGACGGTTTCGGCACGCGCATTGAACATGCGATTACCCATGCTCACATCTTTGGCCCAGGAAGGGATCAGACCCCAGCGGTATAAGTTGAACTTACCATCGCTGAGCGCCAGTACAGGAGTGGTTGGAGCAATATTGTAACGCGGGGCAAATATGTCGGGTGGCGGCGCATTGTAGTGTTCCATGATATCGCGTGGATCGGTATCAAGAAAAAAACGTCCGCACATAGCTACCTCCCGAATCAACTTTCAAAACCGCGCGAATGCCGCATAATAGCGCAGTTTTAATCGCCCAATAAAGATGTCGCTGCTACAGGCCAGAAATCTCCACCATAGCTACGGTGACCAGCCGCTGCTCGATGACGTCAGCCTGACGCTCGAGACCGGGGAACGCGTGTGCCTGGTGGGTCGTAACGGCAGCGGTAAATCGACGCTGTTAAAAATCATCGCTGGCGACATCAAGGTCGATGACGGCGAAATCATCCACTCAGCAGAGCTACGTATCGCCGAACTCAGGCAGGATGTCCCGCAGGACTTCAGCGGCAGTGTTTACGACTGCGTGGCCCAGGGAATCGGTGAACTCGGCGGGGTCATTACCAACTGGCATCATGCGGCGCTGGCATCCGCTACCGATCCTGCAGCGCTACAACTGATGCAACGCTACCAGGATCAAATCGAAGCCCACAGCGCATGGAATCTCGAAAACCGGATCTCGAGCACGATTTCGCGTCTCTCCCTGATCGCCGACCAGTCTTTCGAGGAACTCTCCGGTGGCATGAAACGCCGCGTCCTACTGGGCCAGGCCCTGGTGGCCGAACCCGATTTACTGCTCCTCGACGAACCCACCAATCATCTGGATATCGATTCGATCCTGTGGCTCGAAAACCTGTTACTCGGGTTCAACGGGACATTGGTGTTCATCACCCACGACCGCGGCTTCCTGCAACGCATCGCGACCCGCATCATCGATCTCGATCGTGGTCACCTGACCAGCTGGCCCGGTGACTATCATCGCTATCTCGAGGCACGCGCGGCCCAGCTCGAAACCGAGAGCCGGCACAACGCCCTGTTCGACAAGAAACTGGCACAGGAAGAAACCTGGATCAGGCAGGGCATCAAGGCACGCCGCACCCGTAACGAGGGACGGGTCCGCGCCCTGGAAAAAATGCGCGCAGAACGCGCTTCACGGCGCGAACGTAGCGGTAGCGCAAGACTCACCGCACAACAGGCTGAGGCTTCCGGCAAGATCGTTATCGAAGCCGACAATCTGGGCTTCGCCTGGCAGGACAAAACGATCATCAGCAATTTCAGCTGTAAAATTATGCGCGGCGAAAAAATAGGCATCCTGGGTCCCAATGGTTGTGGCAAGTCAACCCTGATCCAGTTGTTACTCGGTCAGATAGAGCCGCAAACCGGTTGGGTAAAGACCGGTACTCGTCTCGAAGTCGCCTATTTCGATCAGCACCGCGAAGCACTCAATCCGCTAAAATCGGTACGCGACAACCTCGCTGCGGCCGGTGACCAGGTCACCATCAACGGCCGCCCACGACACGTGGTCGGTTATCTAAAGGAGTTTCTATTCAGCGAGAAATCGATACATATGCCGGTCAAGGCATTATCCGGTGGCGAGCGTAATCGCCTGCTGCTGGCGCGCCTGTTTACGCGCTCGTTCAACTTACTGGTGATGGACGAACCCACCAACGATCTTGATATCGAAACCCTGGAACTGCTCGAAGAATTATTGATCGAGTACAGCGGTACGCTGCTACTGGTCAGCCACGATCGTGAGTTCATCGATAATACCGTGACCAGCACGCTGGTGTTTGAAGGCCAGGGCGTGGTCAACGAATACGTCGGCGGTTACCAGGACTGGCTGCGTCAACGTAGCGTCGACGAAACCCCGAGCGAGACAGTAGCCGCGGTCAAAAAAACGCGGCGCAGCGCAGACAAACGCGGACCGGAGCAGAAGGAACTGCGCGCTTTACCGGGTAAAATTGAAAAACTGGAAACGAAGATCGAAACCCTGCATCTGAAAATCAGCGATGTCGATTATTACCAGCAGGATGCCGCGGTGATCAGCCGCGAACAAGAGCAGCTGCAGAGACTGGAGTCAGAGTTGCAGAATCTCTACCAGCGCTGGGAAGAACTCGAGAGCGAATAGCTTCAGGACTGCGCGATATCGAGCCAGCTACCTGCGGTAATCAGCTGCAGTTGCTGTGGACTCATGCAAAACACGGACTCCGGAGTTCCGGCAGCGGCCCAGATTGCCACATGTCGCTGTAACGAATTGTCGAGCAGGGTGCTCAGAGGCCTGGTATGTGCAACCGGCGGTACGCCACCAATCGCAAACCCGGTTTGCTGCCTGACAAAATCCGCATCGGCCTTGCCTAGTTCGATACCAGTCTCCAGTTTTACTTTTTGCAGATCAACTCGCCGATCCCCGGCGCACATGACCAGTACCGCCTGTGCACTGGCCTTATCCCTGAAGATTAACGAATTGGCAATCTGGCCGACCGCGCAATCGAGCGCTTCCGCGGCAAGTACCGCGGTGCGCACCGCTTCGGGTAAAATTCTTATTTCGAACTCAAGCCCAAAGCGCTCGAGCCGGGATTTAACTTTCAGATTGGCAGGTTTCATTGAAAACTAAACGCTACTTTCAAACCTTGTAATGCTATGATTGCGCCATTCTACAGGATCAAACAACCGAGTGAACAACGCAGAGGCCAGCTCAGACAAGTTAATCGTAATCCCCAGAAACCAGCACAACATCTCCAGAAAATCGATATCCGATTCCGCGCTAAAGGTGTTGTATCGGCTATCCAAATCGGGCCATCGGGCCTGTCTGGTAGGCGGAGCTGTACGCGATTTGCTGCTTGAAATACATCCCAAGGATTTCGACGTTGCCACCGATGCCACGCCGGAAGAAGTCCGTGCCCTGTTTAAAAACAGCCGCATCATCGGGCGCCGCTTCCGTCTGGTCCATATCCGTTTCGGGCGGGATATTATCGAAGTAGCCACTTTTCGCGGTCACCACGAAGATTCTGCTAAAACCGAACTCGATACCCACGGGCGAATTTTGCGTGACAACACCTTTGGCGATATCGAGGAAGACGCGATACGTCGTGATTTCAGCGTAAACGCGCTTTACTACGACATCCACGATTACTCCGTACTCGATTACGCCGGTGGCTTGCAGGACATCGAAGACAAATGTCTGCGCATGATCGGTGATGCAGCCACGCGCTACCAGGAAGATCCGGTGCGCATGCTGCGCGCAGTGCGCTTTGCCGCCAAACTCGATTTTGAAATCGAACCCGTTGCCGTCAGCGCGATTCATGATTACGGCCACCTGCTGGCGGCCATTCCCCCCGCACGCATGTTCGATGAAATGATAAAACTGTTTCATTCGGGCAGTGCGGTGCGGGTGTTTGAACTGTTGCGTCAATTCAATTTATTGAAATACCTGGTGCCGGAGCTCGACGAATGGTTACAGGACGAGCCATCCGAAATGATGCTCGATTTCGTTGACCAGGCGCTGGTCAATACCGATTCCCGGGTTAACAGCGGCCAATCCCTGTCACCGGGATTTATCTTTGCGGCTTTGCTCTGGCCGGTGGTGCAGCAACAGGCGAACCGGATGCAATCGGATCGGCGTAAAATGATCGGTGCACTGGCCCAGGTAGGCGAAACCGTAATGAAGCGCCAGGTACGGCATATTTCGATCCCGCGTCGTTTCAGCCAGATGGCGAGGGATATCTGGAGCGCACAGCCACGCTTTCATCGCACCCAGGGCAAGCAACCACTGCGCCTGTTGGCTTTCCCGGTGTTCCGTGCCGCCTACGATTTCATGTGTATCCAGGCCATGGTGGGTTTGTTTCCCCATAAACTGAGTCACTGGTGGACCGATTTCCAGCAAAAAAATCCAGTCGAGCATCACGCAGAGCGCAAGCCGGCGCAGCGCCCACGTCGGCGCCCGAGACGCAATGCAAACTGAGGAAGTATTCATCGGTCTCGGCAGCAATATCGGTGATTCTGCGACGATAATCGAACAGGCCCTGAACGCACTGGATAACATCACCCAAAGCGGCCTGCGTGGGCGCTCATCACTGTATCGCAGTACCGCGCTGGGTGATATTCCGCAGGATGACTATATCAACGCGGTCGCCCGGATCGATACCAGCCTGGAACCAATGGCGTTGTTACTCGAGTTACAGGCAATCGAACAGGCCTATTATCGTCATCGCAATCAGCGGCAACGCTGGGCGCCACGTACCCTCGATCTCGATATTATTTTATTTGGCAATCGCAATATCGCAGATAGTCATCTGACCGTTCCACATCCGGAGCTAGCCGAGCGGCGGTTCGTGCTTGAACCCATGTTCGAGCTTGATGGCGATCGATTCATTCCCGGGCATGGCAGTTTACGTTACCTGATCGACCAGGCGCCCGCTATTGCAATGGAAAAACTGGCATAGTCGAATGATAGAGCATTTTCGTTACATCGTTATCGAGGGCCCGATCGGGGTGGGCAAGACCAGCCTGGCCAATAAGCTGGCTGATGAATTCGAAACTGAGTTACTGCTGGAAAAGCCCGACGAAAATCCTTTTCTGGAGAGCTTTTATCAAAACCCGAAGCAATATGCCTTATCGGCACAACTACATTTTTTGTTACAACGCGCGCAACAGGTGCAGGACTTTCGCCAGGCCGATATGTTTCGTAGCTCCTATATCGCCGATTTCATGGTCGACAAGGATCGCCTGTTTGCCCGGATGACACTGGATAAAGACGAACTCGCACTATATGAGCAGATCTATACTCACCTGACCCTGGATGCGCCACGACCCGACCTGGTGATCTACCTGCAGGCACCGCTGGAAACCCTGCGCCAGCGCATCACGCAACGTGGCATCGGTTATGAACAACAAATCCGTGACGATTATCTGCTGCGCCTGTCCGAATCCTATACCCGTTTTTTCTACGACTACGACGACAGCGCGTTACTCACCGTCAACACCCAGTCGATCGATCTGATTAACAATGCCGATGATTACCAGTCGATTCTTGAAAAAATTAGTAACATCCATTCTGGACGTCATTATTTCAATCAGTCATCATTCGCCCTCTGACGAGGGCCTGGCATGTATATCCCGAAACCGCTAGACGACAGGATCACCATTCCGCATCTGAAAAAGATGAAGCAGGACGGTGAAAAGTTCGCCTGCCTGACCGCCTATGACTATAGCTTTGCCAACCTGGTCGAGGACTGCGGTGTCGAAGTGGTGCTGGTCGGGGATTCGCTCGGCATGGTCATCCAGGGACATGAAACCACGATTCCGGTAACCCTGGAGGACATCTGTTACCACGGCAAGGCGGTTGCGGCTGGTCTGCAAAACGCGATGCTGATGCTGGATATGCCTTTCGGTTCGCTTAACTCGCCGCAACAGGCGATCGATAATGCGAGCGTTTTGCTGAAACAGACCCAGGCCCAGGTGGTCAAACTCGAAGGCGGAAAAACCCAGCTGAAAACTGTCGAAACCCTGGCCGAATTCGGCATCGCCAGCTGCTCGCATCTCGGCCTGCAACCGCAGATGGTTCACAAGATGGGCGGTTACCGCGTGCAAGGCAAGGCCAAAAGTGCCGCCGAGGAAATGCTCGCCATCGCACAGGAACTCGAAGCCGCCGGCACCGACCTGCTGTTGCTCGAGTGCGTGCCGGCGACGCTGGCCGCCGAAATTACCGCGGCGCTGGAAATTCCCGTCATCGGTATCGGCGCGGGCGCGGATGTCGACGGGCAGATACTGGTACTGCAGGATGTACTCAACGTGACCCCGGGCAAGAAACCGAAGTTTTCGAAGAACTTTATGCAGGGACAGTCCAGCATCCAGGCCGCCATCAGCCGCTACGTCAACGAAGTCAAGCGCGGTCAATTTCCCGATAAAGCCCATTCTTTCTCCTGAGATTCAGAGCATGGACCAGGCCACCAGCGTTATCGAACTGCGACAATACGTGCAGCACTGGAAGGATCACACCCGGTCGATCGCGTTTATCCCGACCATGGGCAACCTGCACGCCGGTCACATGTCGCTAATCGAAAAGGGTCAGTCGCTGTGCGACCGGACTATCTGCAGCATCTTCGTCAACCCGATGCAGTTCGGACCGAACGAGGATTGGGACCACTATCCGCGCAGCCTGGAAAATGATCTCGAACAGCTCGAGGCGATCGGCTGCGACCTGGTTTACCTGCCGACCGCTTCCGAGCTCTATCCCGAAGGCCTCGATAAAATAAGTCATGTGCAGGTCACCGATCTTACCAATCACTACGAAGGGGCGCATCGACCGGGGCACTTTACCGGGGTCGCCACCGTGGTGTTGAAACTGTTCAATATCGTCAAACCCGACGTCTCGGTGTTCGGCAAGAAGGATTACCAGCAATACCGCGTAATCAGCAAGATGGTCGAGGATTTCAACCTCGACGTACAAATCATCGGCCAGGAAACCACCCGGGAAGCGTCAGGTCTCGCTACCAGTTCGCGTAACCAGTATCTTGACCCGGCACAGACTGAAAAAGCCGCACTGATTTACCAGCAGCTGCAGCAGACCGCGCAACAGATCGAACAGGGTGGACGCGATTTCGAAAAGCTGCAGGCACGCGCGATTACAAGCCTCGACGATGCCGGTTTCAAAACCGATTATTTCTCTATCTGTAACGCCGAAACCCTGCTGCCCGCTACCACCGAAGACCGCGACCTGGTCATCCTGGTCACCGCGGCTATTGGTGAGACCCGTCTGCTCGATAATATTGAAATCTCGCTCTGGTAAGCGTTTCAGTTCCTGTTGTATAAAGCCTGCATCGCGTCGATGCGTTGTTTTACCCGCTCGCGCAACTCTTTCGGTTCGAGCACCTCGACCTCAGCGCCGTGTTTCAGAATATCCATCACCAGCTCGGTATCCTGACTATAGGGTACGCGCAGAATATAAAACCCCTGGCTGTCATAGTCACTGCTCTGCTCCGGATGCCAGGTTTCGCGCGATACCCAGCGCGCCAGCTGCGGGCTGAAGCGCAGCACCGCCTGGCGGGTTGCGGCACCGGAAAAGATACCGTAACCACTTTCGAGTTCACGGTTCAACTCGGCCTCGCCGACCTCGATCGCAGACTCGTTGGCAATTTGCAGTGCCTGGATCGCATCGATCGAAAAGCTGCGCAAGCCGCTGCGCAGGTGGCACCAGGCGTCGAGATACCAGTTGTCGCGGTAATAGATCAACCGCTGCGGCGACACGCGCCGCTCGCTGCTGCTGTCGGTGGGACGGCTGTAGTAAGTCATGTCGACGCATTTACGCGACAGCAGCGCCTGGCAAAGACTCTGGAAATTCTCACTGCGGTAAGCCTTCGCCGCGAGTGGAACGATACGAATGCGACGTGAAATCTCGTCGACGCTATGATCGCCGTCGTCGAGCAGCATGCGGATGCGGGAGCGCAGCGGTTCGATATGGCTCGATAGTACTCCGGGTTGCAGGTTTTGCAGCAATGCGTCCATGCTCAGCAAGGCCTGGATTTCACTGGTGTTAAACCACAGACCGGGCAGCTGGAACTGTTCCCCGCCCTCGCCCTGCTCATAGCAATAACCGCGCCGCTCGTGATCCCAGACGATCGGCGCCGCGAGTCGATCACGCAGGTACTCGAGATCGCGTTTAAACGTCGCCGGGGAGACTTCGAGCGCTTCGAGAAACTGGGCGCGCGTTACCACGCGTCGATTGCACAGCATCTGGTCGATCAGGTGAAAACGTTCGGTGCGGTCCATGTATTCTGCTCGGCGCGCATATGGCTCATTTTATGAGCCACAAAAAACAATGATAACATGGGTGCTATCGTGTTGAATTAAATTCCCAGGGGTTCATCAACGAAGCAGGTAGTAGCGCAAGAAGTGAAATGTTGGTGAATCAATGATATAAGCTGGGATTTGGCAGAGAGCGTCGGATATTCCTGATTGACATGTCACCGAAGAATTTCGCGACGCAGTATTTTATCCAGCTCATTTTTGCAACCACCCTGTAACTGGTTTCGAGGTAAACCCTTGATAAGAAATATCATCACGTGCTTTATCCTGTTCGCGACCTTGCTGGTCCAGCAGACGGTCCTGGCGCAGGCCAACACAGCCGCGACTGACTCGAGCGAGGCAATATCCGAGTCGTCACCAACGCCCGAATCACGACCTGCGCAGGCGGTACGTAAACTGCTCGCAATCAAGGAAGCGCTGGAAGACAAACGCGCGCGGGTAAGAGACCTGCTGGAGCAGCGGGCATCCGCCGATGAAATTGACAAGGCGAAGATAAACGAACAGATCGCCGACCTGCGGGAAACCATCGATGCACTTACGAAATCCTTCGAGAGCATAGCCGTAAGCGGTGCGAGCCTGCGCGACCAGGCCGATGCCGAGAGTACCAATCTCGACTTGCGCGATGAACTGGCGCAAATCGCCAAACCGATTCTGGACAGCCTGAAAGATGCGACCGAGAAGCCTCGCAGACTGGAAGAGTTGCGTCGTACCATCGCCCTGCAGGAGCAGCAACTAGAAGTTATCAGGACGGCGATCGAGTCGATTTCCGACTACAGGCAACACGAGTTGCCTGCAACAGTCAAGGATGGGCTGGCCGAATTATTCACCGTCTGGCAGGAGCGCGGCGGCGATATCGAGCGATCCCTGGAAATTACTCGCCATGAGTTGCGCAACCTCGAAACAGAAGATTTCAAAGTATTCGAAACACTGGGTCTTATCGTGCAGGAGTTCGTCCTCGGACGCGGACTGACGCTGCTGCTCGCGCTGATAGTCGCCATCGCGGTTTGGTTCACAATGCGCTTACTGCGCAGACTGGCCAGTACCGGGCGACAACCCGCACAAAGCACGAACCGGGCGGCCAGGATGCGCCTCCTGCTTTATGGCTACCACCTGTTGACCATCCTCCTGATCACGCTGGCCGTGCTGTCGGTATTCTATGTGCGTGGCGATTTGTTGTTGCTGTCATTGACGATGATTGCGCTGGTGATGCTCAGCCTCGGCGCCTGGCGCTTCCTTCCGGGTTACATCATGGAAGCCCGGTTGTTGCTGAATGCCGGCGCGGCTCGCGAGGGTGAGAGGGTAATTTACAACGGACTGCCGTTTCGGATCGTTAGTCTCAATCTGAATTCGCATTTACGCAATCCCGAGCTCCAGGGTGTCATCCGGCTACCTCTTGCGGAACTCGCTCACCTGATTTCACGTCCCGCTACAGAAGACGAGTGGTTCCCCTGCAGTGCCGGAGATTACCTGTTGCTGCCGGACGGCAGTTTCGGCCAGGTGCAGCAGCAGACGGTGGAACTGGTCCATATCAAAGTGATTGGCAGTATCGTGCAATATCGAAGCGCGGATTTTTTACAACTCAATGTACGAAATCTGTCGCGCGAGGGTTTTGGCGTTATGATAATTTTTGGAATCGACTATCAACACCAGGAAATATCGCTGGAACGCGTGCCGACGCGTTTCGAGGAGGGGCTTGTTACAGCCTTCGAGCAGGCCGACTTCGGTAAGGATCTGCAAAACCTGCAGGTGAGTTTCAACGAAGCGAGCGCCAGTTCCCTCGACTACCTGATCTATGCCACGATGGATGGACGCAGTGCAGGTTCATACTTCGCCATAAGACGCTTGATCCAGCAAACCTGCGTGGACATATGCAATCGGGAGGGCTGGGTTATCCCGTTTGCGCAGCTTACCGTCCACCAGGCGGAAACCATGCCTGCAGACGCTTCGGCCCTGCCAAAAGCGACCTAGCTTCAAACCGAACAGGTAATGGACTTCTGTGGCTCGTCCTGTGAGCCACCAGTACCACCATAATAGCGAGATCAAACCGAAGAGAACGCAAATGACCTGGTCAAATATATTACTGTACAAGTTGTCCGCCTTCTGTCGCTGCCGGGTGATTAACGGACCCGACCAGCAACCCTATCTGGAACGTTATCATTTGCTGCGCCTGCCGTTTGGTTACCAGGCGTATTTACACCGCTTTGTCGCCAGCGATCCCGGCAGGGGTTTGCACAATCATCCATGGAAACATGCCTTGTCACTGTTGCTGTGCGGTTCCTACGAAGAGACACGGATGCTCGATGCGAGGGCGGATAATGCACTGCATAGCCGCTGGCTGCGTCCCGGACGCTTCAATTTTATTTCCGGAGAGGTATTTCATCGAGTCAACATTCCGCAAAACAGGGAATGCTGGAGCCTCTTTATACATGCACCCAAAGCCAAGGACTGGGGTTTTATCCAGCAACAAGAATATCGCGATCATAATGAAATTGTCGCTCAGGCGAGTAACCCACTATGGTGGAAGCAGGCCCGGCGTCCGATTCAGGCCCCCGACATGCGCATGCCCTGCCCGGTCTAGTATTCGGTGATTCGACGGAACACGTCTTCCAGGCAACTCTTATCCCGTAACAATTCGGCAGGACAGCCGTCACCTGCTGCAAAGTAGAAAACAGACAGGCCACAAGCCCTCTGGACTTTCATGTGGCGTGCTCTTAACCTGCGGTTACTGACTGACCGGAGACGGGTCCTGGGCAATCTCGCCATTAACACTATCCTGCCGCTATTCGCCATCATGGTTGCAGGATATATTACCGGTCGATTCAAACTGCTGCCCGCGACAGCGAGTGAAGTTCTAAGCCGCTTCGTCTTCGTCATCGCCCTGCCCGCGTTAATTTTCGCGTCGTTATCCAGTATCACGATTGCCGAATTCTTCAACTGGCATTACATCGGCGCGCTGGGCGGCGGAATGCTGGCGATGTTTTGCATCGGTATGACAGTGGCCCGATTCGTATTTCCGGGTAGCCTGACCGCGATCAGTTTGCATGGACTGACCGCGATGTACTCAAGTACCGCTTATATCGGGTTACCATTGATCCTGACTGTATTCGGCGATGCTGGCAGGGTGCCCGGTATCATCGGTGCCATCATTACCGGTCTCGTATTCGCACCGCTGGCGATTATACTCGCTGAAATTGATCGCAATCAGGGCAGTCGCTTGCGCTTCTGGTCACCGCTATTTACAGTGGTCACGCGACCACCGGTCATCGCGGTAATGGTCGGACTGTCGGTGTCCGCCGCTGGTATCGACGTCCCCTTGCCAGTCACGACGTTCTTCGAATTATTAGGCGGTGCCTTTGTTCCCTGCGCCCTTTTCGCCGCCGGGCTTTTTATCGCCGGTTGCTCGGTGCGCGGTGCCACCGCCGAGATCAGTTGGCTGATTTGCGCCAAGCTGATCCTGCATCCCCTGATTACCTGGTGGCTGGCCTACCGGGTATTTGAACTCGAAGGAATTTTACCCGTCGTTGCCGTGGTCCAGGCGGCATTGCCGAGTGGGGTTCCGGTATTCGTGCTGGCGCAGCAATACCGGACTTTCGTTACCCGCAGTAGTGCTGCGATCGTCTTGTCAACAGCCATATCCGTGGTGACACTATCGGCGTTGTTTATGTTTTTGAGTGACTAATCTGTTACCTCCGATCGAATCAGGAACAATCATTTTGACCTTTAAACCAACCCCGGCTTAAACTCCCATTTTCAACAAGGGTAAATGTATGACTGATAATCCTGTGTGGCAATGGATCGACGATACCTTTCTCGATCTTGGTCGACAGTTCCGTTGGTCCTACCTGCCCCCGCTAATGGTATATCTTGCCGCCGGAGTGTCGGGACTGACTTCGATCGTCGGCACCTTTTTTATCAAGGAATACCTCGATCTGTCGGCCGCCTTTCTCGCCGGCCTCGCCTTCTGGGCGGGCATTCCGTGGACGCTTAAGATGCCGCTGGGCCACCTCGTCGACCTGATCTGGCGGCGCAAAGCGTTGCTGGTTTACATCGGCGCCAGCCTGATCGCACTCAGTATCCTGATCATGTACGGCATTATCGCGCACACCGAGGCAATGGCCGGGATCATGAAAGTCGAAGCCTGGTTCGTCATCGCCACCATACTGGCGCCGACCGGCTACGTGGTACAGGACGTAGTCGCCGACGCGATGACGGTGGAAGCGGTGCCGACCATTGACGAAAACGGTAAGCCCTACCCGGATAGCGAAATCAAGTTAATGCACACGACGATGCAAACCCTGGGCCGGGTGGCAATCATCGGCGGCCTGGTTGCCGTTGCCGCGCTGAATATCACCATGTTCAGCGGGGTCGAGGACATGTCGGAAGAGATGAAGGTCGCGATCTACGCCGATATCTACCTGCTGGCACTGATCATTCCGCTGATTTCGATCAGCGGCGTCATTCTGGGCGGCATTTTACTGCGCCGCCGCGCCCGGGAGCTGGAGGAACAGGGGCATGACCACTCCAGCATCGACCAGCTGCTGTTTGCACCGGGGGGAGAGACCAGCCCGAACTGGTGGATTCTCGGCGGCAGCCTGGTGTTTGCAATATTCACAGTGTCCATGGGTGTTAGCCAGGTGCCATTCGCCCAGGAAATTATTTTCCTGGGTTCGATGAGTATCATTTTGTTCCTGATGTACCGGCTGTTGCTCGAACTCGAGCCCGCGGCACGCAAGATGCTGGTCGGCACCGCGGTTATCATCTTCGTGTTTCGCGCGGTTCCCCTGCCCGGCCCCGGTGCCGGCTGGTTCGAAATCGACGTACTCGGATTCGACCAGCGGTTTCTGTCGGTATTGTCGCTGATTGCGTCCTTCCTCACCCTGGCCGGCATGGTGGTACTGCGTCCGATGATGGCGAGGCATTCAATTGCCTTCGTGGTCGCGGCGCTGACCATCGCGGCGGGAATTCTGTCGCTACCCAACATCGGGCTTTACTACGGGCTTCACGAATGGACCGCAGCGCGCACCGGGGGCGTTGTCGATGCGCGCTTTATCGCGATTATCGACACCGCGATCGAGTCACCACTCGGCCAGATTGCAATGATACCGATGCTGGCCTGGATCGCGAAGAACGCTCCCCCGCATCTGAAAGCCACATTTTTTGCGGTCATGGCATCCTTTACCAACCTGGCTTTATCGGCGGCAAGCCTCGGCACCAGGTATTTGAACGAGATTTACCTGGTAACCCGCGAAGTCCGGGACCGGGTAACCGACGTGATCAGCACCGCGGCAGACTACAGCGAACTGGGATGGCTATTGATCCTCGTCGCGCTGATTGGTTTAATCGTGCCGTTGTTAACCATCCTGATCATCCAGCGCTCGCCATTGCGCACCCATCAATAGACGAAAGGTTAAGTTCATGAAAAAAATAATACCTGGTTTAATCATATCGTTGGTAGCTGCTCCAGCGTTTGCCCACCATCCACTCGCCGGGATGCCGCTGGAAACCTTCGCCCACGGATTGTTATCCGGCGTCGGACACCCGTTACTGGGTTTCGATCATTTATTCTTTGTCGTACTGGCTGGTATTGCCGCGGTGTTTACCGGTCGCAATTTACTTGCACCACTGGCCTATATCGCCGCGATGACAGGCGGTTGCCTGGTCACCGCACTGTGGACTTCGGTGCCGGCCAGCGAACTGATGATCGCTATCTCGCTACTGGTGCTCGGTAGCATGCTGCTTTGCGGTCGGCAATTCGGTTTGAGCACAGTCCTGCTTAGCTTTGCCGGTTTCGGAATATTTCACGGCGCGGCACTTGGCGAATCACTCGCCAGCCAGGAGGCCGGATTCGGCGCCCAGGTTCTCATCGGTTACCTGTTGGGGCTGGGCATTATTCAGTATGCAGTGGCACTTACTGCAGGCTGGGTGTGCGCAAGCTTGTGGAAGGTCTCCCGGGCGAGCGCGATCCAACCTCGGCTGGCGGGCGCCATGGTTGCAGGCGCCGGGCTCTACCTCACACTGGAACATCTCGAAGGTTCCTTGCTGCGGGTGTTATCCAGTTAGATTTACGCGTCGGTTTTCAGTTTTACCGGCTGCCCGTGCGGAGTCGCCAGGTAAGCTGCTTCCCAGTCCTTGCGTTTACCAGCCATCGCCTGCTGATCGATTGCGCTATGCATGGCAACCAGGCCTTCGAGCGCGCTTAACACGCAGCAGTAATAGGTTTCCTGATCATCGCTGGCACCACTGCTTGCGGCTTGCTGCAACGCCTCGCCGAGCGCAGCGGACCAGGCGCCAGCACTAAACAGTCCGTTTTGCACCAGTGTATCGGCGATCGCCAGGGCCTCGGCCTGCCAGGCTTCCGCGAAAGCCGGCTCTCCATCAACACTGGCGAGCGGCTTTAGTGATTTCGAGTCCTGCTCATCCATAGTCAGGCCAGGGCAAGATAACTTTCCCAGAGATCGAGGTACACCTTGTCGCGACTGTTCTCGACCTCTGGCCATAACTCGGCGGCCGCGAAGCAGACGTTATAGCAATGCTGATGAATCTCCTTACCCTCGGCAGACAAATCGGGGAACACGTGCGCTCCGTTATAGGCATTTACGCTTCCACAACGGCCGCGCGCATACTGCGGCAACCGGGTATGTCCACTATTGCCATGACTGGAAGTAACCACCTGCGAGCCGACGGAAAATGCAGGCGGAACACCTATCTCGGCATCGAAGCGGACAGCGTGATCGTGATCTTCCTGCAGTACCTGCTGTAACGTCATCGCAGTCACAGGGTTACCAAAATTAGTATCGTCGGTCAGTGATTTACCGGCGTCGATCTCGTCCAGCGTGATCCAGCCGGCTTCGATATAGGTCGCAAAATCGGTTTGCGCCCAGGAATCAAAATAAGGTCGACCGAGATAATCTTCGGGCATGATCAGTTCACGGCAATGACGCCACCAGTCGATGGTGATACCCGGGGTGCGGGCGCATTGTGCAATTCCCCATTCGCGACCTTCCCAGTCGTGGTGAAAGGGACTTTCATCGTCGTCAACCTCGATCGGACCGTAACCCTGCTTACCGCCAAGATCATGAATTCCATCCATTAGTCTGTGCCCTTTGAATCTGCACCCAAGTCGCGATCGGTACCGATCATCGAGTTACGCGATACCAACTCGGCCAGTTGATCCTCGGTCATGCCCTCGCTACCTGCGGGACGTTGCGGCAATACCAGGTAACGCAGTTCTGCCGTGCTATCCCAGACTCGCACCTCGACATCATCGTCGATGGCAACCCCGAATTCGGCGAGCACCCCTCTCGGCTCACGCACTGCACGTGAGCGATAGGCCGCTGCCTTGTACCAGGCAGGCGCGATGCCCAGAATGGAAAACGGATAGCAGGAGCACAGGGTGCACACGACCAGGTTGTGCACCTGGTCGGTATTTTCTACCACTTTGAGATGTGCGGTCGCCTTGCCGAGAAATCCGAGTTCATCGATCGCCGCCGGGGCATCGTGCAGCAAGCGGTTTTTGTATGCTGCATCGCACCAGGCTTTTGCCACCACCCTGGCGCCGCGCTTGGGTCCTATCTCGTCAGTATAAGCCTCGATCCAGGCGTCAATCGTTTGCGGGTTAACCAGGCCCTTGTCCACCAGCAATGTCTCCAGCGCCTTGACGCGCAGCGCAGACTCGGACGGCAGGTGGCTGTGCAGATGCTGGTGAATTTCACCAACTTTTCCGGCATCGAATTCTGGCATGGGCTTATGACTCTTAAAGCAAAGTCCTCAGTTTACTCAAACTGACCCAGAAATTC
>Ga0265303_10001129_pt1 | contig 16049 bp, 14 predicted proteins | sample Helome_2_FD_192494 | JGI IMG/M metagenome (GOLD analysis project Ga0265303, IMG submission 192494) | Marine sediment microbial communities from subtidal zone of North Sea - Hel_20160317 (Illumina Assembly) | ecosystem: Environmental > Aquatic > Marine > Subtidal zone > Sediment ... | reverse complement strand
CTCCTGTCTGATGCCGAAACGATTGTCGTACTCGATCGCAACTTCGCTGAACATGTGCGGCCAGGGATAAGTGACGTCGGTAGCCTCGTGCCCGCTCCACATCGCCGGCCCGCCGATGTACTCCGCCGCCTGCTCCCCGGGGACGTTGCGCATCTGCTCGACACCGATCACCGCCGCAAGCCCGTATCGCCCGGCCTCGATGTCCGCGGCGGCGGATAATGCCGCGATGCTGCCCGACGCGCAGGCCGCCTCGTGCCGCGAAGCCGGCAAGCCGGAGAACGCGGGATGCAGGGCTGCAAAAAATCCGCCCAGATGCCCCTGGCGGCAAAAAAGCTCCGCAGCAAAGTTGCCAACGTGTGCAACTTCGACCGCTTCCGGCTCGAGGTCAGCAGCGTCGAACGCCGCTTGCACGGCACCTCCGAATGCGTCGAAGATCTCAACGCCGTTTCTCGCCCAGTTCTGTGAAAAGTCCGTCTGGTAACCGCCCAGTATATAAACGCGTTCTGCCATCGTGCCTTCCGCCTTGTAGTGCCTATGCGTTGCTGAGGAATCGCTCGAGGTGCAGCAAACGGTCACCGCCCCAGAACATTTCGTCGCCGACAAAAAACGTCGGCGCACCGAAAACGCCCCGATCCATCGCCTCGCCCGTGATTTCCTTGAGCCTCGCCTTGACGGTATCTTCCGCGGTCGCCTCGAGCAGTTGCTTCGCGTCGTGCCCGAGACTTGTGGCAACGTCGGCCAAGACCTCCGGGCTGGAACAGTCGCGACCCTCGGCAAAGCTCGCATGAAAAACCGCCCGCGCCCACTTGACGGCTGTTTCCGAATCACTTTCGTGCAGATGCCAGAACGCGCGCGAGGCCACTATGCCATTGAACGGGAATGGTGACGGGAGCACGAACGGCGGCAGTCCAGCGGCCTCGGCGCAACGTTCGAGATCGCGAAGCGTATAACGCATCTTTATGCTGTCGCCCGTCGGCGGTGCGTGATTCAGGGCATTGAAAATGACACCGAGCAGGAACGGCTTCCAGTTGACCGTCACATCGTGATCGTCTGCGATTTTCACAATCCCCGGCAGGGCGACATAGGAATAGGATGATGAAAAGTCGAAATAAAAATCAATTGTGGCCGGCATACGTTAATTCCAGTTGATTTGAGTCACTTTCATAAATAGACTGTGTAAAAACAGGATACAAGTCTCACCGGCAATATTCAACAACTGCCATCCAGATCTGACGGAATCGAGGGCGAAATGCGTACAACACCGACAGAAAGAATCACAGATCTCACCAGCCGTGGCTGGTGGGGCGAGCGGACACTCAACACCTTGTTTCAAGCCGCGGTCGAGTCCAGCCCGGACCATCTCGCTCTGATTGATCAGTTCAATCGTAGCGACTTCACCGACGGCGAGGCCGAGCGCTTTACCTATGCCGAGCTGGCCAACATCGCGGACAACCTCTCCGCCGCGTTCTACGACAATGGGCTGCGGCAAGACGACATCGTCGTTGTGCAGTTGCCCAACATCGTGGAGCTGGCCGTCCTTTACCTCGCGCTCGGCAAGCTTGGCGTAATCCTCAGTCCGGTGCCCGTGCAGTACGGCCCATTCGAGCTCAAGAAAGCAAGGCAGGTTGTCAATCCGAAGGCATTCATTTCAACTACGAATTTCAAAGGAAAAAACTTCGCGCGCGAACACGGTGACGCATTCCCCGAAGACAGCAAGGTTTTTTGTTTTGGCGACGACACGCCAACCGGTGCGGTAGCGCTGACGCTATCCGCAGACGCACCGGCCACAGATACTGCATACACGGCCTATGTCGACGGCCTCGACATCACGGCGAATGATATTTTCACGATCTGCTGGACGTCCGGAACGACCGGACAACCCAAGGGTGTGCCGCGTAGCCATAATATGTGGATGGCATCGGCCACCGGCTCGCATGACGCGGCGTTGCTGCGTGATAACGAGATACTTCTTAATCCATTCCCGTTGGTCAACATGGCTGCCATTGGTGGTTTCCTGTATTGCTGGTTGATGCGTGCCTGCACGCTTGTTCTGCATCATCCGTTCGACATGCCAGTATTCCTGAAGCAGATCCAGGACGAAAAAGTCGCCTACACGATCGCGCCGCCTGCCGTCCTGACGATGTTGCTGAAGAAGCGCGAGATACTGGACGCAGTCGATATTTCGAGCCTGCGTTGCATAGGATCAGGCAGTGCACCGTTATCGGAGTTCATGGTGGCGGGGTTCGGTAAAGATTATGGCATCGAAATCCTCAACATCTTCGGTTCCAACGAGGGTATCTGCCTTGCCTCGGGACCGAAGGAGCTGCCGGACTACGCTGAGCGTGCGCAGTACTTCCCACGCTTCGGCGTCGACGGCCTGGAATGGGCCAACAGGACTGGAAATAACATGAAAACACGCCTCGTCTCCCTGGAATCAGGCGAAGAGGTCACCGCGGCCGGTGAGCAGGGGGAACTCGAGATCTGGGGCTCAACCGTTTTCGACGGATACTACGAGTCTCCCGAGGCAAATGCCGAGGTGTTTTCGGCTGACGGTTACTTTCGCACCGGCGATGTCTTCGAGATCCCGGGCGAAGGAGAGCAGTCCAAATTTTACAAATACGTGGGGCGCTGCAAGGACATTATCGTACGTGGTGGCGTCAACATCTCTCCCGACGAGATAGATAATGAGCTGGCTTCGCATCCCAAGCTGGCCGCGGTCTGCGTGGTTGGTGTCGATGACGAAATCATGGGTGAGCGTATCGGTGCCGCAGTTGTGCCGAAGCCCGGCGAGACTGTAACTCTCGACGATTTGACAGGTTTCCTGAAAGAAAAAGGCATGGCAGTCTTCAAGTTGCCGGAGAAATTGATATTCGTTGATGAGCTGCCGTACAACGCGACTGGCAAGATTCAGCGGCGCGACGTCAAGGCCATCTTCGACAAGGAAACGTCCTGATGCAGCCGGCCTTTATCTACGATGCCGTACGAACGCCACGAGGCAAAGGTCGCGATGGCGGTGCGCTCAACACATTCACTCCGCTGGACCTGCAGAAAACACTCATCTCGGCCATCCTCGATCGCAACTCACTTGACGGCAGTGCAGTCGGCGATGTCATTCTCGGATGCGTTACCCAGGTCGGCGAACAGGGTGGCAACATCGCCAAGGTTGCCGCCCTGGTCGGCGGTCTGCCGAGCAGTGCCTCGGGCATTACGATCAACCGTTATTGCACCTCCGGCCTCGATGCCTGCAATTTCGCAGCGATGAAGGTGATGACAGGCGTTGACGAAATCGTACTAGCGGGTGGCGTCGAGTCTATGTCGCGCGTGCCGATGCTGTCGGATAAAGCAAGCTATTACGTAGACCCTGCTGTTTCCAAGGAGGCGCGATTCGTCATAATGGGTCTTGCTGCGGATCTCATCGCAAGCCTGGACAATATCAGCCGCGATGAATGCGACGCCTATGCCGTCCGGTCGCAACAGCGCGCCGCAGCGGCACAACAAAGTGGCGCTTTTTCCAGGTCGTTGATCCCGGTGAATAGCGTGGAACAGGACGAGTGTGTTCGCGGTTCTGTAACGACGGAAAAGCTCGCAGAGTTTGAGCCCTTGTTCGCCGACTTCGGCAAGCAAGGTTTCGAGGCGGCTTTCAAAGCCGAATTCTCCGATCTCGATGAGCTTCGTTATGTGCACCACGCCGGCAATTCGCCGGGCATCGTCGATGGCGCGTCACTTGCAATCATCGGCTCGGAGTCCGCGCGAGAAAAATACGACCTTCAAGCGCGTGCTCGCATTCGAGCCATGGCAAATATTTCCTCCAACGAGCTGCTTGCATTGACCGGCGGAATCGATGCGGCGAACGAGGTACTCAAAAAAGCCGGCATGTCGGCAGGCGATGTCGACCTGGTTGAGTTTAATGAGGCGTTTGCGGCGACCTCGATCAAGTTTGTTCGTGATACCGGATGGGAAGAGGATCAGGTCAACGTCAATGGCGGTGCGATCTCTTTGGGACACGCTATGGGCGCGACTGGCACAAGCCTCGTTGGCACCGTTCTGGACGAACTTGAACGGCGCGACCTTAATGTTGGTCTCGTCGCCGTGTCGGGAGCGGCGGGTATAGGTACCGCGACGATCGTTGAAAGGGTCTGAAACAGGCAGAACCGGCGGACGAGGTACCTCTAATGACAGAACGATTCGATTCCATAATCATTGGCGCCGGTATGGGTGGTATGTGCGCGGCGGCCCGGCTAACAGCTGCAGGGCAACGGGTTCTCGTCATCGAGAAATCACCTCATCTCGGGGGGCGATGTTCACATCGCGACAGAAACGGATGCCGGGTCACTACCGGTGCGATCATGATACCGATGGCGGAACACAGTGCCATTCGTCAGGCGTTTGACCTGCTCGAAGTGCCGATGGACATGATCGAGCTAACGGGACGGATGCGTTACCGACTGGCACACGGTGACTTCGACCAGGCCAAGTCCGGTGGTGGCCTTCGCGGCGTCATCAGGTTTGCAATGGAGGACGACGAGGACCGCACCGAGGAATTATTCCAGAAGTTTCTCTCGGCTATGCAGAACATGCCGAGCGACAAGATCACCTTTCGTGACTGGCTCGAGCGACATACCGATAACGAAAACGTCATTAATCTGTTCCAGGGATTTTGCGCGGCCCTGATGGGTACGAATTTGCACGAGATTCCGGCCGGCGAGTTCTTTCGGTTTCTCGCCTACAGCAGCCGCGGCAGTCGTTTTGGTATGGCTGTCAACGGCAACGGCGAATTGATGGAAGCACTTGCCCGGTCGATTGAGGACCGCGGATCCAGAATATTGCGACGAACGATTTGCCGCGAGATCTGTATCGAAGGCGGCAAGGCAACGGGTGTTCTCGTAAAATCGAAAGCCCGCGGCGAAGAATTTTTCGAAGGCGACTATGTGTTGTCAAACACGGGGCCTGATCGAACCGTGGCCCTGGCAGGTGGCAGAGACAGGTTCAATGCAGATTACCTGGCCAGGCTCGATGAATTTCCGCATGAAGCACCGATATTTCACATTTCCTTCGTCACGGACGAGCCCCTGATCGAGGACTTCGATGGCTGTCTCGTGTTTGGCAACAACCGCAACCTCATCTACCTCGAAATACCGTCATTGATTTCTGCAGATATTTCGCCGCCCGGACGCTACCTGCATACCGCATTTGGGGCACCGGCCGATGCCGCAAATGCCGATCTCAAAAAGGAACTCGAGAACACCTTGCGAGAACTCAAGGAAAACTTTCCAGGGAAACTTGACGGTGCCGAGTTCCTCGTCAAGGCCAGGCATTCCGGCGAAGGCCCCGGCATGCACCGCTGGGCCGGCCACATGATGCCGGTCACGACGTCCATCGAAAATCTGTTCAATGTCGGGGATGGCAGTACGTCGCCGGGCACCATCGGTACTGAAGGAGCTGCTGCATCGGCCAGGGAAGCAGCAGGATTGATCCTGCACGCCAACTCATAAATTATTCGGGCTAATGATGATTGTAGGTGACATCATGCGGATCGAGTACCTCATCGCATTCGCTGCAAACAACCTCTCCCTGGAATGGCTTGTCACAAGGTGTGTGCCGCAATAGCAGGGGTTCTTTACCGGGCTTGATCAGCCAACGAGTAGCCCATTCGTGAATGGCGATCGTGTGTTGATACAGGTCCCTGCCTTTGTCTGACAAATGATATTCGTATCGCACTGGCCGGTCGCGATATGGCACCCGATCGAATACGCCCATATTGACCAATGCCTTCAGACGATCCGCCAGGATATTTGTCGCAATACCGATGGCTTCGGCAATGTCATCGAATCGTTGTAAGCCGAAAAACCCGGCCGCCAGGACCAACGAGGTCCAGCGATCACCGACACAATCGAGCACCGACACGTCTTGTGGGCCGACGTAACCATTTTTTTCCTGCTTCGACTTCGAGCGGCGCTGGAATCTCGGTGGCACCTTTTTAACCGCGTCGAAAGATTTACCGGGAGAAAAGCTGAAGTCTTGCGGTCGCACCTCTTCTTTGCACGCAGTGCACCGGTAGACAGGTGTCATTTCCTTGCCACAGCTTCGGTGCGTCAACGTCGCGGGCAGGTATTGATTCTGTCCCCATTTATGTTCCCAGTTCCACATCAGCAGGACCATGGGATAGAGATTCAGGCCTTTTTCGGTCAGGCGGTACTCGTGCCGAACGGGGCTGCGCTGATACGGGTTCTTGTACAGAATGCCGCGCTCGACGAGCGACTTGAGACGCGATGCCAGGGTACCGCGCGCCGCTTCAGTGCGTTTTCGCAGCTCTTCGAATCGACGCGCCCCGAGGTAGACATCCCTGATGATCAGGAATGCACAGCGATCCCCGATAACAGAGAGGCCTTGTGCAACCTGGCTGCCAAGAATGAGGTCCGGATCAACCTTTGTCGCTGGATCACTGGCCACGGCTCAGACGGTTTCCTTTTTTGGTGGCATCGGAATCAGCCCGCTCGTTGCTTTCATGTAAGCCGCATACCCGGGCTTTTCGCGAGCGAGTTTTTTGTCAAGCGTACGCTGACCGGTGACATTGATTATCAGAAACGAATACATGATTGGCCCGATGATGGTGACAAGTCCGATAACATTGTCACAGGCGATCAGGAAGAGCCCCCACCAGACGCAAAGCTCTCCGAAGTAGTTTGGATGCCGCGAGTATTTCCACAGTCCGGTCCTTAGTACTGTGCCTTTGTTGGCAGGATCGGCGCGAAATCGAGTGAGCTGATAATCGGCAACCGACTCAAAAAAGAGACCGACAGCCCATACCCCGGCACCTAGCCAGGCCACCCAACCCAACACGGGTGGAGATACATAGACTGATGCGAATTGCACCGGCAGTGATACGAACCAGATCACGATACCCTGTAACAGGAATACTTTGCGCAGACTCAACCAGATGAAACTCCTGTCGTCGTTCGTCCAGCTTCGTAATTTCGTATAGCGAGGATCCTCACCGTGACCCCAATTTCGTTTGATCAGATGGATCGTTATTCGTAGCGCCCATAGGCCGACAAGAACCAATATCAATTGTCTGCGCGCCTCAACGCCATCACCGATCACGAAACTGACAGCGGTAATCGCGAACAAGATGACCGCAAAGAACATGTCGATGATGCTGACATCACGTAAGGGAATGCTGATGAGCCACAGCAGCAGCACGGCGCCCATAGCAACACCGAAGTTGGTCACCAGCAAAATCAAGAGGTCTTGTGACATCGAATCCAATGCTGCTCCACTGGTAATAACGTGCCGTTGATGACGACACACAGCTTTGTTAGTCTAATAATGAAAGTTACTCTCTGCAAGTCGACTATGACATCAATCAGCAAAGACGCTCGCGCACGATTCAAAGAATTACGCTCCTCACTGAGGATGCCAATCGTTGTCGCACCGATGTTTCTCGTCTCCGGACCTGACATTGTCATAGCTGCTGCGCGCTGCGGCGTGATCGGCTCATTTCCAGCAACGAATGCTCGCTCCATTGATACATTCGAAGCGTGGCTAGATCGGATTACAGGCGAACTGAAGCTGTTGAAGGACAGGCAGGTTGCGGGGGCCACCGACGTCTGGGCGCAGAATCTTGTCGTGCACAGCACCTATGACAGGCTCGATGCCGAGCTCGCTTTGTTGCAAAAATACCGGCCACCGATAGTAATAACAGCGCTTGGCAGCCCAATAAAAACCATCGAAGCTGTGCATGATTACGGTGGGCTCGTAATCGCTGACGTGAATAGCGTCGATCTCGCACGCAAGGCCGCGGAAGCCGGAGCCGATGGTCTTGCGCTCGTATCCGCCGGGGCGGGCGGGCATACCGGGCAAATGGCCGGCTTTGCGTTTGTACCAGCCGTGCGGGAATTCTTCGACGGCATCCTGATTCTTGCCGGCGCGATCGGCGACGGCCGGGCCGTACGCGCGGCAGAAATTCTCGGTGCCGAACTGAGTTACATGGGGACGCGTTTTATTGCGACAGAAGAAAGTATCGCGTTCCAGCCCTACAAGCAGATGGTCGTCGATTCTGATTACTCCGACCTGATTCTGACCAACTCGTTCTCAGGGGCGCACGCCTACTACCTGAGACCCAGCGTCGTCGTCGCCGGTCTCGATCCCGATAACCTGCCCAGGAAAGACGGCATGGACCTGGCGGGTTCCGAGACAAAGGTGAAGGCGTGGAAAGATATCTGGTCGGCCGGGCAGGGTGTCGGCACAGTTCACCAGATCGAACCACTGGCCGATATCATCGATCGAATCGAGGAGGAATATCTGGAAGCGCGGCAGCTCGACGCTTTGGACTACGAACACGAAGCACAATAAGCCGCTACGCCGGAGTCACCTTCGAGGAAATCAGCGAACCATCAGGTAGGCACCGGCAAGCAGGAGAACAATCGCGATGATGCGATTAAGATCAAGTTCGCGAACAGCGATGCCAAATGCCCCGAAATGATCAACGACCACTCCCGCCAGTAATTGACCAACGATTAGCATTGCGATGGCCGCGGTGGCACCAACCCTCGGAATGGTATGGCTCAACGACAAATAGAGCACGAGGCCGAATGCCCCACAACCGAGCATGTACCAGGGCAGATTGCGCCATTCGTCGATCTGTTCCCCCCGACGAGCAATGAGAAGGAGAAGTGACGCCACAGCTCCGCCAAGATGTACAACAAGGCTGCTGGACGCTCCGCCGATACGCTGCCCCATTGCACCGGCGATCGGCGCTTGAGTACCAACTGCGATGCCACCGATCAATCCAATGGCGATGATCATTATTGTCTCAATCAACTTCTTTTCTCCCGGTTGGTAATGAACCACAGCCCGCTCGTATGGCGCGTTTGGGTTATTTGCCTCCCCTCACCAGCTTAGCAATTCAACGACTGCTGTCGGCATGGAACAATTCTTCGTTGCGCGGATCTGGCCCGTAACTTGATTCTTTTAACATAATCTAGCTACGGCAGATCAGTGACTCGTATCACGCCTGAACTTTTGGTGACGTGCATACTAAAGCTCGAGTGCACTAAGCAGGCGGTGTGGAATGAAACCCGACGAACCAGGGCTGACCGTGAATGACCATCTGACCGGTCAGGTTGACGATGCGGCTGCGAACGACGACGTTTATGAGACTGACGTCGAGAGGGCTTCCGCAGCATATTACGCACGAAGCAAGACAATGTGGGCCAATCTTAGTCGGGGAGATTGTTGGATCGCCGTTGGTCTGTACCTGATCATGGCCAGTGTCGCCTTTGTTGCGATATAGCACTTCCACGCCACATTCAGTATCGCCAAAGCATTTCACGTTTCGTTTATTTGTCGTCTCTAGCGACGCTCGCAGCGAGCGCCTCGAATTGTTGTCGACCGCTGTCGTAATTCAGATCGAGCTCGGACGATAGAATCGATTGCCATCCATCAGCCTCACTGGTGGGTATCGGGTGCGACGTCTTGACGCCGGCCCTCGCGATTTGCCCGCCACCGGCGATAAGAACCTCACCTGTTACCGTGCAGTCTGCAAGCCACGCGACGACGGGCGCCACGTGCTCGGGCGCAAAGCACGCATTGACCTCATCGGACAAATGCTCGGCTGTCATCTGAGTCGATGCGTAAGGCGCAATTGCATTGATATAGACGTTCTTTGGTGCGCCTTCGAGACTCAAGGCGTGCGTCAGGCCGATGAGTCCAGCCTTGGCCGTTGAATAAGCAGGCAAGCCAAATTCACCGTACAAGCCTGCTGACGAAGTACTGACGATGATGTTGCCGCCGCCGTGTTCACACAGGTGGCGAAATACCGGGTGTACGACATTGACTGTACCCATCAGGTTGATCTCAAGCACATCGCGAAACTGCCCGAGTGTCTGTTTACGAAAAGTTCTGTTTTCTATGATTCCGGCATTCGCGACCAGGCAATCGAGGCACCCATAATGTTCAAGCGCACAGTTAAGCAGCTTGTCGCCTGCCGCAGGCTCCTCAACCGAACTGTATTCCGCGACAGCTTTGCCGCCGGCGCTCACAATTTCATCGACCACACGATCGGCTGAGGACTCCGATTCGCCTTCATGGCGACGATTGTTGACGACGACCGCGGCACCCCGCTCTGCGAAGTATTGTGCATACGCTCGGCCGAGTCCTTTGCCGGCGCCGGTAATCGCTACGACTTTGTTATTTAGAGGATTGGGCATTATCTTTCTCCTGCAACGACTCGACAAGCCCTGGCATGTCCCGCCGAACGACTTTGCCAACCGCATTCCGCGGCAAAGCATCGATTTTGTACAATGCCTTGGGTGTTCGCACCGGGCCGAGTTCCTTCCTGACGTATTGCAGGATCTCTGCCTCGGTCGTTTCCCGTCCCGCATCGGCGACGATAACCGCCTCGATACGTTCACCCCAGTAAGAATCATCAGTGCTGTACACGCAACACTCCCGAACGCCGGGCGCGTTCGCCAGCACGTTTTCAATCTCGGCCGGGTAGACGTTGAAGCCACCCGTAATAATGACTTCGCTGACACGACCCGCCAACGTGAGACTACCCGACTCGTCGAGAGACCCCAGGTCGCCCGTACGCAACCAGCCGTCGCGGATTGTCGCCGATGTCATCTCGGGTTGGTCGAGATAGGCCTGCATCACAATAGCCCCCTTGACTTCGATATCCCCGACGATCCCAGGGCGCACCCCCGTGTCCATGTGATCTACAACGCGCACTTCGCTGTTTTTGCAGGGCTTGCCCGCCGTACCTCGCAATGCCGGGCTTTGCATTTCTTCGGTGCTTACCGCGCAGATGGTCATCGGTGCCTCTGTCTGGCCGTAGAGTGACGAAATGCACGGGCCGAATGCTCGCTGCGCCTCGATAATTCTGTCCGCTGGCATTGGCGCGGCGCTGTAAGTCAGGTGGCGCAAGCGGGGAAACTGCTTTGGTGACAATCCAGGCGTCCGCAACAGCTTGTACACAAGTGTCGGCGGCATAAACGTCAGGGTCGTGTCGTCCCTCATTGCCGCGAGAATTGCGGCCGCCGACTGATCGCGCAAAAACCGATGGCGGCCACCGGCTCCAAGCACCGGGAAAACATAGTGTGACGAACCGTGCGTCAACGGCGCCACCGCAAGATTGCGGTCCGTACTTTCGAAATGATAGAGCGCCTGCAAATTCTCGATAACGGCCAGCATGTTGCCGTGCGTCTGAATCACGCCCTTTGGTTCACCCGATGTACCGCCGGTGAACTTGATCGCCGCCACATCTTCGCCCGAGGCATGCGTCGGGTCGAACAGGCGACGTTCGGTTTGCAGCGTCGCCAGCTCCTGCAGCCGCTCAGTATCCGGCGCCTGGTCAACGGACGCGTTATCTACGAGTACGAGGTCAGGCTTCGCCTTCTCCGCAATCCTGGTATTCAGTCGGCATCCATTCGCGGGATTGAGTGGCACCCAGACAAATCCTGAAATCAATATCGCCACGTAGGCAACAAGATGATCGGCGTTATTACCGGCGCAAAGCGCGACGCGGCATCCCGGTGTTGGCAGGAGCTCTCGCAGTGCGGCTCCTGTCGATTCGACGCGAACGATCAGGTCTTCGAAGGCGATGTCGCCATCCTGGTCTTCGACAGCAATCGCGGCGCGGTTTATTGCGGCGCCGTCATACAGAATTTCGGCGAGACTTTTTTCGCCAGGCATTTCAGTGCGCCAGAACAGTCACGGTCGTCGCAGCCTCTTCAACACCGTAAAAACCGCCACCGTTCTCGGCGACAGCTACACGCGCATCGGCAACCTGGCGATCGCCGGCTTCGCCGCGCAACTGCGTTACCAGTTCGAAGATCTGGACGATGCCGGTGGCGCCGACAGGGTGTCCTTTTGAGACCAGCCCACCTGACGGATTGACCGGCACCTGCCCACCGAGACTCGTCGCTCCAGATTCACTAAAGGGACCGCCGTTGCCCTCGGCACACAGGCCGAGATTCTCGATTTGCTGAATCTCGGCAAACGACGTGGCGTCGTGCACTTCGGCCACATCGACATCGGCACCCATGATACCCGCCTGCTCATAGGCCCGAAGCGCAGCATGTCTCCCGATGTGATTTGCGTAGTCACTAATTTCACGACGCGTCCCGCTCGCGAGGCTCAGCCCGCGTATTTCTATGGCCCGAGTCCGGTCGAACCGTGCCAATGAAGATTCGACGCAGACAACTAACGCTGCGGCGCCGTCGCTAATCGGCGCACACATCGATCGTGTAAACGGCCAACAAATGGGCTTGTCGTTAAGCACGTCATCGACACTCATATCCGTCCTGTACTGCGACAACGGGTTCAACGTCGAGTGGTAATGGTTTTTTGCCGCAACCATGGCGAGCTGACGCACCGTCGTGCCGAATGTTTTCATGTGTTGTCGTGCAAACGCCGCATATACGTCCATGAAGAAACTACGTTCCGCAGTTTCCTGCACGCCGTCCGGAATCACATCGGCCGCCAGTGCGCGAATCGTCCTTTCCGTCGCATCGATCTCCTGGATATCGGTTCCACCGCGAAAGGCCGCAAGCATGACGTCACGCTTGTCGGGGAAAAACATCTTCTCTGCGCCAACGACGAGCGCGACATCGGCCATTCCGGATTTCAGATAAGCGACCGACTGCAGTAATGCTGTGCTACCGCTGGCGCAGGCATTCTCGATGTTTGCAATCGGGATGCCATCAAAACCCAGTGGCCGCAAGGCGATTTGGCCACGCACCGTGTTTTGCCCCTCGAGCATCGGTTGGCGTGTATTGGCAAACCAGGCGGCGTCAATCCGCTCGACACTGGCACCGGCATCGTCGAGGGCCGTCGTTACCGCTTCTCGCGTCAGGTCCTTGACCGATCGTTCCGGCATCTTGCCAAGTGCTGTCATGCCAACACCGACAACGAAGATACCGGGGTTGCCCATACTCGTCAGCCGGTCGTCGCGGCAGTACGGAACTTCGTCTGCACGATGCGAAAGCGATTCGTTACGAACGCAAGATCGGTCAAGCAGGCATTGCCGGCCGGATTGAGGCCGGTGACGTGATAGTCGGAGTACGCGGCTGCGAAATTGATCGGCATGCCGACGAGATTACACGCAAGTGACGCGCCCGCCATATGATAAGCATGCTCGGCCCGCTCCAGGAATTGTTCATCGGCTGAATACACGTGCGAAGTAATAGCACCGTGATCCCGGACATCCTCGGTGGCACGTTTCAATGCATGGTCGGCATCGTCAGACGCGATGACGAATGAAATCGGCCCAAAATGTTCCTTGCCATACAGGTCCTTGTCAGCAGCTTCGACCCTGAGCATGAGCGGTGTCGCGGTCCGGGCGTTTTCAAATTCGGGATGCTCATACGGTGTCGATTCACGCAGGACATGGCCGCTTTCCGCCCCGGCGACCGTCAGGGTGTCTATCGTCTTGTAGATGTTTTCGTCGACGAGCGTGCCGCACAGAAAAGCGGCTTTCCTTGGCTCGGCAATCAACTTGTCGACTGACGCTACCAGTCCGTCGCAAACCTCATCGAGCGTCAGATGACCAGCGCCCGTATCTATGCCGCTCCTGGGGATGAAAATGTTTTGCACACTGGTGCACATCTGGGCCGAAGCCTGGCACAGGGAATGCGCGATAGCATCGCACATGCCGGAAAAATCGTCGGTCGATTCGATAACGACGGAATTACAACCTGCGGTCTCAGTATAGACCAGTGCGTTGGTGCAATTTTCTTCTATCCACTGGCCGAATTGAGGTCCACCCGTAAAATCGATTATTGCCGTGTCCGGATGATGCAACAGCTCTATCGTAACCGGATCGTCACGCGTATCGGCGGCCATCGTGACGAGGTTCGGGTCGTGCCCGTACTCCGCAAGAACCTCGCGCATCGTGCGAACGAATAACGCCACCGGCAGCGTTGTCCTGGGATGCGGTTTGACGATCACGGGATTACCTGTCGAGAGGCTTGCAAATATGGCCGGATAGCCGTTCCATTGCGGAAACGTTGCGCAAGTGATCACGACCGACGTGCCGCGCGGTATCAGTCGGTACCTTTTCTCGAGGTGCGTCTCGGCCGTCGCGCCGAAGCGTCGCTCCCAGTGCGCCGTTTCAGGCACGTCTTGCATCGCCCTGTATGCATAGGCCAGCGCTTCGAGGCCACGATCAAGCGCGTTAGCACCGCAACCGGCGAACGCCATGATGAAGCTCTGACCGGCCGTATGTACTGTCGTGTGAGCGTTGAGAAACAGTGACTCGGGCCTGGCGAGCCGATCCAGCATCTCGAGGCAGAGGCCGACGCGTTCTTCGGTTGACTGCAGACACCATGACGCTTGCGCCCTTTTCGCGGCTTCGAACAGTGTGTCGACATCGACTCGTGGATAGGTGATACCGAGTGGGGCCTCGGTAAACGGCGATACTTCTTCGCCGACAGAACCGATTGTCGCCGGCATGTCGATGTCGAACGGCTCACCAAGCAGCGCATCGAATGCGACTCTTGCCGCGGCGGGAATGTCTTTGCCGTGCACCTTGCTGCTCGGCGACTCGGTGAAGGCGGTCCACGAGTAGCGCTTCTCGCAGGCGTCGATCGCCTTGTCCAGTCGAGCACGATGTCGCTCAAATAACTCGCTCACGGGCAGTCCTCGCTCCGCTGTTACAGAATCATCGCTGTGGCGAGACCGGTAGCACACAGCTTGTCGTCCGGCGCAATAATCTTTCCACTCATCGTGCACTGGCGGCGGCCGCGATGATCGACGATGCCGTGGATTTTCAGGGCTCTGGTTCCGAGCGTCACCGGCCGCATGAATTTGGTGTGCAGATCAATGATCGTATGCCGCTCTCCTGCATCGAGCATAGTCATCAACGCGCATCCCATGACGGTATCGAGCAATGATGCCAATACGCCGCCGTGTATCGTGGACAACAGGTTCACGTGCTCTTTGTCAGGTTCATAGAGCAACTCGACTTCGCCGCTCTCAATCTGCGCTACGCGATAACCCAGGAAACTGGCCATGCCGAAGCGTTCCTCGGCATGTTCCTCGAAGTGGCGCATGCGTTCGAGGCCGGTTAGATGTGCGAAATCCGTATTGTAATTAACGGTCAAACCAATAAACCTCGAATACGTGCTGTCATAATGTCGATTAGTTACTTGTATAATTAGACTTACGCACGATATCATGTGAAATCGGCCATTCGCAAGCGGACATGCGTGGGGCGGGTACGACAATGCTGAGAGATCTGTTCAGACTGCAAGCGGACATGCTCACCGCCCGCGGCGAGCTGGCCGCGGGAATAGGCGGCAGTTGGCTACTCGACAGGGTGGCGCCGAACGGTGGTGGCAATCGACCCGTTGTGACCTTGCCGGGATTTCTCGCGTCCGGCCGCACCCTGCTACGCCTGAATCGATTCCTTAACAAACACGGCTTCGAGGCGCAGAGCTGGGGCCTCGGCCGAAACCTCGGAGCGCAGGGCGGGAACTGGGGTCGCGAACTGGATGAGCTGGGCCTCGTGCTGGGCGATACCATTCGTCAGCTGGCCGACAAGCATGCGGCGCCTGTGTCCCTGATAGGTCAAAGCCTGGGTGGCGTTTATGCCCGCGAGCTGGCGCTCCGGTTGCCCAACGAAATCGACCGCGTCATCATGCTCGGGTCGCCGACATTCCATCCTTACCTTAAAGGCCATCACAATCGCGTCATCAGCCAGTTCGGTTACTGGATGAATCGACAATCCCATGCAGAGATTGCAGGTCGGGCCGGACTTCTCCACTGGGATGCCGATCAGCCACCGTTGCCCTGCATTGCCGTGCACAGCCCGGTGGACGGCGTTGTCGATGAGGCTTCCTCCGTCATTCCCCAATACATTATCGATCAGAGCGCTCACGCGGCGCCCAGAGAGAACCTGAGCGTGCTGTCATCGCATATAGGTATGTCCGTCAGTCCCACGGTGTTGCTGGCCGTCGCCGATCGTCTCGTTCAGGACCGCGAGAATTGGGAAACGTTCGACCCGTACCAATACTTCCCGAGTCAGCTGCACTGGGCCGTCTCGGTGCTCT
>Ga0265303_10001127_pt1 | contig 16057 bp, 13 predicted proteins | sample Helome_2_FD_192494 | JGI IMG/M metagenome (GOLD analysis project Ga0265303, IMG submission 192494) | Marine sediment microbial communities from subtidal zone of North Sea - Hel_20160317 (Illumina Assembly) | ecosystem: Environmental > Aquatic > Marine > Subtidal zone > Sediment ... | reverse complement strand
GAGCGTTTCGCGTCCGATGACATTGAGGTTACCCTTGGATCAGATCAAACTTCCCTTCATAATCCATGGGCAGGTGGATATTATCCTGCAGGGGTATCGTTTGAAGAATCGAATGCCCTCATGGTAGAAGACCCGGCTACATTTAAATTGAAAGTAAAAGAATCCTTGCGACGCCAGGCTACTGCCATAAATCAACATGCTGAGAGAGGAACCTACTTCTTTGATTACGGAAATGCCTTTCTTTTAGAAGCATCTCGTGCGGGAGCAGATGTATTAAACCCGGAAGGTAAAGGATTCAAATATCCTTCCTATGTCCAGGACATACTTGGGCCGATGTGTTTTGATTATGGATTTGGACCTTTCAGATGGGTTTGTACTTCAGGTGATCCCGAAGACCTATCTCAAACAGACTCCATTGCAAAATCCGTATTGGAAGAATTGAAGAGTTCGGCGCCTGAATCTATTCAAGTCCAGCTCGAAGATAATATCCAATGGATCTTACAAGCAGCGGAAAATGCCCTGGTGGTTGGGTCCCAGGCCAGAATATTATATGCAGATGCAGAAGGAAGAATTAAGATCGCAAAAGCATTTAATGATGCAATTGCTGCAGGAACAGTTTCAGCAGCTGTCGTTTTAGGTAGGGATCATCACGATGTGAGCGGGACAGATTCACCTTTCAGGGAAACAAGCAACATTTATGATGGCAGTCAATTTACAGCCGATATGGCCATTCACAATGTAATAGGAGATAGCTTCCGAGGAGCGACATGGGTTTCAATACATAATGGAGGAGGCGTTGGTTGGGGTGAAGTCATCAATGGTGGTTTTGGAATGGTACTCGATGGGAGTTCGGAAGCAGAACGGAGGCTAAAACAAATGTTGTTTTATGATGTGAATAACGGAATTGCCAGAAGAAGTTGGGCGCGTAACTCTGAAGCGCTGGAAGCTATGAAAAGAGAGTTGGCGCGTACACCTAATCTCAAAGTAACGCTGCCAGAAAGTGTCGAGGATACGATAATTGATGAATTAGATCTTTAATTGAGCAATTATGGCAACTTATCTTTCACCAAATTCAACTAACTATTCCGGCAGATCCAGCACAGGCTCAGACTATATACACCAAGAAATACAGTTGGTGGATCTAAATGAAGATTTTCCAAAGCTTCAAGAGAAATCCGTGGGAATATTGGGATATGCATGCGATGAAGGTGTACGAAGAAACCAGGGCCGGGTGGGTGCTGTAGGAGGACCAGATGCCATACGATCACAATTTGCTAAACTACCTATTCATAGCAGTAAGAAATCGCTCTTAGATACAGGTACGATAAGTTGTGCCGACAAAGATCTTGAAGGAGCTCAACAACTCACCGCTGAAAAAGTGCATCAGCTATTAAAGCATAATGTATTCCCGATCCTTCTTGGCGGAGGCCATGATATGGCCTGGGGCCATTTTATGGGTATTCACTCTTGCCTTGGGCAAAGTGAGCAAATCGGGATCATAAATTTTGATGCGCACCTCGATCTTCGGGAGCCGGAACCTCAAAGCAATTCAGGCACACCTTTCCTACAGATAGCCAGGCATCTGCAAGAAGCAGGTCAAAACTTTCACTACTTCTGCCTTGGAGCCAGGAAGGATGCCAATAGTCAGGTATTGTTACAAACAGCAGAGGAGCTATCTGTCGACATAGTCTTCAGAGAGCACTTCCAACAGGATCACTTTCTACAGCTGGAGGAAAAGCTTGATGTTTTTCTAAACAAAGTGGATCGAGTGTATGTAACTATAGATCTGGATGGATTTTCTTCGGCCTATGCACCTGGCGTGAGTGCCCCTTCGCCAATGGGTTTTGATACAGATATTGTCCTTACATGCCTGGAGAAAATTTTTGAAAGCAAAAAAGTGATCAGTTTGGATATAGCAGAAATGAATCCGGAGTACGATCAGGACAATCAGACCGCTAAATTAGCTGCCGGACTCTTGCATCAAATAATACATTGGATATAATTTTATTCTAACCAGGATTGATGATAGGTGCCGTCATCCAGATCCAGTGCAGCCTGTGTCAACTTAAGTGGCTTAAACGTATCGATCATTACGGCTAATTCTTCTGTCTTACTTTGGCCAACACTGGCTTCGTAGGTACCAGGATGCGGTCCATGGGGTATCCCTGCAGGATGCAAAGAAATATAACCTCTATCGATATTATTCCGACTCATAAAATCCCCGTCTACATAATATAGTACCTCATCTGAGTCGATATTCGAGTGATTATATGGAGCAGGGATCGCCTTCGGATGATAGTCATATAGTCGTGGTACAAAACTGCAAACTACATAAGCAGAAGTCTCGAAGGTCTGATGCACAGGAGGAGGTTGATGTACTCGTCCTGTGATAGGTTCAAAATCATGAATAGAGAACCCGTATGGATAATTATACCCATCCCATCCGACAACATCAAATGGATGAGAGGCATAGATCATATAATGCAATTGCCCTTCCTTTTTCACCTTCATCAAAAATTCACCCTTTTCATCAAATGTCTGGAGGTTTTGTGGCAGTTTAAAATCCCGTTCACAAAATGGCGAATGCTCAAGATGTTGACCGAACCAATTTCGATATCGTTTTGGTGTATATATGGGGTGATAGGATTCAGTTACCAGCAACCTGTTCTTATCTGTATTGAAATGGATCTGGTAGATCATCCCCCTTGGAATTAGAATATAATCTCCATACTCAAATGGGATCTCACCCAGAAACGTTTTCAACACTCCGGATCCCTCATGAATAAATAGCAATTCATCGGCATCCGCATTTTTATAGAAATAATCGGTAACCGATTTTCTGGGTGCTGCAAGCCCTACATGCACATCAGTATTAAACAAGATCACTTTTCTGCTTTCCAGGTAGTCGTCCTCAGGTTTTAGCTCAAGTCCCTTCATGAGACGGGATGTAATGTTATGGTCTACAGCTGCCTTGGGTGATACATTAATAGCTTTCTGTACTGACTTCACCATAGTTGGTCTGTGCACATGGTAGAGTAACGATGACATGCCGTCAAAACCTATAGTCCCAAAGAGTTGTTCATAGTACAAGGACCCATCAGGTTTTTCAAAAACAGTATGCCGTTTATGAGGTATTTTTCCTAAAGAATGATATAGTGGCATAGCTTAGATTTATCTACTAAAATTACGACAATTCTCAAGCATCTAAAACATCTTTGTCACAAATAAATGGAAAGAAAAAAAGCCTTCCAGAGAGCGATAATTATCGCTAGGAAAGCCTTTCATTGGCTGGTAATCCACTTCTAATTGTGGTTACCTCACCTTGCCCCGAATACTCGGGACACAACACAACCCTACAAAGATAGGAAAGCATTTTGACTTGCACCTCATTTTACAAGCTCACGAGACTGGCAATAAGGGATGATCATACGGGAAATCGAAAAAAATCGAGCATTTATCCGTTTTTGTATTGTAGGATTGGTACGGCAAATATCTTTTTTATCGGTCAAACTGTTTTGTTTCCTCCTTTCACCGAGACTAGTACATCCTTCATCGTAAATTCCTAAAAACCATATATATAGATCATATTTTTAGAGTGCCCTAAACCTAAAACATGATTCCTAAAATCCTCTTCACCCTTTGTGTGATGTTATGTCAGAGCAATTTTGCCCTGGGCAAGGATGCACATGGAATAACACCCCCTTCTTCATCTACTATTACGAATACCATTCCTTTACTTAAAGAAGTCAACCAACCTTATTTATGGATCAAGAACAGGCAACTTGCAAATGGGCTCGTTGAGAGCGCTGAAGGATCAAATTTTGTATCCCTGTATGATAACGCGCTAGCTGCCCTGGTCTACACCATTCATGATGACCGTGAAAGCACAGAAAAGATTCTAGACTATTTTGACCATCGCCTAAACACGGAATTTATAGAACTCGGAGGCGGTTTTTATCAATTCCGTCGCGGGGACGGCAGTCAGACCCGAAGAAAGTGGATTGGTGACAACGCCTGGCTATTAATTGCCATTAATCATTATTCAGAACGATTTTCCAGCAGTAAGTACGACGCTATGGCAAAGGCCTTAGAGAATTGGCTTAGGGCACAACAAGCCGAAGATGGAGGATTATGGGGAGGTGTTCAGGCTAATGGTCAACAAATACACAAGATCACAGAAGGTATCATAACTGCTTTTAATGCAGTTTCAGGTTATGACAATTTCCATCATGGTATTCTACAATATTTGAAAGAAAACAGGTGGGATAACGATGAGAGCTTGCTTCTTGCATGGCCTGAAAATCCAAAATATCAGTATGCAATGGATCTGCACTCTTTAGGATCTTTGATCTATCCTACCTTGTCCAATGACCTATTACGCAAAGCCAATATGTATGGCACCAAACAAATGTCCTCTGTAAACGGACAACAAATTAATGGGTATTGTTTTGATGAGGATAAAGATGTTATCTGGCTTGAAGGAACAGCTCAAATGGCCCTTGCATTCCGGCAGTCCGGTATGGAAAAAGAAGGACGCCAACTAATCCAGGAGATCAAAAAAACCTTGATCTTTTCAAAAGCTGACAATGCAATTGCAGGTGTCCCCTATTCCGTTAATCAAGGAACTAATTATGGCACCTCTAAACTTTGGGAGCATGCAGACCAGGCAGCCGCAATTTCCTCCAGTGCCTGGTATGTCTTTGCATTAAAAAACTTCAATCCATTTGCTTTATCTGAGCAAAAGAATGTTCCTGCTCAGGATAAATTCTGGTTGCGCTAGACATTTAATATCCCTTTAACATGGATTGCCTGGAATATTCAATAATTTCCATGGTATGTTTGATCGATCTATGAGCTGGGTAGCCATTACCACTTTGATCTTAGTCCTGGTGACTATGATGGCATCTATGGATTTTGCGTTTCGCTGGGTATTTTTCGCAACAATATTTGGGCAAACTTGCTTGATAATAATGGTACTTCAAGTCTTGAAAACCGACCATTATTCCGAGAAAACATTTGATGATTTTTATGAAGATCACCCTATAGGCAAGTATCAGTGATTATTCCGGAAGTACCAGCATAGGAACTTGTGTGTGGAATATGACTTTCTTGATCACGGGTTCACGGAGCAATTCTTCAAGGAAGCCATGCTTGTAATGTACAAGAGATACCATATCGACTTCCATATCTTCCAAGAAGTGTTGGATCACTTTAGCCTTGCTCCCGTAATAAGGCATCTCGTGTATGGTATAAGTAAGTTTGGATAAATATTCTTCAAGAATACTCTTATTAGATTGTTGGTGTTTATTCAATTCCTGTTCCTCCTTTATATGCATCACTCTGATCTTTGAGCCATAGGTAGATGCAATATCTAACAAGGGCTGGAGTACAGCAGCACTGAAATTTCGCTTATAATCAGTAATAAACGCTATTTGTTTGGGAGGAGTGAAATTTGCCTCCGGTGGAATGGTCAATATCGGACATTCCTGAGCTGAATTCAAAATACGAACCGTATTGCTTCCTAAGAATACTTCTTTTAAGCCACTTTTCCCTGTTGTGCCAGTCACAACAAGTCGTATTTCATTTACTTCAGAAATGTTACAAATCTCCTCAGTTAAGATATTAAAGGAAGAAATAGTATTAAATGTGTGTAGCGGATTGGCATTTTTTGTCAGCAAACTATCCACCAATTCCTGCAGGCCTTGTTCCGAAGCTGTTTGAACATTCTCCTCCATAACGGAACCATGAAGCGATGTTGCCATAAACCTGCTGTGTGATATAGCAGGAGTATATGTATTAAGTAAATGAAAAGAACACGAATCAGATCTGAATAAGGCTCTTGCATATTCTAAGGCGCGGTCTGCAGTCTCAGAAAAGTCGGTGGGTACAATAACGTGCTTACACTCCATAGGTCTAAAAACTATGGGGTAAAAATAAAGGCCTTGGCAGGCCTAAACAATGACTTATATCAGGTTTGAATCAGAAGCCATCAACGAGGTCCTGTAGCTTCTTAGCATCGATGATTCCTAATTTCTTACCCGTACTTTTCAGATATCCTTTCTTTTTAAACTCCGAAATAATACGAATACAAGATTCGGTTGCAGTCCCTACCACATTGGCAATATCTTCTCTGGATAAGACCAATCTGAGATATCCGTCATCGTCCTCACCAAAATTATTCTTAAGGTAAAGGAAGGCTTCGGCGATTCGTTGCTTAACGGTTTTCTGAGACATATTTACGATCACATCATCGGCTTCCCTAAGATCATGTGCCATATGCCGAAGCACTTCGAATGTGAAGTTTGGATTCTGATGCAGTGTGTTTACGATGGCCTCCTTTGGAATGAAACAAACCTCCATGTCATCCACAGCAATAGCGCTTAGATTCGCAGATTCTTCAGCAATTACGGATCGTTGTCCCATAACCTCTCCTTTAGTCGCTAATTTTACTATTTGGTCTTTGCCATTAGCGCTTAATTTGGAAAGTTTTGAAATGCCGGAACGTACACAGAAAACGCCGTTTAATTTTTCGCCTTCTTCGAAAAGCACGTCCCCTTTCTTAACGGATCTGGTTGATTTAGTGTCAGATACCTTCTTCAATTCCTCCTTACTCATTGCACGTAAAGAGTTGAATTGTCGGACTATGCAGTTCTCACAACGGTGGTCGTCGCTCATAAATTTAGAATAGATAAATAAAGGTATGCAAAACTTGATAATTATCATATTCCTGACCTTAGGTATGAACGACATTTGTCTTTACATTTGTCGTTACAGGTTAGTTAATGTGTTATGGACAGTAATCACTGTTATCATTGCGGAGATCAATGTCGGTCTACGGCAATTGTCTTTGATAAGAAGATCTTTTGCTGTCATGGGTGTAAAACGGTCTACGACTTATTTAAGTCGAAGGACTTATTGTACTACTATGAACTGCAGGAAGAAGCTGGTAAGTCGCCCATCTCCTCTGATTTGAAATTTGACTACCTGGAACAACCAGAGATAATCGAAAAATTACTGGATTTCGATCATGGCGATTTCAAGGTGATCTCCTTTAACATTCCTAATATTCATTGCAGTTCGTGTATTTACGTGCTGGAAAACCTCCATAAGATCCACCCAGGAATACAATCCGCACAAGTAGATTTTCCCAAGCAATCTGTTCGAGTAAATTTTAAATCCTCCCTCATTTCCTTGAAAGAAGTTGTGATCCTGCTTAACAATATTGGATATCCGCCATACCTGTCAGCGGATGACCTGGAGAAACCAAAGATCAAAAAGAACAGAAAACTTATATACCAATTAGGTGTCGCCGGATTTGCTTTCGGAAATATCATGTTTTTGTCCTTTCCGGAATACTTTGATCTCTACGGAACACCTGGAAGTGAATCGGACAATTGGTTCCTTTATTATAAAGATCTTTTTCGCTGGCTGATGTTTGGCCTTTCGCTACCTGTTGTTTTCTATGCCGGTAAAGACTACCTCATCTCCGCTTTTAAAGGAATCCAAACGAGAGTTCTAAATATTGACGTACCCATCACCTTGGGTATCCTTGCGCTTTTTCTAAGGAGTACCATGGAGATCTTCCTGGATCTGGGTTCCGGTTATTTTGACAGCCTTTCCGGACTTATATTCTTCCTGCTGGTCGGGAAATATTTTCAACGCAAAACCTATGATTCCCTTTCCTTTGAAAGAGACTATAAATCTTATTTTCCCATAGCGACTAATAAGATCAACAGGAAAGGAATAGAAGAGAGCACTGAAATCTACCGGATCAAAAAGGGGGATCTGCTGGCCATCCGACACGGGGAATTGATCCCTGCCGATAGTAGACTCATAAAAGGCAGTGCCCTTATTGATTATAGTTTCGTCACGGGCGAATCTACACCGGTCCAGGTTGGAGAGGGCGATAAGATCTTTGCTGGAGGTAAGCAGGTTGCAGGTAGGATCGAGATCTCAGTGATCAAAGCTGTATCACAAAGTTACTTGACTCAACTCTGGGATAATGTGGTCTTTGAGAAAGACAAAACCACAGGCTTCCAAAACCTAACAGATCGAATTGGCAAACATTTCACCTTAGCCGTGCTGAGCATTGCCGCCATTGCTACTGCTTATTGGCTTTATAACGATGCCTCTCTGGCCCTAAATGTCTTTACGGCTGTGTTGATCATAGCCTGTCCATGCGCCATTGCCCTTGCAGCTCCATTTACATTGGGAAATCTCATGCGAATTCTTGGGCGAAGAGGACTCTACCTTAAGAATACACAAGTAATAGAGCGATTGGCTCAAACAGATACGGCTATTTTTGACAAAACTGGCACACTTTCAAGTAGCCGGAATACACATATAACATATTCTGGGATGCCTTTAAATAAGGCTGAAGAATCCCTTCTCCTTCATACATTGAATGCCTCAAATCATCCCCTGAGCAGGTCATTACGAAATATCCTAAAAGAACATGAAATAACCACACTGGACACCTATCAGGAGATCCCCGGACAGGGCATAAGTGGAAAAGTTTCGGGTACCACCATTAAAGCAGGTGCGGCCGACTATGTGGGTCGACCTGAAAAAAAGATCGAAAAGGAATCGGCTGTACATATAAGCAGTAATGATCTTTACAAAGGGTATTTCTCATTTAAGAGTTCGTACAGGGAGGGTATGACTCCACTATTAAATTCACTTCGGGAACGAATGGATATTGCTGTGTTATCCGGGGACCAGGCTGGTGCATCTGAAGAATTAAAGAAGGTCGTTCCTGATTTAACCCCCATGTATTTCGGCCAAAAGCCTAAGGATAAACTACAATTTATATCCAACCTACAGAGCCAGGATAAAAAAGTATTGATGGTGGGAGATGGACTTAATGATGCCGGGGCATTAGCTCAGAGCGATGTAGGGATCGCCGTTGCCGAAGATATTCATGTATTTTCACCGGCATGCGATGCGATCATAGATGCAGACAAGTTACAGCATCTTGGTGATTATGTGCGGGCAAGTACCCAGGGAATGGCCATAATTCGATTGTGCCTGGTATTCTCCGTCATATATAATTTTGTGGGGTTATATTTTGCTGTTACGGGACAATTGGCCCCCATAATTGCCGCCATATTAATGCCGCTAAGCTCGATCAGTGTGGTAGCATTTGCCACTTTGGCAACGAATTGGACCACAAGAAAACTAAAATAAACAATACCTGATATATGTCATATAAGAAGATAGAGAACACAAGTAGTTTTATAGCGCAATTCAGGAAGGTATGAGTGTAATATATGTGTTGCTGGTCATCAGTTTAACTGTGGCCATCGGTTTTTTTATAGCATTTATTGTTTCGGTAAGATCCGGACAATATGATGATTCCTATACCCCATCCGTACGAATGCTCTTCGACGATGAGGTAAGCAAGGACGCATCGACTTCAGAATCTAAAGAAATATCCAACAATCCATCCAATAAAAATTAGCATCAGATCATGGAAGTACAACAATTTTATTATGACAACAAGATCGTAAAGAAATTCCTTTATGCCACGTTGCTCTGGGGAATCGTAGGGATGCTCGTAGGCCTTCTACTTGCATTGATGTTTCTATTTCCCAATATAACTGATGGTATCTCGTGGTTGAGCTTTGGCAGATTAAGGCCATTGCACACCAATGCAGTGATTTTTGCCTTCGTTGGTAATGCCATTTTTGCTGGTGTTTACTATTCTACACAACGCTTGTTAAAGGCTCGAATGTTCAGTGATTTCCTCTCTAATGTCAATTTCTGGGGTTGGCAGGCCATTATCGTATCGGCCGCTATTACCTTGCCTCTTGGCTATACGACCTCTAAGGAATATGCCGAATTGGAATGGCCGATCGATATTGCTATCACCCTGATCTGGGTTGTTTTTGCATGGAATTTCATAGGAACTTTGCTAAAAAGAAGGCAGCGTCATTTGTATGTAGCCATCTGGTTCTACCTGGCAACTATTGTGACCGTTGCAGTCCTTCATATTTTTAATAGCCTTGAATTACCTGTAAGTGCATTAAAAAGTTATTCTGTTTACGCAGGCGTACAGGATGCACTGGTTCAATGGTGGTATGGACACAATGCAGTAGCGTTTTTCCTAACTACACCATTCCTTGGCCTAATGTATTATTTCGTGCCCAAGGCCGCTAATAGGCCGGTCTACTCCTATCGCTTGTCTATTGTGCACTTCTGGTCCTTGATATTTATCTATATCTGGGCCGGACCTCATCACCTCCTATATACTTCTTTGCCTGACTGGGCACAGAATCTGGGAGTAGTATTTTCAGTTATGCTGATCGCACCCTCATGGGGTGGTATGATCAATGGACTACTTACCTTGAGAGGTGCCTGGGATAAAGTTCGGACAGATCCTACCTTGAAATTCATGGTAGTCGCGATAACAGGATATGGTATGGCCACCTTTGAAGGCCCTATGCTATCTCTTAAAAATGTGAATGCCATTGCTCACTTTAGCGATTGGATCATTGCACATGTACATGTTGGGGCCCTGGCATGGAACGGCTTCCTGACATTTGGTATGATCTATTGGCTTATACCAAAAATGTTCAAGACACGCTTGCATTCAGTACCGATGGCCAATTTCCATTTCTGGATTGGGACGCTCGGTATTATTTTATATGCCTTGCCTATGTATGTAGCCGGTTTTATACAAGCCCTGATGTGGAAAGATTTTAATCCGGATGGTACTCTTGTCTATGGAAATTTCCTGGAAACGGTTACTGAGATCATGCCGATGTACTGGATGCGAGCCATCGGCGGTACGCTGTATATTGTTGGTTTCGTAGTTATGTTATACAACATTGTAGTCACCGTAAGGGCCGGTCAAAAGGTTGAAGATGAATTGGCCGAGGCCCCGGCACTGACTCGTGTTTCAAAGAAACGTGCTATTGGAGAGAAATATCATACCTGGCTGGAACGGAAACCTATTCAATTGACAATTTTTGCAACGATTGCCATTCTGATCGGAGGTATTGTTCAGATCGTTCCTACTCTGCTTGTGAAATCAAACATCCCTACCATTACAAGCGTCAAGCCTTATACGCCTTTGGAATTGGAGGGTAGGGATCTCTATATACGTGAAGGCTGTGTGGGCTGCCATTCCCAAATGATAAGGCCTTTCAGAAGCGAAGTAGAACGCTATGGGGAATATGCCAAAGCCGGCGAGTTCGTCTATGACCACCCCTTCCTATGGGGTAGTAAACGTACCGGCCCTGATCTGCTTCGGATTGGTGGCAAATACTCAGACAATTGGCATTTCAATCATATGTACGATCCTCAAAGCACCTCTTCCGGGTCTATTATGCCAGCTTACCAATGGTTGATAAGGAACAGGCATGACAGGAGTCAGATCCAGGCTAAAATGGAAGCCATGGTATCACTGGGAGTACCTTATACAGAAGAGGAAATTGCCAATGCTCAGGCCCATATGGATGAACAGGCAGCCCTAATTGAAGAGAACCTGCATGCAGATCCGGAATTTGTCAGATCCTACGAGGCAGACAAGGTTATTGCGCAGGAAAACGGAAGGGAATTTGTTGAAATGCGGGACCGTGAGATCGTAGCCATGATAGCTTATCTGCAGCGATTAGGCACGGATATTAAAGTGAAAGATACAAACGAAACTCTCACCCAAAATAAGTAGATCATGTTGAAATTTGTTAAAAATCATATGGAAAGTATAGAGGGTATTGCCACATATCCGATGATCTCATTACTGATATTTTTTGTGTTTTTTGCCCTCCTGTTTTGGTGGGTGTTTACCACGTCAAAAGAACATATAAAAGAAGTAAGCGAAATACCCTTACAAGACGACCAACCTAAAGACATGACATTATGAAAAATCTAGCTCCCTGGTGGATCAGGATCCCCATCGTATTCTTCATCATTTTTGGCTTGATGGAGTACTTTATTGATTCTGGTGATAAGCCTGCATTTTTGACCTATCCTATTACCCAGGTATTCCTCCTATTGGTCTTATTGATCCTAGCAGGAATAGAATTGATATTAAATTCTATAGAGAATGTCCTTTTTCAAACGCTATCCGATGAGGCCAAGGAACGCTACCTAAGTGCCAAATCTCAAGGCTGGGAGTGGAAATGGGGCAAGCGAATGTATAACAGGCTGCTGGGATCTAAGCCTATTGAAGAAGAAGGAGAGATTATTTTAGATCACAACTATGACGGCATCAAAGAATTGGATAATTCCCTCCCTCCGTGGTGGGTATATCTTTTTTATGCCACGTTCTTATTCGGTGTTGTCTATTTGGTTCGCTTCCATGTGATGGACGGCTATACCCAACAGGAAGAATTTGAACAGCAAATGGAAGTAGCCCGTCTCGAAATAGAGGAATACAAGAAAACAGCTAAAGACCTCGTAGATGTAAATACGGTAGAATTACTAACCGATCCTGCTGATCTTGCTGCCGGAAAGCAAATTTTTGAAGTCAATTGCGTCGTATGCCATATGGCGGATGGCGGTGGGGGTATCGGCCCTAACCTGACGGATGATAATTGGATTCTGGGCGGTGGCATCAAAAATGTCTTTAATGTAGTTTCCGAAGGTGGAAGAGATGGTAAAGGAATGGTTTCATGGAAGCCCATCCTGAAACCGGCGGAGATGGCTCAGGTAGCGAGCTATTTGCTCACCTTCGTGGGGACTACCCCTGCCAATCCGAAAGCAGCTGAAGGGGATATTTGGATAGATCCGGATGCGCCTTCTGATTCAGGAGAAACGCCCCCTGAACAGGCAATAGATACGACCCAAACAACTTCGGAGTAAAGAAGGAGACGGAGATATTACAAAAGGAACATGAACGAGCCCCAGGAAAATTTTAGAGATAGTATTGGCACCATTGACCCGGAAGGGAAGCGGGCCTGGATCTTTCCTAAAAAGCCAAGCGGGAAGTATTATACGTACAGAAAATGGGTTAGTTATTTTCTATTACTTTTTTTGTTCGCATCTCCATTCATAAAAGTAAACGGCAACCAATTCTTATTGTTCAATGTGCTGGAGCGGCGCTTTAATGTATTTGGATTACCGTTCTGGCCACAGGATTTTCATCTCTTTGTGATCTCTATGATCATAGCGGTGATCTTTATTGCCTTTTTTACCGTGGGATTCGGCCGGATTTTTTGCGGGTGGATGTGCCCCCAGACAATTTTTATGGAAATGGTCTTTAGGCGTATTGAATATTGGATCGATGGGGATCGAGGTGCGCAAATCCGACTAGACAGGCAAGAGTGGAACGGAGAAAAAATCCGTAAAAGAGTCCTTAAATGGATTGTCTTCTTCCTGATCTCATTCCTGATTGCGAACATATTCCTGGCCTATCTGATCGGGAGTGATAAACTCATTAATCATATCACAGATGGACCCCTAAAACACCTGGGTACAATGATCCCTTTATTGATCTTTACGGCAGTGTTTTATTTCGTCTTTGCATGGTTCAGAGAACAAGTATGTATAATCGCTTGCCCCTATGGTCGAATGCAGAGTGTGTTACTTGATAATAAATCCATTGTGGTTGCCTATGATCATGCACGGGGAGAAGGTGATAATGGAAGGAAGAAATTCAGGAAAAATGAAGACCGCCAGGCTCTAGGACATGGAGACTGTATAGACTGTTTCCAATGTGTGAATGTATGTCCAACAGGTATAGATATCAGGAATGGGACACAATTGGAATGTGTGAATTGCACCGCTTGTATTGATGAATGTAATACGATCATGGAGAAGGTTGACCTCCCCAAAGGATTGATCCGTTATGCCAGTGAAGATGAGATCGTAAAAAAGAGCAAATTCGCATGGACGCCCAGACTTAAAGGCTATTCGGCAGTACTTTTTATCCTAACCGGCGTCCTGATCGGTATGTTGTTCTTACGAAATGACCTGGAAGCGAATATCCTTCGTTTACCCGGGCAATTATTTGAACGCAAAGAGAACAATATGATCAGTAATGTCTTTACCTATAAACTGATCAACAAGACAACCGTACCTATAGAAAATGTACATTTCGAATTGCTATCGCATAAGGGCGAGATCAAGTTGGTCACCCATCAAGATTTTGTGGTTCCGGCTCAAAACCTGTCCGAGGGTACTTTATTTATTGAAATAAACAACGCAGCCCTGAGTGGCGATAAAAACAAATTAAAAATTGGTGTGTTCAGTAATGATGAACTTATAGAAACCGCTAGCACGCGATTTCTGGCACCGAGAACTTATAATTGATCTTATGAAGAAAATAAATTGGGGTACTGGAATTGTGTTGGCATTCATAGGTTTTATTTCTTTTGTCCTCTTCTTTGTTTTTAAGATGAGTACGGATCAAAGTGCCGATCATGACTTGGTAACCGAAGAATATTACCAACTGGAGTTGGCCTTTCAAGAAGAGATTGACGCCTTAAAAAATGCGCAGGCACTGCAAGGCGATCTGACATATAAACGAACTGAAAATGGCTTGTACATTGAACTTCCATCTGAATTGGAAGACGATCAAGCCAAGGGGAACGTGTCCCTTTACAGACCATCCAATAAGCACCTGGATTTCGACTTACCCATAAGTCTGTCCAGTACACATTTGCTCATACCTGACGAACGTTTGTTGGATGGTCGCTGGGACATAAAAATATGGGTTACCCATGAAGGTACCCCGTATTTGTTCAAAAAAAGGATTACATACTAACTACTTAGACGATGGGCGTATCGGCCTTCATATTAGGATTTGTTGGAAGTTTGCACTGTGTAGGAATGTGTGGGCCGATCGCCTTTATGCTACCCCTGGATCGAAGTAACTCTATTAAACAAGGCAGCCAGGTAGTTAGTTACCATATTGGAAGGATAGTTACATACGGTGTCCTGGGCCTTTTATTTGGCCTGCTTGGCAGTGGTCTTCAATTATTTGGCTGGCAGCAAAAACTTTCCATTGGTCTAGGATCCCTAATGATCATTGCAGTGATCTGGATGTATTTACCGATTAAAAAATGGTCATTATCTCCCTTCATTTATAAGCTAATAGGAAAGATCAAAAATAGTATGGGAGGGCTGCTTACGCGAAAAAGGGCTTCTTCCCTATTTGTCCTTGGTTTGCTGAACGGACTCCTGCCTTGTGGCCTCGTATATGTTGCCCTAATGGGTGCCATAGCCACAGGAGATCCTATTCAAGGGGCCTTCTTTATGATGCTGTTTGGTTTAGGTACGGTCCCACTAATGACAATTGCCGTCTACAGTGCCGGTTTCATCAAGGGGAGATTCAGAATGGCTTTTCAAAAACTAATACCTGCCATGATATTTTTATTTGGTTTACTTTTAATTCTGAGGGGTTTAGGCTTGGGCATTCCGTATCTTTCACCTGCACAAACGTCCCACAATCAGGAAGTAGCCACCGAGCTAGAGTGTCATTAAAAAATTCCCAAACATAGCTACGTAATTCATATGAAAATAGTACGATTAGAAGAAGCTGCTTCTAAAATAAGTTCAGGACAAAGACTTTTTGTTCAGGGCGCAGCCATGACCCCTAATACCCTGGTCAATGGCATATGCGATCGGTACAAGGAGCTTGAGAATGTAGAAGTTATATCTATGCATACAGAGGGTCCGGTAAAATATGCGCTTGATCCGCACCGACAATCCTTTAAAATAAATTGCTGCTTTGTCGGCGGTAATGTTAGGGCAGCAGTAAACACCAATCAGGGTGATTATATTCCAATTTTTCTCAGTGAGATCCATCTCTTATTCAAGAATGACATACTACCGCTTGACGTAGCCATAATTCAGGTTTCACCCCCAGACCGCCACGGTTTTTGCTCCCTTGGAGTTTCTGTAGATATCACACTTGCCGCATTGAAATATGCCAAAACCGTGATCGCCCAAGTAAATCCTCAAGTACCAAGGACACATGGGGACGGTATTATTCATAAAGATCGGATCGACTTTGCCATTGAAGTGGACGAACCCATTCACGAATTAAACAATGGGCATATAACCGAAGCTGAAGAAAAGATAGGTCAGCATATTGCCAATATGATCGAAG
>Ga0265303_10001124_pt1 | contig 16064 bp, 12 predicted proteins | sample Helome_2_FD_192494 | JGI IMG/M metagenome (GOLD analysis project Ga0265303, IMG submission 192494) | Marine sediment microbial communities from subtidal zone of North Sea - Hel_20160317 (Illumina Assembly) | ecosystem: Environmental > Aquatic > Marine > Subtidal zone > Sediment ... | reverse complement strand
AACTGTGCCTCGAGGGTTGACCGGGCCACCACAGATTTCATCAGGCGACCGTGGGACGATTCCCATGCCTGACGACGCTCCTGATCCTCGAGAATCCTCCGGGCGATTGACCGCTCCGTCTTGCGCTCGGAGTGGCTTGCCCGCTCAATGCGGTGCGCCGATTCCTCCATCAGGTAGCGGTGATTCAGAATACTCCGCGTCATGGCCCTCTCCCGATAATCCCGTCGTCAGCCGGGCATTGCCGGCATCGTTTTTTGCCCCTCAGGCGATCCCGAGCTGCCTCCAGTCCTCGCCGACCAGGCAAAGACGTGGGTTATGTCAAAAGCAGCATTCGTGCCAATTTTCAAAAACGGATATATTTCAATGCTTTATCTGTAACACCTAAATGCGGCATCACAGCATATGTAAAGTCATCCGACAGCAAACACGGCCAAATTCATGGAAAACGTACAAAAAAGGGAGCGTGCTGGACTCGCCTTTTCGCGTGCCGCCCAATACCCCAGCGAAATTCGAAGTGGGCGGGATCGGCGGCGAAGACAATGCGACGCTTACCGAGTCAGAGGAGAGTGTCAGCGTCAACGAAGAAGGCGCTGGTTGCGAAGACCAGGCATCGACGGCGCCGTCCGCGAACGACGAGAGTCAATCAACCGATGGATATGATCTGACCCCTCTCGGTTCCGATGTTCCGCCGGCTGTTACCAACGACCCCGCCCCAGGGCGGGGTTTCTTGTTGGGGGCGTTGTCCGTCAAATTCCGAGAGAGTCAGCCGGCCCCGCGGTGATCCATCAGCCCGGCCGCCCGCATCAGCCGTGAACCACATCGGTCGCTGAATCGGCCAGCACATAGATCCCGACGCCGATCATCAGCCATGGCATCAGGCGCTCGCCCAGCCATCCGACGCGCGTACGCAGTGCCGGACGGGACACCAGCACCTGAGCGGTCCCTGCCAGTGCTACCGCCGCGATCAGCAGCGTGGTCGCGGCAATGAAATCCAGGCCTGGTCGGGTATCGGCGATCAGCGGGACGTAGACGGCCAACGAGTCACCGCTCATCGGCAGGATCACGGCGGCAGTGCGCCAGAAGCCGGCATCTTTGTTGCGCGTCGTGGCCGGCCGTGTATGTCTCTGCAGCAAGACCAGCAGCCCGCGCAGCCCCAGCGCGATCGGGATCAGACCGAGCAGACCCACGTAGCGGGTGTCGACCAGATCGCCGAGGCGGGCGATCAGCAAGGCGGCGAGGATGACGATCAGGGTGGCGAGCAGAAATCCGGCCACGACCGGGAGCGGACGCACCGCGGATAGGGCCAGCAGCGCCGAGAGCATCAGCAGATTGTCGATATTGGTGGAGACAAACGCGATCGCGGAAACCGCGATCAGCATCCAGGCCTCGGTCACGGCGCCGGTTCCGGCTCGATACCCACGCGCCAGAGGACGAACGCGAATTCGAACGCCGTCTCCCGCAGCACCTCGAAGCGACCCGCCGCATCAAAGTGTCCGGCTTCCATGTTGGTGCGGAACAGCAGCAAGTTGTCGTCGGTTTTGCGATCCCTGAGTCTGGCGACCCACTTGGCCGGCTCCCAGTACTGGACGCGGGAGTCGTAAAGACCCGCAGTGACCATAATATCCGGATACGCCTGAGCCCGGACCTGGTCATACGGCGAGTACGACATCATGTAGGCATATTGGGTCGGGTCCCGGGGATCGCCCCATTCGTCGTATTCCGACGCGGTCAGCGGGATGCTCTCGTCAAACATAGTGGTAATCACGTCCACGAAAGGCACGTCGGCGACGATCACGCGGTACAACTCAGGGCGCGCGTTGGCGATCGCCCCCATCAACAAGCCACCGGCGCTACCACCGCGAGCGACAAGACCGTCGGCACGGCTCCAACCGGTTTCGAGCAAGAATTCGGAGGCGTCAATATAGTCGTTAAAGGTGTTCTTCTTGGCCAGGACCCGGCCTTGTTCATACCAGTTCCGGCCCAACTCCTGACCACCGCGGACGTGGGCGATGGCGAATACGAACCCGCGATCGAGCAGGCTCAGACGATTGGGGTTGAATTCCGGATCATAGGACGATCCATAGGCGCCATAGCCGGAGAGCAGCAAGGGATGGGTCGCGTCCGGCCGCATGCCCCGCGCGTGGAGCAGGGTGATCGGAATCTGGTGTCCGTCGCGAGCCGGCGCTAGCAACAGCTCGGTCGTGTAAGCCTCAGGATCGTAGCCACCGGCAACGGTTTCGACTTTGAGCACGCGCTGGATGCCGCTGTCCATATGCTCGTCGATCAGCGTATCCGGCGTGCGCAGGGAGCCATATTCGTAGCGCAGTAGCGCGGTCTCGATCTCCGGATTCAGGTCGAGGCTCATCGTGTAAGCAGGCTCCGGGGCCTCAAGCAAACGAGAGCTGCCGTCGCCTCGATCCAGGATTCGGATCTTTGACGAGGCATCGCGGCGTTCGACGAGAGCGATGTGATCACGGAAGACGAGGAAGTCCTCGAGCAGCACTTCGTCGCGGGTCGGGAGGACCTCCTCCCAGGCTCCAAGGTCCGTACTTTGACTGAGCGGCACACGCATCAGTCGCGAATTGAGCGCATCCAGGTTGGTCAGGACAAAGACATCGTCGCCGATGACCTCGATGCCGTGTTCGTGTCCCGGACGCCGCGCCAGGATCAGGCGCGCGCCGGCCTCGGGCGCATTGGCGTCGATCACGCGATATTCGTCGCTCAGACTGGCGCTGGCACCGATCACGATCCAGCGGCTGTCGCGGCTCTTTTCCAGGCTGACCGAGAAGGTGATATCGGTCTCCTCGTAGACCAGAACATCATCGCCAGGATCGTCCCCGAGTCGGTGCCGGAACACTCTGTCCGGCCGCAGGGTGACGGGATCCTGGGTGACATAGAACAGGGTGCGGTTGTCGTTGGCCCAGGCGTAATCGCCGGCAGTGCCATCGATGCGATCCGGCAGCCATCCGGCGGTTGTCAGATCACGCACGCGCAGGGTGTAGATCTCGCGGCTGAGGTCGTCCTCACCGTAAGCCAGCAGCCGCCCATCCTCCGAAATGGTCAAGCCGTCGACGGTAAAAAACTCGTGCTCGCGAGCCAGCACATTGACGTCCAGGATCACCTCGTCCGCGGCATCCTCGGCGCCATGCCTGCGCAGATAGACCGGGTGCTCGTTGTCGGCTTCATAGCGCCAAAGGTAGTACCAGTCACCCAGCCGATAGGGGAACCCGGATTCTCGTTTGGGTATGCGGGCCTTGAGCTCATCAAACAGCGTCTCACGCAGGGAGCCGGCGCGGTCGAGCACAGCGTCGGCATGGGCGTTCTCGGCACGAAGATATTGCAGTACGTCCGGGTCGCCACGGTCATCGTCACGCAGCCAGTAATACTCGTCGATACGGGTCTCGCCATGGGCAGTGAGCTCACGCGGACGCTTTGCGGCAACGGGTGGCTCCGGCCAGCCCTCAGCCATGGCAGTGCGGCCCGTGGCAGGCGTTGCCGGCTGTGTGCAGCTTGCGAGGCTGGACAGACTGGCCAGCAAGACCAGGAATGGAACCCGCGCATGCGCCCCGCGGCGGCGGCGCAACGACACAGCGGCCGCGGGTGCCGCCTTCGCCGGTCTTGGTCGTAAGGACCATCGCAATGGCTATTGCCCTGCATCCCGGTTGATCTCGCCAAGGATGTAGCTTGCGTCGTACACCTTTTCAAGAGCTTCGAGCATGATGGCCGGATGCACCGAGACTGCCCGGTTCAGATCCGGGTCGTACCAGTAGGCACCGGCGATAGAGTGTCGGTTGCCGTCAAACGCCAGCCCTACGAGCCTGGCGTCCTTGTCGATCAACGGGCTGCCGGAGTTGCCGCCGGTGATGTCGATCGTGGAGACGAAATTGAACGGTGTCTTCATATCCAGATCCGGCTTGCGCTTGAGCCAGCGCTCCGGCGCATCGAACGGGGGTTGTCCGGTGTTGCGTTCGTAAAGACGGCCGAGATAGGTGAAAGGCGGGATCTCCTTACCCAGTTCATTCCAGCCTGAGACCGCGCCATAGCTGACACGTAGCGTAAACGTGGCGTCGGGATAGGTGGCGGTGCCATAGACCGCAAAGCGTGCCCGGGCGATCTGCTCATAGGCCTGGTCGATGGGTGCTTCGTAGGTCGCCTCAAAACGCTTACGCAGCTTGCGCGCCTGTGGGTCTATCGCGCGGGCGAGCCGGATCATCGGGTCTTCGGATGCATCGATGGCCTCCTGCCCGCCGTCCCACAGTTCCTTGCGCACGGCCGGGTCTGCCAGGTCGGAGCCGTCAACCAGCGTGCTGGCGAGCCCGGTCGGCGATTCGTTGCCGAGGATCTTGCGCACCATGGCATCGTCAGGCCCGAGCAGTTCGCGCATCTTGTCCAGCGAATAGCTCAGCTGTAGTTGCTCGAGCCGGGGGTGGATCGGCGTCGCTGCGAACAGGGTCTGCTCGAGACGCGGCAGAGCGGTATCCCGGAATTCGCGCAGACGCTTATCGCTGGGTTTGGCCCGCTCTGCGGCACCACGTATCAGGACGCGGGCATAGTTGAACAGTCGCCCGGAGAATGCCGCGCCTGCCTCGATAAACAGGTATTGGTAGCGGAACGGCAGATACTCCACGATCGCGCGATCGATACGTGACCAGGGATCGCCGATCTCGGCCGCCAGCACCGGATCCGCGGCGACCGCGGCGCGGAACACCATTTCATTAGCGCGTTTCTCGGTCATCAACCGGTCATCGAGCAGGGCAGCCAGCTCGTTGCGGCGGACCTTTATCCCGTTCTCGATCCGCACCAGCGGATTCTGCACATCGCGGGCGGCCTTTTCATCGAGCGTGGCGAACTGGAGATAGCGCCCGCGCAATTCCACGTTACGCAGCAACCAGTCGGGCACGATGACGTTGCGAATCAATTCGAGCTGGGCCACGGTCAGCAGCCGCTGTGTGCTGCCCGGGTGTCCGGCGATAAATACCGCTTCGCCGGCTTCGGCACCGTCGGCCCGCCAGCGCAGATAGTCGGGGGTCCGCGCCGGCTTGCCGTCGTCGTCATAGACGCGCAGGACAGCCGCATCGAGACACCAGCGCGGGAAGTTGAAGTTGTCCGGATCGCCACCGAAGGCGCCGATCCCTGCCTCAGGTGCGAACACGAGCCGGACATCGCTGAAGCGGCGATAGGCGTAGATAAAATATTGTCCGCCGTTGTAGAGCGAAACCGCCTCGCATGACAGCTTGGCGTCCGCATCGGCCTCGCAGGCCTGCTCCAGACGGGTCAACGTCTGCTTGCGGACCTCGTTGGCCTTCGCCTCGCCGAGCCCCTCGATGGCGCTGGCTACCTGCCCGGTGACATCGCGGGTCTCCAGCAGTACCGAGGCCTGCTGTGTCGAGCAGCGTCGCTCGTCGCCGGGATGACGCGCCACCATGCCATCGCGCCAGACGTTGTCTTCGGCAGATGTATGCTCCGCCAGACAGCTGAACAGACAATGCCGATTGGTCAGGATCAGGCCACTGTCGGAGGCGAACGAACCGCTGCAGCCGTTCTCGAGCCGCACCGTTGAGCGTCGCACCCGGTCCAGCCATGCCTGGTCGATCTCGACGCCGTACTTGGATTCCACCGCGTCGGTGGGGAAGTGCTCCAGCGTCCACATACCTTCATCGGCCAGCGCGGGCAGCGCCAGCAATGCAAACAAAACACCTGTCGATTTCACCCGGACCTCCTTGCCCGAAAGAGAACGCCCCCGCTTTGGGCGGCAGATTATCTCCAACCCGGGGCCCATCCACCAGCGATGCGGTCGGGCGCCTTTCCATCCGAGCGCCCCGAGACGTCAGAGCATCGCAGAGTGGAGTATTTAATCGTTATTAGACAATTACTTAGTGGTAATAGCTAAGGCATTATCTAGCTAGTCGTCAGGCTCGGCCGTATCACCACCGGCCCGCATCTGCAGGTCTGCACCGGTGCCGACAGGCCCGTGAGCGTTGGCGACAATCTCGATCTTTACATCCAGTGCGCGCAATCCCTGGTAAAAGCCGTCAAACATCTCGTTGGCCGGGAACGCCGGCCCGCTGGCCGGCAGGTTGAATACATCGGCGCCATAGAGCAGTTTCTCCCGCGGCAGATAGACCACGTAATAGTCCTCTGCGTGCGCGTTGGGGAGACGGTAGACCTCGACCCGTCGTCTGCCCTCCTTAAACGTGTGCCGGTCACCGATCGCGAGATAGGCTGGCTCGACCGCTGGCTGCACCGGCGGTTCCGCGTTGGCGGCCAGATAACGGCGATCGTTGACCACAGCGGTCAGATGCCCGCGGTTACGCTCGCTGCTGACCAGCGTGGCCCCTGCAGCGGTGAGGGCAGCAGCGCCGTCCGTGTGGTCGCCGTGATGGTGTGTCATCACCGCATAGCGCAGCGGCTTGCCTTCGGTCAGGGAGTCGAGTTTTGCCAGATCCGAGTGGACCAGTGCCGTGCCACCGCCGGCATCGACCGAGATCAGATAGTCGCCCATGTCGATATAGAGATTCTGATAACCCCCGTTGCCCAGATAGACCCCCTTGGCCAGCTCACGCAATTCGCTGGCCGGCGGCGCAGGCGGGGCCAGCTCGACAAACGCTTCCGGCAGCGTGAAGCGGCCCTCCAGGTCCGGTGAAATGTCGACCTCGACCGTGCGAAAATCGACCGTCATCTGGCCTCCGATCAGCTGCCGGCGGCGCATCGGAAACGGGATACCGTCCACGTCCTGATAGTCGGAAAAATAACTTTCCGCGATGGTGTCGCCGACCACCTGATCGGGAGCCAGGATGTCGTAGCGTGAGATCAGACTGGTCTCCCGGGCCACGTGCACCATATACAGATTGCCGTTGTCCCAGGCCAGCGACAGCACATCGTTGAGCTGACCATCGACGATCGAGGTGCCGGCCAGCGTGACCGAACGAGAGCGCTGATAGAGCTTGAGCGCCAGCAGGGGCGGCACGATCCGCTGAACAAAGTGCTGGCGCAGGTCCTGCGCGTTCGGCGCTTCGGTCCAGGTCTTGCGCACCAGGTCCAGATTGTACGTGTGACCGTCGCGGATGATCAGCCCGTTGGAAAAGACCGGTCCGCGGAACTCAGCGCTGAACCGGTTTCCGGCGAGGTCCAGTAAATAGGCATTCTCATTGCCCTCGAGCGCATCGAACGGCGGTCCCGGCAGCCGACTCTGATAACGCTGGTAGATTGTGCCTTCGGTCCGGAAATAGAGGGTCTTGAGCGCCAGCAGCCGATCCGCACCGCCATAGGCGTCGACGCTGCGCCGGATCACCGGCTGGGCGCCGGCATAGGCGCTGAGAAATACATCGGCCGCCGGTGCAGCTGTCCAGCTGAGCCCCGCCACGAGCAACGAGAAAAGCAGGATACCGGGCCCGCGCAGGCGGGTGCGTCCGGGGGGGCTTGAATTTGTCTTGATCATCATAGGTTCCTTGATTGATCCCGGTTTCCATGGGATCGCATTTGCTGGAGACTGTGCGCACGATCAGAGGTTCATCCTCAGCGTCCCCCGAAGTCGCCATGCCGGCCCTCGCCGGCGACAAAGTGTCGCGCACCGGCGACGCCCTCGACCTTGATCACCTTCAGGCTGTTCCAGAATTCCTCTTCCAACGCGCGGCCTGATTCGAGCCCGGCCTGATTGATGGCCGACGCGCGGTCGGCGCGTAGACAGGCCTGGGGGAACGCGGCCAGTTCCTGCGCGATTTCGAGCGCGGCCCGAAGCGCATCGCCGTGATCTACGAGGCGCTCGCAAAGACCGATCCGCGCACACTCGTCAGCGTCGACGCGCCGCCCGGTCAGGATCAATTCCATGGCTCGCCCCGAACCGACCAGACGCGGCAACCGGACGCTGCCACCATCGATCAGCGGCACACCCCAACGGCGGCAAAACACGCCCATATAAGCGTCCCTGGCCATAATGCGGAAATCGCACCAGAGCGCCAGCTCCATCCCGCCGGCCACAGCAGCACCGTTGACCGCGGCGACCACCGGCTTGCTGAGCTGGAGCCGGGTCGGACCCATGGGGCCGAGCGGCGGCGCGCCATCATCGACCCCGAAATGCAGCTCGCTCAGCCATGGATCAGCGCCAGCGGCGATGGTGCCGAGATCAAAGCCGGCGCAAAACGCCTCTCCGGCGCCGGTCAGGATCCCTACACACGCATCCGGGTCTGAATCGAACTCGACGAAGGCGTCGTACAGGGCGCGCGCGGTGGCCGGATCTACCGCATTCCTGGCTTCCGGGCGCTCGATGGTCACGATTGTCACAGCGCCATCGCGACGGATGTTGATGCTCATTGGAACTGCCCCGCTGGCTGCAAGTCCTTGCCGGATAGTAGCACCGCCTCCGCCGGCGCGCGGTCACTAGGCAAATGCCCGTGGCATCGCTAAAATCATGGTGCGCCGTGTGTCCTAAAGCCGATATCCACGTCACGGCACTTGCACTTTCCGGTCCGCGGCCGAGCCTGTCTTCGGCTCCAGCAGAAGGAACTCAGACCTCATGCAGATCAGGTTGAAACGCGGCCTCGATCTACCGCTCGAAGGTGGACCGGAACAGGTCATCCATGACGCCCCGAGGGTGCCTCGCGTCGCCGTCATGGGCCGTTCCTTTGTCGGTCTCAAACCTGCGATGCAGGTCGAGGAGGGCGATCGGGTCCGGCTGGGCCAGCCGTTATTCTCAGACAAGAACAACCCCCGTGTCTCGATCGTCGCGCCTGGCGGCGGCACGATAAAGGCGATCCATCGAGGCGCGCGTCGCGTGCTGCAGTCGATCATTGTCGATCTGGACGAGGATGAGGAGAGCCGCGAGTTCAAGCTCTGGCCACGCGAGCGGTTGACCTCTCTGGCGCGCGAAGACGTCATCGAACAGCTGCTGGATGCCGGTCTGTGGACAGCGCTGCGCACGCGGCCGTACAGCAAGATCGCAGGCCCGGACACGATCCCCTCGGCGATCTTTGTCAACGCGATGGATACCAATCCACTGGCGCCGGATCCCGAGGTCGTGATCGCTGACGCACAACAGGATTTCCTCGATGGTCTCGATGTGGTCTCCCGCCTGCCAGAAGGGCCGGTATACGTGTGTTGCGCCCCGACCGCCAAGGTGCCGGTACCGGAGCGGGACGGCTTTACCCGGGCCGAGTTTGCCGGTCCCCATCCGGCCGGGCTGGTCGGCACCCATATCCACTTCCTGCATCCGGTCGGTGCCCGCCGCCAGGTCTGGCATCTCAATTATCAGGACGTGATCGCGATCGGACGCCTGTTCACTACGGGTCAGCTCAATACCGAGCGCGTCATTGCCCTGGCCGGCCCTCCGGTACTGAAACCGCGTCTGCTACGTACGCGCATGGGCGCTCACGTCGGCACGCTGCTCGCCGGCGAGCTGGAGGATATGGTCGTCCGGCCCTTGTCCGGATCGGTGCTATCGGGTTATCGGGCCTCTGGCTGGGCCGGCTATCTGGGTCGCTACCATCTGCAGATCTCGGTAATCAGGGAAGCCGAGGGCCGTGAATTCCTGGGCTGGATCCGGCCTGGTCCGAAAAAGTTCTCGGTGACCAACGTGTTTATCTCCAGCTTATGGCGTGGCCGCAAGATGGACCTGGACACTTCGCAGAACGGAAGCCCGCGCGCCATGGTGCCGATCGGATCCTACGAGCGGGTGATGCCACTGGATATCCTGCCGACCCAGCTGCTGCGTGCGATCCTCGTGCGTGATACCGACAGCGCGCAAAAACTCGGCGCGCTGGAGCTGGACGAAGAAGACCTGGCGCTGTGTACCTTCGTGTGTCCCGGCAAACACGATTTCGGTCCGCTGTTGCGCGAGAGCCTGGACCAGATCGAGAAGGAAGGCTGATGGGTCTGCGCAAGATACTCGACGATCTCGAACCGCTGTTTAGCAAGGGCAGACGCCTGCATCGGTTTGAGGCCCTTTACGAGATGGTCGACACCATCTTCTACTCGCCTGGAGACCGGACGCGTAGCGCACCCCACATGCGTGACGGCATCGACCTCAAACGGGTGATGATCTACGTATTCCTGGCGGCCATGCCGGTCGCCATCATGGGTATGTACAACATCGGCCTGCAGGCGAATACGGCTTTGCAGGCGATGGGTCTGAGCGGCATCGAGGGCTGGCGTGGCGACGTCATCGCGCTGCTCGGTATCGGCTACGATCCCGACAGCATCGGCGCCTGTTTCTGGCAGGGTTTCCTCTACTTCTTCCCGGCCTATGTGGTGACCATGGTGGTCGGCGGATTCTGGGAAGTACTGTTTGCGATCATCCGCAACCACGAAGTCAACGAGGGATTCTTCGTCACCTCGCTGCTCTACGTACTGGTGCTGCCACCCACGATCCCGCTGTGGCAGGTGGCCATGGGGATCAGTTTTGGCGTGGTGATCGGCAAAGAAGTCTTCGGCGGCACCGGCAAGAATTTTCTCAATCCGGCCCTGGTCGGACGCGCCTTTCTGTTTTTCGCTTATCCGGCGCAAAATTCCGGCGATGCAGTCTGGACCGCGGTCGATGGCTTTAGCGGCGCCACACCGCTGGCGCTGGCCTACGAGGGCGGTATCGACGCGATCATGGCGGCCGGCGTGAGCTGGAACGATGCCTTCTACGGCCTGATCCAGGGCACGATCGGCGCCGAGTCGACTATCGCCTGTCTGATCGGCGCCTTCTTTCTGCTCTATACCCGGGTCGCCTCATGGCGGATCATGCTCGGTTGCGTGATCGGACTGGTCGCAATGAGCCTGCTGTTCAACACCATCGGCAGCGACACCAACCCGATGTTCGCATTGCCATGGCACTGGCATTTCGTGCTCGGCGGCTTTGCCTTTGGCGCCATCTATATGGCCACGGACCCGGTGTCGGCGGCGATGACCTCGACCGGCAAGCTCTACTTTGGCGCCCTGATCGGGGTGATGTGCGCGCTGATCCGCGTGGTCAACCCGGCCTACCCGGAGGGCATGATGCTGGCCATCCTGTTTGGCAACGTGCTGGCTCCGCTGATCGATTATTTTGTCGTCCAGGCCAACATCCGCAGGAGGCAGAAACGTCATGCCTGATGCAGGATCCAACAAGGGCTGGTTCGCCAGCCTGCCCAACGACAGCGTGCTCAAGACGGTGATTATCGCCACGGTGTTGTGTCTGATCTGCTCGGTGGTCGTCTCGGCCACCGCGGTGGCACTGCGGCCGCTGCAACAGCGTAATGCCGTCCTCGCCATGAAACAGGAGATCCTGCGTGTCGCCGGTCTGGACGACCCGTCCCGGACCGTGGAAGAGTCGTTTGCCCGGATCCAGACCCGGATCATCGATCTGTCCACCGGGCAGATCGCGCCACAGATCGATGCCGAGACTTTCGACTTCCAGAAAGCCAGCCGCGATCCGGAAATGAGTGAAGCGATAGCGGCAGGCCAGGACATCGCCGGCCTCAGCCGGCGGCCGCTCTATGCTCCGGTTTATCTGGTCGAAGGCGACGCCGGGCCGAGCATGATCATCCTCCCGGTCAGCGGCTATGGGCTGTGGTCGACGATGTACGGTTTTCTGGCGCTGGAGACGGATGGCACCACCGTGGCCGGTATCACCTTTTACCAGGATGCGGAGACGCCGGGACTTGGCGCGGAGATCAACAACCCACGTTGGCAGCGCGTCTGGGAGGGCAAGAAAGTCTTTGGCCCCGACGGCCAGGTCGCGCTCCGCGTGGTCAAGGGCACGGTCAATCCGGCTGCGGCAAACGCCGAGTATCAGATCGACGGCCTGTCCGGCGCTACGCTGACAGCGAACGGCGTCAGCCACATGATCGATTTCTGGATGGGCGAGCAGGGTTTCGGAGCGTTCCTGCAGCGTGTGCGCGATGAAGGGGGTGTGACATGAGCGACTCTGGAAGAAAGATACTGGTGTCGCCGGTGATCGATAACAATCCCATCACCTTGCAGGTGCTGGGTATCTGCTCGGCGCTGGCGGTGACCACCCAGCTGGCGCCGTCCGTGGTGATGTGTCTGGCCGTGATTGTGGTGCTGGCGGTCGCCAACGTAGCGGTGAGCGTGATCCGCAATCACATGCCCAGCAGTATCCGCATCATCATCCAGATGACTATCATCGCCTCGCTGGTGATCCTGGTGGATCAGATCCTCAAGGCCTATGCCTACGAGATCAGCAAACAGCTATCCGTGTTTGTCGGTCTGATCATTACCAACTGTATCGTGCTCGGCCGTGCCGAGGCCTTTGCGTCTTCGAACAAGCCGTGGCCGAGCTTTTTGGACGGCATCGGTCACGGTATCGGCTACAGCGTGATCCTGCTGGCGGTGGCCTTTATCCGCGAGCTGTTCGGCTCCGGGCGTCTGTTTGGGTATCAGATCATGCCGCTGGTGACGGACGGCGGCTGGTACAACCCGAACGGTCTGCTGCTGTTGGCCCCGAGCGCGTTTATCCTCATCGGCCTGATGATCTGGGCCATCCGCGCGTGGAAGCCGGCGCAGGTTGAAAAGCCGGATTATGAGATCCACGTGCACCGGATCGAGGCGATCTGATGGAGAACTATCTCAGCCTGCTGGTCCGCTCGATCTTTGTCGAGAATCTGGCGCTGTCCTTCTTCCTCGGCATGTGCACCTTCCTGGCCGTGTCGAAAAAGGTGGAGACCGCGCTGGGTCTGGGTCTGGCGGTCGTGGTCGTGCAGACGATTACCGTGCCCGCCAACAATCTGATCTACAACCTGGTGCTGCGCGAAGGCGCGATGAGCTGGGCCGGTCTGGAGGAGGTAGATCTCAGCTTCCTCGGTTTGATCACTTATATCGGCGTGATCGCGGCCATGGTGCAGATCCTGGAGATGGCGCTGGACAAGTATTTCCCCACGCTCTACCACGCGCTGGGTATCTTCTTGCCGCTGATCACGGTCAATTGCGCCATCCTTGGCGGCTCGCTGTTTATGGTCGAGCGTAGTTACGATTTTGGCGAGAGCGTGGTCTACGGTCTCGGCAGCGGTATCGGCTGGGCGCTCGCACTCGTCGCGCTGGCCGGTGTCCGCGAGAAACTCAAATACAGCGATGTGCCGGACGGTCTGCAGGGACTCGGCATCACCTTTATTACCGTCGGTCTGATGTCGCTTGCGTTTATGTCCTTTTCCGGAATCCAGCTTTAACGGAACGTCGGTCAAGGCGAAAGGAATCGATCAATGGAGACTGTGGTCCTCGGAGTCGTGATGTTCACCGCCATCGTGCTGGCGATGGTCACCATCATCCTCCTCGCCCGATCGAGACTGGTCGCGACCGGGATCGTCAAGATCGAAATCAACGAGGAACGGGTGATCGAAGCGCCGGTGGGCGGCAAGCTACTCGGCGCGCTGGCCGAGGCCAAGCTGTTTGTGGCGTCGGCCTGCGGCGGTGGCGGCACCTGCGGCCAGTGCCGGGTGCGCATACTCGAGGGCGGCGGCGCGATCCTGCCCACCGAGACCAGTTTTGTCACCAAGCGCGAGGCGGCACACGGCGATCGCCTGTCCTGCCAGGTCGCGGTAAAACACGACATGAAGATCGAGGTGCCCCGCGAGGTGTTCGGGGTGCAGCGTATCGAATGTACGGTGCGCTCGAATGACTGCGTCGCCACCTTTATCAAGGAATTGGTGCTGGAGTTGCCGCAAGATGTTGCGCTCAACTTCCGCGCCGGCGGCTATATCCAGATCGAGTCACCGCCGTATCAGCTGAGCTATGCGGACTTCGATATCCCGCCGAAATTCCGTGATGACTGGGAACGCTTCAATCTGTTCCGCTACACCGCCAGCAGCGACGAGATCGTGACCCGGGCCTACTCGATGGCGAACTACCCGGAGGAGAAGAGCATCGTGATGCTCAATGTGCGCATCGCGACCCCACCGCCAAACGCGCCCAATGCGCCGCCCGGGATCATGTCGTCCTATATCTACGGATTGAAGCCCGGCGACAAGGTCTGGGTCTCGGGTCCATACGGCGAGTTTTTTGCCAAGGACACGGATGCGGAGATGGTGTTTATCGGGGGCGGCGCCGGGATGGCGCCGATGCGGGCGCACATCTTCGATCAGTTAAAGCGTCTGCACAGCAAGCGCAAGATGAGTTTTTGGTATGGCGCCCGCAGCAAGCGCGAGATGTTCTATGTGGGAGATTTCGATAGCCTGGCGGAGGCAAACGACAACTTCGTCTGGCATGTGGCCCTGTCCGATCCTCTGCCGGAAGACCACTGGGAAGGCTATACCGGGTTTATCCACGAGGTGCTCTACGAGAACTACCTCAAAGATCACAAAGCCCCGGAAGACTGCGAATACTATATCTGCGGGCCGCCGATGATGAACAATGCGGTGCTGGAGATGCTGGCCAACCTCGGCGTGGAGCGCGAAAATATCCTGCTGGATGATTTCGGCGGGTAGCGCAAGGTCACCATGCTATGACGACGATCATTTTGAGTTTTGCGGTTTTTGCGCTAGCCATTCTCGGGCTGGCCTCGGGGCTGCTGCTTTCCGGGCGACGGATCCAGGGCAGTTGTGGCGGTTTGAATCAGGTGCCCGGCGTCGATTCTGACTGCGGCGGTGTATGTCGGCGGCCCTGTCCAAAGCGGCAGGCGCGGATGGCTCGTAGCGGCGGGATCCAGATCAAGGCGGGTCCAGACGCCGGGAGACAGTGTGATGTCCCATAAAGTACGCGACTACATGAGCAAGCGCTTCCTTACTTTCCTGCCGGATACGGATGTGCTCGAAGCGGTGCAGCAGATCGTCGACAAACACATGTCCGGGGGGTTCGTGATCGACAAGCTGGGCAACCTGGTTGGGGTCTTGTCCGAGGTCGACGGACTCAGAGCCGGGCTCCACGGCGCCTATCATGGCAATCGAGGCGAGCGTGTCGCTGACATCATGCACACGGATGTCCGCAGTGTGGATGTGGACGACAGCATCATGCATGTGGCGAAGATGTTTGTTGAAGACGGGGAATATTATTACCGCGGGTTCCCGGTAATGAAGCACAACCGGGTGGTGGGCCGAATCATCGTCCGGGACGTGCTGGGAGCGCTGCAGGAGATGAGCCGGGAGACCGAGGCGTAACGCCCGGCATCGCACATCTCGTCGCGCTCGCCCGGTCCGTCGGCAACCGTGCGTCACCCATCGTCACCGCCATGCCCAACAAGACCCTGCAAACACGGTGCAATAGGGATGCCCGCGCGGCGCGATAGCGTGGCCTAGTTCGCCCGGCGCGGTCCGGTCTTGCGTTTTTTGGCGCGGACCTTCTTGCCCAACTGACTGGCCTGTTTGAGTCGCCGCTCGGCCAACTGGATCAGTTTTTGTTGTGAACTGGCCTGCTGGGCCTTGGTCTTTGGTACACGCTGGACATACTGGCCGTCGGGCTGCATGTCCCAGGCGCAGCGCTGATCGGCAAGCTGGACATCCAGAATCTCGCGCAGCAATTTGCGCGGCGCCGGCGCTTCCACCGGCGTGACGATCTCAACCCGGCTCTCCAGATTACGTTTCATCAGATCCGCGGAGCCGATGAAATACTCCTCGTCGCCGCCGTTGCGGAAATAGAAAATCCTCGTGTGCTCCAGAAACGGCCCGACGATGCTGACCACGCTGATGTTGTCAGACAGCCCCGGGATGCCCGGACGCAGACGACAGGTGTCACGGATGATCAGCTCGGCGCGGACACCCGCCTGTGACGCCCGGTAGAGCGCGCGGGTGATGTCCATGTCCTCGAGTGCGTTGACCTTGAACTGGATATGCCCCGGGGCCTCAGGCGTGTGCAGCGCGATCTCCCGGTCGATCCGCGCCAACAGCCCCTTCTTCAGGTTCTTCGGTGCCGGCAGCAGCTTCTGGTAGTCCCGATTCGGCACAAAACCCGTGGTCAGGAAATTGAACAGCTCGGTCAGATCGTCACCGATCACCGGATCGCAGGTGAGCAGACCCAGGTCGCTATAGATCCGCGCCGTGCCGGAGTGGTAATTGCCGGTACCCAGATGCGCGTAGCGGCGCAAGCCGTCGTAATCCTGACGCAAGACGAACACGACTTTGCTGTGGGTCTTGAGTCCGACCACGCCATAGGAGACATGG
>Ga0265303_10001123_pt1 | contig 16074 bp, 10 predicted proteins | sample Helome_2_FD_192494 | JGI IMG/M metagenome (GOLD analysis project Ga0265303, IMG submission 192494) | Marine sediment microbial communities from subtidal zone of North Sea - Hel_20160317 (Illumina Assembly) | ecosystem: Environmental > Aquatic > Marine > Subtidal zone > Sediment ... | reverse complement strand
CGCTGCGGCCGAGAGCAGGTAAAAATCGTTTTCAGCCAGCCGGGTGATGGTCATCTCGGCGCGGATTCTGCCCTGGTCGGAAAGAATATGAGCGAGCACGATGCCGCCGGTTTTGCGTGGCATGCGGTTGGCAAAAATCCGGTTAAGAAACACCTCGGCATCGACACCGCAGACTTCGTACTTGGCAAACCCGGAAAGATCGAGCAGGCCGACCCGTTCGCGGACGGCCAGGCACTCACCCCGAACGACTTCAAAGGTATTGTTGTGACGGTAGCTGTAGTCCTCATCGCGGCTATCCGGCGAAAACCACTTTGGCCGCTCCCAACCAAAGGTTTGAGTATGCACGCCGCCCTGCTCTTTCAGCTGTGGATACAGTGGGCTGGTTCGGCACGCGCGCGCGGCCGGCAGTTCTTCGCCGGGCAGGGGCGTGCAGTAGGTCATCTTGTAATCCTGGAAGCCCTTGGCCTTCATGTAATCATCATCGGCGTAGACTCCGAAGCGGCGCGGATCGAAGCCTGTCATGTTCAGTTCGGAATCGCCATACAGCATCCACTGGGCCAGGTATTTGCCGCAACCGGCGCCCTGCGCAATGCCAAAAGAAGAACCGCAACAGAGCCAGAAATTTTTCAGGCCGGCCACCGGACCGAGCATGGGAGGGCCGTCTGCCGAGTGCGGAATGGCGCCGTTCACGATGCGGCGGATGCCCGCCTCTTCCAGCACCGGCATGCGTTCCAGCGCACGGCCCAGCCACGGCATCAGCCGGTCCAGGTCGTCGGGAAACAGCTCACTGTCTGAATCCCAGTTAGGAAAGCCCCTGGGCGCCCAGGCTTCGGTCATACCCACCTGTTCATAGATGCCGACCAGGCCGGATTTTTGTTCCTGACGGATATAGGCCGAGGCATGCGGGTCGCGTATCACCGGGATTTCCTCGTCCCGCTCGACAAATTCAGGCACCGGGCCGGTCACGATGTAGTGGTGTTCCATGTTTGAAATCGGCAGGTCCGTGCCGACCATTTTCGACACCTGCCGGGCAAAGCAACCCGCGGCGTTGACCACGGTTTCGGCGAACACATTGCCTTTTTCGGTCACCACATTCCAATCGCCGGATGGCAGGGGACGGATATCGATGACCCGGTTTTGCCGCACGATGCCCGCACCCAGGTTCACCGCACCCCGCGCCATCCCATGGGTCAGGCCGGATGGGTCGGCATGGCCGTCATCGGTGGTCCAGGCGCCGGCCAGCACGCCATCGGTGTCCATGAAGGGGTTGATACGGCGAATCTCGGCCGGGTCAATGATTTCCATGTGGAAGCCCACGTTGCGGGCGATACCGCGCATGTACTGGAACCAGTCCAGGTCCTGCTGCGTGCGTGCCAGCCGGATACCGCCTGAGCGATGCCAACTGACATACTGTCCGGTCAGTTCTTCCAGTTTCGGATAGAGGAGGTTGCCGTGGTGATGAATTTTGGCCAGGTTATAGTTGCCTACCAGGCTGGGACACTGACCGGCCGCATGCCAGGTTGAGCCGGATGTCAGTTCACCTTTCTCGATCAAGAGAACATCGGTGCAACCTTCCAGTGCCAGGTGATACAACAGCCCAACCCCCATGATGCCACCGCCAACGATTACAATCCGCGCCTGATCTTTCATGAGTGTCCCCTGGCTGACAATGACTGCGTTTGATTCTCTCAGAATTTAAGGTGTTCTGCCCTGACCGAAGTGCAGTCCTTATAAAGACGGGGTATCGGCCCCGCACTGTGGCAGAATAGCGGTCGTAAAGATGGGCACAACCACAACCACAACCAGATGAGCTTTTTCCGGGAACTGAAACGCCGTAACGTATTCCGGGTAGCCATTCTTAAGGAATCTCAATGAAAGATCAGACACTGGCAATACATGCCGGATTCAAATCCGACAGCGCTACCAAGGCCACTGCGGTACCGATCTACCAGACCGTCGCTTACGAATTCGATGACGCGCAACACGGTGCCGACCTGTTCAACCTGGCGGTACCGGGCAACATCTACACCCGGATCATGAATCCGACCACCGCGGTCCTGGAACAGCGATGTGCAGAGCTCGAGGGCGGGATCGCCGGTCTGTGCCTGAGCGCTGGCAGTGCAGCCATCAACTACTCCATCCTGAATATTGCAGAGATGGGCAATAATATCGTCTCGGTACCAATGCTTTACGGCGGCAGTTATACGCTGTTCAAGCACATGCTACCCAGGCAGGGAATTGATGTACGATTTGCCGCCGACGATAGTGTTGCTGCGATGCAGGCGTTGATCGACGATAAAACCACGGCCGTTTTCTGTGAATCGATTGGTAACCCGGCTGGCAATGTCGTCGACCTGGAAGCGCTGGCCGATATGGCACATGCACATGGTGTACCGCTGATTGTCGATAATACGGTAGCGACACCCGCACTGATCAAGCCCATCAATTGGGGTGCAGACATCGTGGTCGATTCGCTAACCAAGTACATGGGCGGTCACGGCAACTCGCTGGGTGGCGTAATTGTGGACGGCGGGGAATTCCCATGGGCGGATTATCCGGAAAAATTCCACATGCTCACCACGCCGGAAGAGTCCTATCATGGCGTTGTCTACACTGAGGCGTTGGGTGCGGCAGCGTATATCGGGCGAGCCCGGACGGTTCCGTTACGCAACACGGGGTCTGCACTCAGCCCGATGAACGCATTCATGATTCTGCAGGGCATGCAAACCTTGCCGCTGCGCATGGAGCGGCACTGCGACAATGCCATTGCGGTGGCAAATTACCTGCAGCAACACGCCGCTGTTGAATGGGTGAGTTACGCTGGCCTGCAGGATTCGCCCTATTACGGCCTGGCACAAAAGTATGCCAACGGCAGGCCGTCAGCGCTGCTGACCTTTGGAATCAAGGGTGGCTATGACGCCGGCGTTAAATTTTACGACGCCCTGCAGATGTTCTTGCGCCTGGTTAACATAGGTGACGTCAAGTCACTGGCCGCGCACCCTGCTTCTACCACTCACCGGCAACTGTCCGAAGACGAACTGAAGTCAGCCGGCGTGACGCCAGACATGATTCGCCTGTGCATTGGCATTGAGGACATCGAGGACATCATCGTCGACCTCGACCAGGCACTGGCAGCAGCCAGCTGAGTCGCCATCTTCCGGCTGCTGCCAGGCATTGTAAGGAATAATGGATTACTCCTTCAGATCCTTGAACGCCGCCATCTTCAGCTTGAACCGGCCGGAAACCGGTGCGCCGGGTTGTCGCGAGAATTCATCCAGTTCCAGCGTACCGCTGATGCCGAAGGCGGTGGTTTGCATGCCTTCTGAGCCTGGCTCGCCCTGGGTCAGCTGAGCCCACACCGTAAAGTGATCGATTTCCAGCTGATTTTTTCCTTCTGTCAGCTGATAGGGGTCCATGATCAGTAATAGCCGCCACGGCGGGTGTTCTGAATCCGAGCTGGCGATCAGTTCGATGACCGGATAGCCTTTTCGAATGAAGTCCGGATTGCCGGGCGTAGTGCGCACGCCGTAGTTAGTGAACGGCTTGTGAGCTTCGCCATCGATGGTGAATTCGATGCTGGCTTGTCCTGTACCGAGCAAACTGTCCGGAATTGACGCAAACAAGGCGGAATCTCCTTCAGGAGCGTGCTTTTTTTCCGGCATTTCAAACACCGAACTGAACGCACCACTGACTTCCATAGCCCTGCCTGCGCCCGGCTTAAACTTCGCGCCCAGATCCGGCCAGTCGGTGGCCGGCAGGTCGAGCTCGGCCTGCACTTCTTGGCGCCGGCTTTCGATGAATTCCGTGATCGACAGGCTGCCTTTCTCCACCGCTGGATCCGGCACTGTGCTGTAGGGTCTGGTCAGTGTGCGGACCTGCTGTAACTGGGCCAGCATTTTCTTCTCATTCCAAACGTCGTCTAACAGGCGCTGCATTTCCCTGCGATAGCGGGCGCGCACTTCGGGCAGTTCCCACAGCCGTTCGCACAGGTAGCCTCGCGCTTTGAAGGATTTGGGTACTTCGACATGGATAAACGGACCCGGATCCGAGAACGCGGAATCAGGACCCCAGGGGGTGAAATAGAACAGTCCGGATTTCTTCGGGCGGAAGATGTAAAAGTTATTTCGGTTGCTGGCGTATCCGTCCCAGTGTCCGATCAGGACTTCACTCGCCCACAGCGTGATGAAGGCGTCCACGTCGAGTAGCTCCTCGAATGACTCCAGCGGAATAGGATCAGGGTTTTGCAGCAGGTCATACAGCACCTGCAGAGTTTCACTGTCATCATCCTTGCCCCACTTATGGACGATGCGGCCGTATTCGCTTGCGGTGAAATCGCCCGCGAAGCCTTCCCACAGGTCGCCTTTGGATTTTCCAAACAGCCGCTTGATAAAGGGTTTGCGTACAGACTCTACGTGGGTGTAAATGCCCAGGTCTTCGCCATTAAGCGTGATCCGGGCCAGGTTGCTGCGCGGTGAATTGACGCCGGCTTCGTTCATGAACTGGTAGACCAGGAAAGAATGCGCCCGGGTAGGGTCCTGGTTGTTATTATTGAAAGTCAGCCGGTCCTGGCCGGCGAACTCCTGGTCTTCCACGGCATAGTCCAGCTTCAGTTTTATTGAAGGCCTGGTGGAGATGGCGGAGCCAAAAAAGCCCTTCTTGCGGATACCAACCGGGCCGATGGTCTGGCCGTCGATGCTCACAGTGGCGGGATAGTAATCGTAGGGCTTCTCAACGATCTGCGCGAAGTTTTCCCCTGTAATACGGTGACTGATACGCAATGACTGCCAGTCCTCCGCGTCCATCGTTACCTCGATCTGGATCAGGTGGTCCGGATCGAAAAGCGTGTCAGCGGTGATGGTGTCTGTGGCGTAGAGGGGAAAACTCAGTAGCAAAGCGAGCAGGGCCAAGAGGTTGCTTTTCATTTATTTGCCTGTGTTGTTGTTCTTCGGGGAAATCAGGTGGTACACAATAACATAGCGCAAAATCAGCAAGCCACGCGGGGTCAGTCAGCCATCTCATACTGACCATTGAGCGCGTAGACCTGCGCCTGCCAGACCCTCTCAAACTGCCCGGGGTTGGCCACAGGCGCCTGTATCAACCCGCGAATCAGCGCCTGTTGCGCCTCACTGTTGCCCGGCTTGCCGTGTAGTCCGGTGGCGTAGGCTGAAAAATCACGCACAAAGACATCGAAAATTTGATTCAGCAGGTCCGGGTCGGTGCCTTCCATCTGGCCTTTTTCCAGCACCAGGTGGCCATAGACAATCATCGTGAACAGCTCGCCCATACTGAGCATGTAGTCGATGTCGCGGACCTGCTGTTCGCTTGGCCCGGCCGTCAGCAGCAATTTGCGGAAGCCCTCGATCTGCGCCTTGAATACCTCAATGTTGGGCAGATCGAACTGGCCATAGGTGTGGTTGTAGTCATGGAAATGAACGTCGCCGAGCCCCCTGGCCGGTCCCTGGTGGAACAGGAACGTATCGTCAGCGCTATCGGTGCGCTGCGGGATTTCCGGGTAGTCCGCCGGGGCGAACAGGTAGTTCTTCATGAACTTCACGATCAGCGCCATGTTGACGTGGGCAGTGCCTTCCAGCTTCGGCAAAGAACGGATCTCCACGGCGGCGATTTCGAAGAACGGCTCCGCTTCGAAGCCTTTGGCGGCAATCACGTCCCACAGTTCGTCGATGACCTTCTCACCCTGCATGGTCACCTTCATTTTAACGATCGGGTTGAACAGCAGGTAACGACGGTCTGCGGCCGAGGCGCAGCGCAGGTAGTCCACAGCACGGTATGAAAACAGCTTCATCGCCGCCAGCCGGCAGTAAGCATCGGTGAACAGGCGTTTGACCTGCGGAAAGTCGGTGACCTGCCTGTCGTACAGGGTGCGGTTGGCAGCGTGGTTGATCGATTCGTACAACGCGTGGGTGCACAGGCCGATCGAACCGAAGCCAAGGTTGAATTTACAGTAGTTGATGGTGTTGAGCATGTCGTCCCAGGCTTTCTGGCCCACGCTCAGGATATCGTCCTCGCTGACCGGATAGTCGTGCAGGCGGTACTCGGCCACGTAGTTCTGCGCGTTGACGGTGTTTTTCACGCATTCGTATTTTTCGTGTTTGGAGTCGACCACGAAAAACACATAGTCGCCGGTCTCACTGTTCTTGCCGAAAGTAGACACCAGCGCGGCCTCGTTGCCGTTGCCGATGTAATACTTGCTGCCGCGCGCGATATAGCCGCCACCGGGTTGCGGAATGAGCTGCATGCTGGAGGAGTAGATATCCGCGCCGTGCTCGCGTTCCGACAGGCCAAAGGCGAAGACCGCACCGTCTTTCAGCAATTTCGCGGCGCGTCGTTTCACCTGCTCGTTGTCGCCGTTGAAGATCGGTCCCAGCCCCAGCATGGAAACCTGGAACGTATACCAGTAGGTGATGCCGTAAAACGCGGCAATCTCGGCAAATTCCACGTTACGCAGGGTGTTCCACGCAGCGTTCTGGCCATAACCCTGCGGCGTCATCAGGGTGGCCAGCACCTGGCCGGACCGCATGAAGTCGACAAAGTCATGGTTCCAGGTTCTTTCGTGCCAGTCCTGCTTCAGGCTTTTCAGGCCCCTGGTTTCAAACCAGCCGGCAACGGCTTGCAGCATCTCGTTGGTATGCTCATCGGGGTGCTCAGGGTGGTAGGATCTGGGATTGAAAAGGAGCATCTGATTCTCCGGAGGATCGAGGTGAGTTCCAGCTTCAGATTTTACCGCATTTGACGATGACTTCTACGATCAGGTCGGTGACTGTTATAGTTTCCCCCTCGTCAAACGTGGTCTGCATGGCCTGGTCAACAATGCCGGCGAAGTTTCGCCATAGAAAAGGAGAATTATTGTGACACGCATTCGCCCCGAAAAATTTGCCCACGTCGTGTACCGCACGCACCGCTTCGATGAGATGCTCGAGTGGTATCAGTTCGTATTTGACGCCGAAGTCCAGTATCAAAACCCCGCCCTGGCGTTCCTGACCTATGACGATGAACATCACCGCTTCGCTTTGGCCAACCTGGAGGTTTTGCAGCCCGGCAACACCGACACCGCCAGGCAGGGCATGATCGGTGTAGACCACGTGGCCTATACCTACGGATCACTGGAGGATTTGTTCGAAAACTACGGGCAGCTCAAAACCAGGGGCATCAAGCCATACTGGTGCGTCCACCACGGCATGACGGTGTCGATGTACTATGCCGACCCTGACGGCAACCAGATGGAATTCCAGGTCGACGTGTTCGACTCCAGCGAGGAAGGCAAAGCCTTCATGTGTGGCCCGGTTAATGCCGCCAATCCGGTCGGTGTTGAATATGACCCTGAAGACTGGCTTGTACAAATCCGGGCCGGAAAACCTGCTTCGGACTTTCTGACGCGCACGGTTCACGAGCCTGTGTCCCCGATACGCGGTGCACTGAGCGAGTAGCCTCGTTGATCGTCAGAAAAGGGCTCTGACCCCTTTTGACGGATTGCTATTTGGGGTCAGCCAGCAGCTCGCAGAACGGCACGAGGTCCAGCACAATCCGCTCGATAACAATTTCACCAGAGATATCGAGCGAGGTGATTTCGTAGCTCGCCAATGCCTCCAGGCAATCAACAAATTCAATAACCAGGGTGCCATCACCGTCCTGGTCAGTTGAAGCGGGCGGCTGGGCAGAGTCGAACACACCACCTTCAGTGACAAAAATAGTCAAGGTGGCGGTATTCCCGTCGTACGGTCCCTGCGCGGTCAGCCAGCGCTGACCAGGGGCTCCCAGCATTGCAGTTACGTCCTCGTCCGGGCGTTCCGTATCAAAAGTGAACCAGGCCACAAACATCCTCTTGAGTTCGGGGTAAACCGTGATGGTGAAGCCCTGTCCACTCGTCGTTGTGTCGAACCAGGCATCATTCAGGCCGATGTTGATCTCGAATGGGCAATCGGTACAAGTTGATGTTTTGACATTCACAATCAAGACAAATGCCCCTGTGATTTCAGGCTTAAAGGTGGTTGCCTCAATCGTGTAAGTGCCTGCTGACAGGATTTTGACTATTCGGGAGTTGTCGCCAGGTCCACGGTCATCATCCTCAGCTATGACGGCTCCATCCTGGCCTGAGCCGTTGAGCAGATACAGAAAAGTATCTTCCGACGATTCCAGGTCAATAGTCACTTCCTGACTGCTGGAAAGGGTAAATGTGTAGTATTTGGCATAGCTATCGTTACGCTGTGTGGATTCGCACTCTGGCACCCAATTACCCTTTACATTGGCATTGGAACTGATTGTCTGGGTGCAGACACCGGAAGATTGCTGGACATTGACAGACACCACAAATGCGCCCGTGGTGTCAGCCGTAAACGTGGTTGCCTCAACCGTGTATGTGCCTGCTGCCAGGGTTTGGACTATGCGCGAGTTGTCGCCGGCACCACCGTCATCGTCCTCGTCTATAACGGCTCCATCCATGCCCTCGCCGTCAAGCAGGTACAGATAGGAATCTACAGACGATTCGAGGTCAATAGTCACTTCCTGGCTGCTGGATAGTGTGAAGCTGTAGTACTTGGCATAGCTCATGGCGCGATGCTCGGAGCTACAATCCGTCTCCCAAATGTCCTGGACATTGGTATTTGCACTGATTGTCTGGGTGCAGGCACCGGAAGATTGCTGGGCATTGACGGAGACCACAAATTCACCTGTGGTCGCAGCCGTATAGGTGGTTGCCTCAACCGTGTATGTGCCTGCTGCCAAAGTTTTGACTATCCTCGAGTCGTTACCGGGACCACTGTCATCGTCCTCGTCTATAACGGCACCATCCTGGTCTGAGCCATCAAGCAGATACAGATAGGTGTCTCTCGACGATTCGAGGTCAATAATCACCTCCTGGCTGCTGGAAAGGGAAAATGTGTAGTATTTGGCAAAGCTCCCGGCACGCTGCTCGGAGTCACAATCCGCCTCCCAGGTGTCCGCAACGTCGGTGTTGAATGAGATGGATGAAACGCAGGCGGCAAGTAAATCACCGGGAATAAACAACACCAGAAGCAACAAACTCAGATACATTTTATTAAACATGTGATTTTTATCCATCTGTTAAAGAACCAGCGAAATCATATCCTGCTGGCAACGCTAAAGGAACATCTGACTGACAAGTTCTTCGGCAAGAAGACCGACTCCCCACGTCGATATGGGTAAAAGTGTATACAGAGCAAGACGGACGTATGTTGATGAAGTGAACGGCCATTCGGCAACACTCTCGACCAGGCCCCGATAGGCAACAAGATCTGCCAGCCGTCCACTTTGAGGTGAACTGTCTGATGGTTGCAGCGAACTGCGCAGTTTTGAAATCTCATCATCGAGCCAATCGATTTCTTCCTGCTTCGACTGGCGTATTCTCTTGTGCACCCCTTGAACCGGAGCCAGCAAGGCAAGAATAGTGGTGACCAGGATCACACCGCTAACCGTCCACATAATTTGACCGAAGCCGGTCTCAATTAATATCAGGCTCCAGATCGATAGTAAGCCAATGAGAAGAAGTGCGTTGGTCAGGCCTTGCTGGGTAAAGGGTGCCAACGGCGAAAGATCGAACAGGTTGAGCTGGCTCAGTCTTTTCGCAATTCGCGACATACGTAAAGACACGGTCACGATTGCATAACCCAGCCACCAGCCCCACACCATTGTCGCCGGGCCCAGGATGCGGTGCCAGGCGACTTCCGGGCTCCAGTTCGAAGGATTCCACGGCGCCTCCGGTGCCGGTGGCACAAGATAGGGTGTGGTAAGCGACAATAGCAATGCGAACAGCCCGATTACCAACAGCCAACGGGGACTTAACCTGACTGATGCAGCGAGCGTCTCGCACTCCTCCCTGGTGCAATTCAATGCTTGCTGGAGCACCAGAATGGTTCTTCTTCCATCGCGCAGCACATACAGAAAAGCAGCCGGGAGATAGCCGATCACCAGACAGTGCACAACGGCAATTCGCATATCTCTCAAGACACCGGATGAAACGATTGCCAGTGCATCAAACTCACCGCCGGTCATCATTTCAGCCCACCGTCCCTGCACCGTTTCATTGACCAGCAGGATGACAAGAAGGGTTCCACTGATTCCCACCCCAAGCCAGAGGGGTGAGATTCGGTTGATGATGTCGCGATAGGTCATTTCAGAGGCTTCGTCCGGGGTGTCAGCAGTAAGGTAATCGGAGAGTTTCTGTTCAAGGGGGTGTTCCAATGGTGCGGCTGTTTTCAACAGGGTAGCAGTTTCACCGTTGGGTATAGAAGGCAAAGGAGGCCTTTGGGGCCGATTCAATCCCGGTATCAGGTAATATGGTGCAGGAGGTGAACACAATGGACTTATTGAATGCATTACTAAAAGCTACCGGCTCAAACGATCTGCAGAAACTGGGTGATCAGTTTGGCCTGGATAGCTCATCCGTTACCACGGTTCTGGGCAAGGTTGTCCCGGCCCTTGGTGGCGGTATCCAGAAAAACGCCCAGTCAACAAGTGGTCTTGAAAGCCTGCTTGGTGCCTTGAAAAGTGGCGGGCACGAAAAGTATCTTGGTGACATTTCATCGGTGGCCAGCCAGGCCGGCATTGCCGATGGCAACAATATTCTGGGACACGTTTTCGGTAGCAAGGATGTCAGCAGGAATGTAGCTGCACAGGCATCAGAGGCCAGTGGCGTGAGTTCCGACGTCATCAAAAAGATGTTACCGATGATAGCCACCATGGTCATGGGAACGCTGGGCAAACAGGCTGGCAGCAGCTCGCAATTGGCAGCACAAGACAGCTCCGGCGGATTGGGAGACATGCTCTCATCCATGCTGGACAGTGATGGTGATGGCAGCGCCGTTGATGATGTTATGGATATGGCCAAAAAGTTCTTCTGATATTCTGGAACCATACTGGCAGGACCACTACCCATACCAATTTTGAGCGATCTGTAGCGGTCAATGCTGTCGGCTGAAGGGTCGATCAGGGTCGGCGATGGCTGGCGTTTTTATGCGTGCGATCGATATCAATATGTGGTGAGGAACTCTGGAAAACCGGGTGATTGCCTGGTCGCTTTCAGCCTTCCGTAGGGCCTTCCGGATAGAAACTCCGTAATAAATCAATGCGTTGAAAACCGTGAGCTGTGTTAAGCTGCCTCCCAAGGCCAACTTGTTAAATTTTAATTAATACCTTTCACCATGCCAAAAGAGATGGGAAAGCAGGCCTTGGGAAACACAATCGGGAGAGTACACAATGAAAATGCGAAATTACTTTTTGTTCGCTTTTGTAGCAGCCTTGCTACCACTGCAGGTGGCCACAGCACAGGATAACGAGAATGTTCTTGAAGAGGTTACCGTCACCGGCAGCCGGGCTTCATTCTCAACAGCACAAGATGCACCAGTTCCGGTAACCGTACTGAGCAATGAAATGCTGAGCAACACGGGTGCGACCGAACTGGGACGCGCCATCCAGATGGCGGCACCTTCTTTCAACTTCTCAAGCTCATCGATCAGTGATGGCACGGATGCATTGCGTCCGGCTACCCTGAGAGGCCTGGGCCCGGATCAGACCCTGGTCCTGGTCAATGGCAAACGCCGCCATACCAGCGCTTTGATCCACGTCAACACCTCGGTGGGCCGCGGCACGGCCGGTACGGACATGAACGCCATTCCAATCTCCGCCGTTAAACGTGTGGAAGTGCTGCGCGATGGCGCTGCCGCACAGTATGGTTCGGATGCCATCGCCGGCGTGATCAATATCATCCTCAAGGATTCCGATGTCGATGGCCTGGCCAGTGTGGAATATGGTTCAACTTATGATGGCGATGGAGACACCTGGGTCGGCTTTGCCAACAAGGGTTTTGCCCTGGGTTCAGACGGATTTCTGAACCTGACGTACGAATACCGTAATCGTGACGCGACCAATCGCGCCGGACTGGACGGCACCCGCCAATACCCCTGCACCGACGGCGTCAATATTGACTACGGCTGTTCGACCATAACCACACTTGATCCGCGTGAAGCGACTTTTAATCGTAAGAGTTTCCGCATCGGTGACGCCGATTCAAAACAAAACTCCCTGGTAGCCAACATGGGCGTGGTCGCTGGCATGGGTGAGATATACGGCTACTTAACGTATTCAGACCGCAAGAATCAGTCCGGCGGCTTCACTCGAACAGCGAACAATGCAGGCGGAACGGTCCTGGAAATTTATCCGGACGGCTTCCTGCCCCTGATCAACTCCAAGATCAAGGACTTTAGTGCCTTTGGCGGTTACGAGTGGTCAATAGACTCTGGCTGGGACTTTGATATCAGCGCGGGTTATGGCAAGAATACGTTCGAGTTCATCATTAGCAATTCTGCTAACGCTTCCTTAGGCCCAGCCAGTCCGACCCGGGCTAACGCAGGCAAGCTGCAGCTGGATCAAACCACGGTCAACTTCGATTCCAGCAAATTGTTCGACGCTGGAAACATACCGGTCAACGTGGCGTGGGGTGCTGAATATCGCCAAGAGGGCTACAAAATCAAGCCTGGTGAGGAGGCCTCATATGTGAACGGCGGGGCGCTCAACCCGGTCACCATGACGCCTTACTCTCCCGGGTTCCAGGTCTTTCGCGGTTTCTCACCGAATGAGCTGGTTGATGAGGATCGCCACAGCTGGGCTATTTATACGGACCTGGAATCACAGATTACCGATAAATTCCTGTTGACGGGGGCATTGCGATACGAAGACTGGAGTGATTTCGGCAGTACCTGGAATTGGAAAGTCAGTGGCCGTTATGACATCACTGAAACTTTTGCTCTTCGTGCCGCGGCCAACACCGGTTTCCGCGCGCCAAGCATGCAACAGCAGTATTTCAACAGCATCAGTACACAATTTGTTTCCGGACCGGGTGGTGAACTCGTTCCAGAGGAACGCGGTACATTCCGAAATGACAGCGCCGTTGCCGCAGCTCTTGGTATTCCGCAACTGCAGGAAGAAACGTCTGACAACTATTCCTTCGGTGTTATCTGGAATCCGACCGACACCCTCAACATCACGGTCGATTACTTCAGCATCAAGATCAAGGACCGCATTGTCCTTTCCGGCGCGATCTCTGCGACCAACCCCAACGTTCCGGAAGAGATCAGGGATGCGTTGCTGGATAACAGCATCACCGCAGCACAGTTTTTCACCAATGCCGGTCAAACCAAAACAAACGGTGTTGAAGCCGTGCTGACCTGGGCCAGGCCGTTGGATAACGGCGGAATGTTCACGCTGGATACAGCTGCGGCATGGATCGATACCGATGTTTCCGATGACGTCAACACCGACGGATTGCTGGAAGGACTGGAAGATGTCATCTTCACTTCGCAGGATCGCTCGATCATTGAAGAGTGGCAGCCTAAATCACGTGCCTTTGTAACCGGTACGTACTCCATCAACAACTGGGTTTTTCTGGCCCGCGTCAATTACTTCGGTTCCTACACGGTTGAAGAAGGCAATGGCGATCGGCAGAAATTTGGCTCCAAGGTCTTTCCGGACATTATGGCTGAATACATTTTTGGCGATTCGGGGTTTTCCATCCAGGCCGGCGCCAATAATCTGACGGACACCAAGCCGGATAAGAACCTTATTGGCCAATCACGTTCCGGTTCCATTCCTGGAATCGTCGACTCCCCGGGTGTTTTTACGTATTCACGGCGTGCAGCGCCCTTCGGGTTTAACGGCGGTTACTGGTATTTGAGGGCCAATTACCGGTTCTGAAAAACCAGCAGATAAGCATTTAATTCGGCCCCGGCATTGGGGCCGAATTTTATTGTGTGTTTACCCCTTCGGAGCAAGAGATGGACCTGTTGTCAATCGCGATTATTGTTGCCGGATTCTTGCTGTTCTCGTTGATTTCAGGTCGATTACGGGGAACGATTATTACGGCTCCCCTGGTCTTTACCGGGTTCGGCTTTCTCGTAGGATCTGGCGGGATAGACCTGGTGCGGACAGAGGTGGATCATTCAATCATCCATTTTGTTGCAGAGTTGACACTCATTCTGGTGTTGTTTACTGATGCAGCCCGCATTGATCTCACACGATTGCGCCGTGATCACAATTTACCCGTGCGAATGTTGCTGATTGGTTTACCCCTGGCAGCGGTCGCCGGAACTTTGCTTGCCATACAAATATTCCCTTCACTATTATTTTGGGAAGCTGCCCTGTTGGCGGCTTTGCTGGCGCCGACTGATGCGGCGCTTGGGCAATCTGTTGTGTCTGCAAAAGCCGTACCTGTTCGAATCAGACAGGCGATCAATGTGGAGAGCGGCCTGAATGATGGCATTGCCTTGCCCGCAGTGCTCCTGTTCGCGGCACTGGCCAGTGCTGAAAGTGACGTCAATGGGGCCAGCGAGTGGATTCGCTTCGTTCTTTTTCAACTTAGCCTGGGGCCATTGATTGGTGTCATTGCGGGTCTGGCCGGAGCCCGTCTGCTGGATGTCGCTGCTGAGCGCGGTTCGGTGGACAGCTCGTTTCAGGGTATCGGTATCTTGTCACTGGCGCTACTTACTTACATCAGTGCGGAGCTTTTCGGAGGAAATGGTTTTATCGCAGCTTTTGTCGGCGGTATGGTATTTGGTAAAACCATCCGTCATCCCTGTACTTTTTTGTTCGAGTTTATGGAGACGGAAGGCCAACTACTGATGCTGATCACTTTTTTAATATTTGGTGCCGCTCTGCTACCCGAAGCTCTCGAACACTTGAGCCCGGCGATATTTCTTTACGCCGTTCTGAGCCTGACAATTATCCGCATGGTGCCGATCGCCTTGTCGCTTATTGGCACCCGGTTGAGAGTGCCGACACAGCTTTTTCTGGGTTGGTTCGGTCCACGTGGTCTGGCGTCCATTCTTTTCGTGTTATTGATTCTCGAAGAGTCGGACCTGCCACATCATGATGAATTGCTCTCGATAACTGTGATCACTGTGGCTCTGAGTATTGTGTTACACGGCATTACAGCGGCGCCGTTTGCCAGCTGGTATGGAAAACTGGCTTCACGCATGGGCGAGTGCGAAGAAAACCAACAGGTGAATGAAATACCTCTGCGTGAAGGTCATATGATGAATGAGTCTGAATGAATGACTGCTTAGACATCAGATAGGGCACAAGACATGACCACACAACATTTTCCGGAACTCGATGCACACGCAATTACCGGGACAAAAGATGCGCTGCATTCATATGCCGCCATTTTGGGCGCCTGGTTAAAAGCCTGCAGCCCCAAACGCAAACACTGGTGGCACGCCAGTCTGCGGCCATCATTGACCGGCCTGACAAGCGGTGTCATTCATGGTGGTGTCGACGTCGAGATTGAGTTGAATTTAACAGACAGCTTGTTGCAGGCAAGGGCGTCGAATGGCGAGTTATTGACTGAAGAATTAAAGGGTCAATCCGCGGTAGAACTCGCACGGAACATTGAAAATTTCATGAAGGGGGCCGGCGTCGATGCCAGTTGCATTCCGCAAGGCATAGATTTTAAGCCGGAAACCCATGTGGGTTATGCCCCGGAACAAGCCAATAAATTAGGTCGGGCTCTTAATGCCACCAGCGCCGCCATGGGTCAGCTTCGTGCCAGTCTCCCTGAAGAAACAAGCCCGATCCAGCTATGGCCACATCATTTTGATTTGTCGATGCTCTGGTTGCCAGGTGAAAAAATTGCAGGACAGGATCCTGAAGACGAAGAATATTCAGACAAACAATTGAATTTTGGATTCACTTTCGGAGATGAGGGTATCCCTGAGCCGTATTTTTATATCACGGCCTATCCTTTGCCTGACGAGTTTCCAAATTTGTCTTTGCCTGGTGGCACAAATTGGCTTAGCGAAGGGTTCAGTGGCGCAGTACTGCTCTATCGGGATCTATTACAGGTCCCCGATCCCAAATCCTATTTGATAAATCTGTGGACCCTGCTCTTGTCTGCCGGCCGTAAACACATGTTTGATTAATAATCCACGTGGCACAATAGCAGCCCATGCTGGCCGGATGATTGCAACATGTTTTCAAGAATATTGAGTGCCGTCTTGATTATTTCCAGTGCGGATGTGTGCGCTGCCGGGATGTCGCTGGACCAGGAAA
>Ga0265303_10001121_pt1 | contig 16093 bp, 11 predicted proteins | sample Helome_2_FD_192494 | JGI IMG/M metagenome (GOLD analysis project Ga0265303, IMG submission 192494) | Marine sediment microbial communities from subtidal zone of North Sea - Hel_20160317 (Illumina Assembly) | ecosystem: Environmental > Aquatic > Marine > Subtidal zone > Sediment ... | reverse complement strand
TCAGAATAGCCGTAACCACAGATGAACCGACCAACATATCCAAAAGAAGTGGTTCCACTGAACTTCCGTCTTCAAAAATTCAAAGGTGCATCCACATGTATGCCTGCGTGCACATCACGTCAAGTTTGAAATTATTAACCATAGCCTCTCTTTCTAGACGCTTGATCCGATGGATCTTTATTCCTTCGCTGCCAGGCCGTTTAGGAATTTTAGGATGCATTTGAAGTGAGATATCAATTATAGGGCTTGATTAGTCCATTTTGCCGGTTGCAGCTGTATTGAATTCGGTTCCGTATTTCAGCTGACTTAAATTCCGAAAGTTCCCGGGACAATCCGTTCGGATAATAAAATGTTTGCCGAAGTTGATTAGTAATGGGACCCCGTCGGGCATACCCCCTATAAGTCCCCCAAAATTGCATAATTCGGAAAGCACATATTTCAGCGAAATTTTTCCAAAAGACATTGTCGTGCAATGAATGATAAATATCATTTATAGAATTGATCATTAATAGGCGCAGAAAATCCCAAAGGCTAAATTTTTCTTGTGGAAAAATTCGTTTCAAGGCTATAGCTTCGCGCCGGTACCGGTTAAAAACTTGGATAATCGTTTCATTGTGGACGTGAATCACCTCTGCTTCTTCCGAATAGGCAATTTTGTATGCAAGCTTTAAAACACGGTTCGCCCAATCAATGTCTTCCAAACCCGTTAGCGTTTCGTCATAAGGTATACGTTTCCATAATTTACTACGAATGGCTGCATTCGCATTGTTGAAGAAAGGGTGTTCCTGTGAAAAATTGCACTCATCCGGAAACCACTTGTTAAATATTTGATGCTCTGAATACTTTGTTGTGTCACAGCCACGTTGCTTTCCATAAACAGCACCAACTTTCGGATCGTCAAAAGGAATTAGAAGCTTTCCGAGCCAATCCTTATAAACCGGGTAAATATGGGCACTGGCCATAACGAAGAATTCCCCGGTAGCTGCTTGACAACCCATATTGAGCGCCCTTCCAAATGAGAATTCACTGGGTTTGATTTCATGAATGATTACCGGAAATGTCTCGGCAATTTTGAGCGTTTGATCGGTAGATCCAGAGTCGACCATAATGACTTCAATATTTTTTTCAGACTGCTCAAATATGCCTTCTAATAAACGCGCAATGTGTTCTTCTTCATTGTAGCTACGAATTATTATTGAGACGGACTTGCTCACCCTTTAAGTTCCTATATCTAGTTAACATTTGCCTGTATTGCAGTGGGCAAAAATATTAAAGCAGAAAACATGCCAAGTTATAAATTTTTATTTTTATAATAAATATAGGTCGTTACATAGATAAAAACTCGGGCTCGGAAATAATTGTCAATTATGTGACGCGCAATCCTGAAAAATATGCCTGTCTGAGTACTGAATACAGATAGTCATGGTCGCCTTTACACGTAAACATTTGAAATTATGCAAATATAAAAAGTCTAAAGGTATCTGGCCAGTTTGCCGATAAAATGAATAGGAATTTAGCCGGACAGGTATAAATATGGAATTCTTTGGAGTCAGCAATACAGACATCTTTTCTGCGACGGTACAACATCCACAACAGTTGGAATCGCTGGCCAATGGTGCGCTTTCAGCGGGTATCGATCTGTACATGCGGCAGGATTATGAGGGGGCCATTAAGGAATTTCGTCGATCCGTCGGTCTGGCGCCGAACTCCTCCTATTCAACCGATGCAACCACCTATATGGCCAACGCCTACCTGGCTATAGGTGATACCGACGGGGCCGTCAAAGCGTATGAAGATACGCTTAAAAGAAGCCCCAATCGAGATGACATCTATATCAGTCTGGGTAATATACACTTTTCTAATGACCAATATGACGAGGCCGTTAAGGTCTATGAAAAAGCGGTCAAAATCTGGCCGAGTTCCGACAACCACTATGCCCTGGGACAAGCCTATTTGAATGCCGGACAGCATACAGAGGCAGACCGGGAATTTAATACGGTCTTGCGCATGGACCCAGACAAGCCCAACGGGAATTATGGATTAGGCTTAAACTTCAGCAAACAGGGTCGCTATGAAGACGCCATTCTTCAGTTTAAACAAGCAATTCGAATCGATCCCCAATTCTATGATGGTTACGCCGAGTTGGGTTATGCCTACGCGGATCTCGGTGAAATGGATGAAGCCCAGCGCGTAATGGACACCCTCGAGCATGTCGCACCGGATCTGGGCGACACCCTCAGCCGCTATATGTACAAGGTGGATCCGCCAAAATTTATGTTTGCCTATGCCACCAGCGGATTTAATTATAATATGCCCTGGAAGACCCCCCTGTCAGCCTTGGATGGCTATTTGGCAACTCCGGATGCGGAAAAAACATTTACGATGACATTTCAGTTTGATAAAGAAATGGATCGGGAATCCGTCGAAAATTTGCTCAACTGGCGTATCGGCCGTTCCACCCAGAGCGGTCCCGGCCAGGCCTACAATTTCGGCCACCCGACCCCTGATACCGACGTAACGTTGCCCCCTTTTCCAAAGCATGTATATTACGATAAGGACAATTTAACCGCCACCGTATATTTTAGCGTTCGACAAAATTCAGCCGGCGATGGCACCCTTGATCCGGCCCACCTCGAGTTTAAATTTAGCGGTGAAGATGCCTACGGACACAAAATGGATCCTGAGTTTGATCAGTTCATGGGTTTTTCCGGCGTTGCCTAAATTTGTAGGTTTGCTTCACTGTTGCCTCATCTTCGAAATCCTCCAATCATCCACTGATAAAATGCGCTATGGAAATATGAATTGGTTTATGATAAGAGGGCCAAAATGAATGACAATCTTCCAAATAATCTGCCTGGCACCAAAAGGGACCGTCTCGACTTAAAGGAAGTGAATGAACGTTATAACCAGTTGATGAAGATGTCCGGTGACGGAATCATCATCATTCAAGACGGTCGAATTAGAGAAAGCAACCCTTGCATGGCCAAATTATGCGGGTACAGTTTGGAGGAAATGCTGGATACCTCCCTGGCCGGCTACCTCCAGTCCGAGGACCTGCCGACCGTGGAATCGCTATTTGACAGCCCAACGATTGATTCACATGTCGCTCAAGTGCTGGAGACCACGCTGGTTTGCAAAAACGATCGCCGGTTAAAGGTTGCAATCTCCGCCGCTGACTGCACGTTTCGACAGGAACCGGCCAAGCTATTAGTTGTCCGGGACTTATCGGATAGGCTAACGGCCAGAGAGAGTCTTGAAAAATCCGGCAAACTGGACGCCATTGCGGCCCTGTCCGGCGGCATCGCTCATGATTATAATAATTTGTTGACCGCCATCATCGGCAACATTACCCTTGCGCAAACCCACCTCAAATCGAAGGATAAATCCTTTCGACTGCTGGGTCATGCGCTGGTGGCCTCTAAAACCGCCAAAAATTTGACCCAGAAATTAATTACTTTTTCCAAAGGAGGCTCACCCAACAAGCAAACCGCCGCTGTCGACCGCCTCGTGAAAAGTGCAACTGATTTTACCCTGAGCGGTTCAAATATTAAATGCAAATACAACTTCCCGGCCAACCTCCGGCTGATTGACGTCGACCAGTCCCAAATCGGCCAGGCGATTCATAATGTGATCATGAACGCCAGGGAGGCGATGCGGGAGGGGGGCATTATCAATGTAGCGGCCACCAATGTTAAATTAGCAGACGAGGTTCCTACTCTTATTGAGGGCGACTACGTAAAAATATCGATTGCCGATAAAGGGTGCGGCATTCCCGCGAACGAATTCGACAAAATTTTTGACCCCTACTACTCAACCAAAGAAATGGGCAATACCAAGGGGACCGGCCTCGGTTTGTCCATTTGCCGTTCGATAATCAGAAAGCACAGCGGAGAAGTCACGGTTGAGTCACAAATCGGGGTTGGAACCACCATGCATTTATATCTGCCGACAGCAGATCCTAAAGCCCTGGAAAAAACACCCAGTAAAAAACCCCACCAACAATCACGAATTTTCGGCGAAGGCAAAATTCTGGTCATGGATGACGAGCAAATGATTCGCCAGCTTGCCGGTGAGATTCTGTGGCATCTTGGCTATGAGGTTGAATTTGCCCAGAACGGTGATGAGGCGGTCGCCATCTATAAGAGGTCGATGAAATCCGCCAAACCCTTTGATGCGGTTATTCTTGATTTGACCGTGCGTGGCGGCATGGGCGGCAAAGAAGCGATTCAAAAACTTATCGACATTGATCCCGAGGTAAAAGGAATTGTATCCAGCGGCTATTCCGATGACCCGGGCATGACCGATTACAAAAAATACGGATTCAGCGGTGTCGTGGCCAAGCCTTATACCCTGGTAGAACTGGGCGAGAAGCTGAGCCAGGTGTTGAAGGGATAGCTCGATGCTGGATACTCGATACTGGATGCTGGCCTCGTGTCGCTTGTTGCTGGGCGGTAAATTAGCCAAATAGAATCATAGTTTATGAACTAATTTATCACTGCAAGTTTTGCAATCTAACTATTTGAAATAACTCTGTTTATGCAGTTGCGCTTCAACAAAAAAACAGTAACCATCCTTCTGGTTCTGCTGGCAGCTATTGCGACGGGCGTATTAATGGGCGCTTTCTTTGCCTTCACCCACGATTTGCCTCAGATTCAAGCCTTGGAAAGCTTTAGGCCTCATGCAGTCACCCGCATCTATTCAGCTAACAAAGTTCTGCTGGACGAACTGTATCTCGAAAAAAGAGATCCCGTGCCGCTGAAACAAATTCCACCGCATCTTAAAGCAGCCCTGATTGCAACGGAGGATCGCAAATTCTTTAAGCACAGCGGTGTTGACATAAAAGGAATAGCCCGGGCCATCGTTAAAGACATAAGGGCCCGAAAATTTGTCGAGGGGGCCAGCACGATTACCCAGCAACTTTCCAAAACTTTGTTTCTGACCCCCCGTAAAACCATTGTCCGTAAAATCAAAGAAGCTATCCTGGCATTTCAGTTGGAACGGCGTTATACCAAGAATGAAATACTGGAGCTGTACTTAAACCAGGTCTATTTCGGCAGTGGCGCTTACGGTGTTGCATCGGCCGCCAATATGTTTTTCGGCAAGTCTGTCCAGGAGTTAAACTTGTCCGAATGTGCCTTGATCGCCGGCATGCCAAAATCTCCTTCCCGTTACTCCCCTTTGGTGAGCCCGGAGCTGGCACTGAAACGTCGTAATATAGTTCTAAAACAAATGCACGACACAGGCATTATTACATCCAACGACTACGAGCAGGCCGTAAAAGAAGAAATTAGTATCGACAATGCCCGCCAAAAATCAACCCGGGCACCCTATTTTATTGAGTATGTCAAAAAATTTCTGGAAGACACCCTGGGTGCCTCAAGACTCTATAAAGGCGGATTGTCGATCTTTACCACTCTTGATCACAGGCTTCAACAGGCTGCCGAAATAGCCGTGGTAGACGGCCTTCAATTCCTGCAAGCTAGAATGGAAAAGAACAACATCAGGCAAGGGGATCCCCAGGCTGCCCTGGTATCGATTGGTGTCAAATCCGGTGATATTTTAGCCATGGTGGGCGGAAAGAATTTCGAAAAAAGCTTTTTTAATCGGGCAACCAATGCCAGGCGTCAGCCGGGTTCCGCTTTCAAACCCATCGTATATGCCTATGCTATCGAACAGGGATTTGCTCAAAACCAGATGCTCCTGGATGCCCCCATTGTTTATAAGGGTGTCGGCAGTAAACAGGATTGGAATCCCCAGAACTTTTCCGAAACCTATCTGGGAGAAATAACCATGCGAAAAGCCCTGGCCATCTCACAAAACATCCCGGCAGTGAGGTTGATAGAAATGCTGGGCCCCAATTCTGTGTCTCGCTTTGCCCACCGTCTGGGTATTGATACCCAACTGGATCCCAACCTATCATTGGCCCTTGGCACATCGGAAGTAACATTGCTTAATCTAACATCCGCCTATGCTGTCTTCGCCAGGGGCGGCACGTGGGTTGAACCCTTTGGCGTCATGGAGGTCACCGATCACAGGGGGCGGGTTTTATGGAGTGCCAGACCTCAAAAGAAGCTGGTAATGACCCGGGTAGGGGCCGCAATTGTGACCAATATGCTCAAAAGCGTTATTGTAGAGGGAACCGCCAGAAAAGCACGTATTCTCAAAGGGCCGATTGCCGGGAAAACAGGTACAACCAATAATTACCATGATGCGCTATTTGTGGGCTTTTCACCGTCAGTGGCCGCCGGGGTCTGGGTCGGCCGGGATAAAGCCGGGACGATGGGAGATAAGGAAACCGGCTCCAAAGCGGCCCTTCCCATCTGGATGGACTTCATGGAAACCGCTCTGGCAGATGGACCGCACCAGTACTTCGATCTTCCCGAAAATACAATCCAAGTACAGATGAATCCGGATACCGGCAAGCTTGCTGCTGAGGATTCAAGATTTTCCGTCACCGCCCTTTTCAAAAAAGGAACCGAACCCCAATAACTTGAAAGCTCATTGCCCTTGGCTCATAGCTCATAGAAAGAAGGAATAAATCAGTTTGACTATCAGCCATGAGCTATCAGCTATCAACTCTTATTTTAAGTGTAGATTATATTGATGGGCAACGGCGGGTATTTCCAAATATTGGGTTTTGGCAGGATATGCTGCTCACCAACGGTCAGCCAGTAAAGGTCGGTTTTAATATCACGCAGTTTGCCGTCTTCTGAGGGTCGCGAATGCGATGTGCGCGCATAGGTCGCCTGGAAAATACAGACACAATCCTTTTGCTGCCGGGCGACAACATAATTTTTTTTGAAGGTTTGGGGCGGCAGACCACTGGTGTCGGCGATGTGTTCAACTTCCTTTGGGGAAAACCTCATCAAAACCGCTTTGGACACCCCCCTTTCGGAGATGCGAATAAGGGATCTCGTTTCACTGCTGCCGGCATATACCGTGGTTATGCCGGGGATCTTTTTCATGTACTGGGCCGCCACAATCGCGGCCGTTCTTCTGCCACCGGCCATCACCGGCAAACCATAATATTCAAAAAATTTCTTTTGAATATCTTCAGCGTATTTATCTCCCTTTTCATAGATATCCTTGGATATATATCGCAAACTCTGTGCAAGGTCTTCAGCCGCATCGGCGATGGGCCAGTCAATGCGAACATGAAAATGTGAAAGGCTATACCGGTTTTGGGCTTTTCCGGCCGGGTCTCTTTGGATCAAAAGTGCATAATCTACCGGCAGGAGCTGTTTGATAAAGTTATTAAAGTGGATCGACTCCAGATATTTCGCCTTGCGATCGAATTTTTGTGACAGGGCCAGGCTCTTAAACCGCATCAGATTGGTCGTGGTGGTTTTATTGACATCGAAAAAGCGTATGTATTTTTTATGTTCGCTCGTTATTAAGTCTTCAACAAACATGATCAGAAAAGAATTCTGACATTCATACTCCTGGTCGGGGATACGTGCTCGGGGTTTTAACTCACGTTTTTCAACAAAGGGGAACGGTATTTGCTGGGAAATAAAGTTGTGGTAAGAGTCAATCAGTGTGTACTGCAGCAAGTATTGATCCAGCTCATCCCTGAGAAGTTCGTAGTAGGATCGTCTAATTTTGTCGGCCTGGCTTAACTCTTCTCTGAAATTCCAAAAAGCCAATTTCTTCTCCTGTACTTGTCTCCGAAAAATTAAAAATTTTATTTTTATACTATCATGAAATTCCAAAGATATAAAGAGGGAATTTACGGCAATTCCATTAACTTAGAACAATTTTGAGAGAGCTCCTACTTGTTGTTGAGTCTTTCAATCCACAGGTAAAGCTTTTCACGGTAGCGGTAAATAATAATTGCGAGAATTGCGCAAACAGCTGCAACTATTCCCAGGACGACATAGTTTTTTTCGAAAAGATACGTCCCCTGAAGGCTCAACAGAAACGTTCCTGGCATCCGGCCAACAGTCGCCAGCAAAATAAAAACTTTTAGCGGCAGCGTGCTTAAGCCGAGGAACAGGCAGAGATAGTCTTTGGGAAAACCAGGGAAGACGAATAGCAAAAACAAAACGATGATGCCCTGACGTTTAAGCAGTGAATCGAATTTTTCGAATTTATGCGCCGGTATCATCTTTCTGACATAGCGTACACCAAAAAAACGGCCGATCGAAAAATTTATCCAGGACCCAATTGCCAAAGCCACACTGGAGTAAAGAAATCCCTTTAGGACGCCAAATAGATAGCCACCGATAAAACCGGTGGCTTCTCCGGGAACGGGGGCAAATATCACCTGCAATATTTGAATTCCCATAAAAACCAACGGCGCCCCTAATCCGAAGGCGGCTATAAAGTCTCGCACCCGGTCACGGTCCGCTAGGAAATGATAAAAATAAGATATGCTCTCCCAGATCGATTCTCGAAACAGGATCACCAATATGAAAATCACACCTGCTATAAGGCCAATCAAAATTTTAAGATATAGTCGGGATGATAGTAAGGGCATTATAGCTAACCTGAAAGTTTCTGCCAGAATTTGCCTAAAAGGTTTTTGATTTTCGATGGCCCCGGGCCATTCTTGTTGCGGTCAATTGCTTTCTTTTTCGACCATCTCTCCACAAATCCGATCATCCCGGAGTCGTAGGATCTATCAACATGTTCCTCATGAACCTTTAGGCCGGCCTTCCCTTTCAATCCGGTTCGCAGGCATTCGGTTTTATGCAGGCATTTCAGACAGGTCTCTGGTGAGTGCCGCAATCCGTCTTCCCCCTTTGGGAAAACAGTGTCAAGCTGCCCGAAACATTCAGGTCGTATATTTTTTTTGGGGGCCATTTGAGGGTGTTCGATACTTGGCAATTATTTTGAAGCACGCTTGTCCGCCACGCTTTTTGGCAGAATTGTCCGCCACAACTTTGGCGGTTAGACTTGTTTAGCTTTTTAAGTGCGAGTCAAACTCCCGGTCCATCTGCAAAATTTGGCCCTGATCCGCAAAACTGTAGTAACAGTTGCCGCCAATGATGATGTGCTCGTGAACAGTCAGACCCATTACCTTGCCGGCATAAACAAGCTGCCTGGTAATGGCGACATCTTCGGGGGATGGTTGCGGGTCACCCGATGGGTGGTTATGGGCAAAAATGAGTGCGGCGGCCTTGTTGGCAAGAGCGGAATAGACCACTTCCCGCGGATAGACACTGCTGGCGGTGATGGTTCCTTTTGAATGGGTTTCGGTCGAAATCACCTGGTTTTTGGAATCCAGAAAGATAATCTTGAAATATTCGCGGGATTTGTCTCTGATACTGTGATTGAGATAATCAAAAAGCTCTCTGGAATTGTTGACCGGATCTTTTTTGATCAACTTTTTTTCACGGTATCTGTCAGATGCAGCTTTTATAAGCTTAAGCCCGAAAAAATTTTTAGGACCGATTCCTTCTATCTCACACAGTTCATGGCTGGAAGCTTCTAAAACCCCCTGCAAGGTTTGAAACCGGGCCAGGGCAGCTTTTGCTGAATCCTTGCAGTCTTTGCGCGGTGTTCCGAGGGTCAGCAGCAATTCGATCACTTCATAGTCATGAAAACCATCCAGCCCGGATTTAAGAAACCGCTCCCGCAAGCGCTGTCGATGGCCTTCGCCTTTATGCCCCTTTTTCTCAGCCATTATTATTTAATCAAAACTCCCAGTCCCAAAATTTCTTCTGCTGATAAACAAAAATGAATTGATTTCAGAATTGCCAGATTTTGATCGAGGGCAAGGCGCGAGGAGGAGAAAAAGCGCAGCGTACACGAAGTACGTGAGCATTTTTCTCCGATGAGCTACGCCGCCATCGGCCAAAAGATGGTGATTATGAAACCAATTCTAGACTTCGTCAAGCTCTGGCTTAAGATCCCTCGTCATCAATCGATAAACAGCCTCCTTGGGAGCGAGATCTTCGTAAAGGATACGATAGATCTCATGGGAGATCGGCATGTCAACTCCCAGCTTGCGTGACAAATTGTAAACAGACTTGGCCGTTTTAACCCCTTCGGCTACCATTCGCATTTCGCTCAGAATGTCGTTTACCTTTTGTCCCTCACCTATTTTTTTCCCCACCGTATGATTTCGGCTTAAATGACCGGTGCAGGTCAGAATTAAATCTCCGTACCCGGCAAGACCGGTAAAGGTTCGCGGATTGGCGCCCAGTTTAAGCCCCAGACGCCTTATTTCGGTCATCCCTCTGGTTATCAAAGCCGCCCGGGTGTTCAGTCCCAGGTTCAAACCATCAATCACACCGGCTGCAATTGCAATAACATTTTTCAGAGATCCTCCCAGCTCGACCCCCAAGACGTCGTCACTGGTATAAACCCGAAAATGCGGTGTCGCCAGCGCCTGCTGCACCAGAGTGGCTATCTCCAAATTTTTCGATGCTGCCGTCACGACCGTCGGAAGATTTTGGGCAACCTCCCGGGCAAAGCTTGGCCCTGAGATGACCGCCAGATGCTCGGCCGGAATCTGCGGTAAGGTTTCCTGCAGTACCCCGGTCATGGTAAGGTGGGTTTTATTTTCAATTCCTTTGGAAGCCGATGCTATGATAGCCTCTTTGGAAACATGGCTGGCCATTTTAAGCGTGGTCGCCCGCATAACATGGGAGGGGACCACTACTAGCAACAAGTCCTTGCCGGATACGACCTCAGCAAGATCATTGTGGGGCTTCAGATTGGAGGATAATTTTATATCCGGTAGGAAAAATTGATTTTCCCCGTAACCTATAATCTGGTTTATGACTTCCTGCTCAAAGACCCACAAATCAATCGCAAAACCCTTTGAAGCCATTAAATTAGCCAAAGCGGTTCCCCAGCTACCGGCCCCTACGACGCCTATTTTGATATGGTTTTCATCGATTCCATCTTTAGATTGCATATACGTCATACCTAACCCGGATAGACCGGGCCCAGAGAAGCTACTCTTCTTTTTCAGCCAACCTTGCGGCGCCGATTATCCGCTCGTCGGCCTCCAGCCCCATAAGCTTGACACCCTGGGTGTTGCGGCTGATAACCGAGATGCCTTCAATGGGCATGCGAATAATTTTTCCTATATTCGTCATCAGCATCAGATCGTTTTCTTTGTCGACAAGCAAGATCGATACGACGCGACCATTGCGCTCGGTGGTTTTAATCGAAATTACGCCTTTTCCGCCACGTTTCTGGACCGGATACTCATCAATGGATGTTCTCTTTCCGTAACCATTTTCGGTAACGGCAAACAGGGTCTGTCCATGGGTTAATACTTCCATCGCCACGATTCGATCACCGGCGGCCAGGTTCATTCCGCGCACCCCCATGGAAGTGCGACCGGAGGGCCGAATATTGGACTCATGGAATCTAATCGATTTTCCCATGAGAGATCCTAAAAATACATTCAGCGAACCATCGGTAATTCGGGCCGCGATTAATTCGTCATCAGGCATCAGATTCAATGCGATGATACCGCCGGTTCTAGGCCGGCTGAAGGCCATCAAGTCTGTTTTTTTAATGAGCCCATTGCTGGTAGCCATCAGCACGTGGTACCCCGGCTCGAATTCCTGAACCGGCAAAACGGTGGTCAGCTTTTCCCCCACTTCGAAATTCAAAAGATTGACGATTGCTTTTCCGAGACTCATGCGGCCGGCCTGGGGGATATCGTAGACCTTGCACCAGTATACTTTTCCTTTATTCGTAAAAAACATAAAGGTGTGGTGAGTTGAAGCCACAAAAAGATGCTCGACGAAATCTTCTTCTTTTGTTCCCATACCCGTTTTGCCTTTACCGCCACGGCGTTGGTTTTGATAAAGCGTTATGGGATTTCGCTTGATATAACCGCGCTTGGAAATGGTGACGACCATATCCTCTTCGACGATCATGTCTTCGATGGTAATTTCTTTGGTATGCTCGACAAGTTCTGTATTCCGCGGATCTCCGTATTCACTTTTTATCTCGGTGAGTTCATCTTTAATAATGTTGAGAACCAGTCTTTCATTGGCGAGGATCTCTTTGAAGCGGGCAATATCTTTAAGCAAATTTTTATATTCTTCCGCTATCTTCTCGCGCTCGAGGCCCGTTAGCCTCTGCAGACGCATATCCAGGATCGCCTGAGCCTGAATTGGTGTCAGGCTGTATTGTTGAATCAACTGTTCTTTGGCCTCGGCGGGTGATTGGGATTTTCGAATCAGGGCCACTACATCATCCAGGTTGTCAAGGGCAATTTTAAGCCCCTCCAGAATGTGGGCCCGATCTTCGGCTTTTTTCAATTCAAAGCGGGTCCGACGAATGACAATATCTTTGCGATGCAGAATGAAGTGTTCCAGAATTTCCTTTAAATTGAGAAGTTCGGGGCGGTTGTTGACAATTGCCAGAAAAATGACCCCGAAAGTGTTTTCCATGCGGGTCATTTTATAGAGTTGATTGATGACTACACCGGCAATCTGGTCTTTTTTAAGCCCCACCGCCATTCGCATGCCTTCCCGGTCCGATTCATCCCGTACGAACTTGACGCCCTGGATGTGCTTATCTCTGACAAGCTCAGCAATTTTCTCAACCAGCTTGGCTTTATTGACCTGGTAAGGCAATTCCGTTACGACGATGGTTTCACGCTGGGTGCGCTTGTCCTTTTCTACAATCACCCTGGCTCTGATTTTAAAAATTCCGCGACCGTTTTTATACGCTTCCTTAATTCCATTCGTTCCGTAGATAATACCGCCGGTGGGAAAATCTGGACCGGGAATATATTGCATTAACTCATTCCAGGTGACCGCGGGGTTATCGATAATGGCCTTCATGGCATCAATCACTTCCGAAAGATTATGCGGCGGGATATTGGTTGCCATTCCAACAGCGATTCCGGATGACCCGTTAATCAGAAGCGAGGGAATTTTGGAGGGCAGCACCGACGGTTCGCTAAGTGATTCGTCATAGTTCGGCACAAAATCCACCGTCTCCTTGTCCAGGTCTTCGAGCATCTCGTGGGCCAAGCGCTGCATTCGAATTTCAGTGTATCGCATGGCAGCCGGCCGGTCTCCGTCTACAGAGCCAAAATTTCCCTGACCGTCTACCAGGGGGTAACGCATCGAAAAATCCTGGGCCAGACGCACAATTGTATCATATACAGCTGTATCACCATGGGGATGATATTTACCGATCACATCACCAACGATACGGGCCGATTTTTTGTAAGCCTTGTTCCAGTCGTTCTTAAGCTCCCGCATGGCATACAGCACGCGCCGGTGGACAGGTTTTAGGCCGTCGCGCACATCCGGCAGCGCCCTGCCGATAATGACACTCATGGCATAATCGAGATAGGATTTTTTCATCTCCTTTTCGATGCTGATTTCGCTCGTTTGTTCGTTTTGAATCATTTCAACTCCAGGTTATAGATGTTATAAGTTTTTTGGTAACAATATTGATGTTTGAAAAAAGCCACAAATTAACACGAATTTTCACGAAATTATTTTTTCATTATAGGTGCCCCTGCTTTGATTAGGCAATAATTCGTGGGCATTCGTGTCAATTCGTGGTTAACTTCCTTTGATTTTCACTATGGTTTGGCGACCGATCGATTCACATAAACCGATAACGATTAACAGATAACTATTTCACTCCACACCGGGTTCAACGATGCGCTGATAACTGGATTCATAAATATCGGTTAAAGTTAAAAACGCAGTTACCACCAGTGGACCGTAAATAATTCCCAGGATTCCGAAAAGCTTCAAGCCTCCGATTATCGAGAGAAATACCAACAAGGTGTGCATCTGAACGCGCTTTCCCACCAGTTTAGGTTTGAAAAGGTATTCGATTCCTCCCGAAAGCACTACATAAAAAATAATGAAAAAGATGCCGGCCGCCAACCGTCCCTGCAATATCAAATAGAGGGCTGCCGGCAGGAAGACAGCCCCGACCCCTACAATCGGTAAAAAAGCGAGTAGTGCCATGATTACCCCCCAGAGAAACGGCGATCTGAAACCGAAGAGCGCAAAAACAATTCCACCCAGAGTTCCCTGAATTAATCCGCCCAGACCATTACCAAGCAGGATGGCACCGGCCATATCCTTAAACTTCTGAATAAGTTTTTCATCTTGATCATCTGGCAGAGGAGACAATCCGACAATGAAAGACACCAGGCGCCGACTGTCGATCAAAAGGTAAAAAACAATCAAGAGCATAAAAAAGAAGTTCACGACAAAGTTAACGATATTGGCCGTCATGGACCTTGCCTGCTGGTAGAGGAATAATCCTACGGTCCTGCCAAGTTCGGCGACCCCCTTGTTGAGCTCATCACCGGTTATCTTAACCCCGAAGTTCGTCAGGATGCCGTTGATTTTGTCAACGATTTTACTGTTTTCGACCAACTCTTTGATTGGATTGCTCAATACAGCATCTCTGGCTGTAAGATACAGATCATAGGCTTCGTTGGCCAAAATGCCTACAAAAGCGGATACCGGAACGAAGAGAACGAAAAATATGATGATGCAGGTTACCAGTGAAGAAAGCGTTGCGTTCCATTTTCGATGCAAAACCCGGTAAACCGGATTAAAAACCCCTGTAATGACAATGGCCAAAACTATTACTGAAAAAAACGGCCACAGAAGCCAGCCAAGAAGAAAACAGGATATCAGAAATAAAGCCAGGAAAAACCACAGAATAATGTCACGCGGTGATGATGGACTCACATTACCTCCCCGAATGATGGGTCGTGGCGGCTGATCCAAATTTCGATAGCTTCTAATAAAAAGCCACGGCACATTAAACCAGTTGGCAACAGGTCCGGGCCGTGGCGTTAATCAAATAGGTATCTTACAGTCCAACGAGGACGAATATTACTTGCTAAGAAAAACTCCGGCGATCGACAAAAGAATGACCTCATAAATGAGCACCGGTATGTAATCGCCATGAAATATACTGTAGATAATTCCGCCACCGATAATAGCCGGTACGCCAAAAAATACCAATATCCCCAATTTTCGACCAACGCTCATACCAGTTTTCCTCCTCCATCAATGGTCCCCTCAAAACCACCTATTATTGCTCAACAATATCAATGGTGTAAGGCATCCAAAAATCCAAATAAGTGTTAGCAATAATTGAAAATAAAGTAAAGGAAAAAATGCTAAAAAAGGTTCCTGGTTCAGAAATCGAAGCTTCTGGGTTCAGAGGTTAAAAAGCGAATCGCAGAATATCAAAAGGTGGTTTTGCTTTGCTCTTTCTTTTTCATAAGATAGACGGAATACATTCCTTCGACACTTGTCCGCCTTGTATGGAGGATTCGAAATTCGATATTCATTATTCGATATTTGCCTCTACACAGATCCTTCCAACCCAGAACCTTCTATCTTGAGCCTTTGAACCTCTGAACCCAGAACCCTGTAGCTAACTTTAGCGCTCTACAATCATGGCCATCCCCATGCCGCCACCGATGCACATGGAAATTATACCGGAGTTGTAGCCTCGGCGCACCATATGGTTCATTCCGGTAACCATTTGTCGCGCGCCGGTACAACCGATGGGATGCCCAAGAGAGATACCGCTGCCAAGCTCGTTGGGACGGTCATTTTCGATGCCGAGTTCCCGCATGCAACCGATGGCCTGGGAGGCAAAGGCCTCATTCAATTCGATCATGTCAATATCATCTAGGGTCATGCCGGCTGTTTTGAGTGCCTTCCGGATCGCAGGAACCGGGCCCAAACCCATATAGGCCGGGTCGACTCCACCGGCGGCAAAGGTCTTAATTTTAACAATCGGCTCAAGCCCAAGTTCGGCAGCTCTATCAGCGCTCATCAATAAAACCGCTGCTGCAGCATCATTGATTCCTGAAGCATTTCCAGCCGTAACTGTGCCGCCTTTCTTAAAAGCCGGGCGTAATCTGCCCATTTTTTCCAGGTCGGTGTCCATGGGGCGCTCATCGGTATCAAAAACAATGTCGCCCTTGCGGGTCTTGATAACCACCGGTACTATCTCCTGGGCAAAAAGCCCCTCATTCATAGCGGATTTAGCCCGATTATGGCTTAATACACCCAGTTCATCCTGCTCCTGCCGGCTGATTCCATACATGTCGGCAATATTTTCGGCGGTTACACCCATATGATACCCGTAAAATATTTCATAAAGTCCGTCG
>Ga0265303_10001120_pt1 | contig 16103 bp, 16 predicted proteins | sample Helome_2_FD_192494 | JGI IMG/M metagenome (GOLD analysis project Ga0265303, IMG submission 192494) | Marine sediment microbial communities from subtidal zone of North Sea - Hel_20160317 (Illumina Assembly) | ecosystem: Environmental > Aquatic > Marine > Subtidal zone > Sediment ... | reverse complement strand
TGTTAAAATCAAGGTCTTCCCGGGCAGTCAGCCCCTCTCCGATTGAAAGATCCCTTATTACCCAGCGGAATTCATAGCCAGCCGTCCAGGCCGAAGATAAATAAGTTTGCAAGGGAAACTTCCACCATTGCATGGCTTAAGCCAACCCCAATCTTGGTGCGGCCTGTGGACGCCAGGTCTTTAGTCCTCGTTTTTCACTTCCTGGCCCGCGGCTTGTTCGGGCTTTTCGGGGGGTGTATAATGAAGTTTGTGTATCCCTGCCGTTCTCTCCGTCACAGGTGGAAAATAGTGATTCGCCATGGTAAGGCTCTGCTTGGGGCAGATTTCGACACAAAGACCGCAGGTACAGCATTTGAGATGGTCGATCTCCCAGTCCTTGGTACGGTTTTCCTTGGGTCCCTTGACGACGGTGATGGCGTAAACCGGGCAGCGCTTGCTGCACAATCCGCAGGCAATGCAGGTTTCGATGTCGTTGTTCACCTGGCCCCGTGTAATTTTGGTAAATTCCCGCGGCCGTTTCGGGTACATCAGGGTTGCAGGGCCCTGGACCAAGTTGCCGGTCACCGTTCTTGACATGGTAAATATTTTCATCTTCTTTACAGTACCTCACCTTTCTGTACAGCTGATACACGGATCCAGCGTAAGGATGATATTGGGAACATCGGCAATATCGCTGCCCACCAGTACTTTGAGCATGGCGGGGATATTCGTGAAAGTGGGCACCCGCACCCGGAACCGCGCCAGTTTCTTGTCCCCGTTGCCCCTCACATAGTGGATCACCTCTCCCCTAGGTTGCTCAACACGTGAAAAATATTCCCCGTCGGGAAAACCCTTGAACTTGACAGCCACCGGTCCTTGAGGAATCTTTTCGACCGCCTGACGGATCAGGTCAATAGAATGAAAATTTTCACGGATGCGCACCAGACAGCGCGCATAGCAGTCTCCCCCGGATTCCACCATCGGTTCCACATCCAGATACTTGTAGGCCGCGTACCCGAGGGCCCGCATGTCCAAATCCAAACCGCTGGCCCGGGCCATGGGCCCGACACAGCCAAGGGTATAGGCGTCTTCTTTGGAAATGTAACCAACGCCTTCCAGCCTGTGTCTGATGGAATAGTCATTGTAAAAGACGGTGCTGATTTTCTCAAGGTTGCCTTTTATCGTGATCAACCGCTTTACGATTTCTTTCAGGGTGTCATCCTCGATGTCTCTTCTGACCCCGCCCACCTGGCAGACTCCCAGGATGACCCTGCCGCCCGTGGTTTTTTCGAATATGTCCAGCACCGCTTCCCGTATGCGCAGCGCTTGCATGAAGATACTCTCGAACCCGAAAGCATCGGCGCCGGTCCCCATCCAGAAAATATGGCTGTGCATCCGGGACAGCTCAGCCCAGATGGTGCGCAGATAGAGCGCACGTTCGGGCACCTCTATCCCCATCACATTCTCGACCGCCTGACAGTATCCCATGCTATGCTGGAAGCTACACAGTCCGCAGATCCGGTCGGCAATCTGTACGAAATCCTTAAAATCTCTTTTCTCCACCAGTCTTTCCAGCCCCCGGTGGACGTAGCTTATAGAGGGCAGCGCCTCGACGATCTTTTCATCCTCGGTCACCAGTTCAAAATTAATCGGCTCGGGAAGCACGGGATGTTGAGGCCCGAAGGGGATGATGTTCCGTTTAGCCATGCCTAAAGTTCTCCTTTACGGTTATTGCTAGTTCGATGCGCTGCTGCCGTTTTCCGGCTTAACGCCTTCGGCGGCCGTTGGCAGGGCTTCACTCTTTGCCGCGGCCGGTTCGTCCCCCGGCTTAGCGCCTTCCGCAGCCGGCTGCGGGGCCTCGGTCTTTGTCGCGGCCTCTTCGTTCGCCGGTTTGACGCCTTCGGCGGCTGGTTTCACGGCCTCGGCCTTCGCCGCCGCGGCCTTTCCCGTAAACTTTATATTTTCAATGCTGAATGGCGTCTTGAGGGCCGTATGGTACAGGGTGCCGTGGTAATCGATAGAGATGTTCGTAATCTTGACGCCGAAAAGATCGTGAATTTCATTTTCGTACAAAAAAGCACCCCCATAGACCGCCGTGATGCTCGGAACTTCTTCCCCGCGGTTCACCGCGAAACGCAGATTCTTGAATTTATAGTCCTTGTCAAACGAATAGTTCAGCTCATAGGCATCCGGAAGCGTCGTACAGCCGATCTGCACCAGCCGGTAGCCTTCCGCCATATATTGCGCCACTATTCCCACCAGCTCGTTCTTAGCGATATCGATAATTTCTTGACGTTCACTCATTGTTGTCATCCTAACCCGGACAAGCCGCAAATTGATTGCGTCAAAGGCACCGGAACATCACGGAAAGTCCAGAATTTATTTTAATCCCGGCGTCCCGGCGTCCCGGCGTCCGTCGACCTGAAGCGAATTTCACGAACTCAAAATTAGCCATTCCAGTGTAATCGAGGTCAATCAGCCAGCCTCAACCTGCTTTCCGCTTGTTCTCTTTATGCTGCATATATTTTTCTTCCAGTTTGTCACAGGCTTTAAAAAGCCCATCGATAATCGACTCCGGACGCGCCGCACAGCCGGGCACATAGACATCCACCGGCAGCACCTTGTCAACACCGCCATGCACGTTGTAGCAGTCCTGAAACACACACCCGGAAACGGCGCAAAGACCCACCGCCATGATAACCTTTGGATTCGGCATTTGCGCATAGATCGTTTTGAGAACCTGCGTGCTTTTCGCATTCACTGATCCGGTGACCACCAGAATGTCTGCATGCTTCGGGCTGCCGACGTTTATCACTCCGAAACGCCCAACGTCGTACATCGGCGACAGGCTGGCCAAAAACTCGATATCACAGCCGTTGCAACTGGTTGCATTGCAGTGAATGACCCATGGTGAACGTTTGAACCACCCCATATCCTACTCCATAATGTAAATATTAGCGTATCAAACCGAATACGATGACATTGGATACGGCAACTGCGGCCGTAAACACCCATGAACTCATGAATGTCAGTTGCCACTTGAAGCGTGCATAATTATTGTCGATAAAAATTTCGAACAGGTATGACCCAAATGTGACCGCCAGCGCCAGCCAGGGATTGAATGCAAAAAAAAGATAGATGATACCCAGGAGCAGTACATTTTCATACCAGTGCGTAATCTCGATAAGTGCCAGAGCGGGGCCGGAAAATTCAGTCGTGAGTCCGCGCACGAGTTCCTGGTGCGCCTCGTGTGACATGGAAAGGTCAAAGGGCGATTTCCTGAACTTGATCGTGAGGATGAACAGATAGCCGGCAAAAATGCCCGGCAACGCAAGAATCAACGGCTTCTTGTAGAGCGCGATTTCGCCGACATTGAAGGTTCCCGTCGCCAGGTAGAAGCCGGCCGCGAGCAGGATGATCATGGGCTCATAGGATGCCGTTTGAATAATCTCCCGTTCGGCTCCCACGTGGCTGTATGGCGAACTGACGGAGAATCCGGACAGCACAAAAAAGACGCCCGACAGCGTCAGGCTGAAGACCGTCAGCAGAAAATTGGCACCTCCAAAGAACAGAGCTCCGGCAAGCACCGTGAAGATAAAGAACAGGATGATCGGAAAGTTCTGAAATTTGTTGACTACGACACTTTCCTTTTGGAAAAGCTTGAGTACGTCGAAAAACGACTGGCGTATTGGCGGCCCCACCCTTCCCTGCAGCCTGGCGGTCAATTTGCGGTCGATGCCGGCCAGTAACCCGCCGATAAAAGGCGCGAGAATGACATATGCCAGCATGCGCTCGAAAATGCTCATGGATTGATAAATTTCAATCAGTGTATTCATAGGATGACGACTCCAAACATAATGAGAATTAATGTCAGAGAAATAAAAACCCCTATGTTGAATAAAACACCCTCACCAAAGTACTTTGACATGTAATAGTTCCTGGTTTCTGCCGTTAATTGGCGGTCCATGGGCCCCCTGAAACTGAGTTCGTCAATGTTGGCACCGCCAAAGTAGGTTCCGACCCGTTTATATTCCTTGCTGCTGTGGCCGTAGTAGTAAAGGCCCAAAGGCAGAATAATGAAAAGACTCGCCAGCATGCCGAAAATGACCGAGAGGGTGAAGGTACTCGGCACCGGGTAGGTGCCGAACACGCTCTGGACGTAAGGGTCCACAAGGCGCGAGGAGACAAGTGGGAATGCCAGGCAAACGAGCAGTGTGGCAGCGGCAAACACCGCCAGAACAAACTTCTCCCAGCCACTGATCAGATGCTCCATAAGCTTGGTGACGCCGTATTTGATGGTCATGATTTTACCCATCCACTTGCTCCAGAAAAAGACCGTGGCGGCACTGCCGTAGGCGATTGACATCGCCATGAGAGGACTTTGATCCAGAAAGGCCTTTAGCGTAGCGAACTTGCCGACGATCATGCCAAAAGGCGCCAGAAACATTCCCGCCATACCGACCATCATCGCCGCGGCCAGCTTGGGCACGCGCATGATCAGGTAGTCCATGTCCTCGATGTCGCGGCTGTTGAGCTTGTACTCGCAGACACCCACACACAGAAACAGCAGCGGCTTGGAAACCGCGTGAAAAATAATCAGCAGCAGTGCCGACCACAATGCGGCTGGCGAGCTGACACCGGCGCAGGCAACGATGAGCCCCAAATTGCCGATGGTGGAATAGGCCAGCACCTTTTTGCCGTTGCTCTGGGAAATGGCGATCAGGGCGGTCACCAGAAAAGTCATCCCGCCCATATACATAAGCATATTGGCCGCCGCGGTGTCTTTCATCATCGGGGACATGCGCAAAATAGCGTAGACGCCGGCTTTGACCATGGTGCTGGAGTGCAGCAGCGCCGACACCGGGGTTGGGGCTACCATCGCGCCGGTCAGCCATGAACTGAACGGAAACTGGGCTGATTTTTCCAGGCCCGCAAAGACAATGCACACAGCCGGGATCAGTACCAGGGCCTTATCGAGCTGCATCATTTTATCGAGCTCCATGACATGCGAGCCGGAGTACAACGTGACAATGCCCACGGCAAAACCCAGGCCTCCGATCAGGTTCATGTTGAGCGTACGGAACATGCTCTTGATCGACTCTTCGTCGTTTCGGTAGCCGATCAGAAGCGGTGACAAAATCGTGGTGATCTCCCAGAAAAAATAAAACCACTTGATGTTGTTGGAAAAGACCAGACCAAACATGGCACCCAGAAACGCGTACATCATGAAGAAGAAATACCGGCGCCGGTCTTTTATTTCAGGGTAATGTTCGTGGTATTCGGCCATGTAGCCAATGCCGTAAAGGCAAATGGCATTGCCGATGATGCCGATGATCAACGCCATGATGATGGAAAACATATCGATAAACAGGTTGTGCTCGACCTGAATCCCCCTGCCGGAGGTAAAATCGAAGCCGAACATGATCACCGATTGCACCACCACCAGTACCACCGGAAGATATCTCTTGTGCCTTATGGAGAACACCACAACAAAGACGGCGATAAAAAGCTCCACCCCGAACATGCACCAGTCGACCATGGGGCTGTCGAATGTAAAGTACAGCGGCCCCGCATCATGGTAGGCGATAAGCAGGTATACGGATAATGCGCTCATAACGACGGCGGCAATAATGCCGATGGTCTTTCTGAGTGCATGGAGCCCAACCGGCAGCAGCGCAGCCAAGACTGCGACGCACAGTGGAAATACCGTCAAAAAAATTAATGCGTTCACTGGGCGGTCCTCACATAGAGTTGGTGGTTTCTTTAGGAATAGAGTTTCATGATGTTGCTGTATCCTTGCGCCGGCAAGGACCCGGAGCAACTCCACATTTTCTTGATCTAAACGATTTGTTTATCGCCTTCATAAAGGTGAATGCATTCGTCCGGACAGTTTTCGGCAGCGCTCTGAATGCACCCAACCTCATCAACCTCCAGCACGTCGTTACCACCCGACTCGGTCGCACCCTTTACGTGAGACTTTTCGTCGTCCGCCATCTCGAAATAATCCGGACATTCTTCGGTGCAGGATTCACATCCTGAGCAATCTTCCCTAATCAATTCTACTTTATAGCGAGCCATGATATTCTTCCCTTCATTTTGTGCATTATTCTGAATCAGATATAAATAATCAAATTGGGCCTGTCTATTGTACTTTGGTACAATATCCAAATGACGTGATACACGGAATCAGAAGATTAGCGTGATAAATCAATTGGTTAGGCCTTGAGAGCTCCGAGTTCAACGCACGAAAGCCTTATGACCGGCGTAGACGGCGGTCGGCCCCAGCTCCTCCTCGATGCGCATGAGTTGGTTGTATTTCTCCACCCGTTCGCCGCGACAGGGAGAGCCTGACTTGAGATGACCGGTGGCCATCGCCACGGTGAAATCCGCGATGAAACTGTCCACCGTCTCCCCTGAACGGTGCGAGACCATCGCACCCCAGCCGGCCTTACGGGCCATTTCTACGGCTGCGATCGTTTCACTCAGCGAACCGATCTGGTTTAGCTTGATCAGAACAGAATTAGCGACATTTTCGGTGATGCCGCGTGCGATGCGCTCGACATTGGTAACGAACAAATCGTCTCCCACCAACTCGATCCGGTCACCCAGGGTCTGGTTGAGCAGCTTCCAGCCGTCCCAATCATCTTCGGCCTGGCCATCTTCGATCACCGCGATGGGGTATTTCTTCACCCAATCCGCCAACATGTCGATCATCTCGGCGGAGGTGATCTTTCGGCCTTCAGTGCGCAGGTTGTAAAGGCCATCCTCGTAATATTCGCTGCTGGCCAGGTCGACAGCCAGCACGACATCTTCCCCCGGCCGGTAGCCGGCCTTTTCGATGGCCTTGAGAATCATCTCCACGGCTTCGGCGTTTTTCTTCAGTTCCGGGGCGAAGCCCCCCTCGTCGCCCACGCCGGTCGAATGCCCGCTGGACTTCAAGACACCCTTCAACGCCTGGTATACTTCGCTGGCCCAGCGCACGGCCTCTCGCAAACTTTGTGCACCGACCGGGGCGATCATGAACTCCTGGAAGTCGGTGCCCTGCCAGTTGGCATGGGCACCACCGTTGAGGATATTGAACATCGGCACCGGCATTAGTTTGGCCGCCACCCCGCCGAGGTATCTGTATAGCGGCAGGCCGACGGAGTTCGCAGCGGCGCGTGCAACCGCCAAACTGACCCCGAGGATCGCATTAGCCCCCAGTTTGCTCTTATTGGGCGTGCCGTCCAAGGTCAGCATGGCCTTGTCGACAGTGCCCTGTTCGAGAGCATTCAGGCCGATGATGGCTTCGGCAATTTCGGTGTTGACATGTTTGACGGCTTTGAGAGTTCCCTTACCTCCGTAAAGGGATTTATCACCGTCGCGCAGTTCCAGTGCTTCATGCACCCCGGTGGACGCGCCGGATGGAACAGCCGCCCGCCCAAAAGCACCGCTCTCAAGAGTCACTTCCACTTCAACAGTCGGGTTGCCTCGTGAGTCGAGGATCTCTCTTCCAAATATTCTAATGATCTTTGCCATGATTTTCTCATCCTTTCTCTTTCTTATTGTAAAGCTCTGCTACCCCTTTTCAGGGACGATGGGGCACCACTCGGGCCCACTGTGACCATCAAGTTTTCTGATGGAGCTGATCGGCAACAGCTTTGGCAGCCCTTTTCGCCTTTTCAGGATCACCCAGGTAGTAGTCGCGGATCGGCTCCAAATCGTCGGAAAACTCATACACCAGAGGAATCCCGGTTGGGATGTTCAACTCAGTAATCTTATCTTCAGGGATTTTGTTGAGGTGCATGACCAAAGCCCGCAAGGTGTTCCCATGTGCAGCAATGATCACACGCCTGCCTTCCCTAACGACGGGAGTGATGACCTCACGACAGTAGGGGAGAGCGCGGCGGATGGTATCCTGTAGACATTCGGTCAGCGGGATTTCCTCAGCGCTGAGGCCAGCGTATCGCGGGTCTTTGCCGGGGTAGCGAGGATCGTCAGCGGTGAGCGCGGGTGGGGGGACGTTGAAGCTGCGGCGCCAGACATGGACCTTTTCCTCACCGTACTTTTCGGCTGTCTCCGCCTTGTTGAGCCCCTGCAATGCACCGTAATGCCGCTCATTGAGCTGCCAGCAGTGGGAGACCGCAATCCACATCAGATCCATTTCCTCCAGCACCAGCCACAGGGTCTTGATGGCCCGTTTAAGTACCGAAGTAAACGCAATGTCGAAAACGTACCCTTCGCGCTTCAGCGTACGCCCTGCCTCTGCAGCTTCCTGAACGCCCTTCTCGCTCAAGGCCACGTCCGTCCAACCGGTAAACCGATTCTCCTTATTCCATTCACTCTCACCGTGTCTCAACAACACAATTTTTTTCATGGATCGAACCTCCCTTTAAGCCAGCTTTGAAAACTCTTCTTATTCTCCCGACGCAAAAGCAGCATGTCGTGCAGCGCCGAACAGGGCCGTGTCCGGGTTCATGATCACTCTGACAGGGATATTTTGGAGCAACGGCCTCATGCGGCCTTTTGCGCTGAAAGCATTCATGAACTCCGGCCCTTGCAGTTTACGGATGATCTTCGGGGCAATACCGCCTCCCAAATACATGCCGCCGGTCGCCATCAGCTTGAGGGCCAGGTTGCCTGCTTCAGCACCGTAGAGAGACACGAAAATCTCCAAGGCTTGGCGGCACAGTGGGCACTTCTCTTCCAGGCCAAACTGCGAGATAATCGGCGCCGGGTCGCCGTGGTGAATTTGTTCCGCAATCCAGCGCTGCTCTTCACCTCTCCCGGTGTCCACCAGAAAGTGATAGATGTGCACGAGCCCCGGCCCCGAGACTAAACGTTCATAAGGCACATGCTGGTATTGCGTCAGGGAGTATTTGAACAGCTCCATTTCGAGCTCATTGCGGGGTGCGAAATCTGTATGGCCTCCCTCCGTTGCGAAGGGCCGATGGACCTCACCACCCCAGTACAACCCCGCCTCACCCAAGCCGGTCCCGGCCGAGATGATCGCCATGTTGCCCGTTGCACCCGGGACGCCTTTGTTCAGAATCACGAAGTCCTTGCTCCGAAGGGTGGCGATCCCGTAGGCATTGGCCTCGAGATCATTGATCAGACCGACATGCTTCAGGTGGAGTCGATCAGCCAGGGACTTGGCGTCGACCACCCATGGGAGGTTGGTGGCCTCGCACCGTCCGTTAAGCACGGGACCGGCAATTCCAAAGCAGGCCTTGGTGACATCGCAACTGTGATGGGAAAGGAACTCTTCGATCGCCGCTTCAAGGCCGGTAAACTCGCGACTCGGCAAGATTTCTTCCGCTGCGATTGTCAGTTCATCCGCAGTTTGTTCCACAAGCACGAGTCTGGTGTTGGTGCCTCCTATATCGCCGGCTATAATCATTTTCGTCGATACTCCTTATCAAAATTTCACTTTCCGCCTAAGATCATGCCCTGCTTAGGTGTTGGAGGCCTCAAAGATACTCTGAATGGAGGCATCCAGCGTGGCGTTGAACTCGGCATCGGTTTGGTTGACCGACAGTCCCGCGAGCAGCGCCCTTGAGAAGCTGGCAATAATACCGTGGTTCTTCCGCAAGCGGTCGTTGGCCTCTTCCCGTGCATAGCCGCCCGACAGCGCAACCACCCGCACGACATTGGGATGTTTGACAAATTCGGCGTATAGGTCCTCTTGCTCCGGGAGGGTGAGTTTGAGCATGAGCAACTGATCCGATTGCAGTTTGTTGAGCGCCTCGAGGATGGCCGCCTTGAGCAACCCTTCGGCCTTCGCCTTTTCCGGGCAGTGAATATCCACTTCCGGCTCGACGATCGGAACGAGGCCCGCGGCGATGATCTGCCCGGCTACTTCGAACTGCTGGCTCACGATGTCCCTAATGGCCCCTGTGTTGGCTTGCTTGATGACCGAGCGCATCTTGGTCCCGAAGATGCGCTTTGACCCGGCCTTGTCCAGAAGCGAGGCGAGCTCGGGCATGGGCTTCATCATCTGGACGCCGTCCTTCTCGGCTTGAAGACCCTTGTCCACCTTCAGGAACGGAAGGACGCGTTTCACATTCCAGAGGTAATCGGCGGTAGGCTGTTCCTCGATCTCCCTGTCCATGGTGTCTTCGAACAGGATGGCCCCAATAATGCGCTCGCCGGTGAAGCTCTGGCTGGTGATGACGCGCGTCCGCATCTGATGCACGAGCTCAAACATCTCATCGTCGTCGGTCCATGAGTGGTCTTTGATTCCGTAAAGGGCCAGTGCGTGGGGCGTGCTGCCCCCGCTTTGATCCAGCGCCGCGATGAAACCCGGATTGTTCTTCATTTTCTGCAGTTGTTGATCGAAATTGCTCGTCATTGTGATATCTCCTTTAACTTTCGGTAGTAATGAATCAGGTTATTGGTTGAGCCGTCATGGCTGAGAGTGGGCTCTGCCTTGCTCTCCAGTTCCGGGATAATGCGCTGGGCCAGCACCTTGCCCAGCTCGACACCCCACTGGTCGAACGAGTCGATGCTCCAGATCGTGCCCTGGGTGAAGACGTTGTGCTCGTAGAGGGCGACGAGTTTGCCGAGGGTTTCCGGGGTGAGCCGCTTGGCGAGAATGGTGTTCGACGGGCGGTTGCCTTCGAAGACCCGGTGGGGCGCCAGCCAGCCCGGCGTGCCCTCTGCCTCGACCTGCTCCGGCGTCTTGCCGAAGGCCAGCGCCTCGGCTTGGGCGAACACGTTCGCCATAAGCATGTCGTGGTGACGGCCAAGGGGGTTGAGGGCCTCGCCAAAGGCGATGAAGTCGCATGGGATGAGCCGGGTCCCCTGATGGATCAACTGGTAGAAGGAATGCTGCCCGTTGGTCCCGGGCTCGCCCCAGTAGACGGGGCCGGTCTGGTAATCGACCTCTGTCCCATCGAGCGTGACGTGTTTGCCGTTGCTCTCCATCGTCAGTTGCTGCAAATAGGCGGGAAACCGCTTGAGGTATTGCTCGTATGGCAATACCGCAACGGTCTCCGCGCCGAAGAAATTGTTGTACCAGACAGACAGCAGCCCCAGGAGCACCGGCAGGTTGCGCTCAAAGGGAGTAGTGCGGAAATGCTCGTCCATCTGGTGGAAACCATTCAGCATGGCGCGAAAGTTGTCCGGACCGACGGCCAGCATCGTGGAAAGCCCAATGGCCGAATCCATGGAATACCGCCCGCCAACCCAGTCCCAGAACTCGAACATATTGGCGGTATCGATGCCGAACTTCGTCACCTCGGCGGCGTTCGTCGAGACCGCCACAAAATGCTTGGCGACCGACTTCTTGTCGCCGCCGAAAGCGGAGAGCGACCAGTCGCGGGCCGTGTGGGCGTTCGTCATCGTCTCCAGCGTCGTGAACGTCTTTGAAGAAATGATGAAAAGGGTCTCCGCCGGGTCAAGATCGTACACTGCCTCCGCGAAGTCGGTGCCGTCAAGGTTGGATACGAATCGGAACGTCATGTCCCGTCGGCTGTAATGCCTGAGCGCCTCATAGGCCATCACCGGTCCCAAGTCGGAGCCGCCGATGCCGATGTTGATGACGTTCATCATCCGCTTGCCGGTATGCCCCGTCCAAGCTCCGGTACGCACACGGTTGGAGAAGTCCGCAATCTTGTCGAGTACGGCGTGGACATGGGGAACTACATTCTCGCCATCAACGACAATGGAGGCCCCCTTCGGTGCGCGGAGAGCCACATGCAAGACCGCCCGCTTTTCCGTGATGTTGATCTTCTCGCCGCGGAACATGGCGTCGATGCGACCCCGCAGACCGGATTCCTCGGCCAGTTGCACCAGGAGCCGGAGCGTTTCGTCGGTGACACGGTTCTTCGAGTAATCCAGGTAGAGACCCACCGCCTCGGCCCTCAAACGCTCGCCCCGTTTGGGGTCATCCGCGAAAAGCGTGCGCATATGCGTCTCCCGAATCTTCCGGTAATGGGTTTCCAGGGCCTGCCACGCCGGACGTGCAGTGAGTGGCAGTAATGCTGATTTCATATTCATACTCCTTTGCTCATGTTTTGTTCGGTGGAACGGAAAGTGGGTGGAGCCCTCCGATGTCGACAACCAGCACCTTCACAGGAGACCCTCCTTTTGTCTAACCGATCCTGTTGGGAAAACACCATGACATGACGCGGTCTCCACCGTTTCGCTCGTCAGCGGATTTTGAGGCACGCACCACCGCTTTGAGCCTGTTGTCAGCTCAAACAGGGAATGCAGGGCTGGACCGGAGAGCATCTCTTCGGTGCAACGCCATGACCAGTTGCCTTCTGCACGGCCGGGGACATTGATTCGAGCCTCTGACCCGAGGTTGAGCAGATCTTGCAAAGGTGCAATGGCGAGCGCCGCCACAGAGCGCCACGCCAGGCGTATCAGGCTCCAGGCGACCTCTCGGCTGTCGGCCGCCGCTGACTTCAGATAACGCCCCAAATTCTCCCGCTGGTCGGCCTGCAGATCTTCATACCATTCACGGCTCGGGGGGTTGTCATGGGTACCGGTGTATACCACCGTGTTGGCGGCGTAGTTGTGCGGCAGGTACGGGTTATCTGAATGGCCGTCGAAGGCGAACTGCAGGACGCGCGTTCCCGGCAGATGAAACTCGTCGCGAAGTGCGTAGACGTCCTGCGTGATGATGCCCAAATCTTCCACAATGAACGGTAATGCCCCGAGTTCTGCCTCGATCGCATGAAATAAATCCGCGGCCGGCCCTGCCACCCAGTGACCGCCTTGGGCTGTACTTGCCCCTGCCGGTACGTGCCAGGCCGCGGCAAAACCGCGAAAGTGATCCAGCCGCACCGCATCTACATGAGCCAGCAGCGACCGCAAACGGTCGATGTACCAGCGGTAGCCCGTGCGGCGATGCGCGTCCCAGTCGTAAACCGGATTGCCCCACAACTGTCCGGTTGCGCTGAAGTAATCGGGCGGTACTCCGGCCACGAACCTCGGACGGTGCTGTTCATCGAGCAAGAACAGCTCCGGGTTGGCCCAAACGTCGCTGGAATCGGGAGAAACGAAAAACGGCAGGTCACCGATCAAGCGTATTCCCTTCTCGCGGGCGTGTTCCGTCAGCCGGGCCCCCTGCCGAAACATCAGGAATTGAGCGAAGCGGGATTCCTGAATCCGGTTCGCCAGTTCGCACCGCGCCTTGGCCAAGGCTTCCGGCTGGCGCTGGACGAGCTCCGTGGGCCAGTCGAGGTAGTAAGCGCCGTTGTGGCTGGCTTTCAAGGCGCGGAACAGTGAGTAATCGTCAAGCCAATGCGCTTGTTCATGGCAAAACTGTTCAAACGCCGCCTTCAATTTCGGACTGCGAGCGACGCTGAAATTGCTCCAGGCTCTCTCCAGAAGCCCGTGTTTGAACGAGGTCACCTTATCGTAATCAACCTTGGTTTCGGAGGACCAGACTGCGTTGCAGTCGGAGGGACGCAGCAATCCATCTTCGATCAGCCAATCGGGGCTGATCAGGAGGCCGTTTGCGGCAAAAGAAGATAGGGGTTGATAGGGAGAATTGCCGTATCCGGTCGGTCCGAGCGGGAGTGCCTGCCACCAGCTTTGCCCAGCCTCATGCAGCAAATCGATCCACCTCAAGGCAGCCGGGCCCACATCGCCGATGCCGTGGGGCGAGGGCAATGACGTAACATGCAGAAGCACGCCCGAGGCGCGGTACTCCAGCGGAAATGGTGGAAGACTTACCGGATGGATGTCGTTAGTCATCGGCATGTTCCCTCTCCCCTATTTCTTCTTCGTCCGAGGTAGCCATCACAAAATTCCGCCGTTCAAAAACATCCATACCCTCCTTGGGCAATCTCATCTTCCGTCTCCTTCCGGGAGCTGTCCCGTGAGCAGTTTATCCCTCAATACGGCCACGTGTTCTGCGAGCTTTTCCAATTCCGCCTCACCCGGGACATATTGAAGATATTTCCGGTCCAAAAGACCCCGTCACTGAGCTTACACATATTCATCTCCATTCTCCCTTTCGTCGTCAGGTTTCCAGGTTACGAGATTTGAATTACATTTCCCTGAATCTGACAATCTGGGAGAACGTTTCGGACTTCAGGCTTGCCCCTCCCACCAGTGCCCCGTCAATATTCTCCTGACCCATCAGAGCTTTAACATTCTCCGGCGACACGCTGCCGCCATATTGAATCCGCACTCCCTCCGCAATCTCCTTTGAATAGAGCGCTTCCAGCTTTTTTCGAACAAATCGATGGACTTCCTCAGCCTGGTCAGGAGTGGCCGTTTTGCCCGTCCCAATGGCCCAGACCGGCTCATAGGCGACGACGATGGTTCTCATCTCCTCGTTGCTGATGTCCTTCAGCCCCCCCGTCAGTTGCCTCTCAATGATGGCAAAGGCTGTTCCTCCCTCCCTTTCCTGCAATGTTTCACCAATGCAGAAGATCACTTTCAGGCCTTGGCTGAGGGTGGCTTTTATCTTTCGGTTCACGGTCTCATCGGTTTCCCCAAAATACCGACGTCTTTCAGAGTGGCCGAGGATCACATAACCACAGCCCACCTCTTTGAGCATGGGAGGCGCCACCTCTCCGGTAAAGGCCCCTTTCTCTTCCCAGAAGAGATTCTGGGCTGCAAGCTGGATGAAAGATCCTTCCAACTCCTTTCGAACGGCATAAAGCGCCGTAAAAGGAGGAGCAACAGCCACCTCCACCCCTTGGACTCCAGACAAGGAGATTTTCAAGTGCTTGACGAGATCCACGGATTCCGAAACCGTTTTATTCATCTTCCAATTTCCAGCAATAAAGGGCATCCTCTTCATCATTTACCTCCTCCTCGATACTTCAATAACCGGCAATTTCCTCCCCTCAAGAAATTCAAGGGTGACTGCCACTATCACAAAATATTTTGCTAAGCCATATTACTCGGCCTGGAGAAAAAATGCGGGTTGTCAGGAACCCTGCGGGGCCTGCCGTGATCGTCGATGGCAACATACCGAAAGATGCCCTCGGTCACCAAATGGCGTTCGGCTGCATATTCGCCAGAGAGGGGTTTGGCCCAGACTTCGAGTTTTATATCCATTGATGAATTACCGATCCGCGCCAGCGCTGCATGAATGATGATGGTATCACCCACGTGCACCGGCAGTTTGAAAACCATTTTGTCCACGGTCACCGTGACCGTGCGGCCGCCGGCAATTTCACTCGCCATCATCCCCCCGGCGATATCCATCTGGGTCAGTATCCAACCCCCAAAAATGTCGCCGCCGGGATTGGTGTCCTTGGGCATGGCCAATGCCCTCAATATCAGGAACCCCGCCGGCCGCCGTTCGTTTCCCCTTTCATCTTCCTTTGACATCCTGTTTAAATCCCCTTTGGTTGCAGTCCAACGGCAATTCTGGTTTCCTGGGCGATCCTCAGTTCCTCGTTGGTCGGGATCACAAAAACCTTCACGCGGCTGTCGGTCGTGCTGATTTCCAGTATCCCGTCCGCCCGTTCGCTGTTTCTTTGGCTGTCGATCTCGATCCCGAAGCCCTGCAAGCCCTGGCAGGCGCGGTCGCGCACCAGCGGGACGTTCTCACCGATGCCCGCCGTGAAGACCAGGGCATCCACGCGGCCCAGACAGGCCATGTAGGCTCCTATATATTGTTTGATGCGATGGGTGAAAACCCCCAGGGCCATTTCCGCCCGGCGGTCCCCTGCCTCGATCTTTCCGATGACCTGCCTCATGTCGTTTTCTCCGCACAGCCCCAGAAGTCCGCTTTTTTTGTTCAACATCTCGTCCATGGCCTTGGGGGACATTCCTTCGTGATCGGCCAGAAAGTCGAGGATAGAGGGGTCCAGATCGCCGCTGCGTGTGCCCATCACCAGCCCGGCCAGGGGCGTCAAGCCCATGGTCGTATCGATGCTTCGGCCGCCCTTGATTGCCGCCATACTGGCCCCATTGCCGAGGTGGAGCGTGATCAGGTTGAGTTCGGCAAGAGGGCGTTTGAGGAAGGCGGCGGCCTCTTCCGCCACGAAGGCATGGGAGGTCCCATGAAACCCGTAGCGCCGGATCTTGTATTTCTCATAAAATTCAAAAGGAATACCATACATATACGCCTCAACCGGAAGGCTCTGGTGAAAAGCGGTGTCGAAAACCGCCGCCTGTGCGACTTCAGGGAAGATCTTGCGGGCCACCTGAATACCCATCAGGTTGGCGGG
>Ga0265303_10001118_pt1 | contig 16122 bp, 16 predicted proteins | sample Helome_2_FD_192494 | JGI IMG/M metagenome (GOLD analysis project Ga0265303, IMG submission 192494) | Marine sediment microbial communities from subtidal zone of North Sea - Hel_20160317 (Illumina Assembly) | ecosystem: Environmental > Aquatic > Marine > Subtidal zone > Sediment ... | reverse complement strand
ACTTTAAAAAAGTAATCCGCACATTTTAAAAGTTAACCCTCAAACTTAATGAAGCAGTTTCTTCTAACTTTTATGGTGATTATTTTCTTGTCCTGTTCGGCTTCTAAGAGAATTGAATACAAGCCAATTGTATTTGATGAAGAACGAGCTGAATTAACCCGTGCTTATTTGTTAGAACACTACGGAATTCAACAAGAATCTCCTAGTATTTTGCCCAAAATGATTGTATTACATTGGACAGTAATTCCAACACTGGAAGAAGCTTTTGAAGCCTTTGATAAGCCAGGTTTGCCAAATTCGCGACCCGATATAATAAATGCAAGTAGTTTGAATGTCTCTTCACAATTTATGGTAGACCGGGATGGTACAATCTATAGTTTGATGCCCGAAACAAATATGGCAAGACACGTCATAGGCCTTAATCATTGTGCAATAGGAGTTGAAAACGTAGGAGGAACTAAAGAACTACCCTTGACCAGGGCACAGCTAAAAGCAAATGTTTGGTTGGTAGAATACTTATACAATAAATATCCAATTGAATATTTAATTGGTCACTATGAGTATATAAATTTTACGGACCATCCTTTGTGGTTAGAGAAAGACGAAACCTACAGGACTTTAAAAACAGATCCGGGGAAAGATTTTATGGAAAAAGTACGAAAAGCAACCAAAAACCTTAATTTTAAACCAGTACCAAAAAAAACAGAAAATAATGGCCAATAAATACCTAAATGCACTTCTCCTCATTATACTGACTTCTCAGCTATATGCCCAACCCACGGATATAACAAATTCCTTGTATGAGACCTGATTCTTACAAAGAACCGGCTCTGAATAAAAGACGAATCAAGCATCATGAGTTAGTTCCACTAATTAATAAATACCAGAATAATCCCAAATTTGATATTTCTACCGTCGGAAGTTCTATTGAAGGCAGAACATTATCTCTCATTAGTATTGGTAGCGGTGAAACTGATGTCTTTTTATGGTCACAAATGCATGGCAATGAACCAACAGCTACCCAGGCCATATTTGATATTTTGAACTTTTTGGACGGTAATGATTTTAAAGATGAAAAAGAAGAGATATTAAAAAATTTAAGACTTCACTTTTTGCCCATGCTAAATCCGGATGGGGCGGAAGTCTTTCGAAGAAGAAATACCCTTGGGATAGATATAAACCGTGATGCACTAAGACTTCAGTCACCAGAAAGCAAAACCCTTAAACGCGTTAGGGATAGCTTAAGCGCCAACTTCGGCTTTAATCTCCATGACCAAAGTGCTTATTACAATGCAGAACGAACCAATAAACCAGCTACTATATCATATCTGGCACCTGCTTATAATTATGAGAAAGATATAAACGAGGTAAGGGGCAATGCTATGAGAGTAATCGTTTATATGAATAATATCATTCAGAAATATGCCCCCGGGCAAGTAGGCAGATATAACGATGATTTTGAACCAAGAGCTTTTGGAGACAATATTCAAAAGTGGGGGACAAGTACAATTTTAATTGAATCTGGCGGTTATCCGGGAGATGTTGAAAAACAGGAAATACGAAAATTGAATTACGTATCTATTCTTTCGGCAATTTATACCATAGCAAAAGGGAATTATAGGGATATTGCCCTTGAGGATTATGAAAAAATACCGCAAAATGATCGAAAGCTTTTTGATTTGAAAATAGAAAGAGTGGGTTATGAATTGATGGGTTCAGACTATATTCTGGATTTGGGTATCCAAAGACCGGAAGTTGATATGAAAGGACATAACGATTTTTGGTATAGCAGCCGAATAATCGATCAGGGGGATCTTTCGACCTATTACGGATATCAAACTTTTAATGCGGCCGGCTATACAATTAAACCAGGTAAGGTATATCCAAAGACTTTAAAATCAATCAAATCTTTGGATGAGTTAAACCCCACAGAATTACTAAAATCCGGTTACACTTATATCAGAGTGGAACAAATTGAAGAAAAGATCTTAAATTCACCAATACCAATACATATAATTTCAACAACTTTTAAAGTTCCAAAATTTAAGCTCTCCGTGGGTACAAACCCAACATTTCTGCTTACCAAAGATCAAAAAATTGAAAAGGCAGTTATCAATGGTTTTCTGATAGATTTGGATACCGGGAATACCGATTTTGTAAATGCTATGATCTATAAATAGCTAAACTCTTATCTGTAAGTTTCGTTTATTTAAACCTTGTTTTAGTAAAATCCTAAGATTATAGGATTCCACCGAACAGGTAACTAAAATTGGCAGAAATATGGGAAGCATTTGCCAGTAAGACCACCAACATTGTAAACAACATAACAACTATTGATGAGAATACTAAAAGTACAGCGCTCTGATACCATTTAGATAATGGTCCTATTGCACTCTGACGGATAATTTCATTTATAATATGCATGATTTCTTTTTTTAGCGTTAAACAATTTTTTTAGTTCTTAATATAATTTTTAAGTTGCAATAGTTATCTGGGGTTTCTATATATAAAACAAGTAGCGTGCCAAAAACCCTACTTCAATTGTTTATGTTTCGCTGCACAAAAAAAAAAGAGATGCTAATTAGCACCTCCTTAAATAATCCGTTTTATTATTAGTTTATTGGCAGCCTCCTGTAAATCCTGCAGTATCAAATTTGGTTTGTACTCCCCCTTGCAGGTTACCATTGTTTACTTGTATTGCCAAATTGTTTTCACCACTTCCATCTCGTTTAGGTGTACAATATTCGAAGAGATAAAAACTATTTGCTTGTTCGGTTACCCTTAATGAAATATCATTAAAAGTTGTTTCAAGTTCTTCTTTATTACTAGCAAAAACGCTGGAAGTTTTACCTATCTTCATAAGTATTTCAGTATCTATTTCGGACCCTAAACCAATTGCAAAAAAAGAAATATTACTGTTAGAATCATTTACTTTTTGGAGGGCTTCCGCTTTACTATATCTGGAAGCCTGGTCTGTACCATCTGTAAAAACAACCACTGAAGTGGCACCAATACTATTATTATTTGTGCTTTCAATAAGTAATTCGGAGGCAATGTTGGCAGACTTAATTACAGCTCCGTATAAATCTGTTGATGGATCATTACTTATAGTAGTTGTTATACCTGCTATTGCAGCTATAAGCTCATCCCTTGAAGCAGTTAACGGATTTAAGAGATGTAATTCATCTTCTCCGTCAAACCAATAAATAGCCATTTTAAATGAATCTTCATCCATAACAGGCATAACATTATCAATAAAACTAGTTGTTGCGGATTTTAGTTCATCTAAACTACTGCTAAGCACACTATTACTAAGGTCGAGTATCAATAAAGTGCTATTATTAAAAATTTGTGAATTTGGTGAAATACGGGCAAAAGACTCAGAAGCAGATATGGTATTAAAACATTCGTCATTTCGTCCTTGTTCATAGATGGTAAATTGTTCTGCTGTTAATCCCGGTACCGGATTACCGGCTTTGTCTGAAACTTTAAAAAAAACGGACACTTTACCGGGTAAGGTAGTAAATTGATCCTGAATAGATAATACAAGGTCATTTTCCCCAAGGTCAAGACATTCATCAACAGGATTACCTAAACCAAGGGAACCTGCCTGGTTGATGTCAAAATTTACATCATCGTCTGCGTTTCCACAAGAAACAAACAAGATAGAGAGACAAAGAAGGTTGAGAAGCTTCAGATAGGTTTTCATTTTCATAAGTTTTGTTGTTCAAACAGCACAACGGCCAATTCTATTTAAAATTATGAGGAGGATAAAAAACTTTGTTAAATCTTGTTAAAGGTTAGAAGATGAGATTTGAGGGCTATAATTACAATTGAATTATAAACTTTGGCTTTTTAACATTTAACAATTTGTTAAATGGGTGCCAGATACCTATAATTTTGATAACTTTAAGAAGAATATTAATAACCGTCTAAAACAACAAAAGCATGCCAACGTATCAATTAAATATTAATGGTGAATCGAGGTCCTTAGAAGTTAGCGAAGACACTCCGTTGCTCTGGGTTTTACGCGATAATTTAAACCTTGTGGGAACGAAGTATGGTTGCGGAATTGCACTTTGTGGTTCTTGTACCATTCATCTTGACGGAACAGCAGTAAGAAGTTGTGCACTGACAATAGCTCAGGTAGAAGGAAAATCTATAACTACAATAGAAGGACTCTCTAAGGATGGCACTCATCCTGTTCAGGAGGCGTGGAAAGAAGTGGACGTTCCACAATGCGGATATTGCCAGACCGGCCAGATAATGACCGCATCGGCATTTCTAAAAAATAATCCGAATCCAACTGAAGATGAGATTAAGGATGCCATGCAGGGTAATATTTGCAGATGTGCATCTTACACGAGAATTTATAAAGCAGTTGAAATAGCCGCCGGTAAATTGGTATAGTGAACCAGCAAAAAAAATCAAAATGTCTACAAAAAAAACATCATTAGCATTTAGCAGAAGATCCTTTATGAAAACAAGCTCCCTGGCAGGAGGGGGATTATTAATTGGGTTCAATTTATTTAACGCATGCAAACCAAACGCAAAGCCACCTGTCAATTTAGCAGAATTAAACTATAATGATTTTAACGCTTTTATTCAAATAGCAGATAATGGGGCAGTAACTATATTCTCTCCAAATCCTGAAATAGGACAAGGGGTAAAAACCTCCATGCCAATGATTATTGCAGAGGAATTAGACGTTGCCTGGAAAGATGTTTATGTACGGCAGGGTATTTTGGATACGAATAATTATACCCGACAAGTAGCGGGTGGTAGTCAGTCCATTCGATTTGGATGGGATCCTTTGAGAGAAACAGGAGCCACAGCAAGACAAATGCTAATTAACGCGGCAGCAGCCAGATGGGGGGTTAATTCATCTGAATGTACTACGAATGAGGGTGTAATTAGCAATGCGGCTGGAGATAAATTAGGTTATGGAGAAGTTGTTAACGAAGCTGCTGCTCTTGAGATACCGGAAGAAGTTACTCTTAAGGATGCAAAAGACTATAAGATAATAGGAACTGATGCCGCTAATGTCGATATCGATAAAATTATTACAGGAGAACCTCTTTTCGGGTTAGACTATAAGTCAGAAGGCATGGTGATTGCCTCTGTAATGCGCCCTCCAGCATTTGGACAAAAACTGGAATCTTATGATGATACAGCTTCCAAGACGGTAGATGGTGTAATAGAAGTTATTAAGTTTGGTGATAAAATAGCCGTTTTGGCTAAAGACACCTGGTCCTCTATGAAGGGTAAAAAAGCATTAAAGGCAGAATGGAAAGCAGACTCAAAATTGGAAAGTACTGAGGATCACGATAAATTAATGATGGGATTATTAGACGGTAACAAATTTGAAACCCTAAGAGCAGACGGTAATGTCAAGAAAGCTTTTGCAGAAGCAGATAAGGTTTTGGAACGAACTTATGAATCTCCTTTCCTGCCGCACAACTGTTTAGAACCTATGAACTTTTATGCCAATGTAACAGCTGAAAAGATACATTTGGTTGGACCTATTCAAACTCCGGAAGGAACCGCCAAACATATTGCAAAATTATTGGAACGTGATTTTGAAGACGTCCATTTAGAGATGACAAGAATGGGTGGTGGCTTTGGGAGAAGATTATATGGTGATTTTGCCGTAGAAGCCGCAGAGATTTCTAATCTCGCTAAAAAGCCTGTAAAGGTTGTATTTTCAAGAGATGATGACATGGCTGACGGTATTTACAGACCAGCAATTAAATATAGAATTAAAGCAGCTGTCAAAGATGGAAAGGTAACAGGGTATCATCTAAAAGAAGCGGCTATTAACTCTAATATGTATGGCCTGATACCCAACTTTTTCCCTGCCGGAGCAATTGAAAATTACCAGGTAGATGTAGCTAAATATCAAAGTAACATTACTACCGGGGCATGGAGAGCACCTTATACGAATTTCCTTGCCTTCGCTGAACAGAGTTTCTTTGATGAATTAGCCGAAATGATGGAGGTAGACAAAATACAGCTTAGATTGGACTTGTTGCAGAAAGTCAAAGGAACCACAGATGAACGCATTCAGTATTCTCCTGAACGAATGGAAAAGGTAATTAAAACAGCAGTAGAAAAATCTGGTTGGGGAACAAAACCTGAAGGAGTCTACCAGGGATTTGTAAATTATTACTGTCACAACAGTCACGTAGCGGAGGTCGCAGATGTGGTTTTGGAGAATGGAACTCCAGTAGTTAAAAAAATAACCTGTGTGGTAGATTGCGGAATAGTTATAAATCCGTTAGGAGCATTAAATCAGATAGAAGGTGGTGTAATTGATGGTGTTGGCCATTCAATGTACGGTGATTTTGCATTTCAGGATGGCGCGCCAATGGCTACCAATTTTGACAAATATCGACTGATTCGGATGAAGGAAGCTCCCTTAGTAGAAACTCATTTAATGAAGAATGAGTTTTCACCAACAGGACTTGGGGAACCAACACTACCTCCTGCAGGTGGCGCAATAGCAAATGCTTTTAAGGCAGCTACTGGAAAGAGATTATATAAACAACCTTTTAGTAAGTTTCCAGAATTACTGAAAGGGCCGGTGAAAGAAATAATTGGTTAATATGACGATATTATTATTTGGCATAACCAAAGATATTGTTGGTAGCTCAACCTTGTCAATGCCTGTTGCGAAATCGGTAAAATTAAAGACCGTTGGAGAATTAAAATCTTATCTTGCCGGTGCATTTCCTGAATTAAATAGGCTTAGTTCGTTGGCAATAGCGGTTAATAACAATTATGCAACTGATGATGTTGCAATAAATAGTTTTGATGAAATTGCGTTGATTCCCCCGGTAAGTGGAGGATAGAAGCTATGGGATAATTAATTAAAATACAGTTTTTTAGATGCTGATTGACAATCACAATAGAAAAATAAATTATTTGCGCCTGGCCGTAACAGATCGTTGTAATCTACGCTGCAATTATTGTATGCCATCTGAAGGTATAGATTTTGCTAAAAAAGATAAGCTTTTAACTATAGAGGAGCTTTCAAAAATTGGCGAATTACTTGTTCAGATGGGGATTGATAAAATTAGGATTACTGGCGGAGAACCTTTTGTTAGAAAAGATTTAATGGTACTTCTCAGAAACCTTAAGGAAAATGAAGGCCTTAAAGATATTTCAATTACTACAAATGCTACATTGATTGGCCCTTATATTGATGAATTAAAAGAACTTGGCATTAAGGATGTTAATGTAAGTTTGGATGCCATAAATAAAGCTACTTTTGAACGTATAACACGTCGTGATCAGTATGATGTGGTTCACAATAATCTGATTCGCCTTATAACCGAAGGGTTTAATGTCCGCATTAATTTTATTGTCCTTGACAACCAAAATGTACAAGACATAATTCCAATTTTGGATTTACAAAAACATTACCCCGTAAGTGTCCGATTTTTGGAGGAAATGCCATTTAATGGAGGGTCTAAGAAATTCAATACTATCAAATGGGACTACAAGGCTATCTTATCTCATATAAGTAGTACATTTCCTTCCATTGAAATAATACCATCCCCAAAAACATCTACTTCGATTAATTATAAAATAGCAGGACATAAAGGTAATTTTGGACTTATTCCTTCGTTCAGCAGGACTTTTTGCGGAAGCTGTAATAGACTCCGTATAACAGCCTTGGGAGATGTTATTACCTGTTTATATGGTCCTCCGAAGATTAATCTTAGAGAGATAATAAGAGGTAATGCTCCTGAAAATAATATAAAAAAAGCCGTACAAGGTGTTATCGGTAAGAGGGCAATTACTGGCTTTGAAGCCCAGAAAGAACACAAAGGGGTATTTGATAATTCCATGACCTCCATTGGGGGCTAATACTTAAAGTCTTAACTAGTTAGCTTAATTCGGTAATTCTAAAGAACAATGGAAATCAAAAATAGTAACTCACAAATAAAATTATATGGACTGGTACTTTCAGGAGGAAGAAGTACAAGGATGGGGCAGGATAAAGGGGTAATACAATATCATGATCTCCCACAACGCGATCATATTTATAATTTGCTGTCAGGGGTTTGTGAAAAAACATTTTTAAGTATTCGGGAAGAACAGGTGACTGAAATTTCAGCAGGCATACCCGCAATAATTGATAAAGATGAATATAAAGGACCTCTTAATGGCTTGTTGAGTGCACATTCTATTTATCCTGAAGTTGCCTGGTTTGTACTGGCATGTGATCTTCCTTTAATAGATCTTAATGCAATAAATCAATTAATTGACTTAAGAGATTCATCAAAAAGTGCTACCGCATTTGCTACTAGAGGAAGTGGTTTGCCAGAACCTTTGGCAGCAATATGGGAACCGCATGGACTGGCCAGTTCTATAGATTATTTAGAGCATGTGACTAGCAGTTGTCCACGGAAATTTTTGATTAAATCTGAGGTTAAATTGGTCTATCCAAAGGATGATATAGTTTTAATGAATGCAAACTCAGAGGAAGATTATAGAGAAGTAATAGCCAAATTAGAATCTAATTGAATTTAAATCGTTACATACGTCAAACTTCCCTTAAAGAATTTGGTCATAAATCGCAGGATTTGTTACTAAAATCGAGCGTTTTAGTAGTAGGAGCAGGTGGTCTGGGTATTCCTGTGCTTCAATATTTAAATGCAATGGGTATTGGAACCCTGGGAATTGTAGAAGGGGATAAGGTAGAGATTACTAATCTTCAAAGACAGGTGATCTATGATGAAAAAGATATTGGAAAAGCGAAACTCGAAGTAGTTTTGGAGCGATTAAGTTCTCAAAATTCCGGCACAATACTAATAGGGCATGATACCTTTCTGACAAGGGATAATGCATTGGCAATTCTTGCAGACTATGATGTTGTTGTAGATGCAACAGACAATTTCCCAACCCGTTATCTAATAAATGATGCCTGTGTTATCCTCGACAAACCTTTTGTATATGGAGCACTTCACGGATTTGAAGCTCAATTGAGCGTTTTTAATTATCAACATGGACCAACTTACAGATGCTTGTTTCCTAACATGCCCTCTAATGACGAGATTCCCGATTGTAATATAAACGGTGTTCTTGGTGTTATTCCAGGTATTGTGGGTAGTTTACAAGCGTTGGAAGTTATTAAAATGATTACAGGGAATGATAAAGTATTATCCGGCCAATTACTTATTTATAATGGCATAGATCAGTCATTTCTCAAAATGAAATTCACACCCATACCTGAAAATAAAGAAATCAAAGTTCTGGATAACTATTATTTTGAGGAATGTGAAATTACTAATTCAATTTCTTCCAGAGAATTTTTTGATCTTTTGGAAAGTAAAGTGGCCATACAACTAATTGATGTCAGGTCAGTAGAAGAGTATGAGCAAAATCATCTTGTAAATTCAATAAATATTCCCTTTGAGAACTTGGAAATTCGGATTCAGGAAATAGATTTTACAAATCCCATATATATTATTTGTCAATCTGGAAATAGAAGCAGAATTGCACAACAAATGTTACTGAAAGTTAATGGTAATACCGTTATTTATAATATCTTGGGTGGAATAAACCAGTATAACGCATTACTTATTTAATAGTGAACAGCACTAATATTTCGCGATACTATAAGAAGCGTTTTAGTATAATACACTTTCATGAAATACTATGATCTCTTTTTCTGATGCATATAATCTTGTTTTAGACCATAGTCAAAACTACGGAACAGAAACAGTCTCTATAAAAAAAGCTATTGGCAGGGTCTTGGCAGTTGATATATATGCTGATAGAGATTTCCCTCCATTTGATCGCGCGACTAAAGATGGAATAGCAATAAATTACAATGCCGTTGAAAACGGTAGAAAGGCGTTTGACATAAAAGCTACAGTTGCAGCGGGTCAACGAACATATAAATTTTTGGAAGAAGACCATTGTGTAGAAATCATGACGGGGGCAGTTATCCCTTATGAAGCAGATACAGTTGTCATGTATGAAGACATTACTATTGAACACGGGATAGCTAATCTCAATAAAAAAGCTCAAAGAGGGCAAAACATTCATGATAAAGGAAGTGATAAGAAAAGAGGTGAGTTGGTAATAAACAAAGACACCAAAATAACGGCAGCCGAAATTGGTGTATTAGCAGCGGTTGGTAAATCTATTGTTGAAGTTAAAAAACTTCCCAGAATTGCAGTAATTTCCACAGGTAATGAACTGGTCGAAGTAGAAGATCATCCTTTGCCTCATCAAATAAGAAAATCAAATTCTTACACCTTGTTTGCAGCACTAGACGAGGAGCGTATAGAACCTTTGTTGTTGCATTTATCCGACGATAAAGACATGATAAGACAAAAATTATCATATGTCATTCAGGAAATGGATGTTTTGTTGTTGAGTGGTGGTGTATCCAAAGGGAAGTTTGATTTTATTCCTAAAGTGCTCGAGGAATTAGGTGTTGAGAAAGTATTTCACGGAGTGTTACAGCGCCCTGGTAAACCTTTCTGGTTTGGAGTCTATAAAAATACAAATGCATTAATATTTTCATTCCCCGGAAACCCTATATCAACATTTGCCAATTATCATATTTATTTTAAACATTGGTTGCAAAAATCATTAGGGTTACCCATTCCTAAATTTGAAGTGGTTTTGGCAGATGATATTACTATTGAAGGTAATTTGACCCGCTTTCTTGGAGTGAAAACAAGATTGACAAATGGTTTGCTAAAAGCCAAATTAGTAAAGGATAATGGGTCTGGGGACCTTACCAGTTTATCCAGATCGGATGGATTTATTAAATTAAATCCCAGGGATGTACCATATGCCAAAGATGAGAAAGTAACTTTTATAAGCACCAGAACTCTTATTTAAATGACTCATGAATTAAAGAACATATTCACCGCGTACCAAACGCATAAGCAATCTGAAAGCAAAGCAGTACTGGCAACCGTTGTAGCATTGGAAGGATCTTCTTATCGACGTCCAGGTGTGCGAATGCTACTACTGGATAATGGCAAAATGGTTGGAGCGGTCAGTGGCGGTTGCGTGGAGAAAGAAGTACAAAGACAAGCCCAAAATGTGTTTAGTAGCGGAATACCAAAAATGATGACCTATGATGGTCGTTATCGCTTAGGGTGTGAGGGTATTTTGTATATACTTTTAGAACCGTTCATACCTGATCAAACTTCTATTAATACTTTTTGGAAGACCATTAAAGAAAGGAAAAGCTTTGAGCTTATTTCATATTTCACATGGCAGGAAAATAGTAAAGAAGGATTGGGGTCTCTTTTCAGAGTTGATAATAATGAATTAACACTGAGGCCAAATTTTAAAAGTAAAAAAGGAGCAGAAATATTTCATCAAAAACTAACTCCATGTTTTAGATTGGTAATAATTGGTTCTGAACATGATGCTGTTCAACTATGCTCTTATGCTGCCATAACAGGATGGGAGGTTACCGTTATAACTTCACCTTCTGAAGAAAAGAACATAAATGATTTTCCCGGCGCCAAGGAATTTCTTTCACAGTTACCTGAAGAATTTCAGCCACAATTGATAGATGATCAAACTGGCGTGGTGCTAATGACTCACAATTATGTGAAAGATCTTAAATATTTAGTTGAACTAATAAGAGTAACACCAATTTATCTTGGACTATTAGGACCTTCATCCCGCAGGGAAAGGCTATTAAATGAACTTATGGAATACAGCCTGGATGTCACGGATGACTTTTTTGAATCTATTTACGGACCGGCCGGAATAAATATCGGTTCAGAAACACCACAGGAGATATCGGTATCCATAATTGCCGAAATCCTGGCCGTAATTCGTAAAAAAGAACCCATGCTTTTAAGGAATAAATTGCGTACAATTCATAATTGATGAGTTCAAAGGTATCTGTCTTAATACTTGCTGCAGGATCTTCCAGTAGAATGGGGAAAATTAAACAACTCTTACCATGGAAAGAATCAACTCTTCTGGAGCATACTATTAAAATAGCTAAATTATCTAAGGCTAATGAAGTGCTTGTCATCCTTGGTTCAAAAGCGAGGCTAATAAAGGAGACTATTAAAACAAGGGAAGTAATTTTTCTTGAAAATACCAAGTGGGAGCGTGGCTTAGGAACCTCTATATCTTGTGGAGTTGACTATTTATTGAATCACAACAAAGAGGCGGATGCAGTACTAATTCTTCTTGCAGATCAGGCTTTGATGGATACTGAATATCTTGATAAAATCATAGATTTACATTGCTCTGGAAAAATTGATCTTATTGGCACCAGATATGCCGATAAAATCGGTGTTCCTGCTTTATTTGAACGCACCTATTTTTCTGATTTACAGAAATTGGATGGCGATCATGGTGCTCAGCTATTTCTCAAAAATTTTGGGGATAAAGTATTTGGTTTAAACCCACTAGGTAAAGCTTTTGATGTGGATACTTTGGAAGATTATAATCGACTTTTAAAACTGTCCAATAACAAAGGTTAACTACATAGTATTTCTTTTATTTAAGAATTAAAGATTATGCATCATAGATTTATAGTACATTTCGAATATCAAAAAAACAACTTAATGAATACTATTATTAACCAACTACTTCCCTTATTTCTTTTGACTTTTTTATTTCAGGTACATTCCCAGGAAATGAGTTTTGAAGAGTACAACCCGAAATCTACACTGGTAGTTACAGAAAATATAGTAGAAAAAGCCAGGTATCCATTTATTGATATTCATAGTCATCAGTTTAAAATGGCTACACAGGACCTATCAGAGTTGATTGCTTCTATGGATAATATGAACATGGCCATTATGGTTAATTTAAGTGGCGGTTCAGGAGAAGGCCTTAAAAGTATGTTGGATAACGTAAACAGAAATTATCCAAATAGGTTTGTAGTCTTTGCTAATGTAAATTTTGATGGTGTAGGCAATCCGGCTTGGGCAGAAAATGCAGTGAAGCAGCTGGAACTGGATGTAAAAAATGGCGCTCGAGGATTAAAGATTTATAAAAGTCTGGGGCTTAGAAATAAAGATATTAACGGGAATAGAATAAGAATTGATGACCACCGCTTAGATCCTATTTGGGCTAAATGTGGGGAATTGGGAATTCCTGTTCTTATCCATGCTGCGGATCCTAAGTCGTTCTGGGATCCTCTGGATAGTAATAATGAACGATGGTTAGAATTAAAAACCAGACCGCGAAGGAAGCGTTCAGCAGATAATCCCGCTCCATGGGAACAAATAATTGCCGAGCAACACAATATGTTTAAAAGACATCCCCAAACTAAATTCATCAATGCTCATATGGGATGGTTCGCTAATAATTTACAAAAACTAGCCGAACTCTTGGAGCAAATACCAAATATGTACGTGGGAATAGGAGCAGTAATAGCCGAGCTTGGCAGACAGCCCCGAAATGCCAGTAATTTCTTTATAACGTATCAGGATCGTATTTTATTTGGTAAAGACAGTTATCAGCCCAAAGAGTTTCCAACTTATTTCAGGGTTTTGGAAACAGCCGATGAGTATTTTCTTTATTACAAAAAATACCATGCGTTCTGGGCTATGTACGGGTTGGATCTCCCAGACGAAGTATTGAGAAAAGTTTATTATAAAAATGCTTTAAAATTACTACCAGGACTGGATCAAAGCTTGTTTGACAACTAAATCATTTAGCATTCTGATTATTTGATGACATTAAGATTTAGTAAGTTATACTAAAAGACTGGTTGCAACCTTTTATTGGCAATTTCATTTTTAATACTTATCCATATTTAAGCAATTTGCCTCCTCAATAAACTTAAAAAAAGTGTGATTTTTTTGGTCATAAGTCTACTAATAATAAAGAAGATTTGAAAATATGGGTAAAGAAGAGTCATTTACCAGGATAATCAAGGAAAATGAAGGAGTGATTTTTAAAATCACTACCATTTATACACAAAACCAACAGGACCAAAAAGATTTATACCAGGAGATTGTATATCAATTGTGGAAGTCCTTTGATTCCTTTAAAAATGAGTCCAAAATTAGTACCTGGATGTATCGCGTAGCCTTAAATACTGCAATTGGGCAATTAAAGAAAGGCAAAAAACATTCCAATACCACTGGCATTGATCAGGTTGTTCTGAAACAAACAGAAAATTATGATTCAGAATTTGAAAACCGCTTGAAAATCTTATATGAGCATATTCATCAATTGAACATACTTGAAAAAGGTTTAATACTCCTATTATTAGAAGGTAAAAAGTACGAGGAGATTGCGGAAATCACTGGACTAAGCGAAACCAATGTCGGAACCCGAATTTCCAGGATTAAGCAAAAATTAAAATCAAGAATATTAAATAAATAAGCTATGGACTTAGAAGAAATCCAAACAATTTGGTCAGAAATGAGTGATCAACTGGAGCAGCAAAAAAAGCTAACTAATGAAATAATTATGAAAATGACACAAGACAGATATCGTAATAAGTTTGATAAAATCACATTTTATGAAACAATCGGAGCAATTATATGTTTCGTAATGGCCATTTATTTTTTGGTTAACATAAATAAATTAGACACCTGGTATCTTCTTGCTTGCGGTATGTTTACCATAGCTTTCTTAATAATATTACCTGCAATTACTTTGGGATTATTAGGAAAAATAAAACGAATGAATATTGTAAAAAATAGTTTTAAAGAAACTATTGTAGGTTATACAAAAGCAAAGAATCAGTTATTGCTTATACAAAGGGTGGGAATATATTTGAGTTTTATTTTGGTGTTCACTTGCTTACCTGTATTTAGTAAAATAATGAAAAATAAGGATGTCTTTTTGGAAAGCAGGATCTTGATGATTTATTTTCCAATAATGGCTATTTTCTTGTTTTTCTTTGCGCGGTGGGGTTACAAATGCTACAAGAATATAACTAATTCCGCGGAAAATATTCTTAAGGAATTAGAAACTTAAAATGGCAATAGTCCATATTTTTATAAGGCCCTGTTTTGCGGGGTTTTTTAATTGGCCTTAATGACACTTGAATTTCTGGTTCTTTTGTATTTTTTGATGTACTTTATCATGGTTTTAAATCAATAAGCTCGTTTACTAAGATTCATTTATCTTTTATTGGACGTTGAGCAGTTGAGTAAGAATTCAGGTGGATTCATTAGAAAAGTAGTATGAAAAAGTTTCCTTTTACTTTGGTTCTCTTAACATTATTGCTACAACTTAATGCCCAAAAAAAGAACGAAAATTTTCGCTTAAACATTCGAAAAACCAATTTACCTGTAAAAATTGATGGCCTAGCCCATGATGAGGCCTGGAAAGAAACTGATGTTGCCGAAGGGTTTTTTATGGTAACGCCAATGGATACTGATAAGGCAACGGATAAGTCCGAAATTCGCATGACCTATGATGACAACAATATTTATTTAATTGCAACTTTTTATAACAGTGTCCCCGGGCGTTACTATGTGGAATCTATGCGTCGAGATTTTTCCTTCAATAAGAATGACAATTTCTTATTATTCTTAGATCCATTTAATAACCAAACCACCGGGTTTACATTTGGTTCAAATGCTGCTGGTGCCCAGTGGGATGGCACCATGTTTGCCGGCGGTAGCGTTGATCTCAATTGGGATAGCAAATGGATATCAGCGGTAACCAGAGACGAGGATAAATGGGTTTTTGAAATGGCCCTTCCCTTTAAATCCATAAGGTATGAAGACGGGGTTAAAGAATGGGGTATTAATTTTAGCAGGCTGCATTTGGCAACCAGCGAAAAATCTAGTTGGACACCTATACCAAGGCAGTTTCCTACTTCTTCCCTCGCATATAGCGGAGTGTTGGTTTGGGATGAACCTCCACCTACACCACGTTTCAATTTTTCTTTAATTCCTTATGTATTGGGCCAAACAATTTATGATTTAGATGGAAATACAGACTATGAGACCAAAGTGGGTGGCGATGCTAAAATAAGTCTGTCCTCCTCACTAAACCTGGATCTTACGATAAATCCGGATTTTTCTCAAGTTGAAGTAGACCGGCAGATTACCAACCTTGATAGATTTGAACTCTTTTTTCCGGAAAGAAGGCAATTCTTCCTTGAAAATGCCGATTTGTTTGCCAATTTCGGTTACGAGACTATCA